>Ga0247760_1000424_pt1 | contig 46355 bp, 40 predicted proteins | sample UWRJL171409R4_FD_179936 | JGI IMG/M metagenome (GOLD analysis project Ga0247760, IMG submission 179936) | Plant litter microbial communities from Arlington Agricultural Research Station in Wisconsin, United States - UWRJ-L171-409R-4 | ecosystem: Environmental > Terrestrial > Plant litter >...
GCAGACCCACTTTTGATAATGAACCGACCAGTCCTAGGTCGAGTTGAATTTCCTTATCAGTTTTGACTGAATTTCCCATAGTAATTTTTTTTTTTGGACTACCCCCCTTACAACAAATTGTCCTCCGGACAGGATAATAAAGATATTCTATACGTTAGCTTAAAGCTTAATGTTATTAATAATAACGTATTTTAATTACACTATTAAAATCTTTACTTACATTAACCCTTTTTAATTAGTTAAAGGTTATTTTATATTAACTGATCTAATTACCGTAATTAATAACTTAACTAATACTGGCGTTAAAGCTAACACTTATTACTTCTAGGGAGCTATAACGTAAAGGAGGCTAGCTTATAATACTGGAAAGAAGAGAAAGTTAAGGATAAAGAGTTAAAATAAAGTGGGGGAAGGTTAAACTCCTTAAAAGGCATAATTAGCGGTTACTTACGGTACTAACCCTGCTGTAATGGTGTAGTTACAGTGTATTAACACCTTATATTATAATAAAGGCTTTAAGGGCTGTAACGAATTAATAGTTAAATTAGCTAGTATTATAAATATCTGGAAATAAGTATATTAATTATATTAAAGTTATTATAAATATTTACAAATTTTATTAATAGTGGTGTAGTAGGGTTAGGGTTTAATATAGGGCTTTAATTAACAGGTGGCTGATTTTAGCTTAACAGTGCCGTAAATATTAAAAGTATATTTACAGTAGTTAATTAGTGGCTAATTTAACTGTTAAGTACCACTTTACAGTTAAAAAGGGGCTATGCCCTTAACGACTAGAAATATCTTAAAGATATTTATATTTACGTAAGGTTAAGATTATATATATGATTTTTTAACCCTTAAGCCTTTAAATATAAGTAATTATATGTAATTACACGTAATTTACATAGTAAATAGCGTTTTCAGGTTTAAACTGTATTATAATAATAGTTTAATTATTAAATCTATTTATAGAAGGTTTATTACTGTTAGCGCTGTGCCGTTATCACGTTAGTTAGCTACCCTTCTTATTATTAACGCTAGCCTCCTATTACGACCTACACCCAACACAGGCCTTAAGAGGACTGGCGTAGGTTAAGACAGAACGTATAGCAGGACGCTAACAGGTAAAGGGTGTTCCGAAGACGGCTTATTAAGCTAGCACTCCTAAACGGGGGTTTAATATCACTATAGGTTACTGTCGCTATAATGTATAAAGGTAAGTCTGAATAGTAAGATATAAATAAATAATTAAATATTAATGTGAGGAACCAGAGTCCCTTACAGTGGTTATGGGCATAACTATAGCTATTTATACTAACTAACTAAGAGGTACTTTACACCTTGCTTAGCCTGTTATGCTTAGTGGTGCACCACGTAACTACAGCTAAGCAGTTAACTAAGTGGTGCTTGGTGTTATCAGTCCTTATAGGCCACCAAGCGCTTTTCTACTAATTGTAAGGGCTTTAGGTCTTTACACCCCTGGCCCAGTGCACCTAGACGGTGTGTACCGTCTTTCCACACCGTTCCTTCTACAGGGAATTCGTCAGGCCGCCCCAGCCCAAGTGACGGCTTGCAGGGTCGTTATACGATTTCCCCTCTTTAACATTCTTTTTCTATAAAGAATCGTTAAGTTAGTTTCCTTCCTTTCTTATCTTCATTATATCTTCTAACCGCGTTAAAAAACGTAAAAGACAGAGAAAATAGGAAAAGGCTCCTTATAACCGTCGTATCCACCTTATAAAATCTCTTAACGCTTTTAGTTTGCAGATATCTCCCTACACCTGTTATTAAACTAAATTTTTACCGTATTAAGTTACAGTGTAGTTTAACAGTTATAATAAGTGCTAATCCGCTAGTATACTTTCTTTATGTGATGTATTCAGTTACTTTAACGAGTTTATTAAAGGTTTAGTAGATAAGAAAAAGGAGTTAGATACCTTATATAATTAAGTGGTTACTAAGTATTATAACTCCCTTATAAAGTTATAGTGTGTTAAGACTTAATAACGTATTATTAAGGTGAAGGCGATAAAGGTGTTTTCTCGTAAAGCTAAGGTTTTATCTTTTTAAAAGTGGGTAAAGGCAGTAGACCTGGTCTAAGCGGAGCTGGTTTCTTAGGACTGGGACTTTTTTCTTACAGGTTTTCCTCCTAAAGGGTCGCCACAGCCTGCAGTGTCTTCCTAACTTGGTTTGTGACTTCCTTTTCTTAACAGACGAAAACGGCCTTCTTTACATAGTAATAGCGCACTTACTTATTTTCTTTTACTGACTTCTTTTCTTTAACAGTACTTGTTCTTTGTGTGGAGCTTTCTTAAGGCTCTGGAGGCCCAGCCTCCTTACTAAGTTTAAAGTCCTTATAACCTTAGTTAAAGGTTCTGATAAATATCCTTCTGTACTTATTAAGGAGTTTCTTACTACTTTTTAGGCTTTAAGTCCTATAGTGGTCTTACTCTTTAATATAGTAATTTAAATGTTAGCTCTTATCTTATTTTTTTAATTCTTATTATTAGCTTTAGTTAGTTTAAATTCTTTTAATAAAACTCCATAATTAGGTTTAGGCACTTAAGGTTTTTAATTAGTTCTTATAAGTTACTCTTAAGGCCGTAATCTAGCCACTTAACGAGATATTTAAATATATTTTTCCCTTTTTATAAATCTATAACTTCCTTAACGTTATACTTATCCTTATTAGTATCGATCTCGATCTTCTTTTCTAAAGGAACTCCCTTTAAAGCAGGTTCCAGAAGTAAGATATGAAAAACCTTAATCTACACCTTTATACTAACAGGTAAGTTTAGTTTATAATTAAAGGTAATAACCTTCTTCTTAATTTAAAACAGTCTGTACCTTTTAAAGTTAAGCTTTTTACTAAGTCGTTTCAAATATAAGTTTTATAAAAAAAGATAAATGTAATCCCCTTCCTGTAAAGTCAGTCCCTTAACTTGTTTATTATTATAATAAAGTCCTTTCTTAAGTATTAGTTACTTAGTTTAGTATTTATTAGTAAACTTCTTTATTTATTTACGTATAAACTTAAGTTCGGCTTATAGGTAATTATACAGTTCTTACATCTAGTTTACACAGATTATAACTTAAAGAGCGCTAATAAGTAGGCTTTAATAAAGTTTAAGCTCCTTACCATAATTAGTGAAAAATAGTAATATACTTATTAACTTAATTAACGTTATATTATAAGCTATCTGTACTGTTAGTAACAGCTTAAGCTAATTATCTTATTTAAAGTTAACGTAAGCTTAAAGATACGTTATAAATATTTAATTAATTTACTCCGTTTAGTTATCTGTCTGTAAGTAGAAAGCTATTAAAAGTTTACTCTTTACACCTATTCTTTATATTAACCTTTATTAGAACTTTAACACGATTAGTTTATCCTAGTTTATAATAATATTATCTAATTAGAGATATTATAAAACTACCTTTTTCTTAAAGACATAAGTAAGTTACTCCACTGTTACGTCCTTTAAGGTTAGCAGAAAGTAAGCCTATTTTATTAATCTATCGACTATTATAAGGATTTAGTTATAAGTAACTCTTATAATAAGGTCCCTAAACTTTAAAATCCCAGTAACGAAGTTAAGTGAGATTAAACTTTATAGCGCTTATAATACAGGGAGTAGTTTAAGAAGCCTATAAGGTTTATAATATCGATTCTGCTTTTAATAATAGATGTTATAATTATTAACCACTTCCTTAACTAACTTCTTTATTCTTAGGAAGGCGTACGCTTACTAGGCTTATATAAGAGTCTTAGCTTAACCTATATGTCCTTTAAGTTAAGACTTATAGACTTATTAAACGTACTCCTTCCATTTATTTAAGTTATAAATGTACAGTTTCTCTTAATACTAAAGCTTTACTCTTAGTTTAAATATACTGTTTACACTTTCTAACAGTTATTTCAGCTAATAACTAGTTTTATTATAGTTTAGATATATTAGGCATTCTTTCTTACAGTCCTGTACGTGCCTTAAGAAGTCTCTTAAAGGGTATTTATACTTATAGGTACCTTTTACTAACCTTTTTACCTAAAAGTCTTATTATTACTAATAGATATTATACTTTATTTATAAGTTTATATAGATATTAATAGTTTATTTTAACATCTAGTTATTTAACACTTATAACGTGTGTTTTAAGGTGCCGTTCTTTACTTTATTAAACATAATAACAGAGATTAAAACTAGATTAATATCCTTATAGTCCTGTCTCTAACTAAAAGTATCGGCTTACTTATTATCTTTTCCTTTAACATAATGAATCTAAAAGTGGAACGGGGTTATTAACTCTACCTATTATATTTACTGTAAACTAAATTCTTTCGTTAAGAAGTACTGGAAGTTATTATAGTTTGAAAAGACTTAAACTAGTTCTTCTGTGCCACTTAAGTATAATACTTATTTAGTAAAGCACTGAATAATCGTTATTAGTTCCTTATTGTAAATTAGATATTATAAAGCTAGCCTGTAGATTCCTTTTAACAAAAAGGTAATTAAGTAATGTTTCCTATTGTCCTAAACTTAACTAAGTTCTCCATTAATTACGAACTTTAAGGAGTTTATTTTAACTTAAAAAAGCTTTAAGAAATCAGGGAAGGTTAAGATTAGTACTGTAATAAAGGCGTACTTAAGGTCTTTAAACACCTTCTACTGTCTATCAGTCTATTTAAACAGCTTTCCCTTACCTGTAAGTTCATAGAGTAATCTTACGATTTTCACAAAATACTTAATAAAGTAACGATAAAAGTTTATAAAGTTAATAAGGCTTATAACTCTTTTTAGTTCTTTAAAGTAAGCTAATCCCTAATTGCCTCTGTCTTCTCCAGTTACATTTTAAGCTTTTTAAGGGTTACTCTAAACCCTAAATAGTTCAGTTCCTGTATATGGAAATAGCTTTTTTCCAGGTTTACTGTTAGCTTCGCTTTCTTAAGCGTTATTAGAACTTATTATATATATTTCCAGTATTCTTTTAAAGTTTCGGAATAAACCAGAACGTTATCTAAATACATAAAGATAAACTTGTTAAAGAAGGGGTAGAGAACACTGTTAATAAAGCTTTAAAAGGTTACGGGGGCGTTTATTAATCTTATTAGCATAAAATAGTACTAATAATACTTATTATAAGTCTGAAAGGCCGTTTTATATTCGTCCTCTTCTTTTACTTTAACGTAATTAAATCTTATAGGGAAATCGAGGCTAAAGAACTAATTTACCTTAATAATCTGTTTTTATATCTCCGTAATAAGTGGTAATAGGTAGCGATTCTTAATCGTATCCTTATTTAACGTTTAGTAATTAATAACTATACGTAGCTTACCGTCTCCCTTTCTTAGGATAAATAGTACTAAGTACCCTGCTAGGGATTAAGACTTTATAATAAACCCGTTTTTTAAGTTCTTATTAACGTACTCCCTTAAGGCCTTAGCCTATTAAAGGTTTAGATAGTAAGGCTAGAAGCTGTAAAGCTTTACTTCCAGCTTTAGCTTAATTTCGTAGTCTTATAGTCTGTAATCCAGTAGTTACAGTATCTTTTTTCAAAATAGGATAAACTTCCTATATTTAGTAAGTACCTTAAATAAGTTAACTTCCTTATTTATTTATAAGTTAGCTCCTTACTTTTTTCTACCTTTTAAGTCGTCACTTAAGTAATACGGTAAACTCTTTAATCCTTTAACTGTCTTTATAAACCTAACTTAAACTATACTTAGTTTTAAGGGTTTAATATGCTTTTAAATGCTTCGTGCATCTTTAAAGCAGTTTAATACCTTTTTAACTTTCTTTAAACAGTAATCACAGTTAAGGGACTTACTGAAGGTAAGGTAGCCACTCCCCCAGTTAATCACAGGGTTATACTTTTCCAGCCAGGGTAAACTTAAGATTATGTTATAACTTATAACTAATATAACGTTAAAGTCCACTTATTATTTATCCCTATCCACTTTAATTAAAAGTGGTAAATAGTAGGTAACTTTATTATTATTATATTAATATAAGCCTCCTTCTCCATTTCGTATAAGAATAGCCTTTTTATACTTTTAGTTAAGGAGTTTCCTTTAGTTAATTAATAAGGGGTGTATTAAGTTAAAAGCACTCTTATTATTAATTACTGCTTTTACCCTAAACGGCCTCCCTCTTCTATCTGTTATATTAATATTAACGGAATAATACTTATACTTTTTTAACATTTAAGTTATAATAATTATTTATCCTTAAAGTCTTATTTAACCTAACCTTTAAGTGCCTCTTTTTCTTCTCAGGGTTTTTACTAACTAGTAAACTACTGGTTTCCAGCCCTTCTAAAGGGCCTGCAGCCTTTTCCCAGTTCCTTTTAGAAAAACAGGTAGCTCTAATAGACTTAATAATTAACCTTTCCTAAGTTTTCACGCTTTAGCATCCAGTCGACTTTAAACAGTATAATATTTTAGAAATCCTTAATAAAATAATAATATGCTTTATAAGACTAAATCTTAACAATATCTTTTTACTCTTAGATCTATTAGTAATCTTCTCGTTTCTGCCATTCTTAGGCTTTTCCGTTAAGGTGTAATAAGCACATTACGACTAGGTAGTTATTAAGCACTCCTCCTCGCCAATATATAACGGGAGCCTAGTTAACTACAGTAACCTTCCACTTATTACTAAACTCTCTTATTAAAAAGTAGAAGACTTAATAATAAGCCAGTTCCAACTCCACTCTTATAACAGTGTAGTCCCATTTTTATACGCTAAGGAAATAGTTATAAAGGGCCTTAAGTCCATAATGCCAGTTAAAGGCGCAGTTATTATACACACAGTTAATCCACAGTACGTCCCTATAACTAGGGTAGTTAATATTAACTACAGGTGTTATAATTATAAAGTACAGGACGGGGGAAGTAATACCTTATTTCTTTTCTTCCTCCATTTACTTCCATATACGTTATTTTTCCTAAACCTCTTCTTAAAACTCAGGTAGTAGCAACCTAACTTATTCTTCCACAAAATAATCTTCTTTAATAAGTTAATATTTAAGTTAGTTAGTGAAATAAACTTTATTATAAAGTTTTAACTTAATCTCCACTACCCTGTCCTTAAACGTTATAATAAAACCTTTAACTTATAAGTCCTTTATTTTATCTATTAACTTTTAATGTTTCTCCTTTAGCTCTTAAACCCTTTATTAATATACTTACTTTATACCTTCTCAGGAGACCTTTAAAGTACCGGTCTAAAGCACACCGGCTTTAATGCAAGGTAGCTATCTAAGCTATCCTTCTTCTAAGGAGGTAAGGGTGCTAATCTACTTAACGTGTTTAAAGTATTTAAGAGTCTTAAGAGGTACTGTTAAGAAGAACTTCCGTTTCTCTAATTTAACTCTCTTAACTTATTCTCTTTCTCCTTTTAAAGCTTACTTTACTATTTAAGTAGCTTAAAAGGCTAGTTTTTTAACTCCTTTTACCATTTTAGTGATTTCTAAGTTAAAGTCCTTCTTAAACTTCCTTAATTCCTAAACTTACAGGGTAAGGTTCTTAAGGCCTATAACTACTAACCGGAACATTTCTTCCTAAAGTTAGTCTTTTATAACTTACACCTTTAGCAATTCTAAGTTTCCACTTTAAAGTCAGTTTATAACAACCTACACCTCTGTAGCTAACTCTTCTAAAACACCCTTAAAGACTAAGTACACCACATCTTAAGGTTCTTCTTCTTCTTCCTTATCTCCTAAATTACACTTATCTATCTAAATGTAATCTTCTTCGTTACCTGTTATCTTAATATAGACATCTCCTAAGTTAAACCTAACGTACTTTCCTCCTTCCAGAATAAGCTTTTAACTAACTTACTTTAACGATAGGCATTATTATACTATATATCCTTTTTTATTACAATTAAAGCATTAGATTTAAGACAGGTCTTTAAACTGCTTCTATTACTATTATCGTTAAGGCTTATCACAATTAGGTCGATTCTAACAGTTCACTATACTAATATCTATTAACCTAGGGTAGTAACCTATTATAGTTAACTGGTTTCCCTTTTTAAGCTTACTTAACTAGTAAAGGGTCCGTTTTTTCCAGAAGTTCTTTTAATAATAGTGATTATAATACTAGTTATCAGCTTTAATAACCATCTTAACTAGTTCTTAAAGGCAGTCCAGCCAATCCTCTTAGTAAAGGTCTCTAATAACGTGCTCCTTTAAACCGCTCCAGACTAGCATTACTAAAGCTTCTTAGCTAAGCTTAATCTTTACTGCTTCTAATTTAAAGCGTGTAGAGAACTTAAGGACTAAGGACGTCTGTTTTAAGGCTATAAAGCGTTATTTAGCCCGCTTTAAGGCGTTTAGTTCTTTAAACTTAATTTAAAGTTAGTTAATAAAAACGTTAAAATCGTTGAAAAGAGCCTAAATCTCAGGAACCTCTTTACACACTCTATTTATAAAAAGGTTATTAATTATCTTTATATAAGGTTTATACTAATAAGCAGCTACTTTATCTAGTAAGGCTCTAGTAAACCTAACCTTTCCTTCTTCTTTAAAGAACTGCTTATCGTAATAAGTAATATAACTTTAAAGCTAGGTTATCTAAGACTTTAACTGTACAGAGTCTCCCTTAAAGCGTAAAGGTAAGGGAAACTTTACTCGTTTCTTTTACAAGCCCCTAAGGTTATTATTTTCCAGCTTAACAGCGTTAAGTCAGGCTTAAAGTTTCTTAATAAGACTAATACGACTCTTAATATCTCTAGGGAAGGTTTTATTAAGCTTTTTAACCAGTCCCTGCTAGTTAAGGTTTAAGTCTTTAAGGCGTATAGCTAATTTGTTAATAGTAAGGAGCCGAGGCTAAGCTTACGCCTCCTTAATCCCCTTTCCTTTTCTAAAGGTTAATATATTAGTGGGAGAGGAGTGGTGTCTAGGAATTTAATAAACAGCATTCAGAATAAGACGTTAGTATTATATTATAACCTACACCTAATACAGGCCTTAAGAGGATTAGCGTAAGTTAAGATAAAACATATAATAAAACGCTAACAGGTAAGGGGCGTTTTAAAGACGGCTTATTAAGCTAGCACTCCTAGACGGGGGTTTAATATCACTGTAGGTCGCTATCGCTATAATACATAAAGGTAAGTCTGAACAGTAGGATATAAATGAATAATTAAATACTAGCGTGAGGAACCAGAGTCCCTTACGGTAGTTATAGGCATAATTATAACTATCTATACTAACTAACTAGGAGGTATTTCACACCTTACTTAACCTGTTATGCTTAGTAGTGCACCACGTAACTACGGCTAAGCAGTTAACTAAGTAGTGCTTAGTGTTATCAGTCCTTATGGGCCACTAAGCGCTTTTCTACTGGTTGTAGGGGCTTCGGGTCTTTACACCCCTAGCCCAGTGCGCCTAGACGGTATGCACCGTCTTTCTGCACCGTTCCTTCTACAGGGGATTCGTCGGGCCGCCCCGGCCCAAGTGACGGCCTGCAGGGTCGTCACACCTCCCTTATTTTCCTGTTAACATAAAGCTATTTATAATATAAATTTAAAGAATAGTTAAATTACCGTTATTTAGCTATAATAAAGAATATTACAGATATTTTTTATTTAATTACTGTAAGTTAATAACTTATTAAATCTCTTAAATAACTTCCAGCTATAAAGAATATTATTAAACTTCAGTTTAATAATTAGCACGTTACCAGCTCCCTTACTAATTATTTAAAGCTGTAATTAAAAGGTTACCCTGTAAGTTAGTAATTTACTTACATTAAAAGTTATTTACGGTCTTAATAACCTAACTTATATAGTGTTTTAATAGCTTTATAATCTTTAGCTCTGGGCTTAATTAGCTAGAGTGGCTTAATTAACTTTCTAATAGTAATATTAATATTAACGTTAAAGTTAAAGTTAGTATTATTACTAATGTTAAAGCTGATGTTAGTGTTAGTACTAATAGTAATTACAGTTAGAAAACGCTTTCAGTAAAGAGGTTACGTAAAGAAGATTAGTAGGTTTTAGTTAACCGTTTTACTATTATATAAACCTTAACTATTAAGGTTATTAAAAGCTTTAATATCTTTACTTTATTTTAAGCTTTAACTGTTTTTAAGTAATTAGTAAGGATTAGTAAAACCTATATTAGAATAGCTAACTGGCTTAGCTACTTACCTTCTTCTATTATTACTATTACGTAGTACGTATACGGTTAGTAATCTTTATATTAAAATACTAAATAGTTTTATATAACGGATTTTAGAAATTAATGTATTAATAACATTAAGTCTTTTAAAATCACCTCTTAAAGGTAGAATAATAAGCTTATAAAGTTAGTTATTATAAAGTTATTTATTTACTTTAAGTTAAAATTAAACTTATTTACTTATTAATTTAACTTTAGCTAAATTAATGTTAATAGTAAGTTTAAAGGTAACGTTTAACTTTAATATATTTTAAACTCTTTTATTTACGTTAAATAGCTAGTTATAATCTGTATAAACTTTTAAGGTAGTAAATTTAAGTAATAATTAACTATTTACTTTTAATTTTACTAACTAGTATAATAAATCTATATTTTACTTACCCCCTTTAACTTTACTATCTTTACTTTAAAGTTTCAGCTAACGTAAGTCTTTTTATTTAATTAAATACTAACGTATATAAACGTTTTAATAACTTAATCTTATTAGCTATTATATGTTAATATAAAGGTAAAGCTAACTTTAATACTTTTTAATAATTAGATATTATATGTTAATATAAAGGTAAAGCTAACTTTAATACTTTTTAATAATTAGATATTATACTATTACGCTTAGTTTTTAAAGTAGGGAAATAGCTTATTAGTAAGGTCTTACCAGTATAAAAAGTAGAAAGTTACTGCGTTAAGAACGTAAATAAGTAGGTTTTAGCTTTAAAAGGTGTTAGCAGTTTTTAAGTGGTTATATTAGTTTTATTGTTTAACTTATGTAATGGTAATAAGTAATATATATTAAGTAAGCCTTTTACTAACAAATTCGAATGTAAAGAGGTTTAAGATCTTAAGGTTTTAATAATTACTACTGTAAGTAAGTATATAATAGCTAAGAAGTATATTAATTAAAGTTTAAAAGTAATATTTAGTTAATTAGCTAATATAACTTCATAACTCCTTAATAACCCGTTTAAAGTTATCTTTTAAATAACTATTAAGAATAATATTTTAACTTTTATTAATATAGTTAACTTTTTATTATTCTATATTATAACATTAAAGAGATTTAATATACTTTTAAACGTTATTCTTTTAAGGTAAGGAGTAGGTATTTATACTAAGGGCTTATTATAATTAGTAAAAGTTAGTAATAATAGTAATATAAGTCTAAACTAATTATTCGGTAAATTAAGTCTTTAAAAGTAATATATTACTATTAGCCTTCCAGTTTTATAACTGTAATAGCTGATTTATAATTTCCTTAATAAGGAAAAGAAGGAGTTTATCTTCCATTACTGTCTTACTATCTTAATATTATTTCCGTTAGTAAAACTGTTAGAATTCTTCTTACTTTAGCTTATATATTAATAACGTGTTTTTCAGCTGCGTTACTTTAATTATAATAAGGATATTCTGTGTGTTAGCTTAAAGCTTAGTGTTATTAACGATAATGCGTTCTGGCTACACTGTTAGAATCCTTACTTACGTTAGCCCCTTTTAGTTAGTTAAGGGTTATTCTGTACTAGCTGATCTAATTACCGTGATCGATTACCTAACTGGTGCTGGTGTTAAAGCTGGCACTTATTGCTTCTAAGGAGCTATAGTGTAAAGGAGGCCAGCCTACAGTACTAGAAAGAAGAGAAGGTTAGGGACGGAGAGTTAAAGCGGAGTAGGGGGGGGTTAGACTTCTTAAAAGGTATAACTAATGGTTACTTACAGTACTGGCCCTACTGTAGTGGTGTAGCCACAGTGTATTAGCGCCTTGTATTATAATGGAGGCTCTAGGGGCCGTAATGAATTAGTGGCCGAATTAGCCGGCGCTATAAATATCCGGAAATAAGTACGGTGGCCACACCGGAGCTACTGTAAATATTCGCGAATTTTGCTAGTGGTGGTGTAGTAGGGTTAGGGTTTAATATGGGGCTTCGATCAGCGGGTGGCTGATTTCGGCTTAGCGGTGCCGTGAATACCAAGAGTATATCTACGGCAGCTAATTAGTAGCTGATTCAGCCGCTGAGCGCCACCTCGCAGCCAAAAAGGGGCTATGCCCTCAGCGACCGGAAATATCCCAAGGATGTCTACGTCTGTGTAAGGTTAGGGTTATATATACGATTTTTTAGCCCCTAAGCCCCTAAACACAAGTAATTACGTGTAATTGCGCGCAATCTACGCAGTAAACAGCATTTTCAGGCTTAAACTGTATTATAATAACGGTTTAATTACTAAATCTATCTATAGAAGGCTTATTGCCGCCAGCGCCATGCTATTATCACGCCGGCTAGCTACCCTTCTTATCGCCGGTGCCGGCCTCCCTTATCTTCCTGTTAGCGCGGAGCCGTTTACAATATAAATCCAGAGAACAGTTAGATTACCGTTATTCGGCCGTAATAAAGAACATCGCTAATTCCTTACTTAACCGTTATAAGCCGGTAACTTGCCGAATCTCTTAGATGACTTCCAGCCGTAAAGAATACCACTAAACTTCGGCCTGACGGCCGGCACGCTACCAGCTCCCCTACTAATTATCTAAAGCTGTAATCGAAGGGCTACCCCGTAAGCCGGTAGTCCACTCGCGTTAAAGGTCATTTACGGTCTTAACGGCCTGGCTTATGCGGTGTTTCGGTAGCCTTATAATCTCTAGCTTTAGGCTTAACTGGCTAGAGTGGCTTAACTGGCTTTCTAATAGTAATACCAATACTAACGCTAGAGTTAGAGCCGGTATTATTACTAATGCTGGAGCTAATGCTAGTACTGGTACTAATAGTGGTTACAGCTGGAAAACGCTTTCGGTAAGGAGGTCGCGTAAGGAAGACTAGTAGGTTCTGGCTAGCCGTTCTGCCGCCGTACGAACCTTAGCCGTTAGGGTTATTAAAAGCTTTAATATCTTCACCTTACTTTAAGCTTCAGCCGTCTTCAGGTAATTAGTAAGGACCAGTAAAGCCTGTATTAGAACAGCTAACTAGCTTAACTATTCACCTTCTTCTATTATTACCGTTACACAGTACGTATACGGCCGGTAATCTTTATACTAGAATACCAGATAATTCCACACGGTGGATTCTGGAAACTGGCATATTAACGGTATTAAGTCTTCTAAAATCACCTCTTAAAGGTAGAATAATAAGCTTATAAAGCTAGTTACTGTAAAGTTATTTATTTACTCTAGGCCAGAGCTAAACTTATCTACCCACTAATTTAACTTTAGCCAGATTAACGTTAATAATAAGTCTAAAAGTAGCGTTCAGCTTTAGTGTATCTTAAACCCCCCTATTTACACTGGATAGCTAGCTATAATCTGTATAAATTTCTAAGGTAGTAAATTTAAGTAACAGCTAACTATTTACTCTTAATTCTACTAGCTAGTATAGCGAATCTACACCTCACTTACCCCCTTTAACTTCGCCGTCTTCACTCTAAAGCTTCAGCTAACGTAGGTCTTCTTATTTAACCAGATACTAATATATGTAAACACTTTAATAACTTAATCCCACTAACTATTATACATTAATATAGAGGTAAGGCTAACCTTAGTGCTCTTTAACAGCCAGATATCGTACTATTACACTCAGCTTTTAAAGCAAGGAAACAGCTTATTAGTAAAGTCCTACTAGTATAAGAGGTAAAAGGTTACTATGTTAAGAACGTAAATAAATAGGTCTTGGCTTTAAAAGGCGTTAGCGGTTTCTAAACGGCTATATTAGTTCTGCTTTCCGGCCTGCGTAATGGTAATAAACGGCATATATTAAATGGGCCTCTTACTAGCGAATTCGAACGTAAAGAGGTCTAAGATCTTAAAGCTCTAGCGGTCACCGCCACAGGTAAGTATATAGTAACCGAGAAGCATATCGGCTAAAATCTAGAAGTGGTATTCGGCTAACTGGCCGGTATAGCCTTATAACTCCCTAGTAACCCACTTAAGGTTATCCTTTAAATAGCTATTAAGAACGGTATCTTAGCCCTTATCAGTGTAATTAGCTTTTTACTACTCTATATTACAGTATTAAAGAGATTTAATATACTCCCAGGCGTTATCCTCTTAAGGTAAGGGGTAGGTATTTATACTAAGGGCTCGTTACAATTAGTAAAGGTCCGTAATAGCAGTAATGTAAGTCCAAACTAACCACTAGGTAAGTTAAGTCTCTAAGAGCGGTATATCGCTGTCAGCCTTCCAGCTCCGTAACCGTAACAGTTAATTCATAACCTCCTTAATAAGGAAAAGAAGGAGCTTATCCTCCGTTACTGTCTTGCCGTCTTAATACTGTTTCTACTAGTAAAACCGCTGGAATTCTTCCTGCTTCGGCTTATACACCGACAACGTGTTCTTCGGCCACACCACTTTAATCATGGTGAGGATATTCTGCGCGTTAGCCCGGAGCTCGGCGTTATTAACGATAACGCGTTCCAGCCGCACCGTTAGAATCCTTACTTACGTTAACCCCTTTTAGCCAGCTAAGGGTTATTCTGTACCGGCCAATCCAGCTACCGTGATCGATAACCCAGCTGGCACTGGCGTTAAAGCCGGCGCTTATCGCTTCCGGGGAGCTATAGCGCAAAGGAGGCCGGCCTACAGTACCGGAAAGAAGAGAAGGTTAGGGACGGAGAGTTAGAGCGGAGCGGGGGGGGGCCAGACTCCCTGAAAGGCGCAACTAGCGGTTGCTTACAGCACCGGCCCCGCTGTAGTGGTGTGGCTACGGCGCATTAGCGCCCTGTACTATAGTGGAGGCTCCGGGGGCCGCGACGAATCAGCGGCCGAATCAGCCGGCGCCATAGATATCCGGAAATAAGCACGGCGGCTACACCGGAGCCACCGTAAATATTCGCGAATTTCGCCGGTGGCGGTGTAGTAGGGTTAGGGTTTAATATGGGGCTTCGATCAGCGGGCGGCTGATTTCGGCTCAGCGGCGCCGTGAATACCATTTGGTATACCATGTGTTGCATCTCGGCACCCAGCGGCGTGTCAAAGAGCCATGGGTTGGCCACGCAAAACGCAACCTGTGCCTTGAATTTCTTGACCAGTTCCCCAAGCTCAGGCGGTGCTGGCCGATTCACTCCCTCGCCGGTGACGATGCGGTCTGCAATCATGATGCGCCACCGAACGTCCTCCAGCTTGCCGCCCGCCACGTAGTCAGACGGCATGTGGGCGGTCAGACCATCGACCTCATTCAGCCACTGGAGAAGCGCCTCGGCCAATTTCGGCTGCGTGATGGCCATCGACTGGTCAAACGGCAGCTCAAATAGGTCGCTCAGAAACGCAACCTCGTCCTCCACCAACAGCCCATCGATCTCCATCGTGTTTGTGTTGGCCGGTATCGTGAGCTGCGGGCTGCTATCTCCCGACGCATGGAAACCGTCATCTGCGCCAACATATTGAAACCCTTGCTGCCCCGGGGGTTTTACGTCAAATCCGTTGCCAAAGCCGCCGGTGGATTCCGGAACTAGAAATACAGCTGTGCTGCTCTCAGCTACGTTTGGGGATTGGCACCCCTCGAGCCATAAATCTATCCGATGTTGCCGGGCAACCTTCCACTTATGATCCAGGACACAATAGCCCTGGTTTTGAGAATCGGTCTTCAATACCTCTGGTAGACCGCTACCGTATTTGGCAAGACGAACCAGGGCAGACGCATAAGATGACTCAAGTCAACAAGATGGATCAGATATACGGCGACGCGCAGTTAACGATATTTGCATGTGCCGGAGAAGAGCCCAGCTATGGCTTACCAGGCATAGGTGCTCGAAATCGCAACGACATCAGTGTTCCCCATGGAATCTGACCTCTCAACAGCCAATACTCCAATCGACAGCTAACCTACCCAAGCGACCGGATCAGCGCATTTTCTGGTGTGCTGAAGTGGTCCGGACTTCATCTCAACTGCTTTCACTACTGGGATGTTCCTATTGTTGGGGAACCTTCGTGTTGGCGTTTCTCTCACGAAACTCCCGATTTCCCTTTCGATTATGACATGATCTTCGGTCAAACCAGGCTTACGAGAGCCTTTCTGGCGGGCCTATGCGTTCTGCCGGAGACCAACACCCGTCAAGTAAACGCCAGGAATCATGAATTTCCGAGCTGGCCTTGGGCTGGACAGGGGAACAATCTCCGATTTATAAACAAGTACGGAAGGGAGGCCAACTCCCTAGCCTTCTCCACCACCCGTTTTGACGCTGAGGTTTGGGTCGAGAGACCTGATGGCACAACGGTTGAATGTGAAAGATTCATCTCCATGGGGGGTTGCAGTTTGTCAGACCGGACTCCATACCTACATGTGAGGGCTGGGTGTTCAAAGTCGGTCCATTTCAGCAGCGTGCGCTCAAGGAATACTCAACATTGGGTTCCGTCTTCTGCATCCCCGCCTCTGGGAATTATAAAGATCCCCTAAAGCGAGTGCGGCAGCTCAACCCCGATTCGTCCCCCAGCTCTTCATCCACCCTCTTTAAGTTGGAGTTTACGGCTATTTCGTTCGAGCCCCTGGAGGCGGCTAGGTTTTCTATTGTGATGGACACCGTCGCAAGTGCTCTGGAACGGATTGGGATAATGGAACTCTCTGTCTACGAGGTTGCCGATAATGATGCCCAGCAGACTGGCATTGAGGACAAATCGAGCAAGCTTGAACTTGAGGATACTTTACCCAAGCTCATAGGCGACGTATCGGGATAGGTTAGCCTCAGTTTCTCAGTTGCAACGTTAAAACACAATGCTTTTATCGCAAAAACGAAGGCTAGACCCAAACCACTGAGAGTGAAATCGCTGGGTTCATCATGTATACGTGTAATGGATGGCCAAGAAATCCCGAGCTCTGCTTCCCTTTCACCCAACAACATCACTCAACACCAATGATAACACCACCAAAATGCGTCATCACCAAGTCCACTTCACCTCGAACGACGACAGCCTCGAAAGCAAGCATTCACCTACTTGTCTCCAGATTACCAGGCTGTAAGACCACTCCCCTCCCCCCCAATTCCCCCCGTCAACCGCCCTTTCCATTCCCACTCCCACTCCCACTAATACCGCATTCTAACGACCTCCCCCCTCTCCCCTAACCCCTATCAACCCCTCCAACTAACCCATCCCCCCAACGGTTCCCAACACCGACTCGATGAGCTCTCCGCTCTAGGTCACTTTGTAGAGCGTAATTCCAGGTCCATTGGTACCATGAAGATGGCGAATGCGGCGGAGGAGATTAAGGCGGATGGAAGGGATTGACAGTGAAAGGGGAGAAGGTAGGGGAAGATTCTGGGAGTGGTGGAGAGCGTTTTGAAGCCAGAATTTGGGATTGCGAAGGGGTTGTTGAGGGAGTTTTTCTGGCAGGTGTAGGGAGGTGATGTTGGGGTTGGGGGAGAGGGGAGGTGGGGCGGAGGTAGTGAGGTTTAGATCTACGTTCTGGATGTATTCATCTGTCTGCTTGAAGAAATCGGGGATGATAGGTTGGGTGAAATCGTGTCCGTCTTCGTCCATTTGCGGATCTTTTGATCATGTCATTGTTGATGTGCTCCGCGAAGTTGCGCATTGTGGCGGCGGTGTTTGATGATTTTGAAAAGAGGCGTTGAGTGTTGGTTTCAAAGCTGAGAGATGACGAAGAGAAATGTGATTCAGCCCAACAGCCACATCGCTGATAGGCCGCCGTGGCGAAGCCATCTGTTTCAACCATGGTGGAGGAGATTGAAATGTACGGGGTGGTGAGAGACTCTTTAAGCAAGCGAAGAAGGCTCGGGTGTGGTTCCGAGGCTCAATTCGGCTGAGCATGTGGAGTCACGAGGCATAGGTGCCGAGGCTTCAAAAAATGAACAGAGGATCTACCACAACGGGATGCGGCGGGAGAGAGGGGGAATGCCTCGCTGAGTGCGAGCTTCAGCGATGACGAGTCCTCTCCTCGGCAAAGCCGGAAGTGGACCAAAGAACTAGGGACAATTTGAGAAGGTTTTCCTCATCATAACAGGTTGAGAAAGAGGATCACAAGGCTCGAGAGCATAAATTCCAGGGGAGTGGGTAAGGCGCAGCATCATCTAAAGTCCGATGTCCCGCGTCTTGCGTTTCCCACGTGGTATACAGTTCTAATGCGTCTCTGCACTATATCCGAGGTGAACCGCGCCGCAGCAAATGCGCCGGCGCCATCCCTTGCTCCCTGTGCGGCACAGCGAATAGATTGGACGATCGGCCAAATATTCAAGGAATATGCCTAATGGATTACCATCCTTGGCAACAGGACCAGGAACCTGGCACTGGGAATTGGTGAGCCATAAATGGGCCAGTTGATAAGGTCCCATTGTAGGTGTAGGTAAGCTTTTATAGCGTGGCACAGTCTACGGCGAAGACGTCAATGTCCTATGCGATTCAGGAAGGATTTTGCCGTCGGTTCTTTTGCTTGCGCGTCTACGAGAGCACCAAGCTGTTCCTTCAGAGTCATTTTTTGTATAAGAAGAGGGTATCCCCTGGAGGGTGGTTGAGATCATTCTCCAGACGCCCATCAGCTCTGCAACCCCTTCGGCATTGTGTCGACACTGTGTCAGTTTTCACTCACTTATACCACCATGAAGGCCACCACCTCGTCGCTCACTGCCATGGCCTGGTTCACCAGCCTGGCCATGGCTCAAGTCAAGGTCCCCCCTGAGTTCAACGCCGGGGAATCCCTCAAGTGGCAGATCGAGATCCAAAACACTCTCGACACCTCAAAGGCCGTCACCCCATCAGTTCCCGTCTGGGACGTCGATCTCTACCATGTCGCTCGCACGCCCAAGATCATCGATACGCTACGGGTAGGCTCCTCACCCCTCATACCCTCAACTCCCCTAGCCCTCAAACCCCTGAGCCCGTAACCTCTGAGCCTCGAGCCCTTCACCAGTTCCCTCAAGTGAACGCACCCCTAACGTCCCTCCAGACCCAAAACCCCTCCGTATTCATAATCTGCTACTTCAACGCCGGCCTCGTCCAAACCACCGACTGCGACTACAACACAACCTGGGACACTCCCCCCTACCGCTCCCTGCTCGGCAACCTCTGGCCCAAATTCCCCAACGAGCGCTGGATCAACATCAAAAACACCACGGCCCAAGACCTGATCAAAAAACGCATCACCTTGGCACGCGATCTCGGCTGCGACGCAGTCGATCCGGACAATATCGACGGTTACGGCGTAGATTCTGATGATGAGTTGCCTGACGATCAGAAGACGGGTTTTCACCTGGTGGAAGAGGATGATATCAACTTTATGAGAGCCCTGTCGAAACATGCGCATGATCTGACGACGACGAGGGGGTATACGATGTTGATTGGGCAGAAGAATGCGAGGGAGTTGGCGGGGACTTTGTTGAAGGAAGGGTTGGTTGATTTTGCGGTGCTGGAGGATTGTAAAGGTCTGAGGGAGACGGTTTCCAATGCGGCGTTCTGCAGCGATTTTCAGCCGTTCATCAAGGCGGGGAAGCCGGTGCTGAGTATTGAGTACCCGGTGTCTTTAGAGAGTGGGGTGGGGAGTGGGAAGTGCAGCTCGACGGGTGCGAACAGTAAGGAGTACACGGCGAGTTGTGATAAGACGAAGGGAAATGCGGGGTTTAGTACGGTGTTGAAGATTAAGGAAGGAGATGGCGAGTTGAATGGGTGTACGCAGTATTGTGATGCAGGGCAGGGGAAGGGGGTTGTTGTCACGGCGACGGATGGAGGGAAGGATAGTGCAAAGTGTTTGTCAGGGACTCTTTAGGAGGTGTGGGGTTGGGATAGAGGTTGAAGGGGGGCGTTGAAGTGGCTTTGAATGGTTGTAAAGAAGAGGGCTTAAAACGTGGAGTTCGAGGGAGGAATACATGCTGGATAGAGTGCTAGGAAGACGGGGATTTTTGTAAAGCAAGATGCCAGATCCATCAGTGTATCAAGAACTCGGTCTTTACCCCATCATCCCAACCTTCACCATCCATGATCCCATGGACGTATGCCTCACCAACCAAGACACAATCAACAACCTGCTTCTTCCAAATCCACTTCCCCGTCATCCTGGCGGTGCCACCGCCAACCTTCCGACCAACAAACGGAAGGTCGCACCCACGAAAAACACAAACGAGATCCCCGGACTTGATACCCGTTGGACCAAGTCCAAGCATACCCCTCTCTGTGGCAAAAGCCTGCCTATTAACATTCCCCGCAATAGCAGCAGCATGAATAGAGATTCGTCGAATCGCGACATCAAGCGGCTCAGCCAGTCCCCGCATCTGACGAAAGTATCCCTGAGCCTCCTTGGCCCCCATCCTCCTGTTGTATCTCCTGGTCTCCCCAACAAGTGCAACCTCCATATCAAAGAACGGGACCCGGTAAATAGCATCCCTAAGTTTTTCTTCGCTCCCATACCCGTTGCAACTCAACCGCGCAAATTCCTCAACAACCCCCAGATACGCCCCAACCCGATCTTCCTCTTGGAAGGGTGGCGGACCCAACTCCCCAACGATATCAACAACCATCCCACCCACTCTCAGAATGCTACCCTCGCCCTCAATTTCAACACCCCCACTCAACAACCTCCCTTCCCCCCCCGCTCCATACAGTTTACACCTCGGATTCCAAATAGGGACCGGCTTGCCCTCCCTCTCATCAGAGAAATCCACCACCCAAGACGGCATCCTCCCCCCAGCCACCGCTCCACAAGCCGCCGAAAGCAAATACCTATTGCCCTGCTTCAACAACGCCGCCGACACTTGTGTGAAGACCTCCTTCGCTTCCATACCATAATCAGCCTTCACATTCAACTCCCGCAAATCACTCCTGCTCACCAAACCCAACAAACCAAAAACATGATCCCTCTCATCCGTAGCCCTCATCCTCGTAACCTCCAACAGCCGTTTCGCCAGCGGAAGCCTTTGTCCCGCGCCAAGATGCATCGCCGCTTAGATAAGTCTTGGATCACAATTCAAGATTGGTAAAAGCGGTTGGACACTGGTTGTTAATGATCGGCCGGTAGGAGATGAACTGAGAAGGACAGGGAGTTCCATGAGGGCTGTGATGCCCACCGCAAGGGCTCCAAACGTTGTGACGATGTCCCCGCAGATGAGGAAGACGGCAGGGGGGAGGATAACCTCCTGGACGATCCAGATGCGCCGGAAGTAGGGGCGGCGGAGGAGGGCGACTATGGGGTTAACTGGGAAGGAACAGGCCGGGGGGTGTTGGTTGGGCGGTGACAGGATACGGGCGAAGAGTTGGCACCGTTCTTCAACAGCTGGGCCGTCCGGGAGGGCAAGGCATTGCTCGCCGATGTAATCCAGCGCCCGGATGGCAAGGTCACTACCATCTGCTTGCGGACCGAGCCAACTGAGTGTGAACTGAGAGGAGGAGTAGATAGATCCCATCATCTGGACCTGGTGGCTCTTTTCGGAGTTGTCTTGTTGGTTGATGCAGATTGCGTCGATCCAAATGCCGATGAAGTGGGAAGGTGAGCCTGCGCGTTGTTGGAGGTGCTCGAGGGCTGAGTAGAGGTTTAGGCCGACGGGAAAGCGACACCCGTTGATGAGGATGGGAAGCAGTTCGGGGGCGGTGCCCCAGACGTAGGAGAGGGCGATGTAGTGCGGTTTGGAATCGAGGGAGGCGTGTCTGATGATGCCGGTGGGGATGTCGTTTCCGTTGGGGCTACCTCGGAGGTGCAGGATTCTGATCTCGTCCTTCTGCGGGTCTAGGGGGTGGTGCCGAAAGGAGGGAAGCTCGTCGATAGCTTCGGTTTGCTGTATGTCGTTGATGCGCGGTGCATCAACTGGTTCATTCCCCCACCCACCAGCAGGGAGATGTGTTGGGTTCGGGAGGCTCACCCAGTCCATTTTCGGTGTCGATTCTCGACCGTTATCCCCAGCGTGCACGATAGAAGGTCGAGAGCACCGAACCGCAATGGAGACGACGGTAAATGCTTTGTGGTGGCATGTCCAGACGCCCCCGCTTTGCCTGCCTCAGGCAGCGAGCTGACCATCAGGCAGCTGAGCGAAAGTGGGCAAATCACCACCTAGAGGCGGCCTGCTTGTACGACCCGTCCTGCACTGTATCGGGGTTAGTGTTCATGCCACCATTGGCGCAACAACCACCAACAGCTCTGTGAACTTGCATAAAAAAGTCATTCTCTGAGCCTTTTAGGTAACCTCGAGGACAGAGATAGTCAATGCTACCGATAGTCACTAACATATGCTGACGAGTTTAACAGTCTGTTCATTCCTCACCGCTGAAGTTTTCAGTTCTTCGAGTGAGACAGCACACTCCGGGGGTAGTACTCCATGATCTGTGTCAAAGGCCTCACCGACGAGTTCTACATACTGCTTCTGCAGCCGAAGAATAAAGACGCTCTTAGTTCCATGAAGCATCCATATCTCGTCGCCTAGCCTCGCATCTCCGAGCCGGCCAGAGTCTCAAACACTTGAGCATGTTCAAATTCTTGTTCGGACAGATGACTTTTCGAGCCAGCCGACAAAGGACATCTTCGATCGATGTATCGTCTGAGTAGCCAGGATGGAGACCGTAGCTGTGGTTGCTGAACCCGAGGAAGGCATACACTAAGTCTCTAGGGCCTGATGCTTTGCAGAGATGAGCGTCAGAAAGGTTTTGCAGCAGATCCCCAAAGCAGCCAGGTTGTGATTCTGCGCGGACCTTCGCTCAGAGTAGAGCAGAGGCACATTTCCGTCTTCCAAAAGTCCTTTGGATCTTGACATGCATGGTAAAGAGATAGATGTTCCTCTGATGTTGAATGGTTAATAATGGTTTGCAGTTTTCTTTCTATGTAATATCGTGTAGCCTGCAAATAGATCCTGAAGATATCTCCGGTTCTTTTCCAGTTGATTGACTGGAATGCAGCCATAAAGTAAGTATCCGGAGAACGAATGAATTCCTGACGAGCCCAGGCTCAAGACCACCAAGAACTGATCCAAAAGATACGAATGAAAGCATTCTAACCAATCTGAAATTCTTCGTTGTCCTAATGATCATCAAGCAACTTTAGATCTGGGTTCTGAGGGTAGAGAGTGGAGGGAGACGAATGCTGATTGGCATCCAGAAGAGCGGGTGAGATGTCGTGAAGCCACTCTATACCTCCACATATGCTATGCTCAGTCGATAGAGATGCCAGCACCTGCGCAGAGGCGGCGTATATCTCGCCCACAAGTCAAACCTGGTGTGATCGTTCCGAAAGACTGCTCTGATTGATGCAGATCTGATCTGCCCAAAGATGTAATTTTTGGTCGCTGAAATTTTCTCTCCAGAAGTGACGAGCTTGGCGAAGTGCGTGGCCCAGGTTGACAAACGCGTTGAAAGAGTACCCGTTGACGATGATAGTTACGATATCTTGCGGATCGCCCCCACAGTATATGATATCGTCGTGTACTTCCCATTGGGAGCCGAGTGAAACACCATCGAGAAGATTTCACTCGACTTTGGCTTGTTCGACATTTTCCGGTTCAGGTGGTTTTATTTGAAAGAGAAGAATGTTGTCGCTTTCTAGATCCACGTCCGAATAGGGAAACTTGGAATAGAACGCGCTGCTCTCTGGGGTGTAGAAGTTGCAAGAGGTGGGTTTTTTTGTGGCTCCGCTCGGCTGGATTGGATGATGCTGTCAAGGTTTTCGGGATCTTCTGAGTGAAACAAAGCGTCCATGTTGGTGGCGACGGTTGTGCCTGAAGGGTGTGAGCTCGAAGTTGGACGAGCGCGGCAACAGGGGCGCTGACGAGAGGCTCGGGGCCGTCTCGACTATACTTCAAAGATTGCGGAACCCTGTGTGGTAGGTTGAAGCTGGTCGGCGTTAAGCTGGCGCGGCATCGGCGGTTTGGACTAAGTTCCTGCGTAGTTGATGGATGCGGGGTTTTGAATGCGAGTGTCTAACAATGCAAGCAACTGCTAGGCACCCGGGCTGTCGAGTGGCGTTTCCGGCACCCAAGGACGTCGAGAAATTCCTTACTGTTGGGTAAGTGGTTGGGTCCCAGTTCTTCCAGCATTCCCCAGTTGATCCCGAGGCACCCAAGACTTTTGAGGACTCGTAGAACTGCGTCTACTTTGCTCTCCCTGTATTCCTTTTGCTGTATGAGGATAGCATTCCACCTCATCTTGCCGTAACATCAGAAAAAGCCGTGCTCGGCCGCGCCGGAGCACTCTGGAAAAGGGTATTCATCCTTCCGGGCGACCCCGAGCTACCAACGACCTGTACAGTCTCTGGCGTCCTCCCATCATCATTCCTCTTCCTCACCTTCCTCCACTCGGTCACGTTCGCTGGTAAGATAGCCAAGCAGGAGACGGCAACAATCACCCATACAGCCTTCAGCATTGAGTCGGCGAAAACACCCACAAGAGTCCCATCAAAAGCCGCCCCTTCAGTCAATACTGTCGCGCTGCTCAACTTGACCGCCTCCAAGAGATTGTCGAAGTCGTCGATATTATGTAAGCCCTTTCGCAATGACTCCATGAAGATAGCCTGCCCGATGCAAAGAACGCCCCAGCGCCAAATGAATACGCTCCATGCAGCATCTCCACCCCCATGAAGACATCCTGCGGGTCCAGCACGGTCTGAGCAATGATGGCTGGCAGTTGCATTCCCACCCCAGCACCCAGTCCGAGCAACAGCAGGCCACCGATCCACTTATCGGAGTCGATGTCCATATCAGGACGTATTGTCGTGGTAAGCCCAGCGCCGAGGGCCATGCACAGGACGGCCAGCATCATCCACGGCGCGCAGTACCCAATGTGCCGAGGTCGTGCTCCAACAGCGATGCTGGTAGCGAAGAATCCAATGATCAGTGGAAGTGCGCCCAGGGCTGATCGCATAGCCGTGGCGCCTCTGACTATCTGTTGCTAGAAGAAAACCCAATAGATCATGGGACCGAAAGTGCCTCCAACGCACATGGCGAAGATAAAGGCACAGATTATGCTGCGCTAACACATGAACCCGGCTCGGAGCGTTCCGTTTCGGCGACGTACGAGAGAAAGGAAGGCAACGAAAAGTGCTGCGGTGGGGAAAAAAAGAAGACAAAATACCGAATCGGGCCACCAATAGGCGCCGCTCCCCAGCTGGAGTGTGAGAACAAAGGTGTTGGAGAATAAAACGAGGATAAGTGTACTGAGAGGGTGGAACTCGCTGAGTATCGTCGTCCACGCCTGTTTTTCTGCTGTACCGTTCTTCTCAAGGGGGCAGATTAATATGAAAACAGCGGAACAGAGGCTAACGCTCATTGTCAGACTAAACAGCCGTAGTTAGATTGAGATAAAGCTCCAGTAGAAAGTCTACCGGAGGGCTAAACATACGACACCATGCCCACAAAGTAGACCAAGGATAGAACGCCACTTACACTGAGTAGTAACACCACCGCCAGCCCAAAGCAGATGCGTCTGTTAGCGCACCCCCAAACAGAAGCGCAGCCAAAGTGCCCAAGCCGGATGACAGAGCCAAGAGACCGGTAACTGTTCTACGTTTTCCCGGTGGTATAACTGTCTCAGAGATCCTGGCGCAACCATCCCATATTCCCGGCATCGCTACCCCCGAAAGAGCGCAGCCGAGGATGAACGGAATCGTGGAGGCTGAGGTTGCGGAGATGACTGAGGCAATTCCGAGTGTAGCCAGAGCTGTCATCATGGGGACTCTCGGGGTATGGAGCAAATAAACACGGCTCCAGTGCATCTGAAAGGCAAAACCGCACATGTAGAAAGCACTTGCATACCAGAAGAACTCATGGATAGAGTTCAAGGACGTAGCGATACGTGGTACAACGACCGCAACGACGGTTTGTCCCTGTCTGAGTCAGCTTTGGTTGTCACGCCTTGGTGGAAGGAAGGTAGTTGACGAATCATCGTGACAAGAAAGGCAATAAGGCAGAGCGCCAGGATGATAGCAGCTAACTTGACGCCCCTTATTCCCTGGTCCGTTGCCTCAAGTGAAACTGCATCTGTGACTTGAGTAACGGGCAAGGCATCCAACACCCTGGGTGAAGCCACTGATGCTCCAGGCGAGGTATTCGTTGTTGTCTGAGGGGCGTTCATTAATCTGGACGAGGGCTTTGTTACTTTGGGCGACGTCTCGGACGATAGGGGCAAAGGCATCTGGCACATTTCACTTGCGGGTGGTAGGTTACGGCGACTGAGCGCATCCAGGGTGTCGAGGTATTCTCTGTCATAGAGATCTCGCATTGGCCGCGCGGCTTTGGGAGCAGGCAGCTTCGATGTGATTTTTGGCCTCGTGTATGTCCGCAATGAGCATGGGCTCGATCTTTTGCCTGAACAGTTGAATGGCCTCTGGTGGTATGGGTATTTCTGAATGCCGAGCCACCAAGATGTTCGTCCGAGAGATGCAGTACACTTTGTCGGACCAAACCGGGAGCTCGACAGTCCATTGGCCCAGCGTTTGATGCTGATCCTGCGATGTCGAAGTAGAGGTCGCGGTTCCATTGCTATTGCTGATGGACTTCCTGAGGGCATTGCCGGAAGTTGTCAAAACCGTGCCCGGCGCCTTTCGGTGCAAGACATTGAGAACCCTGGCCCTAATGCCCCGAATCCAGCCTTCCCTTCGCTCCGCCTCCGGATCGATTGCCCGAGCCTCCAATTTGTCGTCTTCGAAGTGAACTGCGACAAAATCCGATTTGATCGCGCGGGTCCAGGTCCCTGGACGCTCCAGGGTAGCCATGGGCGACCGTGCCGCATAGCGGTTCCCGATACCGTGAGCTCAGGTTTAGGTCGGTGGTCAAGCAAGTGAGGCGGGCAAGCAGTTGGAGCATGGAGGAGAAACAGACGGAGACTAGACGCGTTGCAGCGTTGCAGCGTCGCGGATAGCCGGGCATAGGGTTGTTTACCGGAGATGGTGGGGCCAAAGTGCAAGACATTCTCCACTTCTGTCGTTGCTACTTGGGCGAACTGATGTTCAGCACTGGCCAATCTGACTGGCTTCCGTTCCCTTGTTGATACCCGATCTCCCCCCAGGCGGGGCGGTGTAGGTTGCACAGGACTCTGGTCAGCCTGCGTGAAAGCCCAGCCCCACCAGGAAGGGACAGCCCGGTCAACCCCTTTCCTTCCCCCACCTTTTCGGAGAGAGTACCTGTTTCCCCTCCTCACACTGCACCGTTCAGTGCGATGGCCTGGGCAGCAAAGTCAATCTGACCACCTCGAAACCATCGTCAACGAGGCAAATCCAGAATGGATCCGATCTCAACCTTGGCTCTAGTCAGTTCTCTGTTCCAGATCACTGGCTTCGTACACCAGCTCGTGACAGGCACCAAGGCTATATACCAAGATGGAAAACCGGGGCAATACAACACAATTGAGACCATTGCCACCAAAATGGAAGGATTCCATCGCCACATTGCCCAGTCGATAGGCAAGCACAGTATCACGTCAATCGACCAAGCAGCAATAGACATCGCAATGACATGCCAGGACGTCGTCACAGAGCTCATCGACGTGCTAGATAGCATGGAGCGGAAGAGGAAAACGGTTTGGGCCAGTTTCCGGGCGGCGCTGAGTGCCGCCCTCAAGAAAGCCGAGGTGGATAGGCTCTGCTCGGATGTATTCAACTTGCAGAGGACCCTTGCGACCTATCTTCAATCCCGCCTATTGTCAGCGATTTCCTTTCAGTACCTACCTTACCCAGACACAACCTCATTCTCACCCAGAGCAGCGGTGGCCCCTGAAAGCATCCTACTGGTTCGATGCTAACTTGGTGATGGTAGATCAGACAACTCGGAGCTCAAACAGATGCTTCTAACCATCAGCCAGAAATCCGAAAAGTGGGAGATTCCCACAGGAGAATCACTCTACTCGGTGCTGGACGAGATTCGCGACGGCGTTCGCGGCCTTCCCGGTCGAATTGACGCCGCGGTTGAGAAGTACAGAGGCGATAGCAACACTGGCATTATATGCGACGCTCCTGCGGAGCCATCAACATCGAGTGACGTCCTCGATAGTGTCAACCACCTCTCCGGCGCCCTCGAGAGCTTCGTCAATCAGACACGGGCCGTACACAAACAGTTGGCAGTTTTGGAGTCGCTCTTCTTCCCGGAGATACTCCACCGCCAGAACGTTGTGCCTGTGTCACATAAAGACACGTCGGGTTGGATCTTCTCAGATGGCAGTTCTCGACCCTTGATGACAACGCCTGCTTGGATCTTTGAAACGGATGCGACGCTCCGAGATTCGCCGCTCAAGTTCGTCGAGTGGCTAGAGGAAAAGGACGATATATACTGGATCCGCGGTAAGCCCGGGTCGGGGAAGTCGACGCTCATGAAGTTTATAGCCGGCCACGCGAAAACGACGCAGAAATTGCAAAGGTGGTCAGACGGCCGGCAAATCACAGTGGCGAGTCACTTCTTTTCAAGTGTGGGCTCTTCGCTCCAGAGGTCACAGGAAGGCCTCCTCCGCGCCATTTTATTCAAGATATTCCGAGCGTGCCCCGAACTAATATCCATGGCGCTCCTGTCGCTATCATCGATATTTCAGTTCCAGGGTACCCCACACGCGTGGACAACTGAGCAACTGGAGGCCATGGTGAATGCTGTCTCACGTTATGCCCAGCTCCCTTCCAAGTTCGCCTTTTTCATTGATGGGCTTGACGAGTACGAGGGAGAACCGGAGCAGGTTATCCGCTTTTTATTCGAGCTCGCCGAATCACCTGACATCAAGATCTGTGTATCTAGCCGCCCTTGGGCGCGCTTCGTCGAGACGTTTGGGAAAGATCCTACGCTCTTTCTAACACTCGAGGATCTTACGGGGGACGACATTCGAAACTTTACGCACGACACGTTCCATTCGCACCAGATATTCCGCCAGCATGTTGGCGACCCGCGCTACACGTCCCTCGTTGACGAGGTAGTGAAGAGGGCCGATGGAGTTTTTCTGTGGGTATTCCTGGTCTGCAAGTCACTTCTCGATGGCATGGGCTACGCAGACCGGGTCGCCGATTTGGAGAGGAGGCTTTCGTGGGTACCGCCGGACCTTGAATCTTTTTTCAATCAGATTATCCTATCGACAGACGGGTTCTATCGAGAACAAACAGCAAGAGCTTTCCTCCTCTTGCTGTGTTCCCCAGCGTCGTTGCCATTGGCGGTGTACTCTGTCGCGATGGACTTGTTGATGAGCCCCTCGTCAGGCGCGGCACCACCAACACCTGGTATCCCTTCATCTCCCAGGAAGCTGTCCTCTTGGGTGAAAGAGCAGGCTAGACGACTAGAGGGCCACACAAAGGGCCTCATTGAGATCAAACGGTCGCCTGGGGACCATGAAACATTGTGGGGCGTCCACGTCGAGTTCCTCCACCTGTCAGTGAGAGACTATCTCCAAACAAGGCATGTACGAGATTCGCTACAAGCGCTTGCCGGAAAGGACTATAACCCAGACATAGCCATCTGCGACGCCGTTGCAGCTCTCATTTCGTTGAATCCGAGAAGACATCTGCGGGAAACTCTGATACACCACGCAGGCCGTGTCGAGCGCGAGCACGGCATCACCCTGCCATGCCTGAGATGGCTAGAGGAGAAAGAGAAGTGGAAACTTCTGCGCAGCGCTGTTGACGCCGGCATGACTCTGTACGTGTCAAACACTCTACACAGTGATCCAGCGCTACTGTACGGGTGCATGTACTTGGATACAAGACCACTGCTGGACACAGCGCTGTACGCGGACAATCTCTCACCCGCGATGGTACAAATCCTTCTTGATTTTGGCGCAAACCCGAATGAATGGCATGGCGAGACAACAGTATGGGGTGCTTTCATCGATTGGTTGGCCATGGGTGGCGCCAACATCTCGAATCCGCTCCGGTATGCTGAAGTCAAGGAAATTCTGGTACTTCTGCTGTCTTACGGGGCACAGCCATGGTTTGTGGTGAATGTAGGGCAAACAGCGGAGGAGGTCATAAGACAGCACTTCCATTGGAGGGATGTCGAGTATTTATTCGGCGCTGCGGTTCATTACCCAGGCAGCTCAGCTTGGAATTGGCGGCTGCTACTTATGGTGTGAGATCCCGTGGACTTGCTGGGGGTATATGATTGCAGCGAATCGATCCTCAGTGCCGGCGGGCATGATGGATGTCTGTATGTGGGATCATGGGAGGGAGGTTAATGGGTCGGGGGCGACGGGTATCACTTTGTGAGTGGAGGTTCGGGGGCAAGGGTCAAAGGGTCGGGTGTTGATGGATATGATGGTGTTGGGGGCGCAGATGCTTTGAGGGTGGGGGAAGAGTCTTGGGTTGGGGTTCTAGCTAGGGAGGTAGGTATGTATGTATGCATGACAAGGATTCACCAGTCTATGAGACACAAAAAGAAATCCGAGGCAAATCCAAATAAAGCCCACCAAACTCATCGAATAAAAAACGACTGAATCCTGTGCCTCTCCTCCATTACATACCGATTGAATTCATCCGTGGTCATAAGGCCGGTCACAAGGCTAGGCCCCACAAACAAATAATGCTCGCTTTCTCTCCGCATCACCACAGGCACGAGAAAGCTCTTCAGCAAGCAGACGACATCACCCTTCAACGTGTTCTTGCCCGTCACGCCGATATACCCAGACGAGGTCTCGTAGAGTCGGCACTCGCCGAGCTTGTTGAGCTCCACAGCAGCATCGACATATGCCTCCTCATATGGACGCATGGGATTGCTATTTGCATCGTATCCGACCGGAAGGCCACGGCGCATCGTGTCGACGAATCTGTCCTCGCTGGTGGTACCGAAATAGGTGTGAGAGAGGTTGGGGCTGTGTCGACAGCAGGCTTGAAGGAGGCGAAAGATGTCGGTGGACCGGTGGATGAAGTCCTCTTCGGCAATGCCCTGGTCGTCGTACCGCCGCAGGAGAGTGCGGAAAAAGGCTCGCAGGGGGTGGACGCCAGAGATGTAGGAATCATGTCGGAGACTGAAATGGTGGAAGAAGTTGATCATAGACCTTTGGCCGCCGATAGGGCCTTGACGCGTGCGGATGACGTCGCTTAAGTGCGTGATGGCTTCGACTTCGACACCGGCGCAGCGGAGCGTGTAGTTCCTGACTATGGCGGGCGGGGCGGAGGGAGATGGGAAAAGTCGGTCGTCAAAGAGGGAAGCGCGGCCTGGCAAAAGAGGTGGGACGCTATCGTCCTGCTGGCTGCGCTCGGGGAAGTTTGGTGCCCATGTCGGTAGGCGCAAGGGGTTGTCGAATCTGCCAATGCCAGCCTCGTTGAGGAAGCTCAAGGCCACAAATTGCTGTGCTGCAGCGGGGCTGCCGCTGGTGGAGTGGTAGAATTCTTTGAACCCCAAGGCAACGTAGTCCCGGTACACTCTACGTACCGACACATGCTTCTCGTAGCAAGGTACAATACTGTGAACCCCCCTTAGGGCTAGAAGGGCGTATATGTGGTCCTTCGGATCCGTGGCTCTGAGTGAGGACCCCCAGCTGGCAATATGCCACCCAATCGCGAGGCGGCCATCCGGTCTTGGTTCCAAGTGGATGCGCCGGGTGTTGGTAATTCGGCTGCACGTCTCTCGGAAACGGTAACAATTCTTCAAGAGGGCCCAGATCGGGACGGGGAGGAATGCGGGACGCTGCAGACTCTCCCACTTTATGCCCACATCGTGAAGAAGCGACATTGACGATTCCAGATCTTCGAGGTCGAGGTACGTGTCTTCGGTGCAGAGAAGTAATGTTCCAGAGAGGACGACTTCCTGCATGATCCAGGCGCGGGTCCAGTATTGAATCTGGTTCAATTCAAGTGCGGCGTAGATTGGGTTCGAGGAGAACCCGACGGGCGTGCCGTCTGGGTTTTGGTAGAGCTCTGGGTGGCGCTGCATCCAGCTGAGGGCGAGGCGTTCCTTGTCGCGGTCTGCAAACTCGCGTGCTGCCATGGAAAGCGTCTTGTAGATGTCGAAGGCTGCGGGAATGTCCACGAGCTCGCCGTTCTTTTTGCGGCAGTCTCCGAGCCAGGCAAGCACAACGTCGGCCTTCTTGTAGAGCAGGCCCATTTGCTGGACTTGACTGCCTCGCTCGGGCATGTCTTGCTGGTTGATGCAGATGGCGTCTGCCCAGAGGCGAAAGCTGGATGGATCCCGGTCAGGGAAGTGTTCTGCCCACGATTTTCGGACGTGGCGAAGCGCGGCGGCGAGGTTCTTCGTGACCGAGACAATTTGGCCATTGACGACAATGCCCTCGACGATGGATGCATCTCCCCAGACATACGAGAGAGCGGCGAAGACAAGCTGGTCCTGGAGCGAGGCAATGGTGAGCTTGCATGACGGAGTCTCGTCGCCTTGCGATATGATTTCGAGCAGCCGGATCTCGGACCTTGCCGGGTTTAGAGGTGTGTATAGGCTGATGGGAGACATGATTGTGTCATTGAGGCTTGTGCTAACTGACTGATGGCGCAACGGGAGCAGTCCAGCGGATTTGTTGGGAGGTAAGTAGGCAGCCCCTCAGTTTGGGTGCATCAAGGTGGCAGTCCACGTGATTGGGCATTTTGATTGGCATTGAGACTGGACTGGACTCGCTGGGTGATGCAAATGGGTGGGGTACAGATGAAACAGAATGCCATGGAATGCACACGCAGTGCCACAAGCACGAAGTTGAACTGGTTTGGCACCTATCTAGGGCAGGAACGAGCAGTTGGCCCCACCCTTCACACCAGTATTTCAGGCAGGGCAAGGAGGCCAGATCTTTTAGAACAATCAAGCATCCTCACAACAGTCTTTCAGGTCCCATCGACCGTTGGTGACATGTGAGAGAATGAATTGTGGCTGTGCACATCTCAGCTGGGGCAGAACCAGGCTCAATTTGGCTACACGCATGCATACCGGGCTGCGAAAGACGGCGCAGGCAATATTGTCGAACGGAGCCTGCGGAGCCTGCGCGGAGCCTGGTCGCCTCACTTTCCCCCCTTCTTTCCGAATTTCAACCCCCCCCCCCCACATCTCTCCGTCGGCAATTGCGCATCCATCCCCTTGACTCTTTGTCGCGATGGAAGGCCTCCGCAAGCAAGCTCTGTCGGGTTTCAAACAGCTCAAGTTCATTCCGGCGCCGCATGAGCATGAATTAATTACAATCTCGTCACCGGGCGCTGCCCCCGTCCGGGTCGCCCAGCCTCTGGGCCAGATGCTCCAAGTTTTCAGTCACCGCAAGTACACCCCGCCGACTCTCTGTCTCGTCAAACTGCGTATCCTACACCCAACGCTCGACCAGCTGTCGGGCGCGCATTCCGTCAATGCATCCCAAGATGAGATGATGCAACTCTGGTCACTCTTCGATTTGGACCCCACAGCCCTCCACCTCCTCACCAAGGGCATCCAGGGCTTCAACCAACACCGGCCGCTTTCATGGGACCAAGATGCCGATGCATTTTACTTCATGGCGAGTTCCTACGCCTATAGCATAGTCTGGACCTATCGCGTTGCAACACAGCGAACGAGCGGCGTCGTGGTCATGCGCCACAAGAATATTGCCGGCCGTGATTTCGAGTTGTTCTGGGAGTCCCTACAAAACCAAACCGGCATCGCCCGCCATCCACTGTGCCCCTTCGTTGCACTCGCGATGCAGACCATGGATACTGTATACCGGAGAACACTGGAATCCCAAGGCCAGGTCGCCAGCGTCGAATTCTTAACCGGATTCAGCCCGTTTCACATCGACGGCACTTCCTCCGGCTACAACACCACCACAGCCAACCCACAGAAACCCTCAGACACCGACCGAAGCCTCGAGACCATCACCATCTCCTCGCGCAAAGTCGGAGCCGTCCTCGTCCACCTTGAAGACGACGCGCGCCAGCTGCGCAGCCTCCAGCGCGCGACCGACTCGCTCGTCCAAGCCGGATTCCCAGCCATCCCAAACCACACAGGCGAGGCGGCAGAGGTGGCCTCCGCAATCCAAACCCTGCGGCAGCAGATGGGTTCCTGGGAGATCCGCATCAACTACCTCCGTGAACGGGCCAAGAACCAGCTCACTGTGTTGTTCAACCTCATCGCGCGATATGATGCTGCATCGAGCATTGCAATCGCCCGGGCAGCGAAGAAGGACAGTGCGTCGATGAAGGCTATTGCGATTATGACCATGGTGTTTCTTCCGGGGACGTTTTTGGCGGCTGTGTTTGCGGTGCCGTCGCTTCCGGAGGCTGGTCGGGGGGACTTTTGGGTGTATTGGGCTACTGCTATCCCGGCGACGATGTTGGTGTTTGCGGTTCAGTGGATGTGGGGGTGGCTTTCGGGGAAACGCGAGAGCCGTGAAAAGGGCAGGGAGCCGGAGAAGGTCCAGTAGCGTTATATCCGACAGCGTTGAATACTTCTATTGGAAAAATAAAAGATAGGAAGCAGCCTGACAAGCACGAACTCGTGTTCGGATTTTTCATGATAGTGACAGCAGCAGAGTAGCTGGCCATCTAGACCGAAGGCGGCTTTGATAACAAGTCAGGTCCTGCCTCAGCTAAGATGTGCACAGCCAGGTACGTGAGGCTTTTGCCGGGCATTTTACCACCTTCCGCTCTTCGTGTTCATCGCGGGGACTGTGTGCTAGAATCAAGAAAGGCTTCGGTAAAATGTAGCGCGCTAGTTTGTGAGATAGCCTCTGAGCCCCTGGTGTCCGTCAACTTCTACGGTGCTGAGGAGAGGTGCCGGAGGGCATGTATGTGCATCGACAGCAGTCGGACGCCCCAGTGGCACCGGGTGACTGAGTGGCTCTGGTGAAAAAGAATCTAGGGAGAGAAAACACATCGACCTCGTGGGTGGCGCCCCCCTTGATGTCTGGATAGCTACCGTATATGAATCTTAGCACGTGTTAGTAAAACATTGACGATACAACCTAGAAGTTGGAGGTGCATGGGAGGGACTTACATCTCATAGGCTTTGTTGGGGCCTTGGAAACCAATGACGCAAGACTTCTCACGCTGTGGATCGAAGGTTCTTGTTGATGGAAAAAACGAGTGTGTTGATTGCTTCAATCGGTTGGAAGCCGAGGGCTTCCAACCGCTAAATATTGCGTACAATGGGGTAGCTCCATTCCTCCGTTGTTGTGGCCTAGAATGGACCACGTAGTAATTTGACAGAATACCAGCGATCGGTCCGATCGCTGGTATGAAGGCTATTCAGGGATTGGATTCTTGTGACAAAAAGCCATTTCTTGCCTGCAGCTATCAGTTTCACGGCGACAAGAAACGTTGAGAATTGGACACTTACTCCAGAGGTCATAAAGAGCCAAGTTGTGAAAATGCATGTAATTTACCCCCATCCATGCATCATCATTGGTCAGAACGGTCGTCATGCCGCCTCCTAGGAATAGCAACGCCCCGTCCGGCCCAAACGGCACAGACTGCGCCGAGCCTCCGACCAGGGTGCCAAAAGTATTCAACTCTTCCGTCGATGAATTGATCAGTTCGCCACTTGTCAAGTTGAGTGCCATGAGCCCTGGAACCGCGAGCATTGTGTGGTCTCCCACGCTCCTGTCGGTTGTTGGTTTCGCCCACCCGCCCATCCAGTACCCAGCGTCATGGCTCTATGTCCACGCACCGTGGGATGTACGCACATGATCTCTCAATTCCGTGGTCGTTCGCTCCCATGAGCCGCCGCCTGACCCGTCTGCTGCGAACTTCCAGAGCTCTGAGGATGGCGGTGATTTGGCGAAGTATGAGTGACACCGCCGTAGACGTAGGAAGAGGAAACCGAAGGGTGACGCCAGGCGGCCGGGCTGTTGAGGTGGGGGGCGTCTTTGGGCTTGTAGATTGTCCGAAACTCGACCGACAGGCTCGTCCAGGATGTCGCGAGAAAAATGGAGAGCGTACTGTTCACTGTTCCCGCAAAGCTTGTATCAGCGGGAGCAGACCAAGGAACTTCAGGGCGAAACGAAGCGATGCTTGGGCCTGACGCTTTCTGCGTTTTGTTCGTCGACACCTCGCCGCCGTCAATGTAGAGGTAGTCGCCAACGGCAATTCCTTTGTACATTAAGAGCATAAGTCAATTCCGCGCTGATACAATTGTGCTGGGCTCCCCTGAAACTCACCTACAGGAAACACCCTCCTCAGGAAATCCGAAGTCTTGGGTGCATCATCGCGCACAATTAGAGCACGGGATGCCTGCCCCTGCCCCTGTCCCTGTCCCATGACCCTTGCCAGGACGCACGGGAGCCATTGGCCGAGACAGGCGATGACAACAATTAGCGTTCTGGGGCGCATCGAAGGATTGATGATGGCTGCGATGATCGTGTCGGGAAGCCTTAGCTGGATCGGGGAGTGTTTTCTAGCGACGGAGATCGTCGAGGGCAGAGAGAAACAAGAAGTGCGCGTCACGTAACTTGAGAAATGCCCACATCACGTCTGCCTCCGGGGCCAATGTTGCTAGCCCCCTGCACTTGGAGGTTGGTGAGTCTTGGCGTTAAGCATGCAGCCGTGTTCCAACCTCCAATAGCAGCCAGTCGTACCTGCAGGCTGGATCGGGGCTATCGCGCTGCCTGGTCGCCATGCAAATTTGCAAGAGCTGCGTGGATGGGTTGTGACACACCAAGGCGAGCGAGGAGGACGAAGAAATTGTGTGTTCCCAGGCCGATACTTATCGCCTCAGGGCACGAAAACATATTTTGGGGAAATGGAAGTAGCCGGGGGTGGGGTTGGTTGGTCTGTGATTTTGGGAAGGAGCGTAGCATCAGGTCTGACCTACCTACCTTTCTTCGAGCACCGCCCTGCCGAGTCCTCTGCAGCCAGCGTAGCTTTGACCGCCGAAGGATTCGCCGTTGGTCTCATTTCTTCGGCTTTTTTCTTACCCGGACTCTGACCGAAAAGCAAATATCTGCCCGTCATGAGCATCCCCCACAAGCTAGGACAGATATGTCCTCCCACTCCTCCGGCATCTTTCACCAAACGATCGGCGCTAGCTTGCCGCGCCTTCACCCGCATTTGAGACTCGGACTGGACAGTTTAGGACAATTTACCACCGTACCAAGCTGGGAGTAGCCGCCTTTCTTTGTTTCAACCGGAATTGGCCCCAGGTCAGTGACGTCCCGCGGCCACAACCCGACCCGGGACCATGGGATCGGGTCCGACAAGACAAAGACATTCCTGAGACAAAACATAACCCACCTCCACCCATCCGCCACCATCTCGATCATGCAGTCATCTGCGCATGGACATGCATTTGGTGCCGACATGACCAAAATGGACATACCCATCCGGACTCGAGCGGACGACTGCGACTCACTGCAGGACGCCGACACCACACCCGGCGCTTCCGTGCTTCCAGTAGCAAGCATCGGCGAAGAGAGCTTCTGCGAGGGCCGCCAATACCACCACTACCGCTCCGGCCGCTACCTGCTGCCCAACGACCGGGTCGAGCAGGACCGCGAAGAAGTCAAGCATTTCATGCTGCTTCGACTCACCGACGGGAAGCACTTCCTCGCCCCAATTGACGACGCCAACCTGCGCAAAGTCATCGACCTCGGCACCGGCACAGGCACCTGGGCCATGGAAGTCGCCGACCGCTTTCCCTCAGCCGAGGTCACCGGCACAGATCTCAGCCCCATCCAACCAGACTGGTCACCCCCCAACGTCAAGTTCTTCGTCGACGACATCGAAGACGAGTGGGTGAGCGGCAACGACTTTGATCTCATCCACGCGCGCCATGTCTTCCCTTTCATCAAGGACCCCGCCACACTCACCCGTCGCGCCTTCGAGCACCTCGCCCCCGGCGGTTGGCTGGAGCTGCAGGACCTCGGCCACGTCGTACTCTGCGACGATGGCACCATGCCGCCGGACTACCCTATTGCGCGATTCTTTGACCAGATCACCGAGGCCTGGGGCACCTTTGGCGCCGACCTACGCGTCGGGACGAAACTGGAGGACATGTTCCGCGCCACGGGGTTTGTCAACGTTGAGACCAGAGCTTTCAAAATACCTATAGGAGCGTGGTTGCGTGAGGTAAAGGACAAGGAGCTCGGGTTGTCGTTTCGGATCGTGATTGAGATGGTTATTTCGGCGCTGTGCGGGGCGATTGCCACCGTTGAGGGCTGGACTGATGAAGACAGGGATAAGTTTACTGCGAAGTGTGACTCGGCACTGAGGGATCAAGGGGTGCATGCGTATATGTATTGCTATTTTGTGCTGGGACAGAAACCACTGGAAAGATAGGTTGTGTGTACAAAGTGGATGATGGTTAGTAGGATACAGTCTGGTTATCTGCGACAAATCTAAGCACACAAAATTTCCTTTTTCGTTCGTAATCCTAAGCTAAGGTAAGCTGGGGTAAGCTGGGGTAAGCTGTAACTGATTTATCCTAAACCTCCCCTAATTTTTCCCTAAGCTAAGGTAATCCTACATACCGCCACCACATAGCCTTATATGGCCCTTTTCAATCCCCCCCTAGCCGTGGCTACGCTTCCTACCTACGAACGAGTGAATGGGGAAGGGGTGCCTGTCTGTCTGCCTACCGGGATGTTCTAAAGGAAGGAGTAGTTCTGAGACTTCAGAATTAGAGATTCGGAGGAAGAAGATTATATTATTTTATAGAAAAATATAATTAAGTGGGGTTATATCCCTGCATACATAGGTGAAATGATCGAAAAAAGCGATGGTCCAGTAGCTGTGCCTGAACTTAGCTCCTCGAAAGCTGAGTCCGGTGCAGAAAATAGCCTCTGGTTCTTCAACCCGGCGCCCAATCCAAGATCCGACGTTGGAATGATGTGCCAACTTCCAAGACAACCCGCAACCCAATTAACCTCCGAACCCATCAACCACGGGTTGACAGCTTCTCAATGTTATACCGCGACACAAGCACCCCAAAAGCCATGGACCAATTCCACCACCGATTATATCTTTTGGCACATCTCCCATTCACAAACACATGGCCCAGGGGCTCAATGGCCAGGCCCTGGGTGCTAGCTCCAGATTTTCCAGTACCCTCTGGTAAAGGTGGGCCAGTGAGTATACACGGCGATGGTTGTGACGGGCGGCCAGATGGGTACGCTCTTCCATGAGGCTCTCTTTGCGTACAAAATGGTATCCCAACCTGCGTATCGCATGGTCGGAATGGTCGCACCCGAACGACAGGTGATTTGCGTTAGTGTTGTATATAGATGGTGCAACCAGAAATCATGTCCATCCAACAGCGAATGGAGCGGTCGAAGGGTAAGATTCAAGCTCAGAAGATGTGCTTTGGGTTGTGCCGAGAATAAGACGGCGACGAGCATGGGCTTGATATGGTCTCTCCAAGACTTGCAGACTCTCTGAGCCCTGACGGCGGTCCGTATCTCTGTATCGTGGAGTATCCTGCACAACAGCTCGGCAACATGAAGAGGGGAACGCATCATATCAGTCGTAAGCCTATGTCTACGCTCAAGATGTTAGCTCATGTTATGACGAGCTAAAGCCCGGGTATAGAATTTTTATACGTTGCTGGGATTTGGAGAGTTGTGCTAGCTGAGGCCCCGCTGTGTGGCGTGTAAGAAAGGGGACTCCGCGTCGAGTTCCGTTGTCACGTGCTTTCGGCGCGCACACGTCTCATCACCATGTGCAATCCATTTATGCACTGCGTGCACTATATTCATACACTGTGTGAACTAGATGTATACACCGCGCGCATCGTATTCACGCACCGCCCACGCAACATTCATTCGCACACACCCGCCAAGAGTTTAGCTGAGGCGCGTGCTACCATTTGACCGCTCCAACAATGCGGGGAAATACAATGCAGCGGGAAACTAGTGGAATGCCAAATGTATTTTGTTTGCCAGGGTGATCGGGGATCTTGAACGCATTCATGTTCTTTGGGCGTAAGCAAACCAGAAGTTTTCACCGAAGGCCGATTAGCGTGGACCTTTGATTGGTCGGCGGTTGCCGTTTAGCGACACGTCATGCAAAGACGCGTCGCAGTGCGTCGCAGTGGACGCAACGTCAGCCGCCAAAATCACCAATGCTCGCTCATTCAGATGGGCGTTGTCTTGGGAAGTCGCGGCAAGGACAAGCTGGACACAAAAAAATCTGTGAGTTATCTATAATATCTTGTGATGAGGTAAAGGCTGTTGCAGCGCGGCCCTACCGCTGAACCCCCCTTGCGGACACGGCACCATCAAGTCTCCATGCTCCCTTGATGCCAGCAATGTCTACTCACTTCCTCTCCGGTCGGCACATCGCGGTTGCGGGTGCGGGCATGTCTGGGTTGTCGTTCGCCATTGCGCTGCGCAAGCTCTGGCCGGCATCCGTCGCGCCGCCCCACATCACCATATTCGAGCGGGACACCCAAGAAGACGCAGAAGGGCGCCAGGGTTACAGCTTGTCACTCGCCGGCTACGACGATACGGGTGGACTTGTGGCGCTGAGAGACCTGGGCCTCCTCGACGAGATACTCTCCCATACCATTACGGGCTTGGAGGGGACGGGCTGTTTCAAGATCTGGGACAGCGACTGGAAGGAGGCGATGAGCGTCCGCTTCCGTCCAGCAAAGGGGCTGCCGTCGTCGGGCATCCGTGTGGCGAGGAAAGATCTGAGACACACCCTTCTCGCTGCCGTCGTGGATGAGATCCGCTGGGGCACTGCATGTGTATCGGCGGCAAAGACCGAAGACGGAAGGGTTAGCATTCAGCTCGCGGGAGCCAATGTCCGCCCTGATGAGTCAACCTTGCAATGCGACTTCCTGGTAGTTGCAGATGGCGCGAGCAGCAAGATCAGGGCGAGTCTCCGCCCCGATGATGTCCTGCAGTTTGCGGGAGCGATCCAGATGGTTGGCATTGCCTCGTTCCCAGACGGAAACCCCCCCCAGCTGCGCGACAATTGGGGGATGCAAATCTCCAGAGGCGATGGTGTCAGCTGCTTCTACTCCCCAGCAGATCGCAACAACGTTCTCTGGTCGTTGAGCTTCTTGGAACGAGACGAGCGACCGCGAAAAGAGTACAACTCGCAACAAGAAATGCAAGCTTTGCTTGAAGAAGCGCGTGAGAGGGGAGCCAAACCACTTGGCCCACAATTCAAAGCCTTCGTCGACGCTACTGAGAACCCCAAGGATGTGGCTTGTCTCTCCGCGCGGGACAAGAAACCGATCCGGCATGACCCTGATGAGGCGGCTATCGTCTTCATCGGCGATAGCAACCATGCTGTCAGTCCCTTTGCAGGATATGGAGCAAGTCTTGCGTTGAAGGACGGTTGGGATCTCTCGCAAGCGCTCGTTTCCTCATCTACAGCCAAGGAAGCGATTCAGAAGTACGACGCTATTAGCTTCCCAAGAGCATCAAAGGTTTTGGATTCGTCAAGGTGGAGGATCAAGTACGGACACAGCACCGGGCTGAGGTACCTTTTCTTTCGAGCTATTCTGACTTTGGGAGGATATATGTTGTGGTTAACTAGAAGGGGTTGAAAGAATGAAGGGTAGGGAACCGGAAGGGTTCGTCTCTTCGCTGGCGAGTATGCAGTGGTGGGCTGCGCACATCGCCACTCTATGTAAAATTATCTCTAGATCTGGCGTCGGGCCCCGGGTCCCTCAGCCATGGTCTTCTGCTTAGGCCCTAATTGCATAATTCTTCCCTCGGTTGATTCCGAACAAACGGCAAGTCTTACACTCTTGGAAACAACTTGCATGACATTCGGTGAAGAAGCGTAGCATAAGGGATACTACTGCGACGGGAAATATTTGTTAGGATAGGGATTATCTTTGTCCTCGTTGCCTCGCACAAGTCCTGTCAACTCGACAGAGTCCAGAAGCTTTGTCAGATCTGGGTGGATCTTGCCAGTGTGGTAGACTGACAAAGCCACAAGAGCGTGAACTTCTGCCACGGCAGGCCACTCTACCGTCGTATTATCCGGGGTCATCGCAGTGCTCTCTGGTCCATTTGTAGATATCTTTCGAGTTACTGATTCTCTGAGACTAGGTTGAGGCGTAACTTTTGAGCTTCGTCCAAAGAGGGTGACTCTTGAGGTCGAAATTATTCTATGGGATGTCTGACTGCGCAAGGGTGCCGGCAACCCTCTAACACGGTCATTGGACCAGTGGTGACCAATGAAAGTCTGGCGTCTGAGGCTGTCCAGGAAATTTCTTGCCAGCGCCGTGAGAGATCGCCATCGTCGAGCGTGTCTGTTTATAGCACAATAGTAAGCAATCGCCACCTGAAATAACTGAAGCGAGACAAAAAGTGGCGCGTTTGCAAATGGTCTCGCCCTGGCAGAGAAATACGTCAAAGTCATTGCAAAGAAAGAGCCAGACCGCCAGCCCTCAGCAGTCACACAGATTCAAGTTTTCAACCATAACGGCTTCAAGGAGGGGATAGAGATCCGCTAAAGGTCCGAAATTTGCGTCTTGATCATGATTGAGGGCTGCCTACATTTTTGTAGATGGATTTGACTTGTTGCTAAAGAGGTCGTCAATGTCCTCATGCTCATCGTTTGATCCGCCCCATACGGTTCTCGGTCTCAGTGCCGAGTTTGGCAGTCGGCTCACGGCAGCTGGATTCAGCTGCGATAAGGCCAAGACGGCCACATACGATTCCAATTGGTTGGGTTTTTTTCGGTCGAGTGTTCGACGCAGTAGGCACCGCCAGGGTCCGCACCTGGGGCGAAACAGATTCATACGTCCGTCTCTCCACCCTCCTCACCTGTCACAGATTCTGTCGGTCTCCCTTCTCCTCCCTCCAGCGATCCCACGGCCTCGACGCTGAACCGTTACATAATAGACTCAGGTTTCATGTACTGCGTCGGCAAGGGTTACCATTTTCAAGAATAGGGACTGGTTTTAGCCATCTTTATATATGGGACCAATTCTGGGCCCATTCGGCTAAAGTTGAAGCAATTCATTATGCTGTGGCGCAGCCTGCCGAAAACGGTAATTAGGGTGAGTAAAGGTGAGTAAAGCCTAAGCAAATCCAGAGCAGGGACTGAGCCGAGACTGAGCTGGTTAAGTCATGTCACGTGGGCAAGGTATAAAAAAAGAAATTTTATGTGCCCAGATTTGTTGCACAAAACATAAAAATCGAATAGTGTCCCTGACGAGCTGTCCCTCTGACTTTACGTAGTCGGGTCGAAGGCGTCACAGTTGTTGAACCCACAGGAGTGGTCCTAAATGAGGCAGAATTATGGAATGTCTTTTGTCCAACCGGCGGAAAGCGGCGAAACCTTCCACAAACCTGCGAGTTGAAGAAAGGTGGTGGGGATAATTGATTGAGGGAAATGCCCCGCCACCGCTCCCTTGTGCTGTTCCCAATCACGCCCTCACCTCAGTCCTGGTTTACATACAATACTTAACAAATCACATCGGATATTCGCGCAATGAATCCCGGAATGGCGTGAACACGGTACCGAAGGTACTTTGGGCGCGGTTCATGAGCCAGGGTAGGCGACCACAGACGCAATTTTGGAAGCTAAGTCACTCTTATAATTTCTACAGTAAAATACTTCTAAATAAAAGACCTGACACATCACACACAATACAATAAACCATCAGGCTCAGTAAATCTACCACAATGGCCGACGGCGCACACCTGCGCCTTTCAATTTCGAACCTTCTCAATCCAGTCCCGGAGAGAGCAATGCAGCCAACTATAAGAACCGGGTTAAGCAGCTGAGATTGAGGAGGACCTCAGATTACACTTATAATTGGACTTCTAGGATGGGGCCGACATTGTGCTCGTGTCCACGATGACTTAGATGATCATCTGCGCATAAAGTGCATAAAGTGCATAAAAACGCTCTGAATCACCGGACTATTATTGGTTTGAGCTGTCCGCAAAAGAGAGTGAAATGATATGACGACCGATTTATTCTCTGGTTTGACACTGTTCGTGGTGATAAGGTAGGTAACTGAAGTGGAACTGATTGAAACATACGTATACTCATACACAACACTCCCTTATCCAGACAAAACCCCCATTCTACTCAAAGCCATCTAGTTCTAACCGAACCCACCGGTATTCAAAAAGCCAAGCCCAACTCCATCATGCCTAATTTACAACAAACCCATTAGAAATTAGCACCCAACCCTGCACACACTCAAATCCCACTATCATCCTGCTCCCAAACCGGCGTATGCAACCCCCAACTCTTACAAACATCCCTAAACTGCCTCTCCTCCCCCTCGGGAATCTTCATCGCGATCTCCTTCTGATCCTCCACAAACTCCAACGACAACCCTTGACTCGCGTGCCACGCAATATGACAATGCACCAGCCACGCGCCCGGATTATCCAACAGGAACCCCATGGCTAGATACCCACCGCCCGGCAGCGTCGCTACGTCTCTCCGCGTGGGATTAACCGTGTTGAAATTTGTTGTTGTCCCGTCCCACCGGCCAGTTTTCTGAGCAAGCACCTAAAAGTCGTGACTGTGCAGGTGGATGGGGTGTGCGAGGTTGATGGTGCTTACGTCCTGGATGATGAGGACGGCCCACTTGGGGGAGGCGGTGGGAGAGGAACGCCTGATGGGGACGACGTTGTAGGGGGTGGGAAAGATGGATTCGTTGTTGAATACGTGCATTATGGTGGGGTTTTTCCAGTTGAGGACGAGGGAGGAGGTGTTGATGGTCCAGTGGAAGACGGCGCCGGTGGTGAAGTTGAGGTTTTCGAGGACGAGGTTGGGAGGGGGGATGTTGGTCACGTTGAGGGGGAGATAGGGGACGGTGGAGGCGAGGGGCTCGTCGAGGCAGTGCGTGGAGGGGGTGACGGTGGAGGTTGTGGTGGGGAGGGTGGTGGAGGAGGTGTTGTAGCGGACGATGCCGGTGATAGAGTTGACATTGGCGTTAGGCGCGTAGCGGTTGACCCAGCTGCCGTGGAGCCAGTATTTAGAGAAGGCGGGGGTAGGTAGGGCTTCTATAATGACGTTGTATTGTTGGCCGATCGTAATCTGGAGGCTGTCGGTTGGGTAGCTTTTGATGGGCACGAAGTCGTTGGTAATGACGGTGAGGGAATGGCCGTTAATGGAGAACTGGAAGACGCCGTCGATGGCGACGTTGACGAGCTGGAGGAGGTACTTTGTCTTCGGCTTGAAGACTATTTTAAACTTCTTGCCGCGGCCGGTGCATTTCGGGTCGGTCGACCCCGTGCAGTCAAAATTGTTGGTGCCGTTGATCAGACTGCTCTCGAGAGCCGGAGCGTGGCCGAGTTTGGCGGAGTTCCAGCGGTTGAAGGTCTTAATGTGGGACTAATCCTGAAGGAGAAGAGTGCCGAGGTCTTTGTCATAGTCACCGTTCGCCGGGCCGTTGATGATCATGCCGCCGAATAGACCCTCAGAATACTGAAGCGAAAAGTGAGAGTGGTACCACGAGGAGCCGTACTGCGTGGCCCGGAACTCGTATGTCATGCTCTCGCCGGGGGCAATGGGACACTGTGTAACACCAGGCACTCCGTCGGCTAATAGCGAGTTGAGCTGCCTTACACCGTGCCAGTGAATGGCGGTCCCGTTGTTCACCATCCTGTTTGTGACATGGACATTGATTTTGTCGCCCCAGTTCGCGATAATCGTGGGGCCAGGGATTGTGCCGTTGAAGGTTATGCACGTTCGGTTGTAGCCATCTGGGGCGCATGGCCCTTCCTCGGCCGACAGCCAGTACTCGGCGGTTCTGCCCGTATCTGGTGTAACCTCATAGTAGTTTGTATCTAGAGAGTATTCGCCCCAGCAGTGGCGAGACTTTGGTGTGTTCTCGCAGGCTTTGCGGGGCTTGAGTGTCGGCTCGTGAGTGAGCTGGACTGAATCGTGATATGGAATGATGGAGGCGAAAGTGCCCACCGCAAGGGCAAAGACCGAAGCGAGTGACTGCTTCATGGTGACTGAAGCGGATAAGGAGATGAGCAGAGAGATAGAGATGTGACTTGGTGAAGCAAGACACCAACTGGAGGGGGTGGGAGATGAGATCGAACTCTTATATCTGACAGAGATGCAAGAACGCTTAGGCCGATGATACCTCGGATTCGAAGGGATGGAACGTTAAGTTGAGGAAGATCAAAGTTTGATGAGATGTGAGCCCAAAGGTCAGCACCTTGCAGCCATGTGTTCCATCCTTGGCCCTGTCTTGATGGTCCGCTGTGGCGGTGGTCGTGTCTTGATCGAGTCGCGAAGGGCCTTCCCACGTGGTGAGACAGACAAGCCTTGGGTGGTTGTGTTGGGTATGGGGGAGCTAAGCAAGGCATAATCCGTGTTATACGAAAGAATCCCATAGCTATGAGCTGGCAGGAGGGCAGGGCTTATGTGGAGTTGTAGGGGAGACACATGTCGAGATGCAGTAGTTGATGCAGGCAGCCCCCCCGCAACGTGAAAAAAACATTGGACGATTTTACGTCGGCGGTGCCCCTTCAGCCCCCA
>Ga0247760_1000425_pt1 | contig 46255 bp, 35 predicted proteins | sample UWRJL171409R4_FD_179936 | JGI IMG/M metagenome (GOLD analysis project Ga0247760, IMG submission 179936) | Plant litter microbial communities from Arlington Agricultural Research Station in Wisconsin, United States - UWRJ-L171-409R-4 | ecosystem: Environmental > Terrestrial > Plant litter >...
CAACCTCTCCCCCCTCCTGCCCCCCGCCTTTGCCAACGAAGCTCTCGCTTGCGCCTGGGAATATACGCGCTGCGTGATCCCGCACTTCACCAACTGGGCGCGGTATCTGTCTTTTTGCCGGCTGATTGTCATCGGGGTGATTGCCGAGTTCAGGGGGGAGGTTGTTTATGATGGGGTTATTGCGCCTATTTTGAAAGGGGGCGATGCCGACGAAGAGGGAGAGAAAGGTGCGGGAAGTAGACTTGGACTGGGGAAGTGTTATGATGTCGAGGAGTTGCTGGGCGCGCTTTTTGGGTCGCGGGAAAAGAGTGGGGAGGGGGTGGGAAGAAAGCTGAGGGAGGATATGGGCAGGGAATACTGGGCGTTTTTGTTGGTTACGTCGCATAAGTCGAGCGAGAGGCGGGAGTCGGAGCTGTTTCGGCGGTATGTGCATGCGTTGGCGGGGTCGGCGAGGAGTTGGTATGTGTTTCTTCTTCCAGATCTTTGATCACTTTTTGTATTTTCCTTTCCCCGAGGGCAAGGCCTGTTCCAGAAAACAGAGCTAATAGGAAGGCTCGGCCGATAAAGGTTTCGACTCCGCGACTGCGATGCCCTTGCACGCTTCACCATGGCCGCCGCTCTCGCCTGCAACAACCACGATGACTTCTGGTTCCGCGAACCCGAGCTCGGCATCCTCACCGAGCTATGCGACACCATGTACGACGCCACAACCTACTACAAACACCGCGCAGAGGGAGGTATGTCGCCCCATTCTGTTACATTTTCAAGGGCAAACCAAAAAAAACTAACTTGAACTCGACAGAAACAAACAGCACCTTCGCCTACGCCCCCGCCTCCCTTCGTACAAAAAGCTACCGCCAGTGCCGTCAAATCCTCTGGGAGCTCGACGCATCATGGGCCACCTCATCCCCCCGCCGATGCATCATCAACTTCATCCGGACGTTCGGCGGCCCAATCCATATGATGATGCGGCGGTATCGCTTTGCGGAAGACGGTTTGACGATTGGAAACCCCGAGACGGATGGGATTGTTGAGGAGGCGGAGCGGAATGTGAAGCTTTGGAATCGGGTCGGGGTTGTTGAGAGGGGTGGTGAGGGGGGTGTCAGTGGGGAAGGCAGGGAAGGCTTTGAGGGTATTGTTACCCGGAAGGATACCCTGCTGTTTGAGGGGATGGCAGAGATGCTTGAGGGGGAGGGTGTCAAGCGTTGTGGGCAGTGCAGCTACCGACGGTCGTATGGAGCAAGGGTGAAAGGCGAGTTTGGGGGTGTGAAGCTGTGTGGGGAGTGTGAGACACAGTGGAAGACGTATCTGGAGAGCTTCCCCGAGAGGGCGGCGGCCGTTTTTTCTGTTTTTGGTGACATGTCAGCCGAAGAACAGTCCCACACAGAAATTCCTGCAGCGGCTGGGAAGAAGAAACGGGGTTGCGAAGTAGGCGCTGGTCGAGCTGAAAGCTCTGGAGGGGCGAAAAAAAGGAGGCGTATTTAAAGGTTAGATACCTTATTCAGCTCAGTACCACAACATATCACTAAAAAGAACAAAAGGTGTTCCTAACTCCAACAGCCTCCGGATGCAATGTAAAGAAAGCCAAAAGACTAGACAAGTCCTGTCCAACTCAAAATATAACCAAGATCCCGCCCGTTCAATTGTTGAATGGCGATGCGACAAGAGGGAATCGAACCCCCCCCCCCTCAACCTTGGAAGGGTTGAATCCTAACCACTAGACCTTTGACGCTGCTGTTGTTGACTCCCCACTCAAAAATTCTCCATCTTTGCCCGGAGTTCCGAGTGGGTAGGTGGGTACGCGGCTGACTCGTTCTCGCAAACGAACTGCAAGTGTGGAAAAAGTGGCGGTGGTAGAGTGCATGTGGATATCATTCAACTATGTACAAAAGAATATGTATGCTGCTCTCCCTCTCGTGCTGCCTCGACTGTAGTTAGATATCTTCCAAGGCATGTACAAATCTCACCCATTGTCCGGGGTTTAGAGACACTGGAAATACCAATCATTGATCCTCGTGCACGTCGTCCCCGAAACACAAGACTTAGCTCCATTCCACCCATTTCCGCCACACTGCGCCCACTTCGCCGCCGCAGGCTCATTCGTAGGCGGCTGCGCCGTCTGCTGGGGAGGAGTCTGTGTGGTCTGGACAGGTGGCTGGGTGGTAGCAGGAGGGGGAGTGGTCGGGTTCTCCGAGCTACCGTCCGCCTTGAACTGCGACCAGAACTCCCATGTGTTGCCAGGCGCGAAGGGGGTGTTGCTCCCCTGGTCGGTCTGGCTGGGGTTGTGGTCGCCATCGAAAATGACCCACGTGGCCGGCTTGCCGGGCAAGCATCCGGAGTACTGGGTCTTGGTGGAGCGGCCGCCGTTCGGCTGGGGCTCGGACGAGAGGCGGTTGCAGTCGTTGTTGGCGATGAAGCGGTCGCGCATCTGGCGGCCCTGGGCGATGGAGAGGACCGAGTCGCGTGTGCCGTGCTGGTGGTAGTATGCCACAGGCTGGGTGCCGCCCGCGCAGCCGGAGAGGACGGCCGACGACAGAATCGACACGGCGCGCACGTCGTTGGGGCGCGAGCACGCCCACGAGTAGGACATCGCGCCGCCGTAGGAGAAGCCGGTGGCAAAGCGCAGCGACTGCTCAACGCAGAGGTCGGCTTCGACGGTGCGCACGATGCTGTCGACGAAGCTGATGTCCTCGCCGCCGCTGTTGGCCCAGCCGTTGCTGATGCCGTTAGGGGAGACGAAGATGGCGCTGTTGTTGCCCGTCATGAGCGGGGGCAGGCCGTAGTAGGCGAGGGTGCCGCCGCCACCGTTGGCGATCTGCTTGTGGTCACCGCCGAGAGCGTGGAAGGTGAAGACGAGGCGGTAGGCCTGGTTGGAGTTATAGTTGTCGGGAAGACGAACAATGTACTGTCTGTTCTTCCCGTTGACGTTGGTGGTGTACTCCCCGCCGTTGCGGATCGTGGCTGTCTTGCCGCACCCGGATGAACGGGCACCCAAGACGGGCACCACCGAGGCAAGAGCCAGGAGCGTGATGGTCGAGAGCTGCATGTTGGGTTGAATGTGTTGATGATGCTGGCCTGACGAGAAAACTCCCAGCATCGAAGGCCGTTGGAAGCTGTTGACTTATACGCCGAGCCGCAACTTGTGAATCCGGGGATCATCTCGGAAGCCATCCGTCAAACTGAAACATGAGGTTACGCTTGTCGTTTCTTGGCGCTGAATAAATTAAAATGATCCTGCTCTGGAGTTTGTGTTTGGAGGCGAGGCGTCCGCCAAGACCCGTTAGATCGCGGAGGGTGAGATCGGGTGTGGGGAATCCCAGTCGAAAACCGGGTTCTTGGCTACCATCGCGGAGGCAACCAGGGACCAGCTTCCGCATTGAGCTCGGAGATTTTGCGGTGGCAGCTTGATGTTCTCTAGTAACCACGTTTGTCTCGCACGCCAATTACCGAAATAACTGCCGAATGATGCACCAAGCCATGGGCGGCGAGATTTGCACAGCTCCGGCGCCCGGGCTGAGTCCTGGGTGGAATCTCGTGAGTCGATGTTGCGCTCGTTCAGTTGGCAAGCCTGGTGCTGCGGCCCGAGAACCGTGGAGTGGGGCATGTGATGTCAACAACTAACAAAACCGGGTAGATCATGATCCTGGGCCGCGGGGCCTGCATCACTCTGCCTGGGACTGCTGCAGCGCTGCTAGATTCAACCGGCCGAGCGGATAATTTTTCAACGCGACGTTGGTGTTTGGTACCAAGGGTCTCCACGTGGGTAGGTGTTGACGTGGTGCCGTTTCTCCGTCCGGGACAAAGATCTCCCAGACATCTCCCATCCAACCACGGCTGCGTGTTCAGACGAGCCAAACAGTCCCACAAGCCTTCTCATCAAAGGCCTCACCGAACATACAGCCATGAACATAGACATCACCTCTCAGCTCCCAGAGCTTCTCGCTGCCTTCCCGCTTCCCGGTATCTCGAATGACAAGTGGTACCTTCCCCCAGCCAGCAAGGCGATATAGTCACCGCAGCCAACACGGCCGTTTGCGAGTCTGATGAACCCTTTCCGCATCCGGATAAAGCGGCGATCCATAACAGGCACGCCAAGCCGCTTGGTGAATACGGTAGACGTCCTTACAGCCGACAGTCGACGCCCGAGTAGCAAATGTGACGTGAGGTCCACCACCACCAAAATGGGCGTTATGATCACCGTCGTCACCAGCAGTGAGAGAAGCTGTATCCCAAGCCAGTGTATCCCAAGACGTGTTGCGATGGCGCCTCTTCGTAGGGTGATGAAGTGGTTCAAATACTGGGCAGCAAAGGTGTCGTCCTCGGGACTCGGCTCCCCGGGAACCTCGACGTTCCATAGTGGCTGCATCTCGTTATTGATGGACCGGACCGTGTCGCTGAGGACCATCTCACCCCCGCAGGTGATTGTGGAGACATATGCATCCAGCATATCCTCCCCAGTTGGCCAGTATGTCGTCCAGCGGGGTGTGGATGATGCGTCCTCGCAAAGGTGCATCCTTATCCCCAGCCAATAGCTCTAGGAGGCGAATCTCTCGGTCTGCTATGATGGACCAGTATTGATATGCCGATGGAGGCCTTTTGATGGATGGAGCAGTGCGGGCATCGGTCCTCGTCGGGATGGTGATCCGGCTGGCTGCTTTCATCAACCCGAGAACTGACGCACCATCGATACAAATTGTCCGGTCACTTCCCCGATAGTGCTGACAAGAGTCGCGAAGACCTGGAATACATTCAGAACAAACCGGATGGATTTGTTGATAAAGGATCCGACGAATGGTCGAAAGTACCTATTCCGGTATAATGGTAGTGACTGGAGAGGAAAGCCCTGACAATGAAGGGCACCGAGGGCCATCGGTCGGTGTCAGGGAGAATAGAAGCTCCTATCAAGAGACCGCGAAGGGTCCATTCCACAGTCCAGTGCATGGTGGTTTCTCCGAAGCTGTACGATACTGCGCGTGCCAATTTCGCCGAGGTTGAATTGGATAAAGCTGTTTGAATTGCGTCGTGAAAGAGTTCTCCCGAAGGCAGCTCCGGAAATGAGTCCCTCAAAATATCGGAGCTGAACCTCGGAGGGGCGAGGGGAAACGCTGAGGCTTGAACTGAAACATGGATGCTACCACAGGAAAAGAAAATGCCCCTCAGCTGAAAATTTGGTCATGTAGGCTGCCCCCCTTCACAGGCATGCAGCGGTCCCACCACAGTCATTGGGGGACCACCTGATGTCTGTGCGTGCGGATTTGCCTAACAGAAGGTGCTTCGGTTTCAGCACAGGAGTGCAAGAGGGCTTAAGATGCATCGGTACTGATATTGAGCCATGTCGGCGGCAGCTATCGAATGGCGACTTCTAGGTTTTGTCGCCTCTATTTGGTCCGCGGGTTGTGCGGATCGGGGGCGAGTGTCAAGAAGAGAATCGACACCAAGAGGATCTCCGTCGTCTATCGGTGACCAATAATCGCTCACTTGTCGACGTTGTGCGCGCACATCAGAGTGAATGTTTTCATCAGCCGCGCGTCGAGACTTTGTGCAGGGGAAGTGATTGAACCGCGCCGAGTGCTATAGAGATGGCGACAAACTCGGGACTTCAAATTGTTGATGGGGGACAGGTCACGAGGAGCGGGGAAACATGTTCTGGCAGCTTCCTTTGGCTATCCACTTCACTTCCAAAGCGCTCTTCCCCGGCCAACACCTGGCCAGCGAGAAACCTGTCCGGGCCTACCAGGAAAATGCATCAATCTCCAGTTCCCACACCGCCTTGCTCTTCTTCGCCCTTGCCGCAACCAATGGGCCCTGCTAGACGTGCACTAGTTGTTTGGCTAGACGTGCACTAGTCCTTTGAGGGTTAGGGTTATGTATGGCCCCATATCGCATGCCACACCACCCCCAGTCCAAGCCCTGCCATTTTCTGCAACCAACCGACACCACACAACCACCCCCCCATCCCATAACGGCTCGTCGCAGCAATTTGGCACGCTTTCTACGTGTAAACTAGCCATTTCCGACTACTTTTGAGCCCTCTGAATCATCCCTGCGTCTTGCGCTGTCCAACCATCGCCATTCTTGGCAGTCGTAAGGATGCTAGCTAATGCGGGGTAAGCTTCACGCCCTGGAGGCTCGGTTGACGCCGCCATTACAATACACTCCTTAAGCTTAGCTTACCTTACAGCCTTCCCGATTGATTTGAGCGATTCGAGCGATTCGAGCGATTCTAAAGCCGAATATTCCTCTGTTTGGGAGGGCTTTGCCAGCTTTAGTGACGAGGCCCACGAAGAAGAAGCCTATAGCGATAGCGATACTGATAACGATAAGATCCCTACCCCTTTAACTGGCTTTATCTCTCCGACTATTTAAGACCTTTAGAACGCTGTTAACGCCTAGGCTAAAGGCTATAGGTTTACTGTTATTCGGAGTAACGGCCGTAATATATAAGACGGAGAGTACACGTAGTATAAGATCCTTTATAATCGATACAGTAACTTATAACTGTCTGAAGGTGTTAGTTTAAAGTAGTTAACTATATAAAAGTGTAGTTATAAGTAAAAGGGATATACTGTTTAAACTGTAACTAATTAGCTGTTTTGGACCTACCTTAATACCCCTAAATATAACTATAGGCCTTTTACTTATCCCTCCACCTATCCCTAACACTAAAAACGTAACCTTATAATAGTTAAAACTATTATTAAGGCTTTAAGTTACCTTAATATCTGTGTTAAAGAGGTTAGCTCCCTTATTATTAAACAGTTCCCCGATAGTATATTTATTAATAAAAATATTTATAATATTAGGTTAAAGCTGAGGTGTAAGGAGCTGGACAGTCGCATACTTACTGGCGCTTTTATTACTGCGTTTAATGTTAAGGGTATATTATATAAAGTTAAGTAAGTAGATAAGGATAAAATAGACTTTATTAACCTAGTATTTATAATTAAGAAACTTATAAAGATGACAGTAAGGTATTAAAAGCTTATATAAGTAGATATAATGTATAAAACTAACCTTTTTAAGTATCTTCTCTTTTAAGTAACTAGTATAATAAACTTATATAATATTTATGATTAATTCTTTAGTTTAATTAATAATAAGAAGCGTAAGGTTTATAACTTCTTTATTATTGTAATAAAGGAGATCTAAGTTAAGTATTAAATTAAGGAACTGTTAATCTTTATAATTAATTACTGTAAAGAAATAAAGGCTTTAATTACGGAGATCTTTCTTAATACTTAACAGTAGATCTGTATCTTCTATATTATAATAAATATTAAGTTTAACGTTAAGAAGAAGCTTAGTAAGAAGAAGAAAGTTAACTTTAAGGATAAGTAAGAGTGAGAGTAAGCTGACTTAACTTTAAATACTGCGGAGCGGGCGGCTTTAGCTAAACTTCATAGCGATATTCTAAAGCTTAAGCCTAGTGTTACTAAGTTAAAGCCTATCTTTTATCCTTATAATTATTAAGGCGTGGAGGAGATATTTAAGGTAATGCTTTACATAAAGACTAAAGATCTATTCTTTAAGGCTTAGTTAGCCTTTAAAATTAAGTTCTTTAACGTACTAGGTCTCCTCCGTTACATTTAGAAACAGTAGATACCTTTACGTAAATAATAAACTTAGTGTTACATTAAACTTTATAGGAACTTTAACGTTATAATAACCTTATTAACTAAGAGTAGTAACTTTAATATTAAAAGCTATCTTTTTACTATTTAGAATTCTATTTACCACTTTATTACTAAGTTAATTAAGGCCCTTATAAAACGGCAGCTTAAGTTAATTATAAAAGCTAAGGTGTGTAAGGGTGTTTAAATAAAGGAAAAGTATCTTATACGAACTTATCTTAATAAACTAATTATAAGGATATCGTTTAAAGCGCTAGTACTAATTAATAAGGAGTATAAATTTGTAAAGGTAGCGATTCCTATAGTAACACGCATAGTTAAGCCTTTTAAACCCTGTAATAACGCCCACTATTCGTTATCGTAAAGCTACGGCCTTCTTTACTAATATAAGATCTACGCTATCCTTACTGTTAAGAAACATCTTTAGCTTTAAGACGTTTATCCTTATTAATATCTTAAAAATAGGCTTATAAGTTTCTACAATTAAGATTATTAATAAATCTAACAGTATTAGGATAAATAAGACCTATACCTTTAAATCTAAGATCTTAAAGTTATTAAGAGACTGTAAGGAAGACTGAGAAATAAACACGTTATAATACCTTTTAGGCACACCGTTAACTTAAAGCTGAAGACTCTGATAGCCTTATAACTGTTAAAAACCCCAGTATCGTTAAAGACTTTAAAGCCTTAAAGGAAGTGGAAGCGACTAGTGAAGACAGTACCTAGGCCTTTAAAAGGTAATTCTACACCTTTAAAACCCAGTATTTATTAACGGCTGTTAATATGGGAGATTATACGCTTACTTACACCTAAGATGCCTAAACCTCAGTAAGAGGAGGAAATAAATAAAGGGTAAAGAATAATAATCGTTTTAGGGCCCTTAAAGCCTCGCTTATTATTACTTTTTACCTCTAAGAAAGTAATTATTTAGTTAAAGAAGCGGGCGGCGCTGGGGACTGTCACTAAATCTTTGGTGGCAGAGGACGAAATTGTCCCTAAGCCGCCCGTGAAAAGTATTAGAAGCGGCCGAGTGGTGAAACCAACGGCCAAGGTAGCTGAGGCAGCGAAAACTGGCTAGAAACGCGATTTCCGAGGACTTTTTGTTTGACTACCTACTACTACGTTGCTTGTTTAGCCCAGTCACGAGGCAAGGATTGGTTCCACAGTTATTAGCCCTGTAGAAAACATGTAGAATTAGCTGTATTATCAATTAAAGGCGTAGATCACTGCAAAATATGATTGCTTTTCGTGGTGGCAATGAATGAGATGGGTGGCCCCTGGAAATGAATCTGGGCTCTACATAACCCTAACCCTGGAAAGGACTAGTGCACGTCTAGCCAAACAACTAGTGCACGTCTAGCAGGGCCCCAACCAATGCTCTCACCTCGTCGCACAGAGAGCCCGGGCCGCACGCGACGACGCCAATCCTGCCCCAGCCTGCCTCATCTTCCTCCTCTAGCAATTCTGCAACACTGATCCGGCTTCCGATCCGAATGTCCTTCTCCGCCAGCCCAGCCAGAGCAGGCTCCAAGTCGTCCGCATGCCCTTTCGCAACCGCGCGAAGGCCTTAAGCCAGCTTGACATTGCCGTGTCTGGCGATAAACGGCAACACGCCAGTGACTCCAATTCCTCCTGCGATGAGCAACAGCCGATCCGTCTTGAGAACCGCCGAGGTGTGGTTGCTGGGATACGGCCCATCCAGTAACGTGAAGAGCGACTGGTGACTTGCGAGAAGCCGCGTCAGGCCTGCAGACTTCCTCACGTAAAGAGTGACTCCAGCACCGACATCACCACCCTCTGCCCTGGATGAACTGCTCGTCGCGACACCCGACTTTTCCACGTCTGGGCTCTCCCCTTGAGAAGATGCGCTCAAACGGCAACTCGACATGATACCAGCACCCCACAATGACAAACACCGCCATAAGCACATGCCCGATCAGAAACGCCTCATAGCTCCATCTTCGGATGAAGAGCGCACTCCCCACCAGCATTGCGCAAGCGAAAACAGTCGCGACGATACCCCAAATCCAGTACTCCTTCACCAACTCCTCAGCATACACCCCTTTGTCCATATACAGTACCAGCTCAATCAACGAGTGCAAGACAACCTGCAGCACAAAAATGCGCGCCACCCATCGATGGAGAAGCATGTACGTCCCGTGGGACCGGTCAGACAGCCAGAGGAGGACGTTATTCCGTCCGGAGAAGAGGATCGTCAACGGGAGGAGGGCGAATCCCAGCACGCCTGTGCGGTAGGAGACGTAGCCCATAGTTTCTTGCCAGGGAGAGGAGAACCATGCGTTTAGCTAGGTTGAGCGGTAGCCTCCTGCGGTGAATGCGATGTTCAGAACGAGGAAGAAGATGACATATATTGCTTGGCCGATGGTGGGTGCGTTTCCGAGCAGATACGGGAGGGGCTGGACGTGGTAGGTGCTGATGAGCGAGGGGGTGAGATATGGTGTGATTTTGGATGAGATGGTCGTGCCGAAGGGGAGCCGGGTGGGAATGGTCAGGAGAATGGGTGTGCCAAAACCCACGACGAGGAGGATGATTCTGCAAGTGCGAGTCAGTTTTTGTGAGGCTTATCGGTTCGAAGGACAAGAAAAGAAGCATACCCGTATCGCGCGTGCGTCGTCTCGGACCCCTCGAAACACTCTCGCGTCAATTTGTTTGTCTGCCATGACTCGTGGCTCGCAAGCGCTGTGAAGTTGAGCATCTCATCCTCGCCGACTTCCCGAGTGGGAACCTCCTTGACTTGCGCCAGCGCTTCGGCGAAGCTCCACTTTGGCGCGACCGCGGGACTCCCCGTCGATTGCTCAAGCCAGTACTTCTCCTTCTTCCAGGCGGGTACGGACGCCTCGCAGGTCGAGTCGATGCAGTATGCGAGGGTGGTGAGCCATGGCGTGTTGTCACCGCGACACTCGGGGGTTGTGGGGCCACTGCCGCCGTGGCTGTGCTCGGAGGAGACGTGGTGGTGGTCGGAGCAGTCGAGCATGAAGCCCGAGAAGGCATCGGAGCATGCGAAGCCGCACGAAAGGTCATACATCACAATTCCATGTCCGATGAAGGCCACCGTCGGGGCGGGGAGGAGGGCGAGAAGCCCAGAGGCAACGAGCTGAGGTGTAAACCTCATGTTTGTCGTCCAAGATGGAAGTCCAGATGTGACAACCTTGCTTTTTCGTGTCGCTACCGCAAGACAAACAACCTCCCAAAAACCGAGCGCACAACATGCGGGACAGCTCCCATCCCACGCAGGGTAAACCCCAAAATGTCACCTGTGATTGGCGGAGAGGAATGCCCAGCCTACATCCCGCCAAGGGGTTGTATAAACTTGCTCAAAACAGCTTGCTCAACTGCCTTAGTGCGGCGCCATCCGTCAAGAGTTTTGGGTCCCGGTCCCGGGCTTGGGCCCTGGGCCGCTTTCGTGGCGGGTTTTTACGGTCTTTCCGTTCCTGTGGGATTTTGAGGGGAGGTCTAGACCGCGCTGCGGGTTGGTTACTAGCTCATCATGTACAGTGGGGATGTGAGGCTGGGTTGGCGGGTTGGTATTGCGGTTGCTTTGTTTGGCTGGGTGGTTGTCACTTTGTAAATGTGGAGTTTTGAGTGCGGGAGCATGTCGCTTCCGTTGCATTGGGTGAGACGCAGGCACTGTGGGATTAGCATGTCACAATCGCAGGCATCGGTACTTCAAATTTGGGCTAGGGTGTTTATTTTCCTTCCTACTGTCCTTTTTCTGTCTTGCGGTACCATAGCGAGTGAGCTCCGCCCTCAGCCCCTGTCATTTTCCCCATGTGCTGTACCCTCACCCCAACCAAATCTTCGCTGTCAAGGCAAGCTATCTGCCCCATTCCTCCTCGGTCCCTCCCTCTCTCATGATCTCACCAGGTGAATCTAGATGTACTCCCAAGTACCACCATGGAGTTCGCCAACCCCATCATCAGCAAACACCTCGAGGTCACTTTTGCTCAGGTCAATGTCGTGGTCCACGCAATGCTTGCAGCGGTCTGTGATTTTGAGATCGACTCTCTTGCCGCCGTACGAGGCGCGGATCTTCTTGCCACAGAGATCGTTATGGTTTGGGTTGCCATCGGGGGTGTGGGGGTCGAAGACCGAGGTGCTGAGGGCGACAACGTGGTCGCTATTCGTCTCGGCCAGGCCACAGGCGCCGGTGCCGACGTTGTACCAGATGAATGTGCCGGTGAATCGGGTGTCACGGGTGTTAGAGGTGGTGGGAGCCGCGAGGGCAAGGCCTAAGAGAAGGGCGGCCGCCATGGTAGCAACGGAGAACATCATAGTTGTGGTGTTTTGATAGGTTTGAGTCGGAGTTGATGTGAGAGAAGTTAGGGCAAGTTGGAATCTACTTGAAACCGAGGAAGAGCTGGAGGTTAAAGTATTTTGAAAGGATCGTGGTGTTATTTGATGAAAGGGTGTGGAAGTTTCTTGGTGGTGAAAGGGGGTGAAAGGCGAGAGGTAGTCAAAGGTGATTATATAAAGGGTGATGAGGAAGGCTCATCTCAACATCGGTCGGCAGCTCTGGGAATCTCGATGGCGAATTGCGTCACCTGGAGGTGTTGACCCAGTGACTTGCTGTTGAGGGATCAATCTACTAGTATCTGAAGTTGTGAGCCTGTAAGGACTTTTGTAGCTATCTGAAAAGATCACCGGGCCCTGGCGAAACCGTCACCCGGCGCAAGTGCAATATTGCATCATTGTCATCCCAAGATCCAAGAACCTCAATCGCCCAGCGGTTCACTTGGCCATGCTGAATTAGTTACTCGGAGCCCAGAAACCATCCGTTCATTCGTTTCAAGAGTCCATCTTAGGTCATATTTCCCCGACCAATAATCACCTGCCTTCGGTCCGTGGCTTCTTTTGAGCTGGGTGGGTGTGACTGGTCCCAATGTCTTAGGTGTTGTGCGTTGGCACTGCCACTGCTACTCACCGTCCCATTCATTGGCGATGACGTTGGGCGGAATTTCATGGCCAGGAGTCGAAGCAGGGCCGAAATCATCAAGCTCAACACCTTCTTCAGCAATGAGGGTGCCACGTCTCTCTAAAGCTTGAACGAGGTTGTCAATAGAGTGCCGGAGGGCGTCCACAGCGGTCGTGGACTGCGCGGGTGCTGCCGCTACAGTGACAGCCGCGGGTGCCGCCGCTACAGTAAGGGCCGCCGCTAGATTAACGGCTGCCGGCACCGGTGCTACAGTAACCGCCGCTGGTGCCGCAGCTACAGTAATGGCCGGGTTGGGTGGCTGGACGTCGATATTAGTGACTGGAGGGGTCGACATGTCCAACAAACCGGCCTAGTACTTCAGACGGCCCCAACAGTCAACCACCGGCGCCAGACCTGGTATCCATCTTATAAGCCTCCGCTGAAGTGACGTGCGGCCCTGGGAGGGTATAGCCAGCTCAGGGGATCACTTACAGGTAGGGAGGGCAGGGAGCAACTGAATAGATAATAGTGACATCTGGTATCACGGTCTTCGTGACCATGACTGTGACTGTACTGGGCGGGAGTGAAATCGTGATAGTGCTAGCGGGCAGGGACATTGTGATGGTGCTGGCAGGGTGAGATATGCAAGGGATGTCGGGTTCATCTGTTAACGCTCCTAGATGTTTCTGCATTAGCTGCAAATCCATTGTGAAGGCACACTTGGGGACCGCAATTTACGTCTTGGCGAAATCGAGCGAGGCGGGTCGATGGACGAGGCCAGCACAAGACAAAGCAGGGACATTTGGGATAACACCCAGAAGATAACAGCAGAGCGGATTGACATCATTTTCAAGATTCAGTTTGAGGAGAATGGGGCTTGTGAAGGGCGTTTGATGATGATGTCTGTCGCGAGACCACCAGACTTCCCCCCCGTCGCTCTCTGCGGCATCGATGAGATATCAATAGTAACGGAAGCTACCAACGAAGGCCCGGCCCACGAGGAAGGGACCTCCATCCCAGGCTGTCGGGTACCAGGCATGTCCTACACACGGCCACCATCACACCACAAGCTGGTTTTGCATCGCAAAAACCCTTATTTACATTGTGAGAGACATTCGTCGCATAGCATGGAAGACTCTTTCGTTGATCTTAAGACCGTGATCGGGCATGTGCAGTATGAACTCGTTCCTCACAGTGCCTTATCCCAGGGGAACCTTCCTCTTGACTGTCACAGTCGGAGGAAGGCGGAAAGAGTAAGGACGAGACTCCCCAACAGCTGCTGGCAGCCACAGATTTTGTCACAGCAAGCCCAGTACTCCGAACTTTCCGTGCGAAGCCAAGCACAGAGGCAATCGAAATCTTCTCCGCGAACTGACCATCTCTGCAGAGTGGCGGTGTTGGAACCTATGTATTCTACGCCGCAGGGATCCACCCCTTGCCAGGGCCTAGCCCGCACGTGCCGTGACCCTTTTCAACGTGTCTTGTTTTTAGAGAATTAGAACCCGTATCATGGTTTTGTCGCAAACTCTGATGGCACCGAGGCCAAGCCTAAACTTTGATGCCCTGCACATAAAATGTCGGCGATCCACAGCAAATATGCGATTTTCTTCTTCTCAAAACACACCACCCGCCCTGCTCATGAGATATCGGAAATGAGCTCGCACTTATGCACCCTCCCAGAGGAAACCCTCCTCATCATCATCGAATTACTCGACGCGACCAGTATCCAATGCTTACGGAGGGCTAGCCGAGTTTTCCTCCGGTTATTTTCTTTCCCATGCTTCGAGAGCCAACATAACCACGATCTCGCAGGCATGCCACAACCCAATGGTCTACCCTACTTCCCATGGGCCAGACCTAGCCGGGCCTTTGAGGCTGAGTCACACACTCGCCAGTTTTTCGATTGCCTCGAGCGAGACGCGAGAAGGCATCTTTGCTCGGATTGCAAAGCGATGGGACTAGCAAATTCCCAACGGGCCCGAAGCCTTGTTGACAAGCTGTTACATTGCACGGGCTGCAAAATTGATCACCCTTTGGTGTATTTCTCAGCGGCTCAACGGCAGCCCTGGTGCGACACGACTCGAATCTGCATTGGGCATGAGGGCCATGTGCGTCTTTGCGAACATTTGGTAATTGGCTGGGATACAATTACCAAAGCTGCGCGAGATCTGCAGAACCAGGCCCCGGGAATCAAAGATGATATTGCCTCCATATCTCTGCTGAAATGCCAAGCGGCAAGCCACCTGCCAACCCATCACGAATGTACAAACAACGCCCATCCTTCACTCAAGCTTGTTCGCTTACGGGGCCAGACGTCCGTCCAAATGTCGTGGGTTGGTCACCTCGCTCTATCGAAAAGAAATCCCAGCGGGCAATACTCGGTATGTCTTATGGCGGACGAACTTTCGCAACTTCGCCTTGGGGCGGCCGAATATATTGCCCCCCAGCTAGGCCCAGGACAAGTCGAGGAGATGAGACTTTTTGATCCCAACCGTTGCGCCTTTCTCAATTACAATGGCACGCCAGCTGGCAACGCTAACCCGGGGAGTTGGTCGCTGACGTCGCCATCTTCTGACACCCCTTTCCAGTCCTGTCGTGTGCTCTCAGAGTGCGCACTTCACGACAGGGGTGACAGGGGCGGTAACTGCAGTAAGATTAGTGGTGCAGACCCAGACGGTATCGTCGTTGGGAGCCATGTGGCACACACCTTGATAGGCCGGCAGCCAGAAATGACAGGATCGGAGTACGGATGGGCAAGGTATCTTACACCATGCCTTGTCAGCGACCAATGCCTGGGATTATGGTATGGGCGCAACATTACGATCCAGCCCCAGAACGCTGTCGACTGTGACAAGGTAACACATGCATGGTTTGAGGCTGTCAACCCAGAATCATACGCGCTGCGCGAGGACGCTGGGACCTATGGGACGCTATGGTGCCGCGACGAGACCTGTGTTAACTACTACCGATACATGGAAAGACCAGTCTTACAGAGGTGCCGGCGTAAAGTCGGCGCGACAGCCGACTGGTTCCGCACTTATGCAGGCCTGACAGCCGACAGGTTCCGCCGGCGGACTACTAGACCCGGGGCGAAGAACTCACAAAATGAGAGTGGAAATAAACAGCCACTAGGATCGGTCTTCGCTTGATCAGGATCTTGTTCATTGGGACCTTTTGGTCGGAATCGGCACTACCCTCTGATAGACCCGCAGAGAAAGTTGCGGGCATATCTATGTATAATAGATCTACGCTTCGTTAGGGAATATCTAAATCCAGGATGCCTAATTACGTATATAAATTTTAAACAGTCGCAGTTCAAGCTGTAGAATTGTAAGTCCCTGAGAGTTTAAAAAAAACGGTACAACACTAAATCCTCCTGCCTAAAGCTCTTTAATTAGCTAGCCTTGCCCCAGGGCAAGGATTAAGGGCAACCTTTAATGGAAAGGAGAGTAGTTATAAAAAGTATACTGTTAAGTGTGAAGATAACTTAAAGTAGAAGAGTAATATTATAATGTAATATATTATAAAACTTATAAGCTAGTAGCCTAATGCCTATGGATTAGCGTTAATTCTTCGACATTATTATCGGCGATCCCTGCCTGACCTCGATCGGAGCTTTGTTCGACATGGAGCCCTAGGACTCGACGTATTCGATCAGCGCCTTCTCCGCTGTCGTAGCTGCCATTGTTGAATTCTACGCAACCAACCAGAAACGTAGTAATTCGAAGTCGTCCCGTGTGTTCCATTTCAGAAGCGGTCCGCGCGACCGTAAGCCCCTAAATTGCGGCCCAACCGCTCGCAGAGCGGCTGACTAAGGAATGATTACGTAATTTGACAGCCATGAGGAGCGGAGAGATGGCGATTGAGCCGATGGGTGGTGGTAAGTATCCACTGATTCCCCTCCGTAACATGCTGCATTGTGTATTCCGCGGCGAAGATGGTCATATGGGGATTTCTCCGCAAACTACGACCGTCGAGGATGAGGTATGGATACTTGTTGGTCTCAGAAGACCGGCTTGTTGCGACGGCGAAAGGGCGATTCAGCGCGAGATATTACTAGAGAAGCGCCACGGTATGAATTCATCGGCATATTATATGTGCATGGCATCATGGACGGAGAGGCCGTGAGCGATGATGCGGAGTGGCAAAGTATTGTTTTGGAGTAGTAGCTCGGCAGCTACTCCGAGTTCCGAAGGAGCTCTGGGCCCAAATTCTGTCAGTCTCGAAAGAGTCCCATCGCCTTATAGCCCGAGTCTAAGCCGAACCAACCTTCCCACGATGTCATCCTCTGTCGCCCTCACCTGTTGGCCCCCTTGGTGGACCAACGCAGCATAATAGTCACAGGCCGCCAACGCACATACAAAGTGAACACCCCGGGAGACACTTCGGTCCCAGCCCGAAATCTGCATCTTGCTCGGGACGTCACATTCACACGGAGGATGGCGAGGGTCGTTGCCCCGAGAATCCGCAAACCCAAGAAACTTGGAGCAACTGTTGCATCTGAAATACGGACGCCCCGCGTTTCCGTTGCGATTTGAGAGGCGTGTTATGTTTTTTCGAATGGAGGTGCTCCTGCATTTGCAACACGTTGTTGGTGCTGGTGCCATTGGTGAGGGGCGTGACTTCGTTGATCTTTTTTCTCGTCCTGTTAAAGACGTGGAAGGTCTGCCATCTGATTTAGTGAACTTCCGCCGGTAGTTGACCGGGGAGGAGGGAAGGGGATGTTACCACAGAACCGTATTCTCTCTAACAGGTTTTGAAAATGGTGAAAGTGTTACCCTATAAATAATAGGGTGTGAGGATCTAATTCAATTCCCACTTCGTGGAGTCCTACGTCCGGGTTGCGGAAATATCAACCTCTTGTACTTCTCTCGGACACCTGCTGTTGCCCAGCGAAGTCCTGTTCGTGCCACGTGGCGGCATCAAAAAGGCCATATTTCTCATCTTCTGCAGCCATAGTGGTACAAGACGCAGTAATTGGTAAGTTCGGCACCAATAAGCAACTGTATCGCAGGAGAACCCGAGATCCATGTGACACTACAGTCGAAAATATCTACCATCGCCAATGACAGTTGGGGAGGCGGGATCTGTCCGCCCTGTGTTTTCTGGTCCCTTTATTGGCGCATATTCTAATAAAGGAACGCAGAGACCCAAGGCGAGAATTAGCGGGATCTGTCAGCAGCAGCAGTGTATCCCGTTCCTTCCAGGACGGGAGGCCGAGCGACTGACTGAAATAGGGCAGCCTGAGGTCAGAGAAGTGGAGCCAAGTCCCACTCTCACAGCTCTCACGAGCGCGTCAACTGCGAGGAAACAACGCTTCATGGGATTCTACGTCATGCGCTCGCGCCAGTTGACGGCTCGGCGGCGAGTCGGGGCTGCGAGGTGAGGAGAAATCGCTCGGCGCAGCTGCTCGAGAAACTAGACGAGCGAGATTGGTGGTTTGCCGAATCACTGCAGCCCACGCCAGAACAGCGTGCGTGATGAGCACTAGCGATTCGTCTGATGAGGTTTTCCCCTCATCTTGCTCCAACATTTCGCACCCCCAATCAGCTGGGTGAGGCCCAAGGCCACATTCTGAATAGCGAACTAGAGACATGCGATTTGGGTTGCTGGTGTTGCTAGTGATGTGCGATGATGATGGTGATCTTTCTAGCATGCAGTGTTGGGAAGATCATTGGCAAAGAAGTTGGGTTTATAGTCCTTGGAATTGTGGAGAACCACGGCGGCTCCTGCTCCTTTAAGCTTCAAGTTCAACTTGGCTGGACCTGCCACCGCAGTCAGCGTGACGGTCACGGTTTTCAAGCTCGGCAACGACGGTGACCCAAACTGGCATTCAGGCCGCACTTAGAGTTTGCCAAAAACACTGGCATTCAAGCGCCGCGGTCGATGACCCCGGGCCCGCAGGCGACTCGGTCCGTTTTTTTCCTGCGGCGAAGCAGTGGATTTGGCAACTTGAAGTTTCGAACGCGAGGAACTTCGTCATGCACCAGCAGGTACTACTAGTATAATTCGCTGGGGTCCGCACATTGAGTGCGGGGAGCGAAACCCCCCATAAAGCGCTGGACACGCAAAGGCTGAAATGAACCGGACTAGTGGGGGGCATTTGGGCAGGAGAGCGAGTGCCCAATTGTCTAGACCTTCGAAGCCCCCGATGGGACGGTGACAGCCGGGTCGGCGAAGCAGAGACCATTGAGCTTAACCAAACTCTTCCCCAGGTCGCATGCATGCGGTCCAGGGATGGTGTTGCCTCTAGGGGTATCGTGACGTCAGCCAGAGGCTTTTGCTTGGTACCTAGGTAAGTGCCCTGTAGTCATTGTGCGGGTATCCATCATTCGAGGTAGGAAGATGAGATAGAGACTGACAATCGCCTTGTTCCGGGAACCAAACGCCAGATTTCACGGGCTGTCTTCGGAGCGATGAAGCTAACTTGACACAAGATACACCGCCGACTGTGGAATGACAACCGCGATGAGTTCCGCGAGGCGCAGAGATATGCGACATCAGCCATATACCCCTGCCCACAGGCCCGCCGGGGCAATCTCTCGGCACCCAACCGATGTCAACCTACGGGCAGTTGCCGGGTTGCTTTATATTCAACTAATTCCTACTTCTTGGCTGTAAATCGTTGGTCATCAGGCCGATCCGCCACATCTGCTTTCGGGGCTACCTCGGTTCGGCCGTGTCAATCAGCAAGGTGGCCTGGCCATTTACTTTGATGCTTCTAGAACATGTAGCGACCACAAACATCTCTCGGAACCAGAACTGCCGGTATCCCCTCGCCCACTTTTCTTCCTGCCGACCCCCATATACTGGGGTCAATAAGCCAGAGGAATAAAGTTGGGAGCGCTTGATTGCGTACGTCGTTGGTACGCAGATGAAATGGCGCAGGGCCCGGACCAATAGGATCGATTCCATAAACGACATAAACAAGGTGTATCATTCACAGCCGGCAGATGGCTAAAAGCGCCAACAAGCATTATTTCCTTCTAGGCGCGTCGCTCGGCAGCGCTCGCCGAGAGCCACGGCCATTATAACCGGATGCGGGCCTCCCCACTCCATTCCCCTTTTCCATCATCTTGGCCTCCCTCCTCGCCCTCGATCATTCTTTTCTGAACCTCGAGACCGTCACCTCACACGTCTTTGTTGCAGAACCACCCGCCAAGATGAAGACCTTCACCTCGGCCCTCGCCATTCTGGCGGCCTTCCTGGTCGACAACTCGTATGCCGGCCTTCGCTTCCCCTGCTCAACCCTCACAACCCAGCGGCTGGACCCCGCGGCCCAGCCCGGCGCGCTGCCGTCCGCACATCTGCACATGATCGTCGGAGGCAATGCATTCAACGCCACCATGCTGGGCGACGTTGGTGAGAGGGCCACCTGCACGACGTGCCAGATGGCGGATGATTTCTCCAACTACTGGGTTGCGCACATGTACTTCAAGGACCCCAAGAATGGCACCTACCATTTGGTCAAGCCGAAGCCGGTGCAGCCGCTCTTGGGAGGGTCCAACGGCGCCCAGGGCGGTCTGACTGTCTACTACACCCAGTTTGACTTGTCGAAGGATAATTTGGCGAGACAGCCAATTAAGGCTTTCCCTCCTGTAAGTTCCGCACTTGGATGTTTCTCCCCCTGTTTGGAAGTTGAGGATATTACGTTGGAATTTGTATTGTGGACTTTTTGCTGACGGTGAAATTCGCAGGGATTCCGCATGACGGTCGGCAGCCCCACCGTCACTGGCAAGCCGCACGCTGGTCTCAGCTACCAGTGCATGGCCGGCCAGAACCGTGGAACGATTGTGTCGGACTGGCCCAAGGGGAAGTGCAGCAACGGCATCTTCACTACCCACCACTTTGCCCCGTAAGTGAAATCCCCGTCTATCCAGACCGCATCTCCCTTCTGGAAACAGACCGGAAGATCACCATCTTCTTCTCAGAAGTTTTGCTGACAGTATGACAGATGCTGGGACGGCAAGAGCCTCGACAGTCCTGACCATCAGGCGCACATGTACAACACCGTCACCAGCGAGGGCTTCACCAACGCCCCCGCCTGCCCGGCCAGCCACCCCGTCCGCGTGCCCCAGGTGACCTTTGAGATTGAGTGGGACACCCCCGTATTCAACTCCCTCTGGGACCCTGCCAAGGACAAGAACCCCTTCGTGTGGTCGTTCGACGGCACTGGCGCTGGTACCCACGCCGATTACATGTTCGGGTATGTGACTCCTTTTCACCCCTTCCTCCTTGATGAGATTAATAACTAACCTGTGTCACCACAGATGGAAGGGAGACTCCCTCCAGAAGGCCATGGACAAGTCCGAGTGCTTCTACGACGGCTGCGGCTCCATCAAGAAGCAGGCCATGTCCGTGGCCAACCAGTGCACTGTCAAGGACTTTGTCGGTGAAAAGCTTGACGGCTGTATGTGCACCCCGCTCCCCCTTTCTGTAGACATGACAGATTACTGACGTATTTTGCGCTTCACAGGGTCCAAGTATATGGCTGGTGCTGAGCCGGGAGCCATGAAGGCTAAGAGGGAGTTCAAGGCTTAAGTGCCCGGATGTGGTCTTGACTCGTGGTTAAATGTTTTTGGACACGGGGCAGCTTTTATTGACTCCTTTCAGAGAGTTGCGCATCATGTTCGCCAGAATGTATCACAATGTCACTACTAGTTAATAGTAAATCGGTGATTCACCACATTGATCACGGAGACAAGTCTGGGTGCTGTCAAAGTCACCGGCGAAGTGGGCACCAATCATAAGGTAGCTCGATTTCCTCTGCCGTGTAAGAATGCTTAGTAAGCACAGGATGCTGTTTGAATAGCAACGACTTTGTTCAGCTTCCCTTCCCCTCACCGCTTGACAATCCATCCCAATACATCCGTCTCACTCAAGCTCGTCAGACACCGAGCACGATAGCTAACATAGCGAGTAACTTTGATGCCATACTTGAGCAGATGGCGGCAATCAACCCACGCTATCTCTGTCTTGTTCGCTATCTCAAATCTGTCCCATTTTTCTACAAAAACGCCCTCTACCCAGTGCTCCAGGGAAGAACACGTTGTCTCGTTGCCGATATTCCCAGCGACGTGCAACACAGTGTCAGCATTTCAACTTTTGATAGTGACGGAAGCGAAGGTTGCGCGACTTGCTTGCCGAGACGTCGGCGTCAGGGTGATACTTGTCTCTAGCACCAGTGGTGTTGGGGAGGAGAAACGGAAATAGGTAAGTACTAAAGGCAGACAGCGCGGAACAAACCCATTTTGTGGATTTCAAATGTAACGGTTGAGCGCTGATAACCCGTTTCACTCATTCAGGCACTCCTCGACTCCTTTTCATTCAAGTTACCGACAACAGACTTGTTATATGAGACGAATCTGGGGACGCGAAATTTCCTTCTTCATTCGTAGTCCTAAGCTGGGGTGAGCTGTGGCTGATTTACCCTAAGCTTTCCCTCATTCTTTCACTAAGTTAAGGTAAAGATTTTATTAAAGCCGCTACTCAGTCTCAAAAACCCGTTTTCAATCCCCCGGCTAAAGATTTATTTTGGTGGAAAAAGTAAGTGACGCAGAACCCATAAGAAATACTCACCATATAAGAATTTTAATTAAAATATAACGTGTACACTAAGTGTTTATGTACACTGCGTCTTTATATAATATATTAAGTGAGTATATAAGAATTTCTCCTAATAAAGAATTAGTAACTTTAATACGTATCCCCAGTTTTAAAATACTAAATATTATTTATATTACTTTTGGGTCTTGAACCTATTTCTTGGCTATAAAACCCACCTTTTTCCTAATAATCTTACTTTTAAGTTACTAAACGAATTTTAGGCCACTAATTCCGCTGTTAACATATACTAGTATATATATTAGGATAGTATGCGATATCTTACACTGCCGGACGTGTTGAACTAGCTCATCTCGCAGAGTATATAGAGCTTAGCATCCCCGTGGCTCCTCACCTGTTTATGTACATCGTCACAAAACGTCTTAACGAGGCGATGCCTGGACAGAGCTGTCTCCACATCACCATGCACCTCATTTTCTTCTTTTGTGGTGTTTTAGAGCGGACAACGTCTACGATTGGTATATAGTATGCCCCAACAGCTCCCCATGTCGCTGCATTCCCTAATGGGTCTGGCAAACGACGACAGCATAGGTACAACCCGCAGACTTTGTCCCCATAGACGTATCCGCGAGGGAACCCGTCCTAAGTCTTGTGCCACACGGCATTTTATGGCACCGCCGACAAGGGGCGAGTATTCTATCCCCATCGGCTTTCTGCCGTTGATATAGCTGCGATTCGGTGGGCTATACCTGACTGCAGCATTTTCTTTGGGGCCAAACCAATCATTTCCGGGTGAGACCTTCGACTAATTGTTTACCATGTACAGAGGAGCCGCATGTGTACAGCTAGTCGCTACCTGTCAGTTCATACCCACTCCGCTTCCCTGCATGTCACAGCTTGCCGACATCTGCGCATTCGGCCGTTAGTTTTCCTGGGGTTTGGGTGAGTCGGTTTCTTCCCCACCTTGAGGGGAATGAGTTGACCCTCAAGCCACTCGTGTGAGGCGGTCAAAGATGGCTCTCCCGCGCGCGCAAGCGTGGGCTTGGCGGACGCATCATCCGCCAATCGAGGGCCTGGTTCTGGCACAAATGCAAAAAGGGGATCGGAATGGTGCACCAATTTCGGGGGGCCATCTCATGTCGGCTCCAATCTGCCGGTCAAATCGTCGAGCATACAGATTATACCACAACTGCATCAGAAACAGGAATGCCGGCGCTGTTAACGCCTTCGACGAGGAAGATGCTGAAGAAACCCGGGCTTAAAAGGTCGTTCCTGCCCCCGGGATCCTCCATCACTCTTGCTCCTGCACCGCTCCTGCCATCATTAACTCGTACACTGAAATGGCGTCGAGAGTAGCAGAGAATTAAAGTTTAATGTATGAATCCGTACACAAGGGGGTTAAGGTGTTATATAAAATCATCACTTAGTATTTCCATCCCCTATTAATTCCATCTAAATCCAATCACCGATCTAGCGCTTGGCTATGACACTGCTCCACGTTAGCATCACTCACTTTATAAACGGCTTGATAATTTCTTAAAATCAGACATACCATGTTCCAATAAACCCCCTTATTCTTTAACAACTGCCCATGCGTCCCCTTCTCCAACAACTTTCCCCCTTCTCCAAGCACAAAAATAACATCCGCATTCTGCACCGTAGCAAGACGATGCGCCACAACTACCATAGTGCGGCCCTTCCCCGCACGCTCAAAGGCCTTTTGCACCAGCTTTTCTGACTCAGAGTCTAGAGAGCTAGTTGCCTCGTCAAGCAGGAGGATCTTGGGGTTGCGGATCAGGGCGCGGGCGATGGCGAGGCGTTGCTTCTGGCCACCGGACAGCGAGATGCCCTTGCTGCCGATGCTGGTGTTATAGCCTTCGGGTAGGGAGATGATAAAGTCGTGGATGGAGGCGTCGCGACAGACATGATGGAGTTGGTTTTCGGAGATGGAAGAGGGATCTACGCCGAGGAGGACGTTGTCGCGGATGGTTCCTGAGACAGTTTGTCAGCATTTGTAACATAGGAAAAAGTTATTCGGGGGCTGTTTTCTTAGCGAAACAAGACATACCTTGAAACAGCGTAGCCTCCTGCGCAACAAGCGACAAGTTCTTCCGGTATTCATACACGTTAATCTCGGTGATGTCCCTCCCGTTGGCCAAGATATTCCCCTTGCCAACATCATAAAAGCGCTCCAGAAGCGAGATGACGCTCGTCTTGCCACACCCAGAGGCACCAACCAGCGCAGCAAACTCGCCCTTCTCAATCGTCAGGTTCAGCCCCTTGAACACCGAGACATCCCGCGTCGGATACTTGAAGTGAACATCCTTCATCTCGATCTTCACGCCGCCGTCTGCATCTGGAACAACCTCGGAGCTCGATATAGCATCCCTGTTGCGCGTCTCCCTGGTGTTCAAAATCCGATTCGACGCCTGCGCAGCCTGCGCAGCGTTCGGCCCAAAAGCAAGGCCCTGCCCCGCCGCCTCGGCACCCTGAATAACCGCAAAGAAGGCGATGAAATAGTTGACCACCTCGACCTCACGGCGGGCAAGGAGCCCCCCACCGTACCAAAATATAAGAGCCTGACACCCAATGCTAACGCTATCCGAAAACGCAAAAATAAGACTCTGCCACCGAGCCTTCTTGTATGCAGTCGTGATGTGGCCACTAAGAAGCGCCTGATACCGGGAGCAAATGATACCCTCCAGCGTGAAAGCAGCCACGCTTCGGAAGGCCCCGATTGACTCGGAGGCGAATTTCGAGGATTCCTCGAACACGGCGGCGTTCATCTTCTCGAATTCGACTTCGTAGCGGAAGCGCCAGTACATGGAAATGATGCCGAGAGGGACGGTAACGAAGAAGGCCACCAGCGAGATCTTCCAGGCGTGCGGGAAAGCGATTGCCAAGGCACCGATCAGGCCAAAGACGGCGGTGTAGACCATGGCCATGTTAATGCCCAGGAGCTCTTCCAACTGTTTAGGATCGCCGGCTACGCGGGAGGTAAGAGTACCTTGAGAGTGGTCGTCAAAGTCAAAGTAACAGGTCTTTTGGAAGAGGATCGACTCAAAGTACTGTTGGCGGTAAGTGGCTGAGATGTAGTGCGCCAGATGGGTGGCGACGAAGCCCATCAGGAAGTACCCAAGCCCGATGGCGATGGCGAGGACGAGCCACATGAGAGACCAAAAGTCACCTTCCCGCTTGAACTTGGGCGGATCCTTGGTGAACCCGTAGACATTGACGACCTTAGCAAATAGATATGCTTGGAGAGGTGTGCCAGCTGGGTTTTTGTTCCACTTCGGCGTCAGCGCTTAGTACTCGGAGATTGCAGGAGGCAGAAGAAAAAGGAGGTTAACTCACCAGCACAAACCATGGCAAAAAAAACCGTCAAAACATAAGATGGAAACCTCGACCGCTGCTCGTACAACAGCCGCCCAAAGCTCGTAAACAAATTCCTACTCTTGCCCACCTTAGGGCCTACCACCTCCGCATCCCCACCACCCCCATCTGACTTCGCCGCGCTTTTCTCCCTGCCCAGAATCTTCCCCATCTCCCCTTCCTCCTCCCTCTTAACATCCTCCTCCTCCTCAGCCCCTTCAATGGTGCCCCCCAGCGAGAGCTGCTGCGCATGCACAAGACCATAATACACACCCTCCGGGTTCTGCAACAAGCTATCATGCGTGCCTGTCTCGGCTAGCCTGCCTTTCTGCAGCACGACGATGCGGTCGGCTTTTTTGATTGTCGAGAGGCGGTGGGCGATGGTGATGGTGGTGCGGTTGCGTGCGACGCGGTCCAGGGCGGCTTGCACGATGCCTTCGCTTCGCACGTCAATGGCGCTGGTGGCTTCATCGAGGATGAGGATTTTGGGTTTGCGGATGATGCTGCGGGCGATGGCGATGCGTTGGCGTTGGCCGCCGGAGAGCTTGGCGCCTGCATCTCCTACTTGGGTGTCGTAGCCCTGGGTGGAGACGAGTCAGTCAGAGACGGGCCTTGGTCAAGAAAGGTGGAAAAACAAAGAGGGGGCTTACATCTGGCAGTCGATCAATAAACTCATCCGCAAACGCCTCCTTGCAAGCCTCCTTGACCAGCTCCCTCTTCCGCTCTTCGGGTTCATCCGCCCACTCCGAGCCAACCAAACCGTAGGCAACATTCTGGTAGATAGTATCATTGAATAAGAACGGCTCCTGTTGCACCAGCCCGATCTGCGATCGCCACCACTTAAGCTCGATGTCGTCCAGCGGAGTACCACCAGCCGTGGTGATAGATCCAGCGAGCTCAACCTTTGGCCCAGTCTCTTCCTCTGGCATTTCTTTCTCAGGTAGGTCATCATCGCTGCTCTCCTTCTCGGGTTCACCGTCCTTGCTCTTCTTGTTCTTCTTCTTCTTCTTCTTATCCTTCTCAACTGCCTTCTCAATGACGTACTGGTCCTGCAGGCTATACCACCGCTGGATAAGGCCCACAATAGTGCTTTTCCCAGAACCAGAGGGTCCCACGATAGCAGTCAGCTTTCCGGCTTCGACGGTAAGGTCCAGGCCGTCGAGAACTTTAACGTGCGGTCGACCGGGGTACGCAAACGTGACGTCCCTGAAGACGAGGTCGTTTGTGGCCGTGACGTCGGGCTCTTTGAGCGTGCCGGTCGTCGGCTTCGGGACATCGATGACGGTGAAGAACTCGCAGGCGGCTACCATGGCTTTGCCGACGGCCATGAGAGGGCTGGAGATGCGTTCGAGCGAGATGACGATCATCATTACCGACATGAGGACACTAGTAGGGGGATTGTTAAGGTGCTATCCGATTGAAAAGGATTTAGAGGGAGTTGGAATTACATGAGCACTGTCGCCACGTTGTCGAGCCTCTGTTCGAGCACCTGCTTGACGCCGTACCAAAAGCACAAACCAAAGGCAGCGAAGAGAGCGAAGAACTGAGCGAGGCACTATTAGCATCAGACACGACGGAAATCGGAGGTCTCCTTACAATCAACCCAAACTGAAGGGCGATCAGTGGCGCAGTAAATTGGCCATGCTTCCTTGCTTCCTGCACCCAATGTGCATACTTTTGGGTGATGCGCTCCTCGGCGCCGCACGCCGTGATCATCCGAATACCACCAAAGGTCTCGCTGGCAACCGAGTTGGCTTTTGCCTCGGCCTGAGTTCGCGATTAGTACGAGTACAGAGAGACCAGATCGCCATGACGTACCTTAGTCATCCTCCCGTGGCCCTTGAGGATAAAAGGAAGTAGCACGCCCAGGACGCAGAAGATAAACAGGATAACGCTCGAGGTGACGAGGGTCAGCTCCCAGTTGTAGGTGAAGGCGACAACAAGCGATGCGATAATTGTCGCAATGAACTCGATAAATACGCCAAGCTTCTCAGATATTCCCAGTTGCAGCACGTTTGCCGTGGCGGTGATGGTGCTCGCAGCGGTGCCTGAGGGCATCGAGTCCAGGACGTGGATGGTCTGGCCGAATAGGCTTTGCAAGTAGTGCAGACGGATAGCTGACGAGAGACGAATACCCATCATGCGGAAAGCAAACTGCGAGCACGATGTCAATATCTAGCAGAGCTGAGCGGCCGTGGTGTCAATAACCCCACCTTGTTGATATAACTCAGCCCAAAACGGGCAATAAAAAGCGCCAGGAGGTATATGCTCTGCTTATTAAGAAGAGCCTCGAAGTCTCCCTGTGTTTGGGTCGAATTGGGGGTGCCAAAGTCGTTGAATTGGCCGATCAGCTGGCCGAAGACGACATTCATCAACGGGAGCGTCTGTCGAAATGACCATGTTAGCGATAGTTGATGATAAATTTCACAGTACCACGGGGGCAAGGGTAGGGCTACTCACGACACCAGCACACCCAGAGGCCAGCGCGGCGGCAACAAAACACGCGACATCGAAAAGCTTCGCGTAGGTAAAGACGCGGAAATAATCGCTCGGTTTCGGCTCCCTCTCTGGCCTTGCTTTCACTTTGCCCGTGGTTTCTTCCGCTTCCTCGCCTCCCTTCGAAGGTGCAGGCACAGCTAGTGCGGGGGCGGCCACAATCGCGTCGACGGCTGGCGGTGTACTAGCGCTCGCAGTTGTCTTGAACTGCTCCGAGTCGGGCTTCTCCGTATCGGCCATTGTGGAGTCAGGACCGGCCTTCAATTGCGGAGCGCAGCGCGGATGTTGTCAATTCGGCGCTAGTTCAAGCGTGGGTGGAGCGACGAAAAAAAGAGGACATGATTGAACTTGGGACACGCGTCCTCGGGCCGTTCAAAATTCCCGAGACCGGAATCCCAGGCCAGTTCTTGGCACCGCAGGCAGCCGCAGCCACTTTTCGGATTTCTTCTGTTCACAAGCCTTGTGCAGCCCGTTCAATTCTCCACACCGCTAAAAACGCAGCTGCTGGAGATTGGGTTTCCTCTCTACATCTTGGAGGATCGCAAACCACTCTCTTAGTACTATGCATGATCACTGAGTGGAGGCTCACATGCGTGCGACAAGACAACAGTGATTGCACTGTTAAACAAACCTTGGCAAACCATACGCACGACTATTTTCCCGAAATTGCCCTTAGGGTTAGGGTTAAGGTTACTCCAACCTAACCTCCATCTCATTGGTCCTCCTTGTGAGCAGGTCTAGGTCCCCAATGCTGCCTACCTCCTGCCGCGCCGTCTCGTCCAAGGCGCACAGCGTAGCCAGGCTTGAGTTCTTGATGACCTGCATCCGCAACCTGTACGTTTCCACAATGGTGAAGATGAGAAACAGGGTCGTGAGTAGCAGCTGCCCGGCCAGCATGGCCATCCACGCCCAGTGGACCTTGATGAACGATGCTTTCTGGTCGGGAGAGGCGGGTGGTGCCTTGACGGAGGCTGGACGTGCAGATGAAGCGTGATGGTTAGCAGTTAGTTGCTACGACTAGTACTGCCTATGAGTGACTACTAGATTCGAACAATCAACAGTGTGGAAATGTCTGACGAGCTGGGATTGTCCACTTGAAAATGAGTTTGTTTATTTTGAGAGTGAGAACGATGAGAGTTGATTGATCAATCCTGGATCCTAGTCTCGTTCGAAACTGCAGCATTGATTAGCGTGGCTGGCTCACCGAATATGCTAGTGTAATGCTGCCTAGGCCAAGGCTCGAGTCAGCCCTCCACCAGGGGCACCTCTGTCTCACCCGTGTAGACTTTGTGGATTGGAAATTGCCGACAAAGCGTTGATTGGAGATTGTCGCTACGCGATGCCATCCCAAATGCAAGCTTCCATGGTAAGCTTCAGGGAAAAGAAAATCTTCTCTTTGTGGTTGGTTGGCCCGCCAAATAGTGCCACATTGGGCTGGCATACAGACGTGGAAGTGCACAGTATCCATCGGTCGTATTTGCCGGACCCTCAAACTCTCAGAATCGTCTCGAACATTTTCGATCTAGATCTAGCTGTGCTATTAAACTTCCTTGGTTAGACCAGCCATTTAACCTACACACCCCAAGTCATCCGTGTCGACGCATCCAAACCTCCAGCAGCGGTTCGGATAGCATTCGATCAAGGGAATCAACCCACAGCAGTGATCAGGCCTCACAACAGTAAGTTAGGTACCGATCCCGACTCAACATGTACTGAAACCTTACTTGCATATTTCTAGTTCTCATGCTCGCAGCGGAGGACGACTACCTGGGTGTCAACTTTGATCCCCGAGCGGGGGCAAACTCACAGCCATTCTGGCTATCCACAATGACAATAGCTGCGGCATTCGAGGCCAAGCTGCGCTCTCTCACATCCGAGCAGAGACAAAGCGTGATCGAGGGTCCAACAAAGGTTGTTGAAATCTGCTGTCGAGAGCTTACACAGGCATTTTGCTGCCAGATCCAACTGCTTCAAGAAGAGTGGATCAAGCTCTACGAGCCACACGCGTTCACGTCTATCGCGTACGGAGGGGAAGTTGACCGAGATGCAGTGAGGAAGCTTGTGAGGGAATATGCAAGGCACGTCCATTACATTGCCTTTTTCCTGCAGGGCCTGAAAAGGGCCTCTGTGCCAGAGAACTCTACTGTTCGCCTCCAAGAAGCGCCCCAATTCAGTGCCACGCTTGAAGATCTCGAGTGGTGCCTTCGAGCCGTCACTGAGCTGAGAGATGGATGTGAGAGATTTCTCCAGCAGCAGCTGGGCAAGATCTCACTCGAAGAATCACGCATGTCGATGCAGGAGGCCAGGGATCTCAGCCGCTTATCTTACCTGGCGTTCATATTTGTGCCTCTGAGTCTTGTGAGCTCATGGTTTGGTATGAACGTTGACGTGCTCGATGGCTCAACACCAGTGTGGGTCTCGGTTGTCGTATCTGTCGGAATCCTGCTGCTCTGCGTGGGAATCATGCGATTCACAACCTTGCAGAGCACAATCTTGGAGGGTGTGAAGAAAGTGTGGGAAAGAAACATATCATTGCAAAAGAAGAGAAATCCAAAGCGGAGCATAATCGTGCATATCCCTCTACTCGGAGTTCAATATCTGGATCCGGATCCGGAACCTCCAGGAGGAAATGCACCTGAGACATTTGCGTCTTACCCACTTCCTGCCGTGCGCCGACTTAGACTTCCACGGTTCAGATTCCTGTGGAATGTGTCAGAGCAAAGGAAGTCTTTAGGTGGCAGTCAGGTGGAGAATTCCAACAGGGTACGGCTTGCTGATAATGATATCACTCCCTCTTCATCTGCTCCGCCTTCTCCTCTTCAGGTGGGAGGTGAACGGTGAGATAATGTTGGCAGGACTCTGGACCGCCTAGAACGTCGAGAGTAAAGGGGGCAATCACAGGCTGGGGATATCAACGGCGGGCAGATTTCTTCGAGGAAGGAACCGTGATGGACAGGGACCTAAGCAGATTCCCGATATCGTTCTCGAATGGGAAGTTTAAATCTCTTGCTAGGTGGCAGATGTTATCAGGTAGGTCAGGGGGACACAGACTGTTATAATGCGACGATCTGAGAATGGATTTTCTAGTTGCCCCTTTTTACGTCTTTCTTGATTCTTAGGTTCATGATAAATAAATGTAGTATTTCTACGCAGTGATTGCCTAGGTGAAATTCGATCGCTTCGATCGTCGACGTGGCGAATTATGCTATAATAGGTAGCCTTTGTAAATAACCTGGCGACGTTCTGTACCCGATCACACGAGTGATCTATTCAGTCCATGTTTTCCCAGGGGTACAGCGGTCGGTGAATTCCCAATCCGATATTATGTGGGTCAATACACAGCCATGGGATGGTGGGAACACTCCCGGCTTGATAAGGAGTGTAACGGCGTGAGGACGCCCAAGGTGGAAGCAGTAACTTCAACTTCCATATCCCAGTTCACTTCATCCACATTCCCTGGAAACTACCATCGTTGTGAGATGCCCTCAAGAGCTCGCAAGAAGAGCCACTATTGCAGCCCAAGGCACAACCCGAAGCAGCACACCTGGAACATCAAGACCACCTGGGACAAACCCCAGCGCCGTAGCGACACCAACCAACGATATGAGGATCAAACCCCGGTATCTCAAACACCTCCCCGTCCGAAGGCGGTAGTAGACCGTGAAACCCGCGATATTAAAGACAAGGCCCGAGATCAGCACCAACAGGTGGCCGAAGAACAAGGGTACGTGAAATCCCTGGGGCAACTGATGTCAGACATATATTTCGACGAAACAGAGTCGGATTCTCTGGTGATACTACTTACAAGGAATGTTGGATGTGGGTTAGGAAGGGGGTCTATCGAATATGCCGCCCCGCTTGTCTCCATGGGTGCCAGAATCCTGAACAGATTCATGTCATAGCGGCGTGCATGATCCCAAAGTGTGGTCATGATTGCGCCGATGATGGCGGTTAGTATGGAAAGGAGTGTGCGAGTGAAGCTTCTGGACATTCTGTCGTGTTTTGGGTCGGTGCGCGGCATTTTCCTGTCAACATGCAGACCGTGCTCGATGAGAAGGAGTTCGTAACCGCTGGGAGTGGATATTGTGTGGGTTTTTGAGGGCTTTCGAGGTCGTTGGAGCTGGTCACGGGTGCCTAAATACCCCCAACCACGAATAATGGAAGCGGGGTTGGAGAAGACCCCGATGTGTCTGACCACTAGAATACAAGCAAATAATGACTCAAGTGTTTCGCATAATGATGACAGGTGGCCTAAAGGACATTGTGTTGGATCCTGCGGTGCAGGTAGGTCGTCCATTGGGAATGGCTCCAGAATATCTCCCAGTACCATTTACAGCCACATTGATGACATGAGGTATCAAAGTGCTTTGTTGCATTAGGGCTGTGCTTCTCAACTTGTTACGGAGATATTCGTCCTAGCTTACAAAATGTTACATGTAGGTAATTTCAGTCCTTTGCGAGCAAGGATTCAGAGGGCTGGGAATATCCGTGGAGCCGATGGTTACGTCTTGGTCGGTACCGCCGTTGAAGAATGAATCTTTGACCACCCCACAGCCGAACCAGCCTCAAATCCACACCTGTAGTAAACATGCACCTTATAACATATACCTCACTAACATCATTCAGTCAACCCAACAACAACCCCATATATCACTCCCTCCCCTCCCTGAACTCCACAAATCACACCCCTAATATCTTCCCCCATTTGACATTCCACACGGACCACCGCCCTCCCCTCCACTTCCACCCTCCTCTTCAAGCTCCCACTAGTAGTACAACAATCAGTCAGCCATCCCCTTCACCCACATAACGCCCATATAGCACGATAACTCACCTCCCATCAGCCTCCTCAACCAAACACCCCCACTCCTGATAGACAACCAGCTCCCCAATCCGCTCATTATACGAAAACCAAGTCTCGGTATCGTCGTCCTCACCCGTCCCGCCCTCAACCCAGATGCATTGCCCTTCGGGGAATGCGCCCCGTCGGAAACATAATGCGCCGTATCCGGTGAGGCTGTTAGAGAGGCGGAAGATCACGGCGCCACCGTCGGGGAGGGTGAAATCTGTAGACCAGTCTGATAGGGTCCAGACGGGGGTGTTGTTGGGAGGGGGAGGGGAGGTGGAGGATAAGAGTTGGGGGCAGGTGGGTAGTGGCGAGGAGGAGGAAAGGAAAGGGATGGAGAGGAGGAGAGCAGCAGTAAAGGGTAAAGGAGGTGGCATTTTGAGGCTGTTGGTGGTGAGGCGGTCAGCTGTCGAGTACGAGATTGGCGAGAAAGAGGCAGCTGTGAGGAGGTGTAGTTGTCCCTGCCCGGATGAATTCGTGCAAGGGGTTGATAAGTTCCAATTCCAGGTTGTGTCCGGTTTACCCGGCTAAATGTGTGAGATGCACGGGAAAAAGCGGTATTATCACGCCAGCCTGTAACAGCGCCGGTTACCGCTTGCTGATTGAGGGGCTCTGAGATTCAATTCGTTTTGTCATGATATTTACCTATGTACCCAGGTATTTCATTAGTATTACAAAGGGAAGTTAAGCCTAGCAGTGAGGCAAGTGGTAAACTCGCAGCAAATGATCGACACTGGCGTCTATTACCAAGTCAAGCAGTACCCTCAATTTTGAGCACGTCAATGACATCTCTGTAGAATGTTCAATTACGGGATGAAGCGAACCTCTGTGGCCCGTCGCATGCTCAAATGCGTGACCAACCCTGAGGAGAGTCATGTTAGAATGTCTGCGGCTAACAAAATGGATACCGAATCTAAGACAAAAGACAAGTCAGAGGTAGGTAGTGATACAAAGTCATGTCCTATTCGAAGACTCACGGAATGTTGGGGCCAACCGAAACATGACCGTGTTTGGTCTCCTCGACCTTTTGGTCATCAGGGTAACGACCGAGTGGCACCGGCAAGCAGGGACTGCCGCCAAGCTCGAATATTGTATCCGTCGACCCCGTCAGAACTAATAGATCACAGACTTCAAGGCCGAGTCTCTGGCGGCGAGTCAGCTTGTCTCGCACGCCTTCTTTCTCTGGGCCTCCTAGCAGCCGCCCAAAGAGACGGACATTTAGTTTGCTACGACTCGTAGGGAGAGATGCAAGAGGACAAGATTGTATATCCCAGGCAGCTCTGCAGCAAACTCAGCAGCCGGTAGGATCTTTGCTCGTTTGCACGACGAATTCGACGTCATTCACGGCGACTACCTTGCCGCTGCCCAAAATGGGGACTAGGTCGAATGGCTAGTTCGAAACCTTGACCTCTCGAGAGTACCACGCATGGTCACCCCGCAAGTCGAGCCAGCACCACAGCCTGTAGAGGTTGATGATGGCTAGGCAAGAGTCAGACGCGACACCAAGCACCCCGACCTTAACGGCCTCACGGCAATGGCAAAAGACCCCAATCCAGACGTAGATAAGGTCGCTTATTTGTACGAGAATATCCAATCAGGTTATCGAGGAACGAGAAACAAGCAGCTCACCACCCTAAATTTGGCATCATGAATTTCCCTTTCCTTCTTCGGAACAGAGCGGTTGCCACCTTGGCCTGAGCCAGACTGAGCCAGACTGAGCCAGACTGAGCGAGGGGTCACAGTGATTGGATGAGTACAAAACTTGACACAGGGCCCAGTTAGCAGGCCTTGCAACGTACCCCCCTTGCCTAAAAACCAGTTGTAGTTCACTAAAATCCTAATTATCCAAGTTAAACCCAACAGGCCCTAAAACTTATATCTAAAGCTAGCCCTCGATCGTCTGTCGAGCCCGCTTCTGCTGGCCCTCCCAGTCGACGAGGCGGTCCTGATAGATCAGACCCCACTTCTTGTCGGCCGGGTACGATAGCATCTGCTCAACGGCCTGGCTCGGAAGGTTGGTCCAGCCTCGCTTGCGCATCAGCGCGCCGAACATTTCCTCGATGACGGCGTCGTCATCGGGCCGCTGGAGGTCAAAGACGTCTCCTTGATGCTCGGCCATTCCGGCGTTGTTATGACAGACGCAGCTGCGAAATCGAGGTCCCACTTTTTTGAGGTCGTGGGTTACTGTCCTTGTTGATTTTGACTGACTTGCCCGTTGAGCGGGGAAAGGGGGGAATGGCGGAGTTTGGCGCTGAAGAAAAGTAGAGATAACGCAAGGCCTTGGCAACAGCGCCACAGATGGTCTAATTGACCAGGGAACGGATGTAATTGAGCCGTGTAATTGATCTGTGTTGATGGGTGGTTATGGTCTTAGAATGCTGTGTGTGTTCGACGATGTCTGGAGGAGACCTAGAGAGGAACTGGGTTCGGCGGACGCCTGCAATTTCTGCCTCAGCGCCATTGGAAAGGCGTGGCGCTGAGCCCCCGCCACGGCAACGCACTAGCCCCCAAGACGTTAGCCAGCCGCCTCACCGGGATTCGGGGCAGCGCGCGCACTGGCTGTCGCCCTGGAGGCAGCAGCTTGGTAAGATTCCCCAATGGTACGAGTCGAAAATAAGAGGAGTTGGGAGGTGACGAAAGTGATTTCTAGACGGCTCGTGGCAGCGTGGAGGAGCGCGGTCTCAAGAGCTGCTGCAAGGGATGCGCGGATGGGAACTGTGTCGTCGCGGCTTTTCTGCTTGGGTTCTGCTGTATCGGGAGTTAGATGAATGTCTTGGTGATTAGGGTATTCCGGGATGCAATTCTGATGCTCCCAAGGACGGCTTTGCGCAGGGGGACTAGAGGGCGTTAGCGGATGGACATGGGGAAGGGTTCAGGGGTGCGCAATAGCGTTGGCTTGGTTTTTCATCAATCTAGACTCTCCTTTACCGTTTGTTTCCAGTTTTATAATCGCCCCCACCACCCAGGCCATCACAAACCGCTGAGATGCAGATTCGACACCCCATACTCATCAGTCCCCGCTTTAAGATCCCTCGGCTTTCCTTGACGAACCCGCCCTTCACTTTTCGCAGCCATGGTGAGCGCTCATATTGCACGGAAGCCAAGCCTATAATGCCACTGATTAGTCATGAAAGGGATTTAAGCCATTGGCCGGTGTATTTCGGCGCACGGACAATCTTCCCATTCCTGCAGTTGCATGCGGAGTTACGTGATCTGGTGTATTGCCAAATGATAATCCACGATCCTAGCATGCCTCCAAAATGGATCATCTGGCGAAAATACAAGATTTCAACCAAGACTTTGACATCCCGCGGAGTGATCACTCAGCTCCTGCCATTTCTTCAAATTTGCTCGCGTCAGTGGCCCCACATCGTTACAGGCGCATGACCAAAATGCCACTAATACCCTCCTCATCCAGAAATCAACCAGGAGCCAGGTCCCAGATTGTACAATCAACTCTTCCGTCTAGACTACATGCCGCGCGCGATCCGCTGGCTTCGCGTCGTTCCCGGCCGTTACCTTACTCGCCTGGAATTTCATATCGACGCGAGATATCCGCTCACCTATGCGGACCAGGCCCTCCGTCTCCTGTCCACCAGCACGTTGAATATCCAGGAGCTCCGTTTCCAGGCGGTCGGCTATGATGATTTTGACCGGTCATGGATGGGGCCACCGCCAGTAGATGCGTCCGAGGACGACGCCTCGCGAGCCAAAAGCGACGGAATGTTCTTTTGCGGGCGGCTGATCGCCTTTCTCAAGCAGCTGCCGAGTCTGCGTCTTTTTCACCTGACGGGGATCGACGACAGGCCGTGGGTGGAGGCCGTGTGCCGAGAGCTGAACGTCAGGTTTGGTCTACCTATTGCTGTGGGGATGAGTACTTTTTGCTGGACGTGGCGACACCGGACTCTCTGCCTGAGGCAGTGGGGGGATTCGACCTCTCGGGGGTCGACTTGAGTCAGGAATGTCAAATACCACGAGGGCTATGTAGTGTATAGTACGGGCACGGATGATGAGGGCGCGTGAGAAATTGGTATATTTCCGGTTCACGGCACTAGATGGAGCGGGGAGTCGCTGGAATTTCATCGCCATGATGATGCCCCGGGGTTAGAAGTCTCGTATGTAAACAAACACCAGTCTTTACTTGCATTCTCAACTATTACAAGGCCTTCTTTGCAGCCTGAAATTCCCCAGCTGTTACTAAAAGGGAGTACAACCGCCCAAGATTCCAAGCCGCCATATAAGAATAAAGAACGAGGTGGCAGCCCCATGTCGGCAACGGATCAAAACCTTAAGAGACACTGAGAGTTGGGCAGAAACCTCAACCGGCCACTGGACCAGTTGAGAAGATCATGCACCAAGCACAACAATTATCATGATGGTCATAAATACGTTTCTTAAGCGTTACGCGGATCCCACTGGATAAGCTTTTTTTTCTTCTCGATCATGATGCGCTCTGGATTCTGTAATGCATTTGCAAATCATTTGATGGTGACCAACTAGGCGTTAGGCTCGGGGTCAACGTACCTCTTCATGCTCGGGCCACACGGCATCACATGAGGCAGCAAGCGCACCTCCCAGGGATGTAACTGGGGTAGGAATACCGATCGCGCCGAGTCCTGCGCCGATCGCCATGTTGAGCATGGTCCTAATCATGGGATCATTGACCGTGGCGTCGGCCAGAAACTGGGCAGCTCTGTGACCACGCTCCTCCCACTTCTCTGTGTGGGCAACCAAATCAATATAGGCGTCTAGCAGATCATCTCCGCTGCCGAAGCCAGTACTTCCCGCCAGGATGGGCCGTCCTCCGTGTCTGCGCAGGGCGGCGAGCATGCGCAGCCAGAGCAGTCGTTCTTGGCATGTCTTGCAATTCTGTCTGGGCGGCTTGCGCACATCATGCCAGCAGGTCGCCTCACCGAGGACGAAGCGAGCGGGTCTCATGCCCCAGGTGCTCTTGTTTGGATCGGCACCGCGGCCAAGAAGAAATTCGACCATGCCGAGGTTCTTGGTTTGGATGGCGGCGACGAGGGGTGGGATGGCCAGCGTTGTGCCGTTGACGTCGGCACCGTGGGCCAGGAGGAAGGTCGCCGCTGCTGTGTTTCCCTCGGACGCCGCGGCCATCAGTGGAGTGGCGTGGTACTTGTCCTTGCCGTGGCCCGGCCGGTTTGTGGCGGCACCGTGTTCGACGAGCACGCACACCGTCGGCATGCACCCCTCGGTGACAGCGGCGATCAGCGGTGTCGGGCTTCCTGAGCCATTAGGGTTGGCTCCGCGGGAGAGAAGGAGCTCGATGGCCGCCGTGTCGGATGGTGACGCTCGCTGGAGCTGCGAGGTCAGGTCCTTGTCATAGTCTTTGGCCGTGCTCGAAGCGTTTCCCATTTTCAGTTGGCTCAAGCCTTGATCGGTTGTAATGCAGAATTCTTTGATGAATTCACTCGTTGCAGGACGTCTGGACGTCATAATTTTCTATCGCCTATCATCACTTATTATTTTCTGCGGCGAGTTCCGGGGCTGAAAATTGTGGTGTGATGGTTCGGCCGGTAATGTCAACATGATATGACATGGTCTGGTGTTTGCTATTCCAGAATCCAATCACGAGCGAGTGAGGCTTGCGCTAACTCTGGTTTGGATATCTATGCAGTTAGCACAATGATATCTATCGGTTACAGTTTTGCCCTGGCAGCACACCACCTGATGTGGCGCTCGTAGGCTTGCTTGATTTGCCGATACTCACAACACGTATGATTACAGAACTCTCCTCTTGGCCTTCCAGAGTCAGATCATACCGCATTAATTCGCGCAGAGATGAGTCCCATTTATGGCCTTGATATTTGTTGAAGCTAGCTCGAGTTGCATTCATCCGATGTTTGTCTCTGACAGTGCTGAATAGTGTTGTCGCTTTGTTTCAATTATACTACCTTCCTTAGCTGAGATGGAGACGGGACACCAAGCTGCACAGGGAGTGTACTCAAGTTTGTCTAAATCACAAGATGGCGCAGATACTGGTTTATGCCAACTGATGCATTAGATTACCGGCGATCTCCCGCTCAATCTCGAAACGGGGCGTCAAGACCGGGCTCTGTGCCGAGTACTTACCAACGCCAGTCAACCCCAGGCTATGAGGCCTGTGATACCACAGAGGAGCAGGTCAAATGGCACGGTCCAAGCAAATTTCCCCTTCTTCTCGAAACTTTTTTCATCACGACGGCCTCTTTTTTCATTGGTATGTCTTCAGCACACAGCTCCTTACCAACTCGGCTTCTTCTAATATGTCGTCATGTGCTTTAGTCGCCGGTTTCGTGTTCATATCCCTTCACCATCAAAAGCAGTCGGACTGGAGCGACAAGGTTGTCCAATTCTCGCGCATTATGCCGACTATCTGGCCCATCATCTTTGCTGCCATCTTTGGGGACGCAATCAAATGGTTCGCTTACTGGCGACTAGAGCGGGGCATTCAGCTACGGGTGTGCAACTACATACGCCGAACCTGTGGCTCACCGCTGTGGGCTGACACTCCTATAGCCTCTTGACCGCCTCGTCGCCTCGCAGACATTGGCGAGTACCCTCCAGACTATCGTCACCTACCGCTCGCTCAGCATGGCTACCAGTCTCCTGATAGCTCTTTGGTCCCTCAGCCCCCTTGGCTCCCAGGCATTTCTCCGTGTCCTGACCCTAGAGGAGCGGCCTGCAACCGCGATCCGGAGCTTGCTCTACGTAGACCCGGGTCTAGCTGAATACTGGGACTCATCAGGACCGTTCTGCTGTGCTTCAGGCACGAGTGAGCGATTCCGCACCATCCTCGGGGTATACAGCTCGGCACTATTTCGACCTGATATTGGGACCCAATACAACAGACCTTCGGAGCAATACGACCGCACGATATCTCTGCTAGGAGGACCAGAGCGGGCCGGAAGAGAGCTCGCTGTTGATGCCTGGGGAAATATTCGCATCCCAGCGCTTCATCGACTTGAAGGCTATAATCCAGTCGACGAGTTCGAATGGGTTCACATCCCTCAAGACCCGGGCGTGTTGGACTACTCGAGTCTGATCGGAGTCATTTATCGCGGCATTTCACCCGAATTTGAGGGCAATACCACGATGCTGATAAATCAGAGCTATCACAAATTTTCTGTCAGCCCCCCGGAACACCAATGTTGATACTGTGTAAGCCCTAACATGGTAACAGTGCTCACCATGGGTAGTAGAGTACCCAGAAAAGACGCCAGATGGTCGATCAACATGGTTGGACCAGCATTATCCCACCATGAAGATCAACGGGTTCAACGCTTCCCTAACGACCATTGGCGACATCATGCAAACGGGCCTGGATGGGCAAGGTTTTACATGGTTCTTTGCCGACACGCCTGAGCCATTCTCGAGTTATTCGACTATATTGAATGACCACACACCAGCAGCTCAAGAGCGGCACATCTTCTTCGGCAGTCGCGGCTGGAGCAATGGTGACCGAGGCGACACGGTACTCTCCTTTACCAGCTGCGCAGTCAAGCTGGAATACGTCCAGGCTTACATCTCGTGCCGCTCGTTTGGTGCCACCAACAAGCGCATCTGCGGTGTCGATCGGATGCGAAAGAACCCCGAACCGCCGTACCCCGAGTCGGTCTCGGCGTTTGAGTTTACAGGCCTAGCGGCACGCTTCTCGCATAGCTGGCCGGGCGCTCTAGAGACAGACTACCATCCACAAGCCGCGACCTTGACGGAGACGTTCCTCCTCGACCCGGGTCGCAAGCTAGGCAACGGCGACTCTGTGAGGCTCGACCTACCACTGCTCAGCAGCATCCCCATGGAGACCTTTGAAAACCGGCTGGGCCTTCTCGTGAACACCTTCTTTCGGGCGACAACGCGGTACTCGAGCACCGTCGGCCTGATTGACAATCTTTTCGACGAGACGCTGTCCCTCGATGTCTTGAACGCCGGCACATCACGTGTCGATGCTGACATGTCGTATCTCTTGCCCCCTGTCTACGTCCTTAGCAGGGTTTGGATAGCCATCTATTTCGCCTCTGCTTCGGTGCTCGTCGTGGCCGCCCTGGCCGCCTTCTTCTTCCGGTTCAACTGTCGGGCGCCTGAGGTGATTGGCTTTGTCACCAGCATGACGCGGGACAGCGAGTTCTTTCGGGGTTTGGCTCGCGCCGAGAACAGCACACGCGTGGGACCAGAGGTATCGGAGAGGCTGGCCAAAACCAAGGTCTTGGTGGGGGATGTTTGGCCGGATGGAACTGTGGGTAGGATTGCGTTGATGCCTGTTGGGGCAGGTCGGACTGTAAAGACTGATCGGTTTTACGTATGATACTCGACAGGGAACTTTTATATCCATTTAATACATCGATCCAGTTGGAGAGGGCGGTTTTGAGCAGATGCGGAAGTTCCGAGTGCGCCCTTACAGGCAGCGCATCGTCGCGGTCATCCATGTGCATGAAAACGGCGGCGCGATGGCAGCCCTGATGGTAGAACAAGCCCCCGCCGGATTCGCCCTGGCCGATGTTCGACCAGTACGAGCGCAGCAGGCTGCCCTCGGGCTCGTCGAGCAGGTCGGCGGCTTGATTGGCGAAGAGGTCGTCCGCGTCAGTGATTTCCGCGGCCCAGAAGAAGTTAGATGCGGGGTCGATACCAGTATCAGCGGGGTAGCCGACTAGACATGATAACCCGAAGTCCTCTGCTCACAACTGTGATGTAAAGACGAGGAATTTCCTGCTTTGACTTACGGAATGGCCTCCACTCTCAGTGGCCTGGCGGTGACTGTCGCACAGCATGCTCCGTCCAACAATGCCATTATATTTTCCGCCGCTCTTGTTATTTTAGCTGCACTCATCGCTCTGGGGAGGCGCGGAGACGGCGAAAGGGAGCCCCCGTCGCTGCCGGATACCATCCCTTTTATCACCAATACTTTCCAGTATCTGACCGACATAGGGCATTTCTTGGATCGAGCGACGTAAGTGATAGCAACCTGCTTCCCAGATGTAATTTCCCATATTGGTTTCATACTTCTCACCATCAGCCGACCCACGCAGCGAAGCGATGCGGGATACGAACATTGTCACCTTTCGTCTCGGCCCGAAGAAGGTCTACCTCGTTCAAGGCGCTCAAAACACCCAGCCCCTGCTGCGTATGACCAGCGACATCGGGTCCGAGGCTGCCGCTATCTTCGCCTACAAGCGCTTGTTCGACATGTCCCCCGAGGACATTGCCAAGTTTGCTGCCGATAAGTCCAGCCGTCTCAAGCGAGCAAGCCCTGGCAGCGTGGACAATCTCCCAGGCGGTACGAGGTACTGGTACGGCATCCGTCGTCTCTATGACGACTACATGATGCGACCGCACTATGCCAACAGCATGGCCGACAAGTACTACGAGCTGTTCTCGGCGTGCTTGGAAGAACAACCTGTCGGCGAGTGGAACACTGTGTCCCTGTTCAGTTATCTCAAGGAGAACATGGCCCGGAGCGCCATCGTGTCCCTATGCGGCCAACGCGTCCTCGATCTTAATCCGGACTTCCTTAAGCAGTTTTGGGCATACGACCGCGTGGTGTTTTATCTGCTGCGGGGAGCACCAAAGTGGCTGAACCACGGCCCGTGGAAGGCGCGTGACCAGTTTCTAGATTCCATTTCTCGCGCCCTGCAAGCGGCTTGGGAAAGCTTTGACTGGAGCGGTCCCGCGGCGCACGCCGACTGGGAGGAGAGCTTCGGATCTCGCTTTTCGCGCGAGTGTGTTCGTTGGGCAAGGGAGAGTGGGCTTTCCATGAGATCTACCCGCGGATTGATGGCCCTGATGATATTCGGGTACGTCCAAGCCTCTTCGGTCTATTATCTCGGTTGTGCTTATGGTGTTCAAACTAACAGCGCTATCAACCTGCAGTGTCAATTCCAACACAATCCCCATTACGATTTGGGCAATGTACGAACTACTCCAAGACCCTGGCCTGTATCAGGAGGTCAGGGAGGAACTCGTCACCGCCTTTACTATCGATCCCTCGACGGGGGAAGGTACTATCAACGCACAAAAGCTCGCGTCACTGCCGTTGCTTCATTCCGTCCTAACAGAGACCATGCGAGTGCATTTATCCCTGAATTTACTTCGCGAGGTGAACAGCCCCATCGTCCTCGAGGGCTATACCATCCAAAGGGGTTCTCTGGTACAAGCCATCACACGGACCGCCCACTACGACGAGGCCACATGGGGGTGCGAGGACCACCCGGCATCCGAGTTTTGGGGGCGTCGACACCTTCGGGGTGTTGACAATGAGTCCAACCGCCCAGTACCACAGATTTCGGTTAATGCCGAGCCGGGTTGTTTCGTACCGTTTGGTAAGTGGCGAATGCTTTTTTGCTCGCCTTTCATCATCGGCACCCCACCCCTACGGTACCTTCTAATCTTTCGACTCCTTTAGGTGGCGGCCCTGGCATATGCCCTGGCCGGCTCTTTGCTAAGCAAGAGATTCTATTGACGCTGGCAGCGATGATAGCGAGGTTCGATGTTGAGTTTGTCGAGTGGAGGATGCTGAACGGTGGTCCGTCCGACCGAGCAGCTCAGGATGACGCCGCGTATGCAGGTGCCGTGGCCATGCCACCGGACAGAGAGATGAAGATCCGGTGGAAGAGGCTGTGGTGAGAACGAGGACTAGAGAGATAGCGGCCTGCATGCAAGATTTGTGGCGTCATCTCACAAGTGGACCCGAATAAAACGGCAATGTCTCGTGAAAACAGCAAGTACCAATCATGGCTGTAGGCTAGCAGAGCCATCGATGTGCGTCCCAGCAAGCGGAAGGAACGACGGAAGCTGGGAAAGAAAACTCGACATGCGGGCGAGCAAAATAAGGACGAAATGACCAATTTTTGAATGGCTTGGGCGGAACGAGAAGAGACCGAGCCGACGCGACGAGTCTATTTGCTGTGGTCGGCTTTAAAGAGACCAGTCGGGTCCGGCCCTGTGCGTCTTTTCATTGACCAGCAATGGCTTGAGGTCATGGCGGCCGCCAGGGATTGGTTGGGGGTGGGCTGACCGAACTATTGGTGCCTAATCCCGTGGTGGCCGGGGACGGTAGCCGTCTGCCGCGCTGACGCGAGGGGATTGGCACTCCAGGCCTCTTCAGGCCCTTCTGCATGCAGCCTCTCGGACGCTGCGGGGAATAGACGGTACAAAGCTTCCAGCTTTGTTTCAGCGGGCCACCATTCCAGCCCGTCGCCCATTGTTGGCCGGCCACGACCCCCGAGCCGTTGGATCTGGAGCAGCCTTAGGACACGCGGTGGGCTATCTTGGGCCGCCAGAGAGGTGCAAGCCAGGCTGCACGGGCTACCTCCGTCGCCAGATCCGGGGTTATATGGGCCAAAACCTCAGACTGGGCCGCCCTCGATTAATTTCACCTGACGCCTAAAGCTCGGCTCCCAACTTCAACATTTCCCCCTCCGGCCTCCGATCCGAGCGATGGAACCCGTTTCTGTCCTCACGGGGGTGATACCCGTCGCATGGAGCTGTATCCTGACTCTGAGAGATGTCAAAGACACCCTCGCTAAAACGCAAGAAGTTCCACAAACTTTATCATGTCTCGAGCGCCAGATTGAGCTGCTCTTCCATGTACTCACCCGGCTAGAGGAAATATCCCGGACCGGCCATCGGGCTTCCACACTCCACAGCAAAATCATTCTCACCATCCTACAAGGGTGTCACGGCACTCTAGAGCAACTTCATGTTCAACTGCAGAAGCTCAAGCCCCTCAGCGGGAACAAGGTTGGAAGATGGGCCAAAAATATTGCCGCGTTCTGGAAGGAGGGTGAAATTTCTCGCATGATGGACAGCGTGGCGCATGAGCAACGGCAGATTCAACTCCTGATGGGCTTTATGTCTCTGGACCTGTACGTTCCCCATTTCCATTACCGCAGAAATATATTTGGATTGGTATTGACCTAGCTCTCATCAGGACTTACACCACGAGCCAATTCGACTCGCCTTACAGTTCCCAATTTATTCCCACGCGCCGAAACGATGAGCCATGGCCACTCCAACACCGGAGGCAGGCGGAATTACCTGTACAAATCTACGAAGATGGGGCACAGCCCGCACCGCGATATACGACACAAAAATTAGCTCCCTCACCCGTCAACTCTCAACGACCGACTCTAGGGGAGATCACCCATGACGTGAAACAGAGATTTAATTCCGCAAATAGCCGATTTAAAGAGTCGGATAAGGAGAGCGTGGAAGCAACCCAAAATTTTCCCGAATTCGAGATCTTCAGGGATAGTTGCCCGAGCGGCACCTCGCGCTTCCCTTCATAGCTACGCCTCACATCTGCCTTTCGTTTCGTTCCTTCGGTTTTGATAGGCCAGATACATATTTGGCTCGCTATCGCTGTCTTACATTCGTTTGCATCGGGGCCAAGCCCCCGTGTGCGGCATGGAAATGGTGTCAGTTTTCTTTTTTTGGATCCTGGAGAAGCTTTTGGCGTACACATCTCTAAGCACAGCGGGGATCACGGCACTCAGTGGGGCATAACATGATGTAAATTCTGGGATATAACACGAGGTGCTGCTACGGTATTACTAGTTGCTGGTTTCTAGCCGTGAAGCAGAGTTTAATCGCAGTAGATTTTTGTACATATGATGGTCGGAACTGGATTATTCCCACTGCCGGGCCCTTCTCTTCAATTGATTTGAACCGAAGCTCTATTTCGGAGCCGAGAATGTCGCTAGGTTCTAAAGAAGATCACTACCTCGGCCTAATAATAGCAAATTTCTATCCCAGTGTCTGATCACTTCTGTTCTATGAGACGAATCTGGGCACACAAATTTCCATTTTCGTTCCTCGCCCACGTGGCATTGCTCACCCTACCTCAAGCTTGGCTCAGTCTTTGCTCAGGCTTGTTCACCTTTGCTCGCCCTAATTACCACTTTCGGCAGGCCGTACCGTAGCATACTAATTGCTTCAACTATAGTTGAGTAGGCACAGGATTGGTCCCATATATAAATGAACAGTTTCGCCGTTACCTCTTGTATTTCATGTGTTGCTTACCAGACCGCTGGATTTAAATTAGCCTCTGACCTCCGAGTCTCGCGCCTACACCTCCTCGAAACACTCCTACTTTCGTTGCTCAATACCCTGAATTCATCAATATACCTCAAAGAACGCTATAATACAGTATAAAACTTGAATCAAAGGCGTATAACTTGGCAAATTGTAACACCCACAGGCCCCGAGACCCTGAGGGGCTGCGTTCTAGGTGCGTGCGGTATACCATGCGGCGTACGAAGAAAAATAGTACCGGGGAGTGGGCCGTGGCTGTGAGGGGCCGAGTAAGGTGGATACCGTTACTTGGTGACTGAATCGATTATGGTTTCTATGAAGAAGAAGATCAAGAGTAGATACAGGAGCTGCGCGGAGCGCAGCTATATAGGCGGAGACCCG
>Ga0247760_1000426_pt1 | contig 46161 bp, 36 predicted proteins | sample UWRJL171409R4_FD_179936 | JGI IMG/M metagenome (GOLD analysis project Ga0247760, IMG submission 179936) | Plant litter microbial communities from Arlington Agricultural Research Station in Wisconsin, United States - UWRJ-L171-409R-4 | ecosystem: Environmental > Terrestrial > Plant litter >...
TGGCATCTACTGAAGTTGTTGACAGGGTGCCACGTGCTGGGGTAGCAGCAGTCGAAATCTGGAACACCACAGGAGACGGAAGGGCTCGCGAGAACCTTGCCGCGAGGGGAGACTCCCAGGGGCTCTGCGGCGCAAGTTGGACTGTGACAGCGGTGATTGGAGCAGGCGGGGCCGACAGGCTTCCGCTCAAAACCCGCAGGCCAAAGTAGCTGTTTGGCGGCGCCGCGGCTGCAAAGGGGGGTGCGGGAATCCACAAGGTGCAGGCGCCGAAGGTAGAAGCGAATAGATCGCCGGGAACTGGCGTAGTGGTCGTATTAACCATGAAGCCGCCGCGCAGTGCGGTGAAGCCGGTCAATTTGAAGACGACGAGCTCGAGCCGGCGTCCCAGGGCGTCGACGAGAGGGCCCCGCGTCGACACAGGTACCAGACCAACGCCATGCTCGTAGCGGATGAAGGGCTGGGCAGCAGATTCGTCAACCCCGGCGGGGCGCAGGCATACGCGCTGGTTAATTACGTCCCTGTCGTCGCGGGGCCGGAGGGAATCTATGATTCTCAGGTCGTCCTCAGTCACAGTGGTTCCGTTCCGGCGGTCAATGCTAGTAGTAATGGGTCCGGGTGAGGCATCGTCGGACCCGTCGGCTACGACCGGAGCCGGGTCGACGGTGTCCCACGCCTGGCCAGATACAACTGCGTGAGTGATGGCCTCTCTGACCCTCTGTGTCTCGTCTTTGGACTGCAGTGAGGTGAGGCCCTTGAGAAGTTGAGCCAGTGGGTGGCGAAGGCTATCCCAATTTGCAATAGGTGCCATGGCTGTAATGCTGTGATTGATGTGCGTGATGAGGTGTATGCGAGACTCGGAAGAGGCGAGGAGATCAAGCAGCCCGGCATTGATAAGTGTAAGGAAGGAACGAAGCAAGCACGGATTGGAAGGTGGATCCACTATTCAACTGGTATTTCAGGCACACCTGCAGCTCAAGTTGGATTGAGGTAATCAAGCATCCTTCACATCACTTCTTCATAGGTAAGCAACATTGAAGTCCGTAAACGACTGAACGACATCTACCGACCCTTCAGTACTAAAATATTGACGCTGCCGTGGTCTCATTCCAAAAACCCGACCCAATCAAAGCTCATCGTCTTGGACTTGATCGGTTGTCTGACCACCCCCTCTCCATGTCTCCATATGCTGTGCTTCGGGGTGGTGGATGAATTAGGTTCTGCTGGATGGCTGGGACCATATTCCGCCGAGTTGCCGACTGCACGCCGGGAATTGCGGCCCGCGGCCCGAGATGCGACATCATGTCAATAGAGAAGATAAGATCTCTGGGGATACACGAGTACGGCGGGCTCATAGACACCCCTCGCTCAGAACCCACTCCGGGTTTACACAAATCCAGTCGCAACATTCAAGTTCTCATCCCTTCCAAGAAACCGTCGCGACAAAAGCTGCCATTGTCTGCAAAATGTCGTCCAGCGGCCCTTTCGACCTGGCCGTCCTTCCCTTCCTCCAGTCCTGGACTGGCTCACAACTGCAGATGCGAGTGCTCCTGATCCCTCGGAATGGCTTCATCGAGCCCTATGTGCGGTCGGATCCCGAATCCCCCAGATACTTCCCTGCAGCCGTGCTTGCATTCGACGTCTTCTTGCAACCAGGCACCGAGACAATTCCCGTGCGGGGCAGCGTCGGTGCGATAAAGACGGAAACATTTCGCCCCCTGGACACAGCCAAGCAAATCTTCGCTGAGCTTCTCGCCCAAGAGAATCCCACCGCAACCACCGGCGCACGGGGTCCATCGTTGCCCGCGAACCTCAACGTCTTCAAGCATCTGCCCGAGTCGTACTGCACGACGGTGGGGTACAGCCCGGGCTCGGGAGCCAAGGATGAGCTCTTCTCGACCGGCAACCAGTATTCGTGCGCCCTCAAGGAGATGGCGCGGCCAATCACGTACACACCCGTCGAGAAGCCCACGAGCAAGTCGTGGGGACAGATGATCTCGGGTCTCGTGCGTAACGCCAAGTTCGCCGAGCTCGCGGGCATGATACGATCTGTGACGGTGGACATTCCCTCGGCTCAGATGGACTCGGTCCGCCACGGCGCATTCGTCTACCTGCTCCCTGGTGCCGGCAACGTGGCCAATTGCGAGGCGTACTCGGCGCGTATCCCGGCGCTTGATACCGGCGCCAGGGAGCTGTTCACTCCTGTCCTGTTTCCCGTGGCTACTACGTCGCTGACCGGGAGTGACTATGATGATATCTTTCCCGAGGCGGAGGATTATAGCGACGGTTGGGCCAAGGTGGTCCATTGCCGACAGCCCCAGCGGACAGAAGTTGTTAAAGAAGAAGAAGAAAAAGAAGAACCAAACGCGGGCCCACAGCTTGACGAGACGGCGGGCTCCCGTCCGGTTACGGAGATTGGCATCCAGATTGGCTGGGACGACCAGCAGGTGACCGTCTGGGTGGATCGCCAGATGGATTCCCGCAACGACACACTGAAGACGGGTCTTGGAGTGCGTGGCTATCGCGTGGACGCCAGATCCGCCGGCGAGGCCGATGACAAGTGGCGGTCCTTGGTCCGCGCAAGGGGTTCATACGGGGTTGGCCGCTTCCGGCGCGACGACTTTGACGACGAGTCCGCCGTGGAGGTGTACCCGTCGGCACCTGTCGACCCCGACAAGCAACCCAAGTTTTGGATGCCCATGTACTTCTCCACCTGGACAGGCCCTCCCCTGGTCGGCCTAGACAACGACCGCATGCTCCTCGCGGGTCGTGATGGGGCTGCAGACGGCGATGCGCCAAGGTTGGAAGGCGTCTCGGTGCCTGACTTGCCGCTGCTCTATGGCAAAGATTACGAGTTCCGAGTCCGCCTCGCAGACCAGACGGGCTGGGGGCCCCAGTTGGCATCTCGGCCCATCAACCCGGCCGTACACCCGGTCTGCAATATTCCATTCAGACGATGGGTCCGGCCGCTCGCACCGATACTACAAAACGAGTCGCAGATTCCTCCTCTCGGTAGTAATGACCAGGACGATCGAGCACCTCTCAGCCTCAGCTTCAAAAGGCCTGAGCTTCACTACCCAGCAGTCCAGTGCACAGGGCACTACCCCGACGCCGCGCAGCGACTGAAGGATATAATCCGCGTGAACCCGAAGGTCGAGCCGTCACTCCCCGACCCGGACGTCAACCGCTTGGAAATAACGGTGCAGATCCAAGCCCCAAGCCAAGATACGCTCGTGGTCGACGGGAGCTTCCGTCACCTGTACACCACCACCCGCGCCTTCTCGGCCTCCGACATGGACGTGGCCCTGGAGCTGACCTTTGCCTGGATCGAGTGCCGCGACGTCGACCGCCCCGACTTATCACTCCCCAACGACAGAGACCCCTGGCAGGGTAACGCATCAACCGGGCCCCTCCGTCTACCCAAGTCTCGCACAGTCCGCATATCCGTGCGCGCGCTCTGTAGGGAAGACACGGCTCTGGATTACTTCGGTGCCGACGATGTGCGTCGCGGCCCCGTCGTGAAGCTAACGATGCGGAAGAACGCAGCGACCGAGACGTCGCTCTTCGCGGCCTCGAGTCCTGACGAGCGGTTTAACGCGTATTTCCTACAGCCCGAGGACGGCACCGCCCAGCAGCCCGTGACCGTCGATGGAGCTTCACCACCTCCGACGCCTGTTTCTCGACTGGCGACGGAACTCAAGCTGCGCAACGATGGCAATACCCTCCGCTCACCGCCCGGCCGTAGGGTCGTATTTGCGTGCTCCGCAGGCCTGCGGCACGTCATGGGCCCAGACAGCGCGAGCTTAAATCTCATGGGCACCGTGTCGCGGCTCTGGCTCATCGCGATCAAGTTAACACTAGATAGAGACTGGACCTGGGACGGCTTCACCCACAATGGCATCGTAGTGGAACGAGCCATCGGCGAAGAAGGAGACGGAGACGGAGACGCTGTCGCATCTGTTGAGGTGATGCGTTGTAGCCCGAGTCGCAACGTAAACCGCGACGCCTTGACGGGCCTCGAGGTCTTCCGCGCCGGCACCGATCTCGTCATGGTGGACGCCTTCGACCCTTTGCAGATCACCACTACTACCGCGTCCGGCTTTCCTGCGGAGATCCGCGCGCGATACAAGGTCTCCTGGACCATCGTCCGAGCCGGCTCCGGCGGCGTCACCCCGACCGACCCCGCGCTCGTCTTCCCCATCCGCCTCCCCGTCACCACACCCCCATCCCAGCAAGCCAAGCTCGTGTCCGCCGGCATCGCCCTCAGCCCGTACATCGCTCTCGGCCGCTACGCCAGCAGCGCTCCCCGGCGCCGCATGCTCTGGATCGAGCTCGCCGAGCCGCCACGCGACCCGGGCGACCGCTACTTCGCGCGAGTCCTCGCCCGCGCCCCGGACCCTCTCCTCCAGAGTCCGGGTCCCCCCAGCAACCCCGCCCCGCCTCTCGCGCCCGAGCCCGACCTCCCCATCGACCCGGAGCCACTCCGTCGCGTCACGGCCTCGGGCGCAGACGACAACGCCGGCCTCGACGCCATGCAGCCGCTCATCGCCAGCACCACGTCGGCCGTCCACTGGGGCCTGCCCCTGCCGCCGGGAATAGGCGAGGACTCGCCCGAGCTGCTTGGCCTCTGGACGTACGAGTTCCGCGTGGGGCACGGCGCGGGCCGCTGGTCGACGGCGCAGGGCCGTTTCGGCCCGCCTCTCCGTGTCGCGGGCGTGCAGCACCCGGCGCCGTCCCTGCCGTGCGCGGCGGCGTACCGTGTCGACGTCGAAATGCCGCCGGCGGGGGGCCAGGCCGGGGGGGCCGGGGGGGAGGCCGTGATCGAGGCGACGGCGCCGCTGGCCACGCAGGCGAGCAAGGGGCAGCCGACGTCGGTGTGGTTCATGCTGTATGCGCAGGCCGAGCTGATGGATGGGAGCAGGCAGAGGAGGAACGTGTTGCTGCTGAGGAGACATGCGGATGCGTATGTGAGCATGGAGAAGCGTGCGCCGCTGGCGGGCGGCTTCGGTGTGGCGTGGTTCCCCCGCAAGGATGTGAGGGGGGCGCTGGCGGACTTGGGCTTTGCGTCGAATGCGCCGCTGAGTGTGCTGGCGGTGGAGTTGCTGCAGGAGCCCGGGGAGGCGGAACAGACGGATCCGTTGGGTTATGGCCTGGGAAGTGTGAGGATTTTGAGGAGCTCGCCGCTTGTTGAGGTTAAGTCTCGATGCTGATGGAGGCGATTTTTGGTGGTTGATTTTGCTGCAAGCGTAAGGTAGGTTGAAAAGATTCAAAGTGAATCCCGAGTCAGAGACGAGAATCGAGATGCCCACTACAATTAGATGCCCACTATAATTATTCAGGTTTCCGTGATGCCGAAACGGAGTTTTATCTCCTGCACATGCGCACTCTGCTTTGAATCGGAAGGTGCTCAGTTCGAACCTTTCGACAGTTGCGGCACTGCATCGCTCGGCGTTCCTTCCTATCTCGTGGCACATGGCTGGGACAAATGGTTTGCGCAGAGATCCGGGCGTCTGCCGCCCCTTCTGCCATAGATCGCTCTTACCCTGCACGTTATCGTCTACATCTCCCTCGCCGGGGCGATGCCGATCAAGCTGCAGGGTTACAAAGCGCGCGACGATGCCTCTCCTCCCGCATTGCGGTCGCTCGGCCGCCAGAAGCTGCGGGCAAGCGACATCATGTCGCTCATCTTGGTGGCCACCAAGCTCGCCGACGTCAGAAGCTGCCTTCTAGTCGGGAATGCTACCGATCCGGTTCGCGCACGTCATATAGAAGAAGGTGCGGACGTAGAGGGACAGGCCCGACGATAGCGACAGGAAATAGCTGAAGCCGTCTCATTGGCAAGCATTGCGTGGGAACGCCAGACAACCTCCAACGCAACTGACCTGGAGAGACGACCCTGTCGACACGTCACCAACGACACAGCTTTCCCCGTTGGCCCCGAGATTTACAACGTTACAAGGTCACCCTGTATGAGGCTAACTTAAAGTCTGAGGAGCACGCAGAATGGGCGAGGCAGAAGGGCGTGGAGAGCGAGGATGAGGAGTTGTTGTCATGACGGTAACATTGCTTAGCCGCGCCCAGGGTGGTTAGTTTAAAGCCGCTGATCGACAAGGATTCGGAGAGGGTACGAATTTCGTATTTCAAGATGGTAAGGTGATGAATTCTTAATGCCGCATGAACTGCAAATCGAAGCTGAAAAGAAAGAACTCAAGAGAATTTACAGGAGAGAAAACAGCACTTTCACCTTCTCGAGGTCCGCCTTCGTCTTCAGTGTATCTCCAACCTCTGGCAGTCCACTTCTTCGATGTCTGGCGCGTCGTCATCCGGATACGCCAGATGAGCCTCCCCCACCAGCTTAAAATTGCCTTGAGACCGCTTTCGCAGAACAAGCGGAACTAGTCCCGTGTTGCACCAGTAGATTTCGTCTCCCGCCTCCATAGCCTCGGGTCCGATTCCCCACTTAGCGTTCCTGGTCTTGAAGATCCGCCTCCCCTGCGTTATGAGAGCTATGCGCTGAAGTGTCGTGCCAACTGAAGGATGAGGAGGAGGGATCCTTGGATTGGTGGGGGGAGTGAGTAGGGTAATGAAGGCAATAATGTCAGGTTTGAAAACGTTCGATTTGTAGCTTCACAGATCCCGCGCCATGCTCTGGTAGATCGTCAATTCTACGGACATGCCTCCGTTCGATGGAAAATACGGGTAGAAACGAGCGGCATGTCTCAGCAAGTGTGGCTGATGACTCCATGGATCTGTGTACTTCGATTTCAGTGTTCCCTTTAGTGGTAGGTTTGCCTAATCGTTAACGGCCGAGACACTGCCCCTTATCGGATACTTGGCGAAGCAGGCGCAACGCCTCCTTACCTCGTCCAGCCATTCCATACAACCCCCCAACCGTTTGTGCCCTTCGGTAGTAGGTAGGGTCACTCGCTGTCCATAGGCGAGATTACTGTACTACGACGGACTAGCGGTATCTCCGTCCTGTAACGATCCACACGTTCTTATAGGGGTAGCGCATCTGCAAGAGGTGCGGCTGTGCCAAGGGTGACCACAAGGACAACCGAGAAGGTATGTCCGATTCGTAGCGTCTGGGGTTTGTAACTGAGTTCAACCAGTGTTGGGCATAAGGATCGTAGCTTTTCGTAGATACAAGGTGTCAAGCTCTGTTCGTAAGTATCGAAGTCTGTACTTGTATTGCTCACTGCTGTTCCAATCTATCTGAGCATAGGCGGCGCTGCCGCCCCTATATATCCGGATGGACCCGACGACCCGATAGTCATGGACCGGGTCCGCGGGCCCCTATTCATTCGTTGTGTGGCAGACCCGAACCTTAGCGACCCGACGTCGGCTTACTCCCGGATCGGGTCCCTGCCCATTGGCTGGTCTAGCGATTGGCTCCCGTTGTTCTTGTTTGCGCCCCGCCCGTGATGACCCATGTCCCAACCTAAATCATGACACTAGGGTTATGAAGCAGTTCGTTACCCAGAGGAGGAACTTCCAACTGGATAATAAGAACATTATTAGCACCGATTACAAAGACACTATTTATAACGGTATTTACAATACGTCCTAAGCCAGGCCATGGCGCCGGCGGTGCGGCGGCAGGGCCGTGGCTAGCACGCAGACAGACCTAGCCTCCTCGGCGGCCCTTCTCCGCCATGTCCAGGAACTAGCAGAAAAAACAGACCGAATCCACCCCAGCTCGCAATGCCGCGTCGTCATGTACTCGTTGAAGGTTCAGCTCGAAGATTACATGGACGAGATCAAAGAATGGCTGGTAAGAGGGCAGCGTCCGGCCGTCCTGCCAGGAGCTGCCGTTGGCGGACTACACCCTTTTGCGAAATTTTTGAAGCACAAGTTCCGCGAAAAGACGATCCTGGAACGAGTTGCGTACTACGAGGACAAGATTGGCATATCTCTACACATTGTCGGCCGGTTTGTTAAATGCATCTCCCGGGAGAGCTCGACCGGCACGGGGAATGAGGCGGCCCTCTCCCCCAGCACAGCACCTGCGCGTCGCGTACAGAGGGTCTAACCCAGGTGAAACTCAGGACATCCATAACTCAGACGCTAGCAGTGGCTCGGCAGAAAGCGAGCAAAAGGCGCACTCAACGGGATCACCCGAGCGCAAGCCAGAGTTTGAGCTCCTGCTCCAAGCGGCAGATGCCATCACCAAGGCTGTGCGGGAGCGCTTTATCGGTTTCAACAAGCCATGGCTGGAGGGGCATCATCAACACAGGAAGCCTCCATCAATGCCTCTGTTCCAGACAGCAGCACCGTTGATCGAAGCCAAAGTCGGCACCAGCAAGTCAAGCTCCGAAAGCTAGCAAGACAGCTCGCCGCCCTGCGCAAACTCTGCACGCGCGAGGGGCTAGTCGAGGAGTTTTGCGAGGCGGAGACGCCTTTCGGGATCGCCGAAACATCGCTTGGCGAATGGACCGCAGTCGTCGAGCGCGTGACGGCCAAGCAGCGCCGCTGGCTAGACCTCCTTACGCTGAAATCTTGATCCAGTGGCGCGGCAGATGGGAAATAACGGGCGCTTCGCATCAACGTGTGGCTCTTCCAGACCCTCGAGGCCTGCCCCGAGTATGTCGACCTGCACCGTTTGGTGTTCCTGCAGCTCCTTGAGTTTGAGAACTCACGGGCCAGCAGGCTGCGTGAGGTCATGAATATCGCGGATCAGCAAAATCTCACCACCCAGGACTAGAAGAAGCGAATGTGCTGGTACTGGTTTCTCGACGGCGCGACGACCGGAGCACCCGGCAGCGGCCAGGGCGTCTGGAGCTCGGTGCTTGGGTCGGAGTCAGAGGCGACATTTCGGCCGCCAGACCCGGAGGACGAGGAGGAGGGTTGCAGTGTTGATGGCGGAGACAAAATATATAAATCCGTTGTAGGGCTGAAAAACCAGAGCGGCGGCCTGGCGTGGGGCAGGGAGTGGGAGTGATGGTGGCGGTGTGCCTAGTGTGCTGCCCGGAGAGGTTTTCCCTGTTGGCGCCTTGATGCTCAGCACAACAGATGAATACTATGGAAATATCCACAGCTGCAGGGATGGTGTTTCCGAGCAGCAGAGACTGGCTGCCAGGAGGGCGCTGGTGGACTATGACGGCGATCCGGATGACGTCCCGATCCGTCCTGCGGAATGTAGTTGAAAAGAACGGCCAGATCCGATGAGCCCAGTAGTGCGTTGCACTGAATCGGGCTGCGTATCGGGGGGAAGTGCGGGCTCGTGCCGTCGTTGTCGTACTCACAGTACCCGTTGCCGCTCATGTCGTTGCAATAGCGGTCAAAGCCCATCCGCAGCTCGTTGGATGCCATCGAGGCCCGGGGTATCGTTTGGAACCGCACCTCGTCCTCGTCAGCAGCGCCGTCAACTTCATGTCCAGGGCCGGTGGAGGGGACAAAGGCGTAGTAGGCGTGTTGACTTAGCTGTACGTGTTGGTCCTGGACCTTTTGATTCTCGTCACCGGTTCGCCTCCGGATGACCGCAGGGCTATCTTGCCTCATCGGTACTGCTGCGTTGATGGACCTGAATGGATCCGGTTTGCCAAGTACCTTGAAGGTTGAGGTACTGGGAACCGAGCGTCAAATGCCGCTCCCGTCTTGAGTAATTCGAGACATCCTTGATGTAATCAGGTAGGGTGACATCGCGCTGCTGAGACGAGCTCGTCTGGGTGACACCTGTTTCGATGCCATGGATCTAGCATGAGAGCGTGTAGGGGGCCGCCAGGGGACAGTGCGCCGCTTCGCTCGGCGATAGAGAGCAGGCAAGCTGGTGCTCTCGCTTCGCCATCGCAGATTCAACTTTCTCAGATCTTCTTGGCTGTGATGGTGAAACTGCACACTCCAATAAGAAAAATAAGGTGGGTATCTATATGAGGTCGTTCATACATGACTGAGTAACAGAGCTGCGGCTTTCTGTTTTTATAACCGTGCCGGCCCAGTTCCGTTGACCACGCCCAAGTTTGTCGGCAAAGCTTCCTCTGGTGTGCAACACGGCCTGACTCAATGCAAACAAACAAACCGAAGAACCTCAGCGAGCGTCTTGACACATGCCTGTCTAATGGCAGCAGGATGAGTGACGGTGTCTAGTTAGTCAGCCACGCCCTGTCATGCAGGATTGGTGCTGTGTCACTTGAGTTTGCTACGGAGTGACAGCACTGGGGAATTCTGATTGCGAGGGGCGAAGCCTACCTAGGTACCTGTAAAGAGTCACTTTGGGGGCAATCAGCACTAGGAGCTCGCCGTAAATGCTGTGGACTTGGGCCAAGATACCACCCTGGATGTGCTTGGGGCATGCTCGTGGATCTCCCCAGGTCTCTCTTCACCATTCTGGGCAGGAAATGCTATGTCCGAGCCGCCTGGCACGAGACTGGCTTTGAGGTCGACACGGAGGGCCCAAACCGAACCACTGGCGCCCCAGAGCAGCCGACTTTGGAGGTAGTGAGTCACATTTCCTGCTAGATCAAGTACCGGCGAGAGGCGCGGTCTGTCCAGCAGATCTGCACAACAACGTCCGTGTCGCTGTCGACCGGCAGCAGCCGTTGCCGAAGTGGGGTTCCGTGCACCCGGTGCTTGGCGCGCCGACGGCATTGTGCCTGCGACACGCCGATGCGCAGACTCAGTCCCGCCTCTTCCTCAATGCGCGTGCGGCATTTAGCCTTCCACCCCTTCCCCCCTCCCAGCGTGCAGTCAAAGGACTCGTTTTGTGCATCACCAAGCATCAACAGGCGAAATGGCCGAGCGGTCTAAGGCGCTACGTTAAGGATATCCTTAATAACATCATGGAAACATGGTTCCGTAGTCCGAAAGGGCGTGGGTTCGAATCCCACTTTCGTCACAGCTTTCATTTTTGCTGCTGTCGAATGTCCATTCGACAATATTTTTGGTGTTGTGGGGTTCTCCACTAGAAAAGAGAAGGCGGAGCGGAGAATGGTTGAAGTGAAGGAGTTGGAGAAAGGGGAGAGGAGAGGGGGTTTAGGGTTGTCCAAGCCCACCGTGAGGGGTGGGATCAAAACTGGATCAGCACCTCGAATCCTTTAACGCGCCAAGAGGTCTGTCCCAATTATATCGGCTTCATCCGACACACGTTCTGCTCTGCTTTCTTCTCACCAGCCCATCTCTGCAACTCCCAAACGGTGAGCCCAGGACGTTCCCATTACTGCTGGATGCACTAGCGACCCCCCCGGTGGCTCCAAGGGAAGCCCGCCCTCCCCGCAAAAACAACCGAGCGAGCATGCGACGGCGCCTCCGACCAACACGGCGCTTGCGCACGTTCTGGCGTACCCGTTTGCCTTATTACCTACCCACTCTCCTAGTTCATGACACTTGAGCTTGAATCTAGCAACCAAGCACGTGCCTACAATAAACACACAAATGCTAACCCTCTCGCTGGGCCTGGAATCGTAACCCACGGCCCACAAACGGCGAGCTGAGGTCCCACATCCCTCGACGAGGCTTGAGGAGAGACCCAAAGCTCTAGGACGGGGGTTCCGAGATCCTGGTTGTGTTTGGTAAGAGAAATACTCTTGGTCTCTGGGAAGGTGCTTAAAACGACGGATGACACAAAGAAAGCAGTGGTCACTGGATCTGACATGCCAGTGAGGCAAATAATTGTCTGCGGGACAGCTCAGCTGCTGCTGCCAGGACAGGAAAGGAAAGGGCTAAAATAACTCGGTGCAGTGCAGGCGAGGTGGATAAGATTTCGGCATCTGGCATAAGTGGTGCAGTGCACGACGGGGATGCCCAGTGGAAGAAGCAATGGTGATTGTGGATGCCAGGTTCAGAAGGGGTCTTGCATCTGACTTTTGTTCTTTTTGTTTCTGGAAGGTTGATCGTCGTGAAGTGGGCGGTGGTAATCCGTATTGCGAGTGATGTAGTTTGGGGATCAGCGGTTCTCTGTTGTTGCGACACTTGTTCGCTCTGCCAGCACCGACACTCCTGAGAACAGCACCCTCGCTCTCACTTGGGATCCCTCTCCCCCATACCAACCATCACCCTCATTCCATGGAATCAAGATGAAGACCGCAACCCTAAGACGCACAACCTCGATAGTCCGCTCACTCAGATCTCGTCCTCGCTGCACGTGCCGTGATTTCCCACCCAAAGCAGATATATCGTCCTCTGCAGCTATTCTGCATCTGGTCCGGCAAGGGCGGTGTGGCTGAGAAGGAACGAGAGGAACAACGCGCCAAGATCTTGGGTCTCGGATGATCTGCAGAACATAGCTACTGCAGGCAGATTTAATATGCGAGACCACGGCCGCGGAACAAGTAGTGTTGCCACTGCTACTGCTCGACTACCTTGGCTGATGCTGCATGCGGGCGGCAGCCTGGCGGTTGGACATGGGCTGGCGGAGGAGCGCTCGCACCATGCGAGCGTGATAAACGGACGAGATGCCTGGTGGTATGGATTATGGGACTTGTTATTTGCTGGGTTCCAGGCTGTCTGGGTCTTGGAGAGTCGCACGAAGGTAGGGGTAAGATACTCAGAAGCGACGTGAGTTTTTTTCTCGGTTGGTTCCATGTCTTGGGAGCTGGTCCTGGGAGCTGAGTATGTGTGTGTCTGGTAGTTTTGTCTGGCTGATATTGGGTTCGGCGCGTACCCTGGGACGCGGGCTCTGCTCTCAAAGCAGGTACGTTTAGCTATTCCACTTAATCAGCCAGCCATCTCAGGAACGACAACACGAGAAGCGGTGCGAAGGTGACAAAAGCTGCGACTCATGACCTCTGCGAACGGATCATCTGCATCCGGCTGAGACCTGCGTGCATCCTCATTCCCATCGCAGATCATCCCCGCACTCTGAGGCCAGGGTCCCGCGGGTAACAGTGGGAGCGCTCGGGAACTTTGCAACGCGAGCAAATATTGGGTCGGGGAATACCACTCACGAAGTGCGGTTGTGCAAGGTCGATAACACCCTGCTGCCCAACCTGGCCGCCTGGCACTCACACCGCGCACGTGAAGTTCCAGAGCAGCTTGGCATTAGTCGCCGACAGCTCTTGGCGGAGAACGTGCCAGTGGGTTGGGGTCGGGATCCTGGCACGTTGACCCGCGTTGGCCTGATAAGCATTGGCGCGATAGCTTATTCCCACGGCACCAATGCTGGCTGTCGAGATGCGATTCGGAGGACTCGGGTTGAACAAAGAGTGCTCCTGGCATGGCGTGCACTGCTCACGCAATTCAATGCTTTGTGCAAGACGATTCTCCGCATGGCATCGTGTCTGCCGAAGTCAGGAACAAAGGAACGAGAAATCTCCAGAACGCACCCCGCTGACTCGGAGAAAGCAGGCCCCATCACTCAGCTCACTGCGGGGATAGCTCCACGGGTTGCGGTGCTGGTTGCGCCTGCTCAACCCGTGCCTGCAGCCAAGCCCAGGGCCTACCCGTGCCTTCCCCCAGTTGAGAACCCCGTGCTCGTTTCAATTGGCCACTTTGAGCAAGAAACACTCTTTCTCCCTAGAGTTCCACCAGCGACCCCCAAATGACGACATGTGAGGCTGGTCTCTCATCTTCCGGAGGCGTTGGGGGGACGGCGACTGAGAGCCGCTCATTGTCCTGCGCCAAGGCCCCAGCCGGGCACGACCCTGGCAACCCAGCTGCAGGCCAAGAACCACTCCCGACGACTCTCCCCAATTGCGTGCTCACTTTGGTCTGTGTCGCCATCTCCCCCAGAGCAAAGGAGAGCTCCTGTCGAGCTGCCTCAAGGTCCTAACGACCGAAAGCGCAAATGCCCAGGACGCGCCCAGGAATGCCCAGGACGCCCCTTGGACGGAGAGTCGCGCCTGGCCTGTCTTTCGACGAGCGCAAAAGTCTTGGGAGAACAAAGACGAGCGATGGCTTGCTGCCCAGAGAACTTGGCGGGTTCTGGGCATCGGGGGAGGAGGAGTTATAAGGTCAGACGGGTTTCCGAGCCTTTTGTGTGTGTTTTGTAGTATGGGCAGTCTCTGAGTCGCTTCTCTGCAGATCCGAAAAGCAGAATTCCGCGGAAAACATCCCAGTTTCCAGGTCTCTCTACCCACAGAGTCGCATCGTGAGAGCGACTGCCGGCGCTAAGATGGGCTTCTTCTCCAAGCTCAACGTGCCCGATGAACCGAACCAGTTCCCCCCGCCAGGGGAGGACGAGCAGGCCCTGGCCCTGGAAAAGGATTGGACGCTTGAGGAGGAGGTAAAGGCGAAGCGCAAGTGAGTTGAACCTATCGGCAGTCTTGGCGAGAGCCGCCGGGACGGGCCCTCCCCACCTCCCTGCGAAGACACCGGCTAACACGGCATGCAACTTCTAGGCTCGATTTCATCATCATGCCGCTGCTCACCTTGGGCTTCTTCTGTCTCCAGCTCGACCGCGGCAACATCTCCAACGCCATCACCGACAACTTCATGAAGGATGTCGGCATCACGCAGGATGAGTTCAACGTCGGCCAGCAGATGCTGTCGCTGGGCATCGTGCTCTTCGAGATCCCCTCCAACATGATCCTGTACCGCGTCGGCCCCGGCAAGTGGCTCACGCTCCAGCTCTTCCTCTTCGGCTTCGTCTCGACCTTCCAGGCCTTCCAGAGCTCGTATGGTTCCTTCATCCTCACGCGCTTCCTGCTGGGCATCACCGAGTCGGGCTTCATTCCTGGCGGTCTGTGGACCCTCTCGACATGGTACACCCGCCGCGAGTCCGCCAAGCGCATCATGTTCTTCTACTTCGGCAACCAGTTCGGCCAGGCCTCGTCCAAGCTGCTCGCATTCGGCATCCTGCACATGCGCGGCGTCGGCGGCAGGTCCGGATGGTTCTGGCTCTTCACCATCATGGGCGTCTTCACCATCTTCTGCGGCTTTGTCCTCGGATTCTGCCTTCCCGACAGCTTCAAGAACCCGTGCTCGACCTTCCTGCCGGGTATTTCGTGGTTCAGCCAGCGCGAGTTGCACATTCTGCGCACGCGCGTGTTGATGGACGACCCTATGAAGGGCAAGAAGAAGAAAAAGATCAACTGGGGTGCGTTCAAGAAGGCCTTCACCAACTGGAGGCTGTGGATGCATACCTTCATTTCCCTGTTGAACAACGGCCCGCAGAGAGCCTTCGACACCTATGCGCCCAGCATTGTGACGAGCTTCGGCTTCGGCGCCCTTAACTCCAATGCCATGGCTGCCGTGGGCTTGTTCCTGCAGATCCCGACCTCGTGGCTTTTTAGTTGGTTCTCTGACCACTAGTAAGTTCCTCTTGGTCTGGGTTTAAGTTCCCTGAAACAAATGCTGACCAGAGTTATTAACAGCAACCGACGTGGTGAGGCCGTCATCGCTGGTCTTTCGATGCATTTGATCGGTTACATCTTCAACCGGTCGTTCACCGAGCTCATCGGCGTGCGAGGCGCACGCTACTTTGGCGTCGTCTGGACACAGACCTTTGGCACCTTCTCTCACCCGCTGAACATCGCGTGGATGTCACTGACATGCCCCGATTCCGAGGTTCGCGCGTTGGCTATGGCCATGTAAATTTCCCCCAGACTCTCTTCGATCTCGACTAGATTACTAACACTCCATAGGGTCATCATGGGCGCCAACATCGCTGGTATCTATGGCGCGCAAATCTTCCGCTCCGACGACAATCCTCTGTACAGACGCGGATTCGCCATCAACTTGGCCATCATCTCCACTGCCATCGTGCTCGCTACCATTCGCTACATCGACGACAGGATTAAGCGCAGCAGAGCGAAGGGCCAGGTCGAGCTTGTGCCTGAGTCTGGCAGCGAGGAGAACGCCGATGACAAGGGCATCAAGGAGAAGGGCACATATGTTGATGAGAGCCAGCCTATCAAGGTTGTGGGTTAGAATTAGGTTAGCCATTGGGGATAAGAAGGGGATAAGAGACTTGGGTTGTTCGTTCTAGCTAAAATGCCATGTGCTTTTCTCGAGTCTCAGTCTTGCTGGGATCTTGTTGCTGTGATTTCTTGGCTGGCCAGTTTATGAGTGCGAGGATGTTGCCTGTGGCCTGTTGAACCTGGCGGCGTAGATGATAATAGCGAGATGCAGTTCTGCATTGCGATACACCTTACACACGATATGATAGGCTCGAGTTACTTGAGGCATGCCCAAACTACGTTGTCACGGGCGCTGACGCGTCGCAACAGGCCTCAGCTTGATCGGTATACGCCTCAACTATACCGGGATACTCGTTTACTACAATAGAACAGACAACCCAAGAATACAAGAACGTCGCTCCCAGGTGAAACAGGAACCCTCTCCCCAAACTGTAACCCAGGAACTCTTGCCCCTCGCCATAAACCCTCACCTCGTCATGATCATGACGATCACCGTGACATAATCATCACAATATCGTCAAAATCCTCCGCCGTCAACGTCGCATCGTCCCCCCAGAACTGCTCCGGGCAGATCTCGAAGTACAGATCTTCTGCTTCGCTCCTCGCCTTTGCAGCGCCGTCCAAATCGCCGATTGAAGAAAGGAACTCGCTCTGCTTGAACAGTGTCCGGGCTCGCTCGGCTTTGTAGTACTTTGCTCCGGTGAAGTATTGGAGGGCGGTGGTGAACATTTTCCTGGTAGGAGGGAGGGTTAGCTTGGAGGAATGAGGTGATGGTGAAGGATGAGTTGATAGTGGTGAATGGATGAGGTGGCAGGGAATCGGAGGAGGGGGAAACTCACGCTGCTGCCTCGGCCTTTCCCTGCTTCCCGTAGTGCTCGCCCAGCTTGATGCGTACCTGGTTGGTCCGGAATGAGCTGTCGCCTTCGACTTTCTCGTACAGGAACAGCGCCTGCTCCCAGTTCAGGATCGCCTCGTCTGTTCGTCCGGCCTTCTCTTTCGCAACGCCTAGGATCTGAATGGTGTATGCGGTTCTGTACAGACGCACCGGAGGGCAACGGTTAGCAGGGCTCGCTCGCTCTGGGAATAAAAGGGCATGGTGAAACTCACTTGATCGACTCGATTGCATAGTTCTTGACATTCTTGCGCCGCCACTCTAGCATCTCCTCGAGTATTGGGCACGCTTCCGCGGCTCTGTCGAGCCCGATCAGCGCCCAAGCGTGGTGATAGTCTGCCCAATGCGGCCAGTAGTCACCCTCTAGAAACTCGGGCGTTTCCTCCAGTAGCTTTCGTCCCTGCTCCGCCACGGTGATAGCCCCCTCGTACTCGCCATTCATCACCAGACCGAGTGCGAGTTCCGTGTATGCCATTGCCCTAAAGGCACCGTCTTGTTCGGCTGGCGGCTTACTGTCCTCTACGAGGATCCGCTGCTTGAAATGGGCTTGGGCGTACTCGAGGCCTTTTTCGCGCTCGCCGAGGCAGTGGCAGATGCTAGAGAGACACATCAGGATGTCAGCATGTTGCTCTGCCATGCCAGGCTTGTGCTTCAGGACGATCCTTAGGGCAAGGTCTGCGAGCGAAATGGATCGGTCCCAGTTTCCGTAGTCTTTTAGGTGGCTGGGACCACGGATGTTAGCTCGCGGTTGAAGAATGGGTTGGTTTATGAAGGCTCAGACTCGAAGGGCAGGTCTTTCTGCTCTGTGTGAAAACCATGATGAGGAGTGCGGTAGGGTCTGCAACGTCACTCCTCACACTAGCTTGAGGACCCTCTCTCTTGACCGGAGCCTTCATACTCCAGAATTTGAGACTCACATGCTGGCGCGGGTGACCAAGGTGACAAATGTCTCCAACATCGGGAAAGACAACTTCGGAGTATACCGTTCGAAATGGCTCACGAGTCTTGAGACATGAGGGACAGCAATATTAGCAACCTCCCAGGCTTCAAGACGACGCCCAAAGGCGAAATACCGGTCATCGTTCCAATGCGACGCCAGGAGGGTTATTGCCAGCTGAAACGACTCGACAAACTCATCCGCAGACATCATCTGCCGTGTAACATCTCGCACAACACGATGAACCGAGACAGCCTTGGTCGTCTTGTTTTGACTCAAGAGATTGGCCGTGTTGAGCATCGTCGTGATGACACCGAACTCGCTAGCGAGAGGATATTCTTCGAAACATCCTTCGTCAGATTCGAGGAGGCTTTCCGGGATGGCATCGCGGTCGAGAAGGGATATGACTCTGAGCAGGGCCAGCGCCGTGGGTAGTACGGCCATCAAAGCCCAGGCCGTAGGGAGGGCCTCTGAGCATGTAAACTTCCCGTCGCGTAGAGCGGGCAGGTCTGATTCGTATGTGGACAAGGCTTCTTCGAGCGTCAGCCCTTGGATGTTGATGACGCCCGCAACGTGTTGGACCGCGATGTGCGAGCGACCCAGCCGTTTAATCAGTTGGAAGGCGGCTTGCTCCTCTTGAAGAGGCAGATGAGGGCGCGTCATCCAATGAAGCACCTCTAAGGCCTCGTCGACTGTCGGAGGAGATAAGTCCGCGCCAGCGCCCGTTGGGGACAGATAGTGCCTTGCCACTTGGTCTCGGCTCGTTAACAAGATCGATCCTCGCCCTTGTTGGGGGATGTACTCCTTGAGTAGCGTTACGCTCTCCACGTTGTCGAATATGAGAAGCCACCGGAAGGGCTCTTCTTCGCGTGAAACAGCATTTTGCTCTTCTGCCGTGTCTGTGGGCGTCTTCAAGCTGTAGGGACAAGAAAGCCAATTCATCACGGTTATCCTGCTTGCCGTGTGGTCCTTGGACTGCGAAGGTGTGAGCAGTTGAAGCTGTACCGCGATTTTCGAGAACGCATCGGCAATTTTGAAGCTGTCCTCGGCAGAGATGGAGAAGACGGCATCAAATTCGCTCCCGCGAGTATGCATGTATTGCTTCGCGATCACGCTTTTGCCGACGCCTGCGGCCCCACAGAGCGCAAAACTACGGAGCTCTGAGGTACCATCGCTCTTCGTCGACGGCAATAAGTTGTCGTCTAGGAGCTTGAAAAGAGGCTCCCGGTCGACAAAGAATGCGCGCATTGTTCAAGTATTCTTTGTTTCCTGCGACGAATCTGGGCACACCAAATTTCCTTTTTCGTACCGCGCCCACGTGACATCGCTCACCCTAGCTCAGGGCCGGCCCAGGATTGGCTCAGTCTTGCTCAGTCTTGCTCACCCACTGAACCATTTCTGGAAGGCTGCGCCGCAACATCCACAACCACTTTAACTCTAGCCGAGCGAGCCTAAAACTGGTCCTATACATAAAAATGGCTACGCTAGTCCCCGTCTTTAGAAAGCGAATGGTTCCGCCTTAACTTTTACCTCGATATCTCGCACGGTGTGAACAACAGTGCGGGTTCCCCCACACTGGGCCAGGGGTGCAACGGCCATCAGCCCCTCCAAACCAATCAATCAGGTCTTTATACCAAGACATGTCTCTGTCAACAGAGACCCGGAACACTACAGAGAACCGAAGTCTCTATAGAGGGTGTCTTTATCACGACAGAGACAAAGGGTGACAGAGACGATATAAATTACCTAGGGTTCCCAGTAATATAGATACCATTATCGTGCTTACGATGGAATAAGGAACTTTTTAAGTTCCTTACACTAATAATTTTATTATTTAATTAAGATCTATTATTTAGAACTTCTAGATTACAATCCGCCTGACACTGGAATCGCCCCCGAGAGTTATACTAACCTTCACTCAGTCATCTTACCCTACCGCCTTTAAGAGTCCTTCTTTACAGATCTGTCTTTACCTAACTCACCCTAGTGTATTAGGGACGGCTTGTAACAGCTTAGGAACGACATTACAACTTAAAGATACCCTTAAATATTAAGCAGTTAATGGCACTTATAAGTAAAGTTATATTAAGTAATAGTTTAGATATTAAGGGTATTATTATGGGAGATTAATGTAACTGACTGCTGTACTAAAAGGTATGTATAAGTTAACTAACTGCCAGTTAACCTGTTAATCTCTGCTTATAGGTGGGCTGAGAGCGGCTAAAGCTAGTATTAAAGTTTAGCCTGTTATAATAAGGTGTTTAAAAGGCTTTAAAAATAGGTTTATAAGTTAATATTAATAAATGTAAATTTAGAACTAAAAGTATAAAATCCTATAATGTATTAACGTATTTAATAAGTAAGTGTCTTAAATAAAGTGTCCCACTTTACTAAAATTTAATAAAGTGATATGTTAAATTATAATAAGAAATTAATAAGCTCTTTAATAATTTATTATTAAAGATCTGCAAGTAGCCTTACCAAATTTTGATAGAGTGGGACACTCGTTTATCTGGGACACTTGCTTATTAAATACGTTATAAAGATAAAAAAAGGAATTTATACTAACTTAATAATAATTAAAACTATTATTACAGTATATATAGCCTTAACCCTAACCCTAAGACGTCCCACAGGGCCTTACAGAGCTTACATAAGCCCTTATAACACTATTCCTTTCTTATCTTAATAGTAAAAGACTTTAAAATTCTTCTAAAGCTAACTACAGCCTATAAAGACCCTCTCCTCTCCTATATCTAACCTTAAGCTTAATAACAATCACTACTCTTTTCTTTCTCTAAATAGTAGGCGCCTAATAACTGTGCACACACTTTCTTCCCCTAAGTGCTTTATAAGCTCTCTGTATTACTAAGGCTTATAACCTCTGTAACATTATAATATAATGCTTAGAATCCTTTAGTTTAATACTTTCTTTCTTTCTTAACCTACTATTAAGTTCTTCTTACCTAACTTTCTTATTACGACCTACACTTAATATAAGCCTTAAAAGGACTGGCGTGCGTTAAAACAGAACGTATGGTAGGAGGTTAAAGGCTAAGAGGTGTTTTAAAGACAGCTTATTAAGCTAATACTTTTAAATAGGGGGTTTAATGTTATTATAAGTCGTTATTATTATAATATATAAAGGTAAATTTAAATAGTAAGATATAAATAAATAGTTAAATATTAGTGTAAAGAATTAAAAGTCCCTTATAGTTATTATAGTTACGATAATAACTATTTATACTAATTAACTAAAAGGTATTTTATACCTTATTTACAGTATTAGGAGTGCTTATAGTGTAAGCACTTTACTTTATATAAGCGCTCTGCTTATAAGGTTCCTCCTACTTATAATATAAGCACTTAATATATTATAAGCGCCTCTTTATTACTTATAAGGGTTTTAGGTCTTTACATTCCTAACCCAGTGCATAGTACTGTACATACTGTCTCCTTATACTGTTCTTCCTGCAGGGGATCTGTCAGGCCGCGCCGGCCTAAGTGACGTCCTGTAAGGTTATCACATTTCTTTTCTTTTAAAGACACTGTGGATTAAAGCTAGTAATTTATACACTTAACTATAAGATAACAAATTTGTAAGTTTTTACTTAATAACCTTAACTACTTACACTTTCCTTAGCCTGATTTAATGTAATATTTACTAAAAATTAAGGAATATAATGACTTAAGGCGTTTATTTAAGCTAACCTTATCTTTCTTTTTAAGCTCTGTGTGTAATATTACTGTAACCGTTTATATATATAGCGATACGTTCTCTAACACGTGCTACTGTTAAAAAGGGGCCGTACTGCACGGTTCTTTAAACCGTGCTTCTTTTAATTAACAATTAATTTAAAGATTTTCACCACAAAGACCTCTTATTAAAAGCCAAGTGACATTCTAGCCCTTTAATCGAAGGAAGATAACCTAATCTACAGTCGCGTTTCCTTTATTATTCCATGTTAGGCTCTGTTTTATACTAAACACGGTTATATACTAGATTTTATTCTATATTAAGTACGTATCTGTTTTTCTACATTAGTTACATTTATATCCTTCTAATTAAAGGACTAATAGTCTGGGATTTAACCTTTTAGGCTAATAATAAGGTTCTGTAAATGTGGTTCTCTTATAGTTTCTTTCTTATTATACTATCGTATTAGTTCATTATAGTAATAGTTATAACTGTCTTTTAAGCCTTAATTATTAAGGCCTTTAAGTTAAAACTTAAGTGAAAATTTACCTTAATATACTACTTTATAACACGCTAGCAATTCTTAATTAATAAGAGGTTTAAAGAGCTAAAAGTATTATAAAAGTGCTTTAAGCTATATTATTCTTTTTAAACCTTCACAATATTCTACTTTTTAAAGTTATTACCACTATATTTAAAATTACTATCCTCTTCCAGGATAAACTTATTACATCTGTTTAGCTATTAAGTAACTTATTTATTAAAGATAGTATCTTAATATACCTATATATTTATTTTCCCGTTATTATTAATTAAAATCTTATAAAATATTAGTTTAGACTTAAAAATCTACTTAATTACTCTTTAAATATAGTATTTTTCTCAAATTTCGTCATTATCTTCTTTTTTTACATAATAGATATAGTTAAGATAATATCGCTTTTTACGTTTCCGAATTATTCAGACCTAGCCTTATAACGTTTTTGTAAAATAAACTTTATCGGACTAACGAATATCGTGTTAATCTTTAAGGTAAGGGCGATAAAATAAGGTGGTTTAAGCAGCTTTAATACAGCGTTTAGTGTTAAATAGGGAAATAAAGCCTTTTTCACATGTAATATACTTACAGTATCTTAAGGTTCTTATAAAAAAGAATAGAAAGTTAGATATAAAAGATAAAAGTTAGGAAATAATAACTATAAGAAAACCTACCTATTATATACTTAATCGTCTATGTAATACCTTAGGAATTCCAACCTTTAAGGCTAAACTTTACTATGTTAAAGCACGTGCTTAGAAGCTGTATTGCCATATAATACGTTCTATTACTTAAAGGTCGTCAGGTGTAATAAGCTTCAGTTAGCCGTGTGTTTTAACTTTTAAGTGTCGTCTGTTACGGCTATTATACAGAATTTTCCACCCCTACCGTTTACTAACCTTATTCTCTTAAAAGATATTAAAATAAAAGAAATTTAACTTATAAGCTTTTATAAAAGTAATAGCTTTAATAACTTTAAACTTTTTAAGTATTATATAATAAAGGTCGCTAAGGCCTATTATAATTATAAGGTTACAGTAGTTATGGTAGTTAAATAAAGGAATGGTAGCTTAAGTGGAAACTGGAAGAATTATTAAGGGGTCTGTTAATAGGGTACTGCATATACCACTTTATAAGTGTGTTTTATTTTGTTAACCGTTTACCTGGGTTATAATAAGACCTTACTTTACTTACTTCCCAGAATTTAAACTACTTAAAAGTAGTAACTATAAATATTTAATCATTTTTCTTATTTTAACTTAAAATTCTTAACTAACTAGAGAGGATGTATATTAAATAGTTAAGCACCTATCCAGGCTCTAATAATCCTTCAGATGGTATATTAACACCTATTATAAGCGCTGTTAAAGAAGGTCGCATCTTTAGAATAAGGGTTTTAATATTACAGTATAAGCGTAGAATTCTTTATAAAAGGTTAAAGTACTTAATTTAGTTACTAAATTAGCAGTGTATCTGGGTATTAGCTCCTAGTTAGCACTACATCTTAATAAGGTTATTTAAAATATAAGTGTTTATATAAGTTTAAGGAAGAAATTAATTAAATATAATTAAAATATTATATATATGGTTTCCTTTTCTATTATTTATTAGCCTGCTTAGAAAGAGCCGTGGATATCTCTTCACTTTTATTAACTCTAACTGTATAATAGACTTAAATACCAAATTTACGTTAGAAAAGTGTAAGGAGACGTTATTTAAGTAATAGGGCTTTAAATGTATATATAGCCTCTGTTTAGAATTAAACAGGTCCTTACCACCTTAGATACCAGACGGTGAGAGTTGTTAGAAAGAAGAGGGTTCTGGCTAGAGGCCAGAACTGTTAGAAAGAAGAATCTAGAAACTAACAGAATAATAGTTTTATAACCATTGCCACAGACGCGTAATTATAGCCGCGCGGCTTTGCCACATGGCTTGCCACTATTCACAGTTATAAGGAAGGTTCTCTGGCTAAGCCAGAGAGCCGAACAAATAATATAATCACACAGTTATAATTTAAAGTGCAGTGCTTCTGATAAGAGTTTAGCGCTACTTAGGATAAGGTGTATAGTTACAGTTAATTTGTTTTTAAGGATTTAGTATAGCGATAGGTGTCTGTTAAGGCTCTTAATTATAGAAAATAAACACGTATTAAGGATAATAATATGTAAATACCCGCCCCTTTATATCTGGGTACGTTAACTAAACCTTTTAAACCTAATCTATTTAACTATAATAATTATAAGTCTTATCACTTTTACTCTGTTAACCTAAATACTTATTATTAACCCGTTTATAATTATACCTTCCTAGTTACTAACCACGTAATGTCTCCTAGTAATATTCCCACTACGTCTAAGCGTACCTTAAAGGGAGCGGCTCTTAGGATATAAACCTGTAATGGTAATAATAAGGGCCTAGCAAGTAATACCACTGCTAATACTGCTCCCGTAGCGGTGTAAGTCCATCTAAGGGCCACACGTGCGCAGTATAGGCTCGTAAGCTGTTCCTTAAGGCCATACAAAGCCCCGATTCCCACGGCTTATAACTATACCGGCCTTTTTAGCTAACCAGCCGTTAATAACGTTCGCACGCTTGTGGCCACAGTGGCGTAGGACGGGGCGATGGTGACGACGGTGGAATATAGCATTTATCGGTAAAGATATAACACCTTTTAAATGACGCTTCCCTTCTCACAGGCCGTCTACTCGCTAGGGGGATCCCGCTCTCCTTAAGGAATAATCGCAGCCCAGCCTCCCTGGTGAAATCTTTAACGGAAGTGCAGTGCTGCCCTAATTCGAACTTATATGTAGGAATGTAGGAAAATAAGTTTTAGATAACTTCGTCACCACCTTTTATCAGGAGGAACCTGTATAAAGTTCACCCAGTTAACACCTTAGATATATAGGTTATAGATATATAATAGTCCTTAAAGCCCTTAAGGTTTGGTTAAAAAGGGTAATAATTTAGGAGCTAAAGGAAGTAGTTGGCTAATAACTTACGGTTTAGTAACCGAGATATGAATTTCATCTTTAACTTAATACTAGTATTATAATAAACTAAGTCATCTTTATAACCGTCACCATACCTGTAACTACTATAGCTGTAACCGCTATACTAATTAATACATTACTCCTAAAAGTGTAAAGGAGAGTTTATAAAACGGTTTATTTAAAACTTTATAAGCAGATAGTTAAGCCCGTTAAATAGCCCTAATGATCGCGTAGACGTAAGTGTGAGATAAAACTTAGTAATAAAAGTGAAGCCATTCTCGACACAAAGCTTAGCGTTATGGGCCAGGATAGCCTTAAATGCCCCTAGCCTGTTAAAGTACTCCTTAGTAGTCTAATGTATAAACTAAACCGTTATATCGTTTAATACCTTAAGAATTCCACCACAGTAACTTTATAAGCGATAACGGGTAGCATTTAAAAAATCTCTAGAGAAAGGGTTGGCGGGCAGCCTTTCCACTAACGTAACAGACTTATTAAGTGTATAAAGTAGGGTCAGGTTAAGATCTTAAAGTTTAAAAGCATACTGATTTTATAAGATAACCTTAATTAACACATAGCTTTCAAATTAGTATTTTAATAGGATGTGGTTAATAAGGCGCTGGTATGTTTTATCTAGATTTACTGGGATAGAGGACAGGAGCTTTAGTAATTCCTTAAGGATATTACTGTCAGTATAGGTTTTAAGTAATTTATCCATAACTAACTTTACCTATATAAAGACACCTTTAACCCACTTAAAGAGTGCTCTCTTTAACGTTTAAATCGCCTTCTTATCGTCTTCTAATCCCAGATCTATCATCTTCCTTATTTATAAGTTAGTCTTAAACCTAACGTTAATATACTGTAAGATATCCTCACGTATGTGTTCGTAGACTTAAAGGCCATTAAGATTATTAAACGAGTCTTTAAACACGTTTTAAGGCTAGTTTAAGTAACAGACCTTAACCTTTATACAGGAGCCTTCTCTTAACTATATTAGATCTTAAATAAAGCCGGTAATAGATTACAGCTTACTGTTAAACTTATCTAGTGTATCAAGGAAGAATAGAAGAAGAATCGGCTTTAGGTGTTAGTTTAGGATAATTTTAAGGACCTAACGTAAACTCTTTAAAGTTTACATTTAATCCAGGTCTAAATCCAGCACGTTATTATACTTACTCCTTTTATATCAGTATCGGCTTAAAGGTAATACCTTCCAGATCGGTAATAGCAGCTTAACCATATTAAAAAGAAAATTCTAATCCTTTAATAGTTAATATAAAATCCGGGAAAGTATTCCTTTAATTAATTTCTACACTACAAAGCCCCAGTTATGGAAGAAAAAGTTAGCCGTACCTAAGGCCTAGGAGTCCACATTTAGTCTGTCTATTAATATTTTCTAAGTCCGATTATCGTTACAGATCAGTTTTATAATAGTTAATTTACTACAGCCAGGCTTTCCGTTAATCTAAAATATCTTCCCCAGTCCTTTAAGCCACTTAAAAAAGTTAACGGATATGTTATCGTAAATCCATTTAAATGTTAAACTGTGGGGATTTTTAATATTATTAAGGCGATAGCCTGATTCCGGGATATATAGGCTAGAACACATTCCTAAAAGATGTTAACTTACTATCCCATATTAAGTGTAACTTATAGAGAAAAATGATTAACAGACTTACTTTTAAGCTAGGTAACCTTTTTACAGTATTTATCTTTTATATCGGGCCTAAATACACCTCTCTCACGTAAGCTTTACATAACAGGGTCTTTTACTTTTCCAGGCCTAAGGGGTGTAGAATCGATTATCTGTAAATTAAGAATAAAGCTAAGTATAACCTGGCAGTTTTAATCGTCGGCATTAAATTTAACTATATTTAAATAATCCTCATCCACAGGTATATTAAAGCTGGAATTTCATTATATAGCGGAAACCTTATTAACTAGCAGTTCCTTAAGGCTGCCTTTCGTCCACTATCTTAAAGCGTCCTTTTACTAAGTAATAATTAGCACTTATTCCACATTAACATTAATAGTAATAAGGGCCGTTATTATACCTAGGGCGTTTTAATACACTTTATCTTATAAATAGACATAATTTTAATACCCTTATACGTGATAATTCCTGAGAACTAGTAGTCTAGTTCCTTAAGGTAATCTAACGTGGTGGATAAGAGCTGGGCAAAGTGGCTGTTTAGCCTGCTATAAACTATGGGAAGGAGATGTGAAATTTGCATACCTTAATTCGGCACGTTAAAAAAGATAGCACGGTAAATAAACTCTAGTATCTCGCCTGTAAAATCGTGGGCCTAAACTATGGCGACTATAGCTTGCTTTATAACAATGCCACTAAGGCTGTGGGTGATAATGACTATTAGTTACGACGAAGGGCTGCCCCTCCTAATAGACTTCATTTTAGTAATAAGGGTGACGGTAATGTTATTAACTCCTTTTACAGAGTTACTGTTAACCAGGGTCGTGTCGTATCCGTATATAATGCTCCGGATATTAGGAAGCTCTTAGGGGAGCCGATCTCTCAGCCACATAAAGCTGGTGTGGGGGCTACGTTACTGCCAGGAACTAAAGGGGTGGCTTATGAGGCCTAAGACCGCGATGCAGTTAAGCAAGTGTGTCTCGTCAGGCACGTTATTAAGCGGCGTGAAGTCTTAAAAATGTACGTCAATAATCAGGTCCCGTAGGAGTCCAGCTGTTTATCCTGAAATGACCTACTTTATGTTACTGTCGTTAAACATAGGCGGAACCTAGTTAAATATAAAAGTAAAAACTTTACTAGGGGGAATCTCGAGCAAATTAAGGCTTATAGTGAGTGAGAACACACAGACATTATCGGCGGTAAGTCTAGGGACTATGCTAGTTAGGAAGGAGGTAACCTATAGTAGCGACGTTAAGATATATAGCAGCTGGTGTGTGTGGTACGTCTTTACTTTACCCGGCGCCGATATTACGCTGGTTTGGGGCTAATAATCTAAGGACGGTGGCCTGCTTAATTAATGTTAGGTTGGTTATGTCTGTTAATGCCCAGTAGTGGTGCCCTTCCCCCACTTCTCTTCCTTTTTAAGGATTGTCTGATTGGCTGGACTGAGGAATGCTATAATTAGGTGGAATTTAGGTAGTGGGCGCTTTTACGCCCCACATAATAAGTGTCAGATTGACGGAGTTTTAGCCAGAGGCCAGAGCGTAGGGGAGCTGAACAGGCATAGTCGGTTCAGCTGGCCAGGGCCGGCATTTGCCACCACTGTTGCCACCACGCAGTATTATAATACGGAGCTCTCTGGAGGAGCCAGAGAGCCAACAAGCGATTCAATCAAGCAGTTGCAACCCCCATTGTTTCCACAGATTCCAGTGTGCAATGTTTCTGACAGCTACCCTTACAGATTACGCGTCGTCTGCTTTCATCGAGAGGAAACTTTAGCCGAGGTGACTGAAAAGGGGCCTCTGAGGCTGTGCTGCAGAGGCGGATGGGATCACCCTGGCTCAGGGAAGAATCAGGGGAAGCTTAGGACAAATCAGCCACAGCTCACCCTAGCTCAGGATGACAGACGAAAAAGGAAATTTCGTGTGCCCAGATTCGTCGCAGGAAACCAGGCTGTTTCTTGTGTCTCGAGTGGGGTCCCACCTATCGCGCTGGTCATCGGTTAGCAGATCTTCAAAATCCCGCGATTGAGGCAACACGAACGAGGTTGGCGGAAGTGAATGCGCACGACTTGCCGGTCTTGGTCTTGCTGAAATGTTGGCGCGGGGCTGGCCTCGTTTGGCGCTCCGAGACCTGGCCTTGCGGTTGGAAGGTGAGATGAAACGGTGCAGCGAGGGAGCCGAGGCTCACACCGGCTGCGAACTGCTGGGGATGAGAGCCGGGCGAGCGAGAAAACAACGCAAACATTATTCACATTGTGAGAGGGCTTGGTTGTAGTGATTGAGGTGCTAGGTATATAGCAATGGGCCATTGGTTGTACCAATGCCCTTGAGAATATGGTATAGCCTCTATGTCAACACTTCCTGTCTTGATGCCGAAAAGCGTGACTCACTGAAAGGAACCCAGTGCTTGGGTGACGACGGGGGCTGGATGGGAATTTTCGCAGAGAATTGTGCCAGAAGCTCGCAAGCACCGCAAAGCTGTGATGATTTCGGCGGATCTCTAGCTCCATCATGGAATGCGGGCTCCTATTCGGGGCTGGCGGAAAGGAAACCCCACCTTTTTGCCTGAGGTCGATCCTCTGGCCCCACTCACGAGAATGCATGACCACTGTCCTCGAGCGCGCCTACCTTAGCAAGTGAATAAAGGACGCAAGTCATTGCCGCGGACCAAATCCGCTGTGTTCTCACCTCTACCTCGGTTCCGCTTCCTGATGCTGCGGCGTATCGTTGTTTTTCGGCTTCTGGAGCGATCTTGTCATCGACTTTATGGTCTGCCGGAAAACGGTCTTCTTTGGTGGGCTTTCACACATTCTCCCAGAGCAGTGCCTCACTGTCTTCGCAAACTTCCCGTCGCAGCAGACCAGTTTGCAGCCAGTCTTCAACGTTCAAGATCGACGCTCTCTCCAGCCTAGCCATTGCCTCGTCCCAACTACCGCGAATAAAACCCACTGATCGCGAAAATGGAAACATTATGAAGCGTATGCTATTGGTCGTGTTCAACCAGTAGGTAGAAACCCTGGCATTCGATATGCGCGGTATGGCACCTGGCACCCAAATCACCGCGCTCGCTTTGAGGTTGCGGCGGATACGGCAGTTGAGGCTCCCGTTCGTCGGCACCATGGAGTCGCAACTCAGCTGCATGTTCGTTCACCTGCGGCTGGTGCAAGCCTCTCCGCCTTCTGTATTAATGAGGTTTCGTCAGATAACGGCCGACCTTTCTTGCGCTCGAGCCGCGATGTTCCCGACACGGCATTCCGTAATGTGGCGGTGCCTTGGATGTTAGGATGTGTGCTGCATAATAACCGGACCATCATTCTTAGAGGGGATTTGCGGCGAGGACATTAAGCTCCGGCGTCGTATGGCCCATCCAAGCGCAGGCGACCGGCTAAATGTTTTGTACCACCCGACGGTTCCTCCCGTTGGCCATAGGGCGGACGAATGCCGATCCGGATAATGTGTGAGCTGTATGGGACTTGTCACGCCGGGTGTAATATATGCTCGTCATAGCTTCCATGCGCCGGACATTGCGGACAAGTTCGAGACAGGTCATCGTCCTCTTTCAACTCGGTCGACTCGTCAGAATCGTCAGCATTCGCATCTTGCCCGCAACGGATACACTGAACCTAGTGATGGCAAAACTATCACACATCTGACAAGATGGAGATGGTCGGGGCTGTTGCCGGCATCCTGGATGTCACCGTCAGGTGCACGTCCAAGGTGTGGAAGCTATGTCAAGCATGGCACGATGCACCCGAAGATGTCCACTATTTGCGAGACGATCTCGCACGAACAGAGCACTTCTTCAGCGAGACGAAACAAGGCATTCAGAATACGATTCTGGGTCCTGAAGAGTTTCTCGAATTGAAAGGGACGACTCTGCGCCAGGAAAACCTGAAGATTCTGGTGGGAGAGGGAATCTGTGTAATTGAGCGCATTGAAGAGATCATCAACGACTTGTACATGGGTGGAGAGCACTCGGAGCTGCTGTCCAAAACTATGCGCATGGTGTGGTTGAGGTACAAATCCAAGGTTGCCAAGTTGCGAAAGGAGCTAAATACCATCTCTCTTGGTATCTGCCGGCTTCTAATCGCCCAGAGCGTGTAAGTAGTTGTCATTCCCCTCAAGGAACCTGGTCAAGCTTACCATTCCTAGGACCATCTCCGCTGAGATCCACGCCTCGATCGAGCGATCCGGGGGGGAAATTGTCGCCCATATTGAGGACCACCTGGTTGGTACAACAGGGAAACTCACGTCTCATATCGACAAGGCTCTTGGGTCCTCTGAGAGCGCAATTCTGACCCACTTCAACCATCGCTTCGACAAACTTCAGCACGAGATTGCGAGCTTGATGAGGGAGGAAGTATCCATGATGAAGGGCCAGGCGGTAATAGGTGAACAGCGGGGCGGTATACACTACAAAAACGTCCCCTCCCAGCTGTTCAACGATTCCAGGCAGCCCGTTGTACCCCAGGACGTTTCACACATCCAACAGGACTCGCAATGCGACACCAGCTGTCCCTGCATATGTCATTCCAGCAAGACCGGCAGCCACTACAGCTGGGGAGTAGCAGCACTTACTCCTATCATGGGGTCAATCTCAGTGACCTGGTCAGGAAAACCGACTGAAGCTTGCACAGACTCCAAGTGCCGCGAGACACAGAGCCGCCGACCAACCCGCGAAGTAAGCATTCTCTATAAATTTCCGGACTGGGTCACCCGCGCGGCGCTCTCCGTTCTGTACTCAAGCAACCTAAACGGCACACCAGAGTTGGTGATACGTGTTCTGAATCCCATCGACGGTTCCCGCGTACTTATCACTGAGAGCATCTTTGGCTACATCGCCCGCAAAGACGTCGCTGGCGTCAAGAAACTCCTGTCTGAACGCCGCGGCTCCGTCTACGACGTTTGGGGCCGCGAGCTCCAATCTCCCCTCGCCATGGCCGTCATGAGGGGCATCATACCCATCGTCAAAGTCCTTATGCAAGCTGGCGCTGACCCATACCAAGAAATGTGGGTAGATGGCAAGAGCTCCCGGGGTGTGAGCGTATCCAGCCTCGCCCTGAAGCAATTCCTCTCTCACCGCGAGGCCGAACTCCCCGAGCTTCTCCCAATCGCGCGTCAGTTTGACCTCGAGGACCGCCCCGTCCTCCACATGGCTGTTACCGGCTTTCTCCACCTGGACCTCGCTTCCGCCCTCCAGAACCCCTCTCACCAGCCCGATATTAACCGCCGCGCGATGGGTGGCCTCACCCCCCTCCACCTGGCCTCCATGTGCGGCGACCTCGCGGCAGTCCGCCTACTCCTACGCGCTGGCGCAAACATCAACGCCCCCTCCGCTCATACCGGCACCACCCCTCTCCACCAAGCGTGCTCCACCGGCCGCTACCCTGTCGCAAAACTCCTCATCGCCGCCGGCGCAGACGTCAACGGCCGCGATTATTATGGCCAAACCCCCTTGCTAACCACGGCCCAGCACAACCACTCCGAAAAGACCGCGTACCTCATCACTTCTCTCCTCACCCAAAACGGCGCCAACACGGAAATCCCACCGAGCATAACCTCCTGCGGCGGAAGCCCGCTCATCTTCGCAGCCGCGTTTGGGTCCTACGGCTCCGTCCGGGCATTGGTAGAAGGCGGGGCGAACTCGAATTTTGTGGATATGGACGGGGACAACGCTCTTCTCGGAGCAGTGTATCACCGGAATCACGAGAGTGCGGAGTTGCTGCTGAAGAATGGAACGGATTTGGCGCATGTTAATCGGCAAGGGAGGACGGTGCTACATGCACTAGCGAGGTGTGCGGATGAGAGGATGTTGGAAGTGTTTGGAAGGTGCGAGATGAAGGGGTTGAGTACCACTGCCAAGGATATCCATGGGAAGACGCCGTCACAACTATTTAATGAGCGTGAGGGGTCCACAGAGGAGTTGAGGGTGCTCTTTGAGAAGTTGTTGGATATGGTGGAGGGGCATAACTGGGGCGGAAAGGTGAAGGGAGTGCCTGGTGAGGAGGTGTTGCTGGTGGAAGGACAGGCAGAGGAGGAAGGCGGAGAGTTTGTTGATGCGAAGGAGGTGCAGGAAGATTGATGTGTTTGGTGAGATGACACATCTTTCAGGCTGCCCTGCTCCTATTACAACTGCACGATGGAAAGAAAAAAATGATGAGCGGCCAGGAAATATGACAAATGAGCTATAACAAAATCGAAATCACCTCATACATCTGTCTATCTCTACATCATCAATCATGAAACGTGCACCCAACGAGATTCCCTGCTCAGTTAAAGTTCTTATGAACCGTCCCCTTCTTCTCAAACTCCTTGTTCATGAATTCCCTGTCTCCAGCGCGAGCAATAGCCTCGTCTCTTGGTTGTTTCGCCGTGTCGCCCACCAGACTATCGATACCTGAGTTGATGTTCCCCCGGAGCGACTCCGTGAGACCCTGCATAGCCACGTCAGCATCTTACTCTCCTCGGACGGGCTCCCAGTGACGTACATGACCCTGAGCTACAACGCCCTTGATGTTCCTCGCAACCTTCTCCCCGGTATTCTCCCCTGTCGGACCAGCCGTGCTTGTGAGACCGGTGCCCGTCGTGGCGGTGTGTGTTGGCGCAGCGGTAGAACTATGGGCCGATGCAGCGCGTCCATCTCTATCGGAATCAACGCGCGGGTCGGCGGCGTTGGCGAGGCGGGTGCTGTGTGGGCCGAAGGTGCCTTCGGGGGGGTTCTGGGCGGTGCCCGCGGGGATGGTGTTGTTGTAGTAGTTGCTTGTCATTTTGGTATTTGTGATGTCAAAGTGTTATCTCGAGTGAGTAATTGGGATGTTTGTTGAGATTCTGAGCGAAAAAGGGCAGAGATATAGGTGGTTGTGAAAATTGACGTCATTGGATCCGGTGCGCTGGACTGGGCAGGCAGGCCTGACGTCAAGGTCGGGCTGTCAGGTGGACCGGAGGGCTAGCACTTGTGGTAGATCAAACGGATGCGAATGCGGAGGAAGCAAATAAGCGGTGACAGAGAGGGGGGTAGCAGACTGAAGACTCATTCTTGCTTGCAAGATTGCAGAATCATCTTGGTCTTTTTGCAAAAATTCCTGCGCGTCCCATGTTCTGCTCAGAGCGGTGTTCTTCATGAGATGGTGGTGGGGTTAGATTTGCTGGCTTGGTGTGCGATAAGATCTTGGAGATACGATAAGATAAGATAAGATGCACAACTCAACTTTGCTGGTCAACCAAGACCAGCAAGATTCGCGCAGCAAAACTGTACGGAATTACACAGCGATGCAAGCTCCTGTTCCTACCGAATGAATCATTCGCGTCTGTAAAGCGCATCAATGTCTCACTCTTCCTTGAAGTCCCCGAATCTCCCCGATCAACTCGTGGCATCGCCAAGAAATGTCGCCGAAGCGGGGTCCTCGCGCAGCCGACCTCGGGCCCTACTTCTCACTTACAGCTGAAAAGCCGTTGCGACTGACACCTCATCTTGACCCCACCAACTCCTTCGTCGGAACTTCACACCTGCAGTCAAACTCAAAAACAACCTCACCTCCCTCAAACCATGCCCTCCCATCGATACATGCTTAGCACACCTCTGCTGCGCGGCATCACCATCCAGGACGTAATCTCCCACCTGCAAAACCCCCTGACGGTCTTCAGCCTCAGCGACATCATCATCGGACACGAGAAACTCCCCCAGGCCTCGGCCTCGACGATGGCGAGAGCAGCAAAATAAGATACAAAGTCACAGACGCAGTGTCATACCTTCCGTCCGGGCTCTGGAAGAGCAAAGTTTCGGTAATCATGGAGTTCACGAACCTTCGTCGCGGGCTGGCGATTGTGAAGCATGCGCCGCTGGGGCTTACGATTCGGGAGTCCTGGAGAGTTCTCGAGCTTGATGCTGTGCCAGATGGGAGAGCCGTGCAGCTGGAGGCCGAACTGGAAGGGAGTTGGCTGGTGCTCGTGGCCTTTTCGTGGTTCATGGATGGGAATCATCGGTTGTATTTGGAGACGATGGTACAGGCGATGAGGGACGGTGCTGGTTCTGGGGGCTGAGCTGGGGGCAGGGCTGCAGTGGAGTGTGCTTGGCTATGCTTAACCTAAACAGATTGAAGGCTATGGCTGTTGGGAGCGGCGTTGGCAAGGTTCAAGACTGGTGGAGGATTTCGCTCACCGCATCGGGTATATTTTCTTGTCCTTCGGCCATCGCTCTCATTTCCTCGCATCTTCATCGCATTGCCTTTCCGTCGCATGGCATCTTCAACGCACGAGGCATCACACTCGTGCTCCCGAAACACACCAAAGAAACCCGCAACACATCAGCAGACAAGCCATTACCTGGTACCCACGCACGGTCGTCAAACCGACACTCGTCAGGCCAGACTCGTACCGCAGTCATCACTGCTTGATCTGGCCTGACGGGCCCTCATACGACATCATCACAAACGAGGCTTCTCCACCGCCACACACTCACGACAATGAGCTCTTCGTGGACCACCAAGTCCTCACGGAAGAGGACGACCAAGAAGGGCGGTATGGCTCAGGTGCTCTCTTCGCGCGTTATCAAGTGCTCTCGGAAGAGACTGGCCATGAGGGACGGCCTGACTCTGGCACGATGCATCCTCATGTGGGACACCGACAAAAGCTCGAAGGCCAAAGAGACCCCAAAGTTATTCCTCAATGGCCTGCCGCCGGAAATCCGCCTTCAGATCTATCGCGAACTCCTCATCGCGCCCGGCGCCATAGACATCGACTGGGAAAAGCCAAGACTGCACCCTGAAATTCTTCGAACATGCAAGAAGGTGCTAAACGAAGCCCGCCCAGTTCTTTACGACGAGAACACATGGAAGCTACACATTGGGGTGCCGCAGAGAAGGCTTGATGAGAAAGCCATCCCTAATACGCCCCCAGTCCCGAGTAGCTATGACCAAATAAAGCAACTTGATCGCACCTTCACCTTCAGTGTTTGGGGCACCAGTGACAAAGACTTCAACGAACGGCTTCAACATGATGAAGATCCCAGGTTCCGAAATGGCGAGCGGAGCTACTTCAACGATATATACCCTGACTTCTTCGGGTTCTTCCCATATTTTGGCCATCGCGGCCTGGAGAGACTCCGACGCCCCGCGTCCTCCCGATCGCCCGAGATATGGGATAAAGCCAAGCACCCACGCCGCTTTGAGATAGAGGTCGAGTACGCCAAGATATATCCCAGTAGCTTCATGAGTTCATGTTGGATACTCAGAAATACCAGGAGGCATATTGTCGATCTGACCAAGGTCCTGAAAGCCCTCCCAAGGATTGACTCGCTCGTAATCACATGCGAGAACACCACTATTGAGAGGGCTTCTGGAAGTCTCGACATATGGAACACTACGCAAGGAGAAAGCTGCTTGCATATGTTGCAAGCCTACTTTGGCTCGATACGCAACGGTATGCTAACCCCCCTCCCATTTCTTCCCCGTCCTCGAATATCATTCCAATCGCCTAACGTCAACCACTACCCAGTTCGCACCGTCACAATCCACGGCGTCCCCGCCCCGGTCGCTACCCAACTCAAACACAAAATGATGGCGGGTCCCGACGTGCCTCTCGACCCTCTCTTCGCCATGTTCAACGCCTTTGAACAGTTTCGTTTTCGGACCTACGGCGAGCTGCGCAATTACGCCGATCGCCTTGGCGATGCCGCGCCGGTCGACTTTCTCCATGGCGATGACCAGGACCGGATACAAGTAGCCATGGAGCGTGGGGATGGCGAGGCGTTCCGGCGGTTCCGGAAGGAGGCGATGCGCGGGCTCAAGGCTATCTTTCCGGGAAAGGACGTCGATCAGGTGTATGTCGGTGACCCGGATGGCGAGATGTATGAGGAGGATGAGGATATCGAGATGGGAGGGATGGAGGACGAGGGCGTTGTTGGCTAGGAAATGGAAAATGAGGGTGACAGGGTTGATTTGGGTGTAAGGGAGTTTTGAATGGGAATCGAAATTGTTTGGGCTGGATGGGAAGCAAATTGGACATCTGGACTTGGTGCGGTTTTGAGGTACGAAACATGGCTAGATTGGAGTTTGGATCGGAGGTACGTCGGGGTTTTGCTTGAGATAGATAGATGATGATCAACGGGCTGAGTAGAGGTTGCTGCGGTTTTTATTATGCCAGCCTCTCAATACATTTTCATTCCTCGTTGCAGACAAAGCGATTCATCAGTCATGTACAGAAAACTTTTGCCCTTTGAAGCCAACACAAAGCGGATGGACTCGATCAACGACCCCGTCGAGTTGAGCCAAAGTGATTCAGGACCCCGCAGGCCGCATCAGTCAACAATGCACAAAGAACTGAACAGCGCGACACCTCAACGAAATCTGCGAAGACAGCATAACGACAACTGATGGCAATTAGATCCGGGAGAGCACTGAGGTCGGAAGAAATCTTGCCTTGCCCTGCCAACCAACCGAGAGCACAGTCAGTTTCAGCTCCCATCGACGGCAGAGCCTGGCGTGCTGAGTCCTGCTAAGATGTGGTTGGCCATCTGCTAAAGAAGAAGTTGCTTCTATTGAAGCTTGATGATGGAAAGCTGTCATCCTTGGTCGTTCCATTACCTTTGGGCGACCCCTGCGGGTTCACGTCACTGGGGCAACAGACCGAACCTCAGTTCCCTCACCGGCAGACAGCAGACGCGCGGCCCACCACTGTTGAGATTACCGCAGACGCCCCAGGGCTCGAAATGGGAGTATTGACTGTACCAGCTAGACGCAACCATGGCCGGCGATCGGAGGTGCGACCCTGGAACCACCGTTGGCTGTGTCCAAAGGGGTGATATTTTGTGCCGAATATCAGGGTCAACAAGGGTCCTTAGATGGGAGACGATGGCTGACGAGTTCCGCATCTTAGGGACGGCCTGGACCCCGCAAGAGCGACCACATACGAAAGGGGAGGCCGCAGATGAGGGAGTCAGTGACATGACGACTTATGTCGATATAGACATGCTTTGTGCTCTTTTGAGCCCGGGGTTGGGATTGTCGTTATGCCATTCGGTGTGGGGGTCCAAGGCTGGGTTAAGGGGCATGCCATCATTTTAGACCCTTCAGGCACAATGAGACTGGATGTCATGGTGTATGAGGATACAAAGGGGTGATTTCTTTTTCTTTTTTTTCTTTTTTTACATCTTGAGTTGAAGTCAGCGTTAAAGGACGCTAAGTCTTGTCGATACATAGGACCACAACCCCTGTCATCTCTGTCGCTCTGCCTCCACAACGGGCTCACTGCTAGGGAGACCCCAGGACTCGGACACTACAGTTTGGACCCTCAAGCGCCATGACTGCAAAAAAGGTTTGAGATTGAGTATATATAGACGAGAATCACTATTGAGGGACGTGCTCACGAATTTAGGCAAGACTTTACCCACTCTGAGTTGAAGCTTGGGCGTGGGCCTATTTCAGGCAAAAGGCACCTTGCCACCGTAGCAACCATCACCGAAAAGCAATAATACCACGGGCAAAGTACTATGTATGTGGTGGGTTAAGAGAAGGATAAAAGCCCTCAGAGGCTCTCCTGCCGCTGTCACTGGAAGCACCCAACTGCTTCCCCCGTTTCGCTCCCAGCACATGAACCAAAAACTCGCAATGAAAACTTCACTCTTACTCGCCGCCGTCATTTCAGCCCTGGCCATATTAGCGGCTCCAACACCTCTCCTCAGCAGCTATGGTGCCAACATGGCCACAGCTGCCCAGCTTGCGGAATCGCCAACGGCCACAATCCTCTTCGACATTGACGGCAACGAAGCCCGTGCCAGCTTCAAAGTTCCAGTACCAGGAAAGAAGACTGCCAACGAGCGACTAGTCGCGCTCTCGGTGCAGGGAGTTAGTGGTCTGGGCCCTGGACAGGATGGGAAAAGCGTCGTCTGCCAGGCGTACGGCGATGCTGGTCAGGTTTTGGGAAAGCCGTTTGATTTGCTTACGCGGAGTTTGATATCGGGAGATGAGAGGACGAAGGTTGTTGTTGGGGCGATTGAGTGTTGGTGGAGGAGGTAGGGGGGTCTTCGGTGGTGAATGTTGGGCCGTTACGAACCCCTCGAATCACAGAAAACAGCCTGGCTGTATGAGAGGTTAATCTGAGCACGCGAAATTTACATTTCGTTTCTAGTCCTGAGCTGGGGTGAGCTGTGGCTACCATGTCGCCTGGCAGAATGCCATTTTCATTCCACATACCCTTCTTCGCCCTGAATGTCATGGTCTTCGTTGTGTCGCTCGACGCCACCATACTTGCCGTGGCGATACCGGTTGCGTCCCCATTTCCCATCAAGACCTCAGCAAAGCTCGGCCGAATCTCACGCCAGAGAATTTTGAAGCGCGCTAAACAAACCCAACGGCCTGGATGAGCTAGGGCAAGGTGAGGCTGCATAACGGTACTGAGTCATAGTGCCCAGAAAGCTACACGGTCTTGTGATTAGGAGAAGCACATCGGGGCATTTCCACTTTCAAGTATAACTCCCAAGTTCTCATTCTGTGACAATCTATGTACCTAGGTATTCTCAACTCGTTAGGGAAATTCAGACTACCCTGTAGCTCTTGATCTTCTTCGCCGGGCTGAAAGTCGTGACGCCCGAGGGGCAGCGATCGTAACCCCCGTCGCACTTGCGGCTGGTGTACACCCTGACGGCGGTCGGGTCCTCGTGGAGATCGGTAGCCGGCCGGAAGTTCACAAACTTGGTGTTGTGAGTGTCCCACCAGTCCGGGGACAGATCGATGCAGCCTCCAAAGCTTGTTCCATGGGTGTTCCTTCAATAACGTTTAGTCTAGGGATGCATCCAGCGGGGCATATGGATAGGCTTTACCATTCATGGCCGGCTCCATCCTGGAAGAAGATCTCCCAAGCCGAGCTGCCGCTAATGGCCAGGAGGGCAGCAGTGAGGACGCTCGCCTTAAACTGCATTGTGCTGTCTCGGTAATAGTTCGGTTAAGCTGAGTGGTAGTAGTGTGTTTGGAACGAGGATGACTGCTCTGGCTCAGGTTTATAGGTCGCATGTAGTAGAGATAGCCAAGGCAAGGAGCCCAGGTATTTATCTTCACAGGTTGAATTACGGATCCGTAACGGAACGGCAAGTTTTTGGCCACGAATTTCGATGTGCAGTTGCATCATATGATTCGTTAGTCCGCTTAAATTTTACGACGGAGCGTCAGGCCAGAGTCCAGAGCACATGGAACCGCCTGGCCGAATCGGATTCTCGTATTCACGTATGATAATCGGAAATTGAATAGATGAAGAAGGTGCAAAGCCGTCCAAGCATCTGATCTTGATTAAGCAATGACCCCAGTCCCTTATTGGCGGGGTCCTCAGACCTATCATTTCTCCATCGCCATCCTAATTAATGCACGCACCAGTAAGCAATTAGGAGCGGTCAGCCCACCGGAATTGTTATCCTGGCCAATTCGCCTGCATCACGGTTTTCACGTATGATTCCGAGCCGAAGAGCTGTGGCATTTCGATTGACGATGGCGTTTGCACGAGCGAGGAGCTGGTGATGCTCCCCCCATAGGTGGAAACAAAGCTGACCGGCGTCCACTTGGGCGCAATAATCAGTGTGCCGCGCCCCAATACAGCCCCACCGACCAGATCCGGTCCAGCATGATACATACACAACCCCGGCGGCTGCCACAGCAACCAATCCTTCGGCAAACGTATCCAGCTTCCTTGAAGGCGCCGCCGAGATAGGCCAGCCGCAGGTGCAGCATTTCCGGGTCAGGAAAAGGGCTGTCGATGAGTAAAAGATCGAAAGATTCATTAAACGCAAGAAGATCGACTTTGCTGGTGAGGATCAGCTCCCATCGGCATCAGGAGCAGGTAAGGCCTTGCCAGGCGCAACTAACTCCAAAATTATAGCCGGAGTCTACATGATCTCAGAGGTAGACCTGCCGTCTGGCATTAGCGCCTTTACTCCGTCAGAAACCGCATCAGCCCAGCAGGGGCATTCGAAGTCTGGACCACATCAGCTGCCCGATCCTGAATTGCCGAATGCGCCGAAACAACTAGACGACACGATGATTCCTTCGGAGCCATTTTCGACCCCTCTCTACGGAGCATCCATGGATTGGGAGGAGTTCATCGACTTTCTTTCTGAAAAACCGATGGGATTGCCGATGCTGGCGAAACGATTCATGATGCTGGCGAAGTCCACAAATAAGCAGGTCGAACTGGACAGGGTAACCTTTCACCAGCTACGGTCCTTGGGGGGAGGCCGTCAAGTCTACCTGAGCCGGTAGAAGAGCCACCAGCTGCTGGCCCTGCAAAGTCTCAGTCGCTACCACGGGACAGGACCTCGGAGAGTGGCGAAGAAAGCGCAGGCTTTTTTCTGGGTACCCCGCCTCCCATTCCCTTTGCTGACTTTATGCGATTATTCGCGAAAGAGAACGGCTAGATCATCAACGGGTATGTCTCCCAGATTGGCGCCGAAGACGACACGGACGATCTAGAGGATTTGAGAAACAAATACCTTCAAAAGCCGATGGTTCCGATAAAGAAACATTTCGCCGATCTCTACAGTCGGATGATAGATTTTCCCGAATTTTCGATATTTTCCCTTAAGGGGGAACAGCTCTTTAAGGCTGAGGTAAATATGGCGGAACTAGCCCAAATCAACTACATCGGCTTTGGCCTAGACGACTATGCCACGCAACAGACTAAAGTGTTAAGCGACCGGGAACTCTACTGTCTACTTTACACTAGAGCCATCAACTTCAGTACCGGCAACTGCTCCCGCGCCAAGATGCTATTCCTAGAATGCATCAAACGCCACAAGTAGATGGAGGCGAAAGATGGGCTCGCGGCAAAGTTTGCACTTGGCCTAATCCTCTTACTCCAGCAAAAATAGCGGCGGATTTCCGCCGCAATCCGCATCCTAGGCGCTATCGCTACAGAATCTCAAGCTAGATTTGGGCTACAAGACACCCAGACGCTATGTTCGATGCTATCTCTCGGGTACGCTTACCATTAGAGAATTGGTCCACGACATCCCAGGTTCTAGAGATAGCGTTAGAGTGTTATATGGCCGCCACAGGACGATGGAAATCAGCGTTTGTCGACCAAGCAACAAGTAAACTGGCAGAATGCTATCTTAAAAGTCATTCAGAGACCTCGTATTTTCAGCTTACGAGGTTGCTCCAGCGGGTGCTCAGTTGGGCAAAGGAAGCAAAGGAGTCTCCGGATTTGACGTCCAGCGACTCCTCTGATTCCGACGCAACTGGGGATGATGGATCTGATGCAACGCAAAGCTGTGTTGATGAAGGGGAGACCAGTAGCAGTAGTTCTAAATAAGTGCAAGGCGTCAATGACAACAATTTCCCCACGACTAGCTTGTCCCCGTCGGGGTCAGCAGAGCTACGTAGCGCCTAGGTTTTTCATATGAGCCTCAAGTCGCTAGTCTCATTATTCCGCGGAATTCATATCCATGGTAAGGTTCTTATCTGTAGGCCGGAGCACATGGATGGGAGCTGTTGCGTGAATGTGTCAAGCCTGTAATCACTATCAGCAGACAGCCAGGTGTTTTGCAAGCACACAAGGAGCTTGAACGGACTCACTCATCTAACATGATACCCAAGTAGTGTTGTCCGGTTTCGTAGTGATCGTCAGCCGACTCGGTGGCAATGGACTGCCATAAAGCCTCGAGTCTAGACAGTACCCCAACCGCCATCTTGGATTGTATGAATCCCCCAAGGAGGAGGCATAGTACAACACATGTGCTCAGAAGGAGCCGTCGTGGTAAAAGACGATTGACCCACTTCCTTGGCGTTTCGTTTTCTCAGCTGGGATCGTGCACAAGCGGAGCGTCGCCCAACTTCGCATCTCGCACATCGCAGATCAAGATTCGCTCGTCCATAATGGTTGACTTTGGGAGAGCAACAGGTGGGACGGCTTGGCACTTAAGTCTAACGAGACGCGGCAGATATCACGTACTTTCAGAATGGTGTATCACACTGGCACTCTGTTTGTGGTCTGCGATCCACCTCAACCTCCTAGAACATGGGAAGCCGAGAGCGCATTTATGTAGGAGCACGTTATGTGTGCTGATGGGAGGTTTCGAGCCTGAGCTGGTGGTGTGGGCTGCCTCTAAGCAGAACATAGAAGCCCGAACGCTGCTAAGGGAGGTATCTCGATACATTCGATTCAACGCACCGCCCACTTCCAATAACGCAAAGAACGCAGCTGTCAGCAAAGGCACTTTGGAGACCACAAAACCAAGACCCCAAGCCGCCCAACACCACCAATGAACGATAACACATGGGCTCTATGCCAGCATAGGTGGCCTTGCATTTAACACTAAGCGTTTTTATCTTATCTAAGAACTAGGTAAAGAAGTACAAACTAACACTCCTAAAACCTAAACTCTACCTTTCAGCTAATCATAGCACGATTATAATGCTATACCGTCCTTACTGTCAAAAAGAAAGGGGTTCTGGCCCCTGGCCAGAACGCTATCAAGACTAAGTGTTGGAAACGAAGGGCCTGGAAACGGTTGGAAGCGTGGATTTGTAACAATAGCCACATGCGCCCAATTATTGCTACACAGCAAGCTTGCTAGTGCATACATCAATAAGAAAAGCCCTCTGGCAAAACCAGAGGCCATAAGGAATATAATTACGCCGTTGCAACCCATCAATTCCACCGAATCCAGTGTACAGTGTTGCTAACATTACGCGCTGTCTCCTTTCCATCGACGAGAAACTTTAGGCGGGGGATTGAAAACGGGTCTCTGAGGCTGTGCAGCGGCTGCGTATAGGATCACTATATCTCAAGGATCAGGAGCAGCTCAGGACAAATCAGCCACAGCTCACCTCAGCTCAGGACTAAGAACGAAAAAGGAAATTTCGCGTGCCCAGATTCGTCTCAGATTACCAGTCTGTTACTCATCTCTGCATTCCCTGTGTTCCTCTGTCTCTGCTACCCGCTTCTGTCCGACCTCTCACAATGTCGAAACCCAGAGTCTTCAGTAGCACTGGCTCTCTAAACCTCGAGGATGCTGAGATGGTCATTCTACCCTTGAAGAAGGCTGATTTTAGAATGCAGGGTTTCTGTCTCATGGCACCCGGCCGCGTATGTCGGGAGCTCGTCCGAGCATGAGCAGCAGTCCGAGAGCTGAGCGGACGAGAGGCACTTCGAGGAGGAAGAAAGCTCAACACCCAGCCTTGATCTTGTGCAAATCCCTTTTCCAGAGGGCGGTGGGTTGAGCACAACTGACAACCACCTGCATGAATCCACGCGCGGGAGCCATGGAACAAGAGTTTCTGGTATCGCTGCCGGGTCGACATCGATTGGAAAGTCTGCAACTTGCCCCCCAAGCACTGACCTTATAAATTTCATCCCATCTTCAGCACCTAGAGCGTGACCTCTCTTCAGCAACTGAGTGGGTCGCCAGGAACTGGTCCCATTTTCCCGCACCTACTGTTTTCCCTTTTCTGCCACCACGCAACCACTATTTTGGCAACTGCTCTCTCCATCCGCATTCTGCCTTCTGGCAAGCTTTCTTACAAGACATTCGCACAGAAATATCTGCAGGACCTAGATCATTTGGGCTCTCATACCACTTGCTTCGACGAACTTGCTACTCAATCAGCGAGGGCGACCCAAGACCTCATTGCGGCCGACGCGTCGACTCATCTCTCACCGCCTTGCGCTTCCCAACTGTTCGTACCCTCGCCCATTTCCCCAAAGCAACCCCATCTAATAAAACGTAGACAGCAGTCAGGATGTTCCCGCAGGCTACAAGAGCCTCACGAAGGATTCGCGGCCTTGATCCGCTTCCGCAGGAACTCGAAATTATTCCGGGTCTGATTGTGGAGGCGCTGCCCGCGCAAATTGCTTCGAAGAACTCGACTTTCCACCGCTTCGGAGCTCTTCCGGCAGAGATTCGCAAGATGGTGTACCGGGAACTCCTCGTCTCAAATCAGCCGATCGATATCGACTGGGTCAAGCCCCGTCTCCAACCAAACATCCTCCAGACCTGCAAGCAGGTCTTTCAAGAAGCGCATCCCATTCTGTACGAGGAGAATACCTGGAAGATTCGAATTGGCAAAACGGAAGAGTTGCTCCTTCTAACCATACCCATTCTACCGCCTGGCCCTCCGCGGCCGCTCTGCCCGAAGCTCAGAATTTTCTCGGTGGAGGAGTGCATGGAGATGAGGAAGTACGACGAGAACCCGGTGATGCGAACATTCGACAAAAGCTACATCCACGATATCATGCCTGATTTCATGCAAGGCACACTCGCAAAGGGACTGTGGGTAAACAGCAGCTTCTGCGTTGATGGCTGTCCCGGATGCACCTGGCCCCGGCATTTCTTCCGAGAGAAAAAGCTCCCTCGTCACCTGATTGTGGCATTCGAATGCTCAGACCTTAAATACGACGAAGTCATCCGGCGCTACAACATCGAGGTGCTTGCCAAAACACTTGAACACATCCCTCATATCCGCTCACTCGCTATCACCTGCGAGAATGCGCCCAAAGATATGTGGGACACTAAGGAGGGAGCTGAGCTCGGTGGGCAGCTCCAAGCATGGCTCGGTGGAACAGTCCGCGGGGTGCGGTCAATGAGCACGGTCGGAATTCCCAAGAGTCTCTCGACGGCGTTGATCTCCCAGATGATGTCGCACGGCCCGAAAAGCCGGCTGCTCTTGATGTACAAAGCATTTGAGCAGTACATGCGGAACCTATGGTTTGTCAGCGGCTGTTCTTGGGATGCCTTGCATGGAGATGGTGCTCCGCTCGCCCAAGCCCGGCGAGCGATGGAGCGCGGTGACTGGGACGGATTCCTTCGTCATCGCGAGGTTGGGGTCAAGGAGTTGAAGGACGCCGGAGAGCGGCTGGGTTTGTAAAAGATCTTCCAGGAGGATCGAAGCAAGGACGAGAGCCGCTGAGAGGGGGTGGGTGGGCAACTTGTGGTGGAGGGGATGGGTCTCAAATCCATACTAGAGCAATTCCTATGGAAGAAAGCAATCTGGCGGTTATTCGTTGTTTTCCAGACGGTAAAACTAAGTGGCAGTCATTATTTAGTGTTCTTTGTACCGCGGGTCCTCTCACTTGAGCCAGAGTGCAAATAGACGACTCGGCTCGGCACCCCACATTAGGACATGCCCTCGCCCTTTCAAGTAGGGAAAATCTTGTGCAATGCTGCTTTGTTTCCAAGACTGCCATCATTTTTATGTAATTACAAACCTTTGAAACAGAGCAGCTTAAGGTACCTACGTAAGCTGACTTTCTGAAATTTCCTCACGGCTACTTATTCCGGCTGGCCAGGTTCTTTATTTACTTGACCCCCGATCATATAAGCCAGCGGGGTAAGTATTTAGGAAACCTACGGTAGTCTGTCAGAAAGAAGGGGGTTCTGGCCAGAGGCCAGAACTGTCGGAAAGAAGAGTCTGGAAACCACCAGAACAATAGATTTGTAACCATTGCCACAGACGCGCAATTGTAGCCGCGCGGCTTTGCCACACGGCTTGCCACTATTCACAGTTATAAAGAAGGTTCTCTGGCTGAGCCATAGAGCCGAAGGAGCAATAGAAGAAGGCAGTTGCAACCCCTTCAATTCTACAGAATCCAGAGTGCAGTGCTTCTAACACAGTCTGGTATTGAAAAGCGCATTAATAGTCTAATGCTGCAGTGTTAATAACTTAAGATAGTAAGAGGTCCA
>Ga0247760_1000427_pt1 | contig 46074 bp, 62 predicted proteins | sample UWRJL171409R4_FD_179936 | JGI IMG/M metagenome (GOLD analysis project Ga0247760, IMG submission 179936) | Plant litter microbial communities from Arlington Agricultural Research Station in Wisconsin, United States - UWRJ-L171-409R-4 | ecosystem: Environmental > Terrestrial > Plant litter >...
GTGAGGGAGTTAAGTGTGATACTGCGGCGTATGCGGCGTTTCCGGCGTAGGTAGTAGACGTTTAGACGTGTTGACTGTATAGAAAATCCGTGAGGCGTGAGGAATATCGTAGGGTAGGTCGTCCAAGTCATACAGGAATGAGTCGGTTAAAGAAATTTCGAACCGTTGGGCGTGTAGTGTAGAAAGATCGCAAGGATCAAGTTTGAACATGTGAGCCGTTTGTTGTGGCAGTGAGGGTGGCCTGGCATCACTATGCTCGAATGACCCAGCCTTGCTGAAAGCCAACGACGACAAGGGCCACAATAGCGCCGATAATGAGAAGCCCCACAATGGACATTACGCGGTTGAGGTTCCGCCACCAACGGGCACTCTCATATCGGGTCTCGTCGATAATGCGGGCCGGATACCTAAACTCGGGCTGCCCGGCATCTCCACTCTCAAGCATCTCAAGCTTGGGATGTGGTGGCAGTGGGAGCATCCCAGCTATCATCCAAGCTAAAGACAAACTTAATTTCAGTACGTGTTCAAACCGAATAGGCCGAGCTGTGTAAGCTTACCGAGTGGGAATAGGAAGCCAGCTATGAACAACACAACTTGAGCGTTGCGCTTCCCAAGGATGCCGGTATCAGCTGACCAACTGACGCTGGGGGGGTCCCAAATGCTGTACCGGCTAGCGCGGCGGTCCTGTCGGAGATGGGGGGACCATATGCTCGATGTCTTGCGTCTTAACGATCGGAACGCGCCGTAGTCGTACCCTAGAGGGGGCGCTTGGGAAATCTCGATATCTGCCGAGTCCGAAAACGGACGCTCTCCTGGATATGGCCGGACTTCTTTTGCTCGTCTCCGCGGGCTGTAAATATTTAGAGGAAAGTGATCTGCACTCGGCGAGTCGCCGCCCGGGTGGGCCGAGCTGCCAGGACGACTCTCGCCGTTCTCGGACAATGTCATGAACGACGGAGCTCCGAGAAATCGCCGTTCGCCAGACCCGTAGTACACTCTATGATCAGATTAGCGTCTAATTCGCCAAGGGATAATATTTAGAAGTCGGCCGCGCTGCTTACTTTGCCCAAGTAGGAATAGATGCTGAGGTGAGGCTGTTGGCGCGAGAGCTCCCACTGGAGTGCAGGCCACGGCTGGAACTGTTGCTGCTTGAGAAGAAGGCGGACAGGCCCGTTCGAGAGGGATGATGTTGCAAGTCCGCCAATCCATCGCCATGCTCGTCTTGATCCCGTACCATCCGGAGTTGCGAAGGCCCAGCTCTGGAATAAATCGGATGTGGCTTGTCAATGGAGTCGCTGCCCGAGGCAGCCTCTTCTAGTTGCGCAGCCAGCGAAGAAGAAATACTCTGCAGTTGACGGCTGTGCATCGAACTCCCCCAGCCGGCGCTGCTGCGCCGCCTGTGGCCATTGCCAGCTGTTGAGGGCGAAACAGAGCGACTCAGGATTTCGCTTCCTCCTTCGCTTTCCGACATGACCGTCGACAACTGAGAGCTCCATTGGTGGGGATGCTCCTGGACCATCGGGACTGCCGCCCGCTGGGTGATAGCGCTCTGGGTGGTGGAGCCGGTCGACCATGGATGATGCTGTCTTTGCGAAGAGCTCCCTGAGTCGCCTCCCCGAGCGCCCCAGGATGGCGTCGCCCCAAAGTTAATCAATATCGGGGCCGCGAGGAAGGCCTGCGTAGGATCCTGGGAACTGATAACAGATGAGATGCTTTTCAGGGATTGGAGGGACCCAGCGCGGGCTCGTAGGTTCTCGCGAGATCGTTGTTTGTAGTAGCCAATTCGTTCGTATGACTTTTTCTTTCCTGGTCTTAATGGTGGGACTCGAAGACTTTCTTGCGAGTAAGTAGGACGGGGTTTTCGCGGAACGGTGGCGAGGGACGAGGACGGTGACGGGTCGCCATGCAAGACGTAATTTTCGTTACTGTGAGAAGTCGTAGGGGGGCTGCTAGAGAAAGGAGCTGCTGGCGACGACTGCCCTAACACTTCCCAGTTGGAAGGGCTGGAGGTGGGCAGTGCGAGGCTCTCGTCAGATTGTTGGAGCAGCGACGAGTCGGCTCCGTAGACTTTGTAATTGGTTGTCTCGGATGTGGTGGAGATGCTCTGGCTCGACGTGGCCGATGCGAATGATGCTTTTGGCGCAATGGTCCGCAGCAGGGTTTCTTCTTCGTCGCTGTTCGTGGTGTCCTCTGGCAGTGGAGCAAGGGGTGTCTCGGACGCTGGGGCCGCTGTGCTGTAGAGCGCTTTCTTTTGCTTAAGATCGGGTGTCTTTGGTACTTTGCGTAGGCCACCCACCATGCGGTAGTTCCAGGGCGACGACGCAATAGGATCTTCAGCTAAGTGCGTGGACGAGGAACCAGGGGACGGGGCGAAATCGTGAGGCTCAGGTTTGCCGTAGTCCGGGACGGTGGTACTTGCGCCTGTAAACGCGGAACTCGGCCGATCGTCGCTCCATGCATCGATGGAAGGGCGGTCTTGCGAGCTCGACGTTCCTGATAGGGACAGAGGGGGCGACCGGAGGCTGCTAGAAACATCCGACCGTTTGTTCAAGCGGACAAGTGAGAAAGTTTTGTCGGAGTGCACCGCGACGAGGTTAGCACGCCGGGACAGGGGCCGTGGAGTGGGTGCAGCAGAGGTCCACGATGCGCCAGATGTCGACGTTGGTGACGCGCCAGGGCCGATATCCTGCGGCGATTGCGCATTAACCGACGTGATATTAGTCGAAACTTCAGATGGTGACCTCAGAGCCGGGGTGGTTGGACCTCCGGGACCCAAGGCTGAGGAGGGGCTGCCATGGCTGGCAGCGAGTTTCGGGCCTGAAACCCCTCCAACCTTGGCCCTGACCAATGAGGCCGGCGATGCCGAAGTTGAGGACAATGCGGACCCTGGACGGCTGGCATAATCTCCTGTTCCCTCCCCACGCCAGGACGGTCGTCTGCCATCTTCCACCGCGCAGCCGGTTCGGTCGTCATAATTTCCCTGCGCATGCGACGAGGCCTGACTCGGCACGCGGCCTTCAGGATCGAGGCGCGGTGGCGTATAGGGGACGATGCGAATTGCGAGCGTGTTGTTCTGCGACTGCGTCCTCTGCTTGAGCGGTGTCGTTCGGCCTGGGTGTCGGGGAGGTGGCCCCGACATGGCGCTCTCTCCTGGAGGTCGGGTCGCCCGGCGTTCGGAGCCGGGAGACGATCAATCCGTTGACTCCAGCTCCCACGTCGAAGACTGGACGATCAAATCAGTTCCATGACTACTTCATGCGCGCACATGAGTATCGTCTAAGATCTCTGCAGCGTTTTTCCCGCCTTCGTTTGTCGCCTGCGCAAGTCGTCGGCGCTGCAGCGCAGCGGGCGTGCTGGGTCTTCCCTGCGTATTAGTAGCGTGCAGGCACCACAGTTGTCCGTCGTCGTTCTCTCGAGCTCTGCTCCTCGCACTATGCGATTGGTCGTCCGAAAGGAGATTAGAGGACGGGGATAGCGAGCGTGGCCCTTAGGGCAAAGATGGTGCAGGGAGCTAATTATTATAAAAAAAATATTAGGAGTATATTCACCTCGACTGGTGGAGAAGAGGCGGCGGGAGCGAGTGGGACGAAAGGAATGATAAGAGACAGGGCAAGTTGATTAAAGATAGAGGAGAAGAATCGGGAGATGGCGAGGGCGTCAGGCAAATATCAACCAGCCATATAGAGGGCAATGAAGAGGGTGGGCAAGCGAGAGCGCAACCTTAGATCGAAGCGTCTGATGGAAGGCTGGGGACCTGGCAGGGGCAGCTTCGGGGTTGATACCACCGGGTGTCCAATAGCTGCAATGCTATCTGGACAGCCAAAGGACGAAAACTGCGGCCGGGTCGACAACTGGCGGCTCTCGAATGGTAACCCACGCTCTCTCGCAGCCAAGCAGCTCCTCCCAACCCAAAGAAGTGGAGGTTTGGAGAAAGGGGTGTGGATGGGAGAACACGAGGGGAGGTCTAGAAGTTGCACGAAGTTTAGAAAGCTGGCAGAACAAGGACCGCGATGGTTTCTGCGCGGCCCATTGGTCCAGGGCCCAGCGCCTGTTTTGCTATGCACTCTTCAGGAGTGGCCATCGGTCCACGTTCCTTTCGAGAGATTTGCGATGAGAAAACAACGGATCCAGCTGCACACCGCTGCAAAGTTTCGAAGCAAGGCTGAGTCTAATTTCGCGTGCCATAGAAGTCGCGACGCGATAGGCAGGCGCTGCCCTGGCCTGCAGTAGTGGTCGCCAGATCGAGTGTCGTCTAACTGAGTCCTGCCATTCTGGTGCCCAAGAACGCCTGTGGAGCCATTGAGCTTCTTCAACGTCATGACAAACCCCTTTTTCCTCCTTTTCCTCTGCCTTTAGGGTGGATACCGCCCCCGACGCTCTGGGTCTACTGCGCTGCAGCCAGGACCATGGACAGACGGCGCCAACCTGACTCTGCCTACGATTTTTGGGACCGAGGATCGTAAAAGAGAAAAGTACGAGAGGACCCTCTGCGACATGCCGTCGCAGGACAGCGGCTGGCTGCGTTGGAAGAAACAATGGGTGGCCGATGTCCAACGATGTCACGGCGGTGGAAAAAGCATTCGTGGGTGTTCATCCCCCACATCCATGGATTGCATCCCTGGTCTCAGATGGCGCCCTGGGTAACGTTGAGTAACGTCAAACGCTTCACCGCCTTGTGGGGAACATACCTTGTGAGCCACCCACTGGCCGGATTCCCACAGACAGGACACAGGCGTGGTCCTCCACCGCTGGCTTGAAGTCGGCCCTTGTAAAACCCAACCTGCATCCCCTTAACTCACTACAAGCGCGTCAGCCATTCAACCGCATGCAATGTTGAACAGCAAGACCTCCATACTGGACCGCATGGAGGTCGATGGTCGAAAGAGACAACGGCGAACAAAAGTGCGGCAGGGGCGTCGAGGGGCGTCAGCGGCCGGGGCACTAATTAAATTGTCATGCAAAACATGACAATCGCGTCGCTGATTCGCGTGTGTTTCGCGTTTAATAGGTCGCAATATGTACTGCAATGCTTTCTCCGCCGACGTTGGCGCAACGACACCCACAGATAACGGGTCGCATGATAGGTTGAAGAGGAGATGCCGACAACTGATGGGATAACCAATGGGTTGTTTGCAACCTCTGGACAATGGTCGTCTTTGGCGACCTCTCATATTGTCTCACCTGAGATCCAGAACAGAGCCAGCCATTGCGGGGCGACTGCAATAACAAAGACAAAAGAAAAAGGAGGAAAAGGAATGGAGGCGTTGAGGCGTTTTTGCCTTCTTTGATCGACGGTGGGCATTGGCAAATAGAATTTCGTCGCGAGACAATTTGACAGCAAGGTCGAAGCATTTGCAACCGGAGACACCGAACGGCCCATTTGCCATCGTGGGCTCGTGTTCTAAGACAAACCCTCGCTGGATGTTCGCTAGCGGATCTAGAAGGGCTGTGGGGTAGCTACTTGGACTACGAATTGCGATTTTCTCGAAACCATATCGGTCGTCAGATCTGGACATTCTCGATTCCAGGTTCTACCCAAAGCTCCACGAGCCAGGAATAGCCGACCGTCGACTGACAAGGGGAGATCGAAAGCCAGGGAACCAGGACAGTCAAGGGTAGCATCACGCAGGCCGTTACTGATAGGCGCGATTCCGCCGAAGCGGCACTTGGCGATTTAAAAACAACCCGATCCCTGCTCCTTCGGCCACACACATCCGGCCTCCCGCAGCTGCCGAGTTCCGATACCCACACGGCGTCAACGCAGGGCTGACACCCAGGCACCTCAACCGGCGGTGCTCCGTAACCTCCCTCGGCCGAGATGCTCGAGATGCGGTCCTTCGGCCCCTGGTGGCACAAGGGCAAGTTCAGTACCCTGCGCGATACCAATGATGAATCGAGTTGGGTAGTCAGGACAACTAACTCGAGGGACAGATATTTCTTCCGCACCCCCACCAATCACCACCAAGACTGCATCCATACTCCTCGTCGTCTACGCGCTTCTCTACTTCCTCCCCTTCTATGCCTCAGCCACCACCCGGCCCAGTCCCACTCTCTCCCGGGACGCCCCCTCTGTCATCCGGGCCCGCATCCGCTCCGTCGCTATCTCATGTTTCCTATGCCTTGCTGCCACCGCCGCCATCCTCACCAAGGCTGCCGACGCATCGCCATCCGATATCCTGCACATCACGGGCGTCTGGCCACCTGCACTGCTCGATTCCGCGCGTGCCCTTTTCTTGACCGCCCTTCTGTTTCTCGGACCTCTCTTCCACTACTTCATCGTGGATGCGGGCTGGCAGGACTGGGTGCAACTCGTACCCTTCCGGGAGCTCTGGGAAGAATGGACCACCTGGCGTAACATTGTAGTAGTATGTTCCCCCTTTTCCGTCTCCCTCTCTCTCCCCTACCCACCCACCACTTACCCTCTCATCAGGGCCCCTTCACCGAGGAGCTCCTCTTCCGCTCTGCCTCGGTACCCCTTATGGTCATCGCCCACACCTCGGTCAGCAAGACCATTTTCCTCTCGCCAATCATCTTCGGCCTCGCCCACGTTCACCACTTCTACGAGTTCCGCCTCACCCATCCCCAGGTACCCGCCGCAGCCGCCCTGCTGCGCTCCCTCTTTCAGCTGACATACACCACACTTTTCGGCGCCTACGCTACTTTTGTATTTGTGCGGTCCGGGTCGTTGCTCGCTGCGTGTGCCGTCCACGCCTTCTGCAACTGTATGGGCCTGCCGAAGCTGTGGGGGCGCGTGGAGCGGCCGTCACGGACCGCTGAGACACTATCAAGTTCATTATGGACGTTATTGTATTATGTGCTCTTGATATTTGGGGCTGCATCCTGGTACCGCAATTTGTGGGCGTTGACCGAGAGCGAGAATGCTTTGGTTCCAACGTCAGCATTTTGAGCTTCCCCCCCTTACTCTGAGGATGTGTTTCCATCTTTGAGACAGTCATAAGCTCGAGGTCAGGCGCAATATGGGTGAAAAAGACCTGAACGTTCAAAGCTCCATCATCAAACGCACAGTATGGAACATGAAAGTCGATTAATTTAGGTCTGGATTTTTGTATACATCTTGTGGGGAAAACAGATAAGCCCCTTTCTCATATCCCCGCATGCCCTGCTCCTTCCGCCCTGCCAGCAGACCATCACTCCTTCAATTGTATCTGTACTTTCCATCTTTCGCCCCTCAACGCCAGTCATGCGGCGCATCGTACCCTTAGTAGCTATTAAACTGCAAGATGAAGCGCGGTATGCATGTAGATGCTTTACGCCGTTCGCAGGTCAAAGACGAGAAACAAGAGGAAATAAAACCCAAAAGCAGTCCCCTCCCAGCACTCCCACTAAGTTGCCCAATTCTATGCCGAAATAGATCGTTCACTGAGAAATTTTCAAGTAAAAGAGACGGAGTTAAAGTGATATACATGAACGCAGCAAAGGCCAACTCCCCGGCGCCGTAATCCGATCGCCTTTTTTGTGCTGGTAAGTCGCGCGTAGCTCGAGAAGAGGCGAGGCCAGTGGGGTGATTATGCACGACACACCGCTCATGCGTTGGCAGCATCCCGGTTACTCAGAGAACTGGCGCTCATCGTGGGCTGCGTAGTGGGTAGGAGACCAACAGACTGGGCCTTTTGGCGGACCTTGGCCCAGGCAAAGACGAGGCCGCTGACGAAGCCCAAGAAGATTGCTGAAACGCTGCCGAAAGTAACAGGGGCATTAAAGAATATGAGGCCACTGATAGCAATCGGGAGCTTGTTCAGGGCGCCCACCATCGAGTATGTTGTCGAGGAGGTGACGCGAATGCACCAGGCGGAGCAATACGAGATAAAGATGGCAGCCAGGCCTGAGTAGACCATACCAATCATCAGGCTTCTGCGCGTCTCAACCGGGAAGTTCTTGGCGAGGTTCGCAGAGGACCAGTCCTCGGCCAGGAGTGAGAAGACAATCAAGACCGGAATCGTAAGAAGGTTATTGTAGAACATAGCTGTCGGGATGTCAGTCGCCAAAAAGCGCTTCCTCGGCCAGGTTCTAACTTACTGTCATAGTCCTTGAAATTCATCTTCTTGATCACCTTGCGCATGCCCAGAACATATGCCGCAGTGCAGAAGACATTCATGCTCATCCACGCATACCCAGCGTTCAGGGTAGAAATGGCAGCCGAAGCCTCGCCAGTGTGGCCAACACCGTCAACAGCCGCCTGAATATCAGCCCATGCCGCGATGATGGAGCTGAGCACCATCAAGCCGAACGAGAGGAGAGTCAGGGGTGTAACGCTGCCACCGAACCAGAGCACCTCTCCGTACGCAATGACAATGATAGTCAAGTTCTTGAAAATCGTGTACACCGGAACGGACAGAAATTGGAGAGCCTTGCCGCCTGTGTAGATCATGCCGACAAGAAGGAGCGAAATGGGGAACCCTGGACACGTGTTTGTGGTTAGCCGCCAGCTTCTTCCAAGTGTGTGTTCTAAGGGGTCGTACATTTTTTTGCTTTAGTCGAATCGAAGGGCGCGAGGTTCTTGAATAATCCCAGCTGTTTGAACATCAAGATAGCCAGGGTGCAGACAATGGACTGGAGCCGTGCTGTTAGTAACGCCGCCATAGGTACCGTACATCAGGAAATGCATGAGGGAAAACATACCTGCACGGCAAGGTAAAAGAACATCAAATTCCATTCAGACCCTGAGACGACATATTTGTTCACCACGGTCATGCTGATCGAGGCCAAGCAGTATGCGATAATTGAAGCGCCAGGACTGTGATCAATCTTGTCGATTACGGCGCCCACTGCGACGATAGGCGGACCATCGTTGCGGATACCACGATGGGAGTTGGACCGGCTGAGAAAGGGGTCCTTCTCGCCGCCAAATTCCTGGCTGTCGTTGGCCCTCATCTCAATGTCCTCGTTCTTTTTGTTCGACATGGCGACTTGCTCCTCGGCAAACGAATGTGTGCGGGTCGAAACTAATGTAGGAGTAGAGGAGGTAAACAGACGCTCCAAGTTGAACTCAGCCGAAAGTTCAAGACGATGGGGCGACGATTGAGACAGACTGTCCACGGCAGTTGTGGCGCGCCAGGAAAAAAGCGACCGGATCAGACGGCGCAGCGGCAGGCAGCGGCTATCGGCTACTCTGCTGCAGAGGAAAGAAAGGGAAATGCGACTACTTCTCACGTCGAAACCATTCCAGTGTACAGGCCGTGAAGAAGGGCGAATGCCGCGATAGTTGAAGACGCTGTCGAGAGCCGGGAAGACGCGTGTCAAGAAATCTGTCGGGTTGTTAAATTGCAAATGGCGAATCCACAGCTCCAAAAGGGGCTTGTCACTTGGTCCGAGCGTTGACCATCCGGTCAGTGGAAAACGCTGGCCCCTGCAAGCAACCTGGGTCCTCCTCGTTCGCAAGGAAGTGTACCTGCAAATTGTACTTTGTAGGCTACAAAAAAGTGTTGTTCACAATCTGCACCCTACAAGAGCAGGCATGGAAAAGGGCACACACATGGAGCATCGCATTCCCTGATATCCCGAAACACCGAGCTAAAAAGCCATTTACGAGACGGCATGTTATAATCCATAACCCACCCCGCAACACAGTGAAACACCCTTCTGACTCTCTTGAGAGTCCTTCCACTCAAGTAGCTTTTGATATAGGGCTCGCTGGCTCCTCGTCCTCCTCATCCCCCTCGTCTCTCATCTCTTTATCATCGTCGTCCCCTTCGCCCCGCTCGTCAGCCTTGTCGCTCTTCTCGGCGCCGAGCGCATCGGGGGCAACGGGGAAGTTGAGATGCTTCCAGTCCTCCAGTTCCTCCGTGACAGAGCGTAACCGATCGCGGATGCTCTCGATAGCGTAGCTTCCCAGCAACAGCCGCAATGGAGGGTACGAACAGTGTCCGAGCTGCCATACCAGCTCAGCGCACTTGACGGCGCTCGTTGGTTGGCGGTCTCCCAGCCACTGCACCATCCTCTTGGCGTGCAGAGCCGGCGAGGTCGCATGGGCATACGCATCGCTCGCCGGCTTGATCAAAAAGTGTCCCCAGGTCGGAAGGGGGTTCATTTTCGCATCAGGCTCATCGCGCCTGACCAGCCCGGGCTCAACTAAGGTGGCCTTGATGTTGAACGAGTCTACCTCGTACAACATGGCCTCAACTAAGCCCTCGACAGCATACTTGGTGGCGCAGTATGGCCCGAGGCCGGGCACACCCAAGGCACCAGAGGTTGAGCTAAAGATGAGATATCGGCCAGAGTTCTGCTGGCGGAAGTAGGGGAGGCTTGACTGGATGATGTGCAGCGTGCCCATGAAATTGGTCTCAAACTGGTTGCGAATCTCGTACTCGTCCTGGTCTTCACAGGCACCAATAACACCGTAGCCCGAGCAGTTGACGATGCAGTCGATGCGGCCAAAACGGCTCAACACGGCCTCGATGACGCGGGTGACCGAGGAGCCATCGCGCACGTCGCAGAGCAGGCCAAGACAGTTCTCGTTCTGCTGCACCATGGACTCGGGCGTTGACTCGAATACCCTGCCAACCGTGGCGACAAGGTCACCGTGGCCCAGAGCACACTTCACAAGGGAGCGCCCCATATGACCTGTACCGCCAAAGACCTGCGCCCACAATTAGCTCGCCATCCCTATTAGATCGGGGACCAGGTAAGTCAGGTAACTCACAACCCACACCGATTGCTTGCGCTGCACCCCGGGCTGCGGAGGATCACAACTAGCAGGAAGCTGGAGCCTCAGCCTGGCCGAGGAAGTGTCGGATCCAGCGACGGACGCGCCGTCCCGGTCCTGGGTGCTCCGAGCATCCATTGTCGGATCTGATTAGATACCTTACGTATTTGTGCAATTCACGCTCTGTGAGGCAATGGCGATGCTAGTGGCAAAACGCATTCGCCCGCCTGGTCAAATCTCATCTTATTGCGCTGCGTACTACACCAAAGACATCAAACAAGAGCCAGCACATGTCGTTTATGCAAAGGACGAAGGGTCTTGGCGACGACGTTGACAGAAGCCCGCTCAACGGTGGCCACTCGGCAAAAATCCACACATTGATTGATCCCTGTCATATCACCCCATCTACTCATCACGTGCCGGGGGTTAGGGAACCCTCACCCCTGGCGAGCTCATCGTAGTATGGGGGGGCTTTCCTCCTTACCTACATTGGAACATGCTTGAGGATGCGGTCGGTCACTCACAGTTGGGATAGTTGACCAGGTACCTTCCTGAGAACCCCTGAACTTGAGTGTTCTTCTCTTCTGGCCAGTCTTTCTACACGTGTACGGAAGTACCAGGACTCTCGGCCAAGAACCCAATCACCCCAGTCTAAGCCTTCTCAGCACTCAAAAGCCAAAATATCAAGGGTGCTACGCGAGTCACCTCGTCCCGAACTAATCAGATAGTCAGCAACTCCATGTTGTACATGAAAAGGATATGTTGACCTTGTCGGTGCGTTTGTCTCTGCTCGGGGAATATTGATGGCGCAATTTTCGGCTCGGCTTAACAACCGAGCCCCGCCTACGTCAACCCGCCGCTGCACTCACTCACTCACAGCGACATGCGACAAACTGACCAATCTCACTTCACTTATTCGCCACGACCAGTGAGTGAAATATGAGGACCGTGATACCCTAATTAAATTCTCATGAAATCTGCTGTTTCGCTGCCAACCCCTCCTATAAAGACATTGAACATTCCAGGCCTTATCCATTCTTGACAACAAGGTCTGCCCCGCATCATCCAAGTGGGAAAAGCCCCGCCTGTGTTGATCGCTTCGCAACGCTCCCATCCACGGCAACTTCGACAGACATATCCATTGCCTGAAAGTAACCGGAGGCAGAAGATATAAGACGCAACAAACATGAAGGCGTACTACTATGACAACCTCCCCGTAAGCCCCCAGCCAGTGACCCATTCCTACTTAGTATCGTGAATATTCACACGCATAACCCGTCCAGGGCGACCAGCGCCTGCCCCATGACTCCGGCAATGCTGTCGCGGCCTTAGATCTCCGCAAAGTCGGCGTGCTGTACTACCGTATCGACTCTCTTGATGGCGTAAACCAACTGGCCTCGGAGCGCGGGTACAAGAACCGCGACGAGATCACAGTATCTCCCGAGAAGATGGGCGACGTGTACGAGGCCAAGGTCAAGAGCTTCTTCGACGAGCATCTGCACGAGGACGAGGAGATCCGCTATATCCGTGACGGCGCGGGCTACTTTGACGTGCGCAGCCAGGGCGATGAGTGGATCCGCGTGCGGCTGGAGAAGGTTTGCGGTCCTGTACTTTCTGTGGTGTCGTGGTGTAGTAGTGAGAAAGTGAGAGCGACGAGCTGACCGAAAGGGCTGAAATCCAGGACGACCTGCTTATCCTCCCGGCGGGCATCTATCACCGCTTTACGACTGATGAGACAAATGTAGGCACTACTGGGATTTTTATGTATGTGGAGAGACTTAACGCTAACACGCACTATTAGTACATCCAGGCCATGCGCCTCTTTAAAGAAGAGCCCAAATGGACACCCCTGAACCGCTCTGGCGAGCTGGACGGCAACCCCTATCGCAAGGAATACGTCACTCAGTTTCTCAACTAACCCGGATCTGCTATGAATGGAAATGCGGGTTTGTTGGACGTCCATATATATTCACGAGTACTTCAATTGGGGAGCGATTTATGTCTTCGCTTTCAAGAGTCATCGGTTTTCTTGTTGATATTTTGTACCTACGCTGTACAGATACCTGCCCGCCCTGAGCTCCGTTCTCCGGTGCTCATCTAGCTCGACGCGGCATATGTATTGGACTGCAAGAGACTTTCCCTTGTGACTCGAATTCCCGGTTGATTCTGGCAGCATAATCATGCTCCAAGCCACAATCTTCGATGCCGATACCGCACACTGTACGTGCTGCCCACCAAACGCCAATATCCCATGCAGTCGCCAGCCAAAATCTCCAAACGCCAAATCAAATGAGAATGACAACACTCTCCCATGTATTTCAAATCGCTTCATGGTGCTGTATGTCCATCATCGTACCTCGGGAGCAGGGACTTCCGCCCCGGCAACCGCGATTTCGTTGTTAATAGCATTGGCAGTGTCGTCACGCGGGCGGCCCTCTAAATCAGTTGGTTAGCTTGCCTTCAAAAACAGACATGACAAAGAGGCAACCCACCAAACAGACGGCGCCACCACGTTGGTGGATCAAACGGTCGCGAGCCGCCGTGTAGCGGGGGGTAGACATCGGTGAAGAAGTACCATACGTGGCCGATGACAACGCCCATCAACTCATCCTTGGGAATGGTACCGTGGAGAGTGAGGCTGAAGGCCATTAGCACCCAGGGGAGGTAAGGCGCCGTGAAGACAAGCAGCCCCAGAAAGCTCAGCCGCGTGTCAGGGTTCCGGCGCGACCAGATGTACACCAGCGTCGACGATAGCGGATGGCCAAGGAAGGGCATCGACACGAGCGGCGACAGCAGGATGAGACATGCCATGGCGTACAGCAGCAGCCATGAGAAATGCGCCGGCGACCGCCCTGACGACTCCTCAAGCAGGCGCGAGTACCGCTGAAGGAAGTAAACTTGGAAGAGCAGGTCGATGGAGAAGGGGCCAAAGTAAAGGAACGTCGTCAACAGGCGCCAGTACTGCGATCACCCAACAGGTCAGCAGGCTCACGACAATGTGTGATTTGCAAGGAGAAACATACCTGGGACTTGTGAAAGACGGCGCGGTAGCTGTAGAAGAGCTGAAAGGGCGTTACGAGCTGGCACTGCACCAGGCCGCTTGCGAGCACAGTCGCAGTTGTCCACCATCTTGTACAGATAGGCATCTCCCAGAACCATGTCTCGAGCGGAAAGCGACCGCCATCGCCAATCATTTGGTCCATAGCTACGAGTGGGCGTCCAAAGGAGCGCCGGGAAGTTGGCGACTGGTCTCGAAAGAGGGGAGTGGCGGGAATCGCTGGATGCGTGGGAGAAGTGGTCGCTTCAACTGCGACTTGCGAGGGGCCAGCTGGACCAATGCAGCCTCGGCGAGTGTCTTAAAACAAACTATCTTGGACAGGGCAGTCGAATAGCAAACGCACTGCGTGCGGTCAGTTCGGTGGCAACGATAAGTATAACGAAGGTGAGTAGAGGCGAGAGAGCACCAGACTACTTTGATGGTGTCGATGTGTCCTTTTGGCACGATGGTTCATCTATTTGCCTTCTTTGTCAAATGCGCGGCACAAGTACCCTAAACCCCAGCGCAATGACGCCAGTCTTCGATGCGACGATGCCTCTATGCATGTAGAAGGTACATCGCTATAAAAGGACGGGAATCCATGTGGAGCTAATCCGTATGTGTGGCTTGCATGCGATTATTGTGGCTTGTGCAACCCCGCCACCCCATTTAACAAATGGCCAGGGTCTGCCACAAGCGGCCAGGGTTTTGAGTGCCAGTCGCGTCGCGCGAAAATGTGCCCGCGTCTTGAGTCCTCGAGGCATCCATCCCAACCACCTCCCATTTGGAAAGCCATTGTGGGCACATTCCTGGGCCTATCAACCCAACTTCATATTCTCCAGATCGCCTTCTGCTTGCGAACGCTCCGCCACCATTTTGCTCTCATTTTTCGATCCTGCGCTGTATTGTCGCCGCTTTCCGCGCAACAGTGAGCACCTACTGCTACATATCGATTGTTAAGCTAGTGGACCTTTCAGTCTTCTCAAACCCCTTGTGCGCCAGCGGCGAGCAGACATCCCGACCCTACAACCGCCATGCCACCAAAGAGACCAAGTACGGGAGGGAACGCACAGGCCAAGAGGGGAAGACCATCAGCAGCGGCGTCGGCAGGGAGGAAGTCAGGGGGGAGGGTCAGCGGTGTCCAGCGTACGTTGTGGATTGCCGCCTCGATGCGCGCCTTTTTTTGCTGACATAACTGGTAAAGCGGGTGACCCAGTACCACAAGGGAAGAGGAGGAGATACCGCCCAGGAACATTGGCCCTGAAGGAGATCCGGAGGTATCAGAATAACACGGATCTGCTACTCTCGAAGCTTCCCTTTTCGCGACTGGTAGGTTTCCTAGGTGGTGGCGGGCTTGTCAAATCTTTTGCGCGGAAAGCTAACACGCGGGCGTCAGGTTCGAGAGATTGCGCTACAGTTCCGACCGCACAACGAGGAGATGCGATGGCAGTCGCAAGCCATACAAGCACTTCAAGAATCGGCCGAGGCGTTCCTAGTACACCTCTTCGAGGACACGAATCTATGCGCCATCCATGCCAAGAGAGTTACCATTATGCAAAAGGACATCCAACTTGCCAGGCGAATACGCGGCGTATGGGGTGGCGCTGGTTGGATATAGAGGCTCCTCGAGGAGCCTCTTGGTGCGGTTTTGCATTGGGATCCATGGATGTAACGGGTGCGGCGGGTTGATTGGTCATTATTTGCATACATCCGAACTCCAGGAAGGATGAGGGATTGAGTTTTGGCAAGCTGTGGCGTTAAATGGCGTTTAATGGGAAGGTATAGGGGTTTGACGTTGCTGCATACAACCCTTGTTGCAAGCAGCTCCCGGGTTTGGGAAAATGCACCATAGGTATAGTGCCTGGATGGCACCAGGGCTGGTGCCTACCTACTACTTATATGTAGGTTGGTCAGCGTAAGGTTTGCTTGGCTTGGACTTTATGTTGGTTTTAATCAAGCGTCTCGTACTCGGGCCAAAGGGGGACTGACTGCCAAGAGGAAGTAACAACTTGAAGCAGTGAAATGAGAAAGCTAATACTAAGGTAAGCTATTCTTCGTGTGGAGAGCCGTGTCATCGCGTCATTCATCAATCCCTGGGCTTTTGGGCATTGTGGCAGCTACCTAGGCCGCGGCTACCCATGTACCGACCGAAGTGGCGGCACCAAGCCAGGTTCGCTCTCACGATTCCCGCTCCGCAACCTCTCCGTCACCCGCTACCTGCAATACAGTCGCTTCAGAAAGCAAAACTGGAAACGGTATCTCAGGTGCCGTCGCTGCCAAAACCATGGGGGTTTAGCTGGCCCTCGTTGCCAAGCATGGCATGTAGCCGATCAATGCTGCTGGTCAGTTCTTTGTGTTCCCTCTCCAACCTACTACACTGACTCTCAAGTGTACGTATGTATGTCGCCGACATGTCCAAGACATCGCCTTTGCTCACCCGAATATCCGAGTCGTCGGGGCAGAGCGAACTTGGCAAGGCACCTAGAAGGCCCTCAAACCGAGCATTGAGACGGTTGCGGTACTGCTTCTCGACAACGTTATGCGCATTGCGGGTTTTTCGCTCGCCGGTCGTCTCTTGCGGCTTGCTTGCCATGTTTTTGGAGGTTCTGGATGCGCTACGCAGCTTCGTTTTGCTGGAGCGGCCGGTCGCTGGGACCGAGCCAGCAGCCATCAGCGGTCGGCCAGTTCCCGGCGGCACACTCCACGTAGTTCCGTCGGAGGACCCCTCTCTCGGTACCTGCTCGGTTCGATAAGTCGGGTTGCCTCCATGAGCAGAAATTTCCGGGTCGGTGAAGCTGCTTCCTGCTATGATGGGTGAGGCAGCGGACTCCGGGGTGCCCAGTTTGAAATCGTCTGCTGAATAAAATTCAAGCCCTGGGGATAACGAAATGTGCAAAGAAGTAGGTGAAACAACGCTACCCGTGTACAGACTGGGCGAGTCCTGTTGCGACGCACATGCATATATTCCGAAGTTTGATGGTGCCGAGATCATTGAACTCCCGCTACTGTACAAGGCATCGCTCCCGGGCGACAGCCTGTCGAAAAGGGGCGCATTGATATCGATGAAGTCCGAGGGGTTCGTCGTCTCTGGGAATCCGCCGATGCTTTGCTGGTAAGCAGTTGGTTGTGCAGGGTATCCGACATCGATGAATGCCGGGGTTTCGGTCGTCTGCTCAAACCCACCAACGATCAGGTGCTGTGATGAGAAAGTCAGCCCACCCATCTCGCACACAAACAAGCCGAGGTACGCCAGCGCACAGAATCTCCTGTTCCTCGCCCTGTTATATCCCATCATTTTCAGCTGCCTAGCTGTTTTTCTTTTCTTTCTCGGCAACTTCCTTCTCTCCCGACTTGGTCGAATCCGCCTAGCAGGATTTTACCCCCTCGCTCCTTACGGTTTCTAGCAGCGCCGTTTCTTTTCGATACTAGGCTTCTTCACCGAAGAAGAAAAGGTTGGCGTACCTCTGTTTCATCGGCACTACAGTCAAAGAACTGCGTGTTTTCATCCGGCCTCAACATGGCTGAATGTCTTGCTGGCAAATGGATGTTGACTGTATTTCTAGATGATCGAGATAACAATTGCTTGACCGGCTAGAACCAGAATGTCACCGCTGCCCACTGACCGGCCGGTCTATATATCAGTGGCGCGATCTGAATCAACAGGTTGTGGGCGGCCGCATACCTACGGGGAAAGTAGGGATTGAAGAGGCTGAAAAGCCGGTATCTCTGGTTGTATCTGGTTGTTTCTGCCTTCTTCCAGCCCTAGTAGGCTAGGCACACGCCCGGAAATCTTTGCCTCGCGGTCTTGCTGCGATGGAACAGCCCCGGGGAAGGCTTCGAGTTAGCTGATCCGCTTATTTTGGCGACTCGGGCCCCAGTTCGATGGGAAGATGCTGAGGTACGAACACGAGACCGGGCTGTCGGACTGGGAACCCACTGGCTCGAGAGCGCCACAGCCTTGGAAGTCACCTCACCCCCCTCAAACCGTTGCTTAGTTCAAGTGGACTGCCGACCTAAACCGTTGGTCTCAAGGTGCGCAGCCTAGGGCAACCTCGGTTGAATAAGAGAATTCACAGCGTGATCCCGAAGACATAAGACTGCAGGCCCAATAGGCGAACGGGGTAACAGGTTCTCTCTTCCCAGAAGTCACGGGCTGGAGGCGCGTTATCTTATGCTCGTCTCGCTTCGGGGTCGTCCTGGCCCTCTTTCCCTGGGTCTTGACACGCACACCCCCAGACACCATATGGCACGGACTCGTTGGACCTATGAGAGGCCGATTCCTCCCACGGAGGCCGCTTGGTCACAGGCCAGGGCTCAGGAGAAGTACCTTGGCTTCGTTTGCAGCCGTCGCCCGCCACCTTCCATCTGCTAAGCAGTAGCATTCCATCTCGGGGAACTCTCCTGAACGCCCCCGGGGACCGAACGTCTTTCTATGCGGTCTGGATTCAACTCTCGTCTAGGAAGCTTCCCGAACGCCACACCGGTTGCGGATGGTGTCGACATGCCCAACTCGCTTTAGATCCAGCGTTCCACCTCAGACCGCTGCACAAGAGGCATACGAGTCTCGGCGTGGGGCAGGGCAGCGGGCTTTCTAAATACTGGCTCATATAAAATACAAGGATGACCTATATCTTATTCCGGTTTCCCGGTTTTCCATGAAAATTACTCAATGATTGGCCCAAACCCGAGTCGGGTCTCTCGATTCCAACGAAAGCAAAGCGTGCACTAACCAGTTGGAACAAATCTTAAGCGGCTTACCGCTCTGACGATTGCCGACCTGTCGGTTTACCATTCCTGGAAGCTCTGGTGCTTCGGCATGCTCTGCCTAGGCAGGCTAATGTGCATGTTATCTGTGGCGATTCACCCATCAGGGGTTAGGGCTTTTCTCTGTCCAGGCCATTTGCCACAGTAGGTACTGCCGAATGACTGGGAGCTACCTCACCTTACACTGCACGTGAGCTCTGATCACATGGCGATCTTCTAGACGACTGTCAATCTCAACAGCTGCCCAGGGCTCATGCCATCGGAAGCCTTGATTGCGCCTACGTTATATCCCCGGAGTCCCAGGACGAACGGTGCTTGGCTGACAACGGCAGTGACTGGGCTTAAGGGTCCATCCCTTCAGTTAGTAGACGTATGCTACCTGGGGCTGCCCCAACCGACCAACAATCCCCGACGCATGATCCATACCCATGCCTCGGTGTCTCTCTTGCGCGATACCCGAGCGTATCTCACTTTGGCACACAGGAAGCGTTCAGCTACCCTGGGGTGATCGATGTCAAGGAACCCAGGGCAACGAAACCCATCTGGTTGAGCCCCGCGCAGCGATCGATAGTCCATGATGAGCAGCAGTTCGGTGTTACGTGCCAACTTCCAAACGAGGCGCTGCAAAGGATTTCTCTCGGCCGAGAGGGGGGTCTTGAACCCAAATACTGCCACAGCATCATGACATTCCAGAACGTGATGGACGCGGAACGTGACGTTGCTACCCCGAGTTGTGGGCGCGGGCTGGAGAAAAGGGTATTAGGCTTGTGAAGAATACCGCTTCACAGTTCCCCTTGATGATTGTGCCTCAGTCCCTCGGTTGAGCGTTTTATGCGGCTATCTTGAGGACAAAGCTTCATCAGTGGCAGTGACTATGGTCATATTTTATGGCGGTTGGGCAAAAACTCCGAGAAAATCGAGGCTTGCGATGTCAACTTCCACAAAAGACCCCCACCCCGAGAACTACCGCATGCCGGATTTCCGCAGGCTGAGGTCAACATTACACCTTCATATAACTAACCCATCCAACAGCCGACATTCAACCTCCCACTACCAAAAACAAAGAACTCTCTCACCCGAAAGTGTTGATTCTGGATCTTTGGTGTCCCCCATATCGTGGGGCCAGACTTTCATATGTCTCTCGCAAAGCAAAAAGAAATGGATGCCCAATAACAGGATTGAACTGTTGACCTTCGCATTACTTGATACAAGTGATCTGTATTAGTACGACGCTCTAACCAGCTGAGCTAATCAGGCTTTGTGATTTGATTCGTTGTATTAGGTTGGTGGGCTTGTGATATTTGTGATCCTTGGTGGAGTGGTGGTGGATAGGGGTGGATAGTTTACTGGCTGAACGTGCCCTTATCGAAGCACGGTATTATGGGCGGGCTCGGCCGGGCTGACGGGAGGGCAGATACAACAGAAATCAAGAAGTAAAATTATGTCCCACAGCCTAGATCATAGATCAAATTTGGGGCGCAGGTGACTATAATCGGGCCTTGATGATTCTAGACGAGATGAGGAACAGAAGGCTTCGGCAGATCATCTCGCAACCGGCGATCTCTAATGTTGACATCCGGCCAAGTCTTTCGCAGAGATTCACACCCAAGCTGAGTCGCCGACCTCGTATAAGTGAGCCGCTTTGGTCTTTCTGCGTCGGTACCTTGGTGGCGATGTCGTTTTTCGTCGGAAATCATTGACACATGATGCTCCACAGATGGCATGTCCCCCAAAAAGGAGGGATGACACGACCACGTGACTAGTCAGGTCAGGGGCTCGTGGAGTAGCCTTACACCAGGGACGTGATGCAGAACATCTCCCCACCAAGTTGCTTACCTTAGACAGGCAGATTTTTGGTGCCCAAGGTGCCTCCCCGAAAGGAGGTCATGATGACGCATTCCCAATGGGGCTCCTGTACGCTAATCAATGTCATCCCTATTCAACGCCAATTGCTTGCTGGATGTTACTCGAACGCCAGACACTTTTTGCACCAAAAGGATGTTTGTAAACTTTGTGATTTTTTAGATTTTTGGTCTTTGGTTGCATACTTCGTCGCGAGAACACCTTCTGCGATAGTTATACAACGCCCTCCACGATTGCCTCCGAGAACGACTGATGAACGGGGCTATCCTCCCCTCCAAAATTTGTACATGTCAAGCCGAATCCCTCCACAGCTTCATCCTATGTAAACGTGCAACCTGCTCAGCCCGTCAGGATTCTCCCCATTTCTTTTGCGCTTTGGCGATACGATTGCCCCGGAGAGTCTGTTGACAGATGTCGATAGACGACCCCTTGTTCATATCGTTGTTCTTCTGATGTTTTCACTTTGTTCCTTTTTCCACCGGATCCGACGCCTGAAACGCAGCCCCAAAAGATAGAAAATGTTTGTGCGGACGTCTGAGCCTCGCTGCCTCTTTTACCAAGGCAGCATTTTCGCCTTCCTTTTCCGTTCCAGTTGCCTGCCTGCCGTGTCTTGAACCACACCAAACCCTAGCATCCCAAATCGAAGACATACATATGAAAAAAAGTGGTATGTGTGCTGGATTGTTGCACAGGTCGGCCCTAGTGGGTCATATACATATAACGAATGCTTCCAAAAACGAGAGAACCCGAAAGGAAATTCGCTTCTCGCAATGTAAGCCTGATGGTAAATTGCCCAGGTCTATCCTGAACATCTCAAGAAATGCTTGTATAACCAAAGAAAAATAAACAGCGTGAATATCGGGTTTCATATCCGCGCGCCAGTGAGCTGCGTCGAAGGGAAGAGCGCATACTGGTGAGGAGGGGGAGGCGTGCTTAGACTTGTTGTTCTCGCTCTCTGTCTTCTAGCCTGAATCGACTCCTTGCGTTTGGGCTCACCGGTTGCAAGCCTCACCAAGTTCGACTCGCTGCTTCGATGCTGCGGTTGCGCCATCAGTTCCGGTCCCGCCTCTTCCGACTCGGGCAACGTGGGCATGGCGCCCTTGCCCTCGCATCGGAATTGCACCTCGACGAACTGCGGGAATGGCTCCGGCTTCGCCCCAAGACTCTCCATGTCGAGTGAGCTTGTACTTGCGCTCAGCCGGGTGAAGTCGGTCGAGGACGACGCTGCCGAGATATGCTTTTCAAATCCAGAGTGCGAGCTTTCAACTGTACCCGTCGTCGAAGCGCTGGTACGATAGCGGGTATGCAACCCAGATGTTTCGAATGCCACGCCGGGTTCATCGAATGGGTGGAAGGCAAACTCCCGAGCATCTGCTTCGGCTGCCAGTAATTGATCACGATAATCGTTGGGGATAAGGAGCGAGGGCGAAAGCGTGAAGCCATGTGACTCCTTGAAGCTCGACGCATCTGATGATTTTCGTACGTGAGGAAGCTGCAGCGAGCTTGGCGCTTCGTTCCTGGGCAATGAGAAGTTGGACGCCTTTGGGAGGGCTAGCGTCGGAGTGATGGCTTCGTGCGCCGTCGCGCAGGAAACCTGGCTGACGGGGCTTAGGGCTGGGACATCAAATTGTCCTGGTGTGAGCATAGTGGGCGATCCCTCACAAGCTCGAAATTGATCCTCGACAGGGGTGGTGCTCTCGCAGTCTCGGCTTAGGTCCAACGACGGTCGATCCCAAGCAAAATCGCAATCAGCTTCGGCAGCATGGTCGTAGCAGTAGTCGATGTCGTCCTCCCAGCTCTCTCTGGTAAGAGACTGAGATCGACCGCCGTCAATCAAGGCTGCCTTGAGAGCTCGCTGCGCAGCAAGCAGATCGAGCTGCCCGAGGGTGTCCGATGCGTTGCTCGCTGGGCGTTGGGGGTTATTATCCGGTGGAATTGACAGCGGCCTCAACATGGGCACAGACTGACTGCCTCTCAGAGATGAGTTGCTGGCCACACTGATGCGCGAGCGTCTCAAAACTGCAACACTTTCATCCTCCTCTGGAACATTCGGTAATGTCGCATCGTACAAGGGGCTAGACGCACAGGGAAGGGGCCAATTGCTGTCGTCGGGGAAGCTCAGTGTGCGCACATGAGTGTGCTCCGGGATAGTGTCCATGTCTGGGCCAGGGAGGTAGCCGTGGGATGTGGCGGGTGGACTAGTGGTGTCAGGAGACGAAGAAAAGGGCTGGGCATGGCGAAATCCACCGCTCGTCTGAGGCCTGTCAAGTGCGACGGCTCCCAACGAATCGAACCCGTCAGGACGGATGGAGGCCCGGCTTGAGATGCGGGGTGGGGGTACGGGTGGTGTGGGAACCATGCTCATGGACGGATCAATGGGGGATCGGGGAGGACGCGGAGGTGGCATTCGTAATTGCTCTTGTGATCTGCTGTGTTTAACAAGACGCCTGGGAGGGGAGAGCTGCTTGGGCAACGTCGAGGAAGATAGGTCGAGCGCCATCCTGGTATAGGGTTCGTCACTGAGCTCCTGTTCGGTCTCTTCAGGCAGCGGGAGGAAGTCGGAGGAAAAGTCGGCAAAGTGAAGGTCGTCGGCCCGGATGCCCTTGAGCGTCCCCGGGGCCGACACTTGCGAGGCCCGAAGTTGCGAAAATTCCGAAGCTAAAGATGTCCTATCCGCTCGTTGAAGGTCGGGAAGATTATCCTTTTGTGTATGGGCCACATGCTGAAAGTTATAGGGCCCCGAAATCTGGATTCGGCGCCGGGGATTCTCGTCAACGTTCTCCAGTGTTGCTGTGCGGCGGCGACTGAAGAACGCGGGGACCACCGAATCCCGCATGGGGGCCGATGTTGGGGCGGGTGCCGACGTCGGGGCGGGTATGGACATCCCGTCGCTGGCTCCTCCGTCGGCCGAGTACAGCGAGCTACTCCCAGACGAGGTCGGGGCACTACTCTCTCGCTTGAGTTTGCCTCTCCGATTAAAAAGAGACTTGCCAAAGATCTGGACACTCTCGGGCCGCTCCCGTGACGGCATGGCGTTGGTGATCGATCTCCCCGAAGACTTCCTTGACAGGCTCAGACCGTCCAACGCGTTTTCCCAGGATGGCCGATCCGTCGAAGCCAGAGACAGTAGCGAAGATGAGCCCGAAGAGGTGGTGGTGTGATGACTTTGGTGCTTGTCCCTTCCTGAGGACTGTCTCATCTGGTTGCTCAAGGCGCGGATGGTCTCTGGCGACGGCGGGCCATCAACAGCGGGCTCCAGAAGGCCTCTGATACTGTCCGAGTCGGCTCGCGAGTGGCCTGGCGAGTTAGGCAGGAGCAAAGTCGCAGACGAGTTTGACCGACCACGGCCAAGCGAGTATTTTGACTTCTTCTCCGATTTACGCCGCGTATCACGGTCGACCGTGTACGCGGGTAGCTCGGAGACCGCCCACATATTCATGGCGACGGCCTACTATTTGCCTCCCTCTGTACACACAGGAAGCTCCTTCACCCTCTCAAATCCACTTCTCGTTCCTCCAGGACGACAGACCGCGAACCGCGGACAGGATCTGCGGGTAACCAACGGGCGACGCGGTGGGCTGGTCACACCTGCCAACCAGTCCTCCCGTTCCGGAGTTCAGAGTTCAGATTACGCCTTGTTGGCGTATCGATCGGCGACAGCGGAGGACCCAACGGCAAGTCGGAAGGGAATGCGCGTTGAATTGCAAACAATGCAATACAACCCGGTGCGAGGAATCGTCCAGAGATTATTTTTACTATCAGGTTAAGGGAAACCTCGCAGCTGTGGGGGATGGGAACGGATCCTGGGGTCCATATATTGTCCCAGCATGATTTCCTATCCTTGCCCTCCTCAATGCGGACTTGGACCCGGGCGAGCGAGGAAGGCCGCGAGCTAGGGCCCCAACGGCTGGCGTGTGCCAGCGACAAGGATAGGCCCGGGATGAGAGCCAGGGTGCTGTCGATTCCTCCTCTTTGGCGAGCGCAGGGGGCCGGGTTGACAAAAGATTTTCGAGCGAGGGGGGCAGGGGTCCTGGTGCGAGCCTTGGAGTGGGGTGCCTTGGGGCGCAGGAGTGCTCACTCACTGCCATTTACTATGTACATGGGGGGAAAGGATAGCTGCACCCCGCTGTCTGATTCTGGCGGCGCCGCTTCCTTGGCGCTGCTCGCCGTAATTAACGCTGGGAACCGTGGTGTGGGTGTTGGTGGGTTGGCGGTCCGTGAAAACGGTAGCCATCGCGCCAGCAGAGGGCCACCAGGAGTCAACGGTGTTGCCATTTCCTCGCTCCCCTTCCGAACGGTCCCCGCTCATCAAAACCTCAAGACCGGGGACGAGCTCTGTGGCACGGACACCAAGACGGCACAGTTTCTGGGGATTGTTTGACGAGGGACTCTGAAAAACGGGCAAGAGGTTGGGCCTGGGGGAAGAACGCTTCAGAATTCAGACTGCTGGATGCGCACGAGCGGGAGAAGTTCCCGGGCAAATGCTGAGCTGCAGACCGGAAAATCTCAGCGTCACACCGCAACCTTCAATATAATGCCGTCGTGTACTCGGCTCAAATGGAGAGCAGCTAGTGGTGGGCGTGGAGTGAAGGGAAAGAAGGCCGGGGCCACGGCAATCTACGTCGCATATTCTGGTGTGGCCCAACAGCAGAGTTGGCAAGAGGGATGTGGACGGAACCCGGGGTGGGGTGAAGTCGGTAACCTTTCTGTCGGCGATGTTGACGCGAAGCGGACAGCCGAGGAGATGTGGCCACATTGACGGGTGGGTGCTCCCGTAACTGCGTGGCAGCAAAAGCAAAGGCACCCTACAGCATGGCGATGTGACCGCCGCAAAGAGCTGCCGCCGCTGCCTTGGGTCAGGATATATTGAAGCTGGATCGCAGCGGCCGGCTCGTTGCGAAAGCCATCTGGGCAGCTGCCGGGCACACGCGAATACTGTGGGCTCCGTGTTAGTAGTGAGTTGACAGGGGCGTCCGGCTCCAGGATACTCCAACCCAGATGCTGTTTCAGATTATTGAGTGAAGCGATGACATTTGGAGAAGCTTGGGCTTGTGATGGCATCGAGAACAGCTTTCTGGCGGGGTAGCTATCCGCCAAGCCGTCACGCATTGCAGTCGACGCCGTGGCGGGAGAGCGAGCCAGCTCGGCAATCCACCACGGCCCGGGGACCAGTGCTCTCGGTTTCCCCAGAATCCAAGCTTTGATCCAGCTCATGCCCGGCATAATTCGCCCGTGACTTGTTGACGGAGAGCGTGTCCTGTGCCGTGTGCGAACAATTGCGATATGGTCGATCCGTAACTAGAATACTTCGAGGTTTGCCGGAGCGGGCGGGTCGAGATGCTCCCCCGGAAGCCCGCTTTCTTGAACGCCGTCCGAGATTTCGATCAGCGCTCCCTGACGAGCCCCACGTCAGTATAGGGCATAGTGAGCGCGAAGAAGCCATGGAAGCCGCCGGAAACGCCTTGCGGCTCCCGTGGGCGTGAAGACTCGCACCACCGTTTCAGTCCTAGTCGGGCTTGTGACGGAGAATGCGGCGGCCCTGAATTTGGCAGGTCTCACCTCCCGTCGGGACTCCCATGAAGCAATGGCCTGCGCGTAGTCCGTACACAGTATGAGGCTGGGGAGATATGCTAGACGATAGCGTCAATCAGTACGGGAAGCTCCTTCCCAGTGAGGTGGCTGCTTGATGAACCCCCACTCTACCAGGCACCTCACGAAGATCACTATCGCACTTGTTCAACCCCGGCAGATATTGACTGCAGCTAACTCACCAAATGCAGCCATCAATCCATCTCACGCGTCTCAAACGGATGGCGGTGGAAAGAAGGTCGACACTCAGCGCGGGCTTCTAATGCTATTCTCAAGACTATCGAATGATGACCTGGGAAGCACTACTCTGTGTGCATTCCAATCGAGGCATTGCATGTGGTACATCGACCGCCCTCAGGTGGCTGGTTGAGTTGGGAGGATGGATCGAATAAGCTCCCCGCCGCGAACGCTGAACCCAATTGGATGGCAATGGGCAAATGCGATTCCCAGGTCCGGTCCTCGGGCAGCTGATAGCGACAATGAGGTACGCGAGGTTCCTTACAAAATACCTACCTCCCCACAGAAATGAGAGGCTGAAAGTAAGTTTTTGGCTCGAGTTTCAGCCACCAGAGGAGTGACACCAGCCATCCAAATGCTAAAACAAAAAGTGTCGGGGCACCGAACGGTGGAGTCGGGTTCTATTGTAGGTAATGATCAGGGCTGCCAGTGTGGGAAGTGAGGTGTCTGCCGGGTCCCGCCTGATGCAAAACTTGTTAGCACTGAGCAGTCCGTTTGGGCAGTCAGTGGAGAGCCTGTGACGGTGGTCTCCAGGACCTGAGGTACCTGGCAGACCCCGATGCTGGACGCTCTAGGAGGCAGAATCCACAAGCAAGTGGATTGCGGTCAAAGAGGCTGGTGGACCGACATGGGAGAATGGGTCGGCGGAGAAGGACGTTGAATCCCCACGTTGTTAGACAGAGTACGCTTGCACTTGAATACAGCATGGAATCCCACTGAGCATCCACATCTTCTTCTTCAACCTGACCGATACCGATGCTCTCTACTCTACCTATCCAACTGCTCAGTTCGGATCTCCGCTGATTATAAAGTGATTTACAGGTAATTTCTGAGCTTCAGCGTGGAAGCGAGGAGGATCTTCAGTACCTCGACACTACTCTACGACGGGATGGAACCTAAAATAGAGGAAGCTACGGATCCGTGGACGTGTAGATTGCCCAATGGTGAGCCAGTGAGTGGGCCGCCTCTCATCCTCTCACTGGATGCCTCTGAGACGGCTCGAGGAGTCGTGCGAGCACGGCGGAGACCCGACAGGGGTCTCATGCCAGGCCGCTTCCGTTGGCCAACCAAATCCTTCCATGTTGTCCAGGAGTTCCCAGCTGCTTGGGAACTGGGGGAGTGGGATCACTGCATTTCTTGCAGTTTGCGTCAGGAATTCGCTATCAGTGCAGACCTCTGCTTGCGCGTACGCGGTAAAGATGAGGCATTAACAACCCTCTCGCATGACAGGGATTTCCTCAATTGCTCACTTATCTGTTTCTCGTTTCTCTCTTTCTCTCTGGCGAGCATGCCTTGGGGGAGCGAATCTGCTTTTCGGCGACGTATGGAGACCTACGATATCTAGGGCAACGCAGCGGACCCGCGCGACGGCGGGAGCCGCCCTGTCAAAATAAAATCGATAAACCAGCAGACCATGGTTTCCGGGTTGCTGGCTCTGGGGAAAAACGGTTGACCGCGACGGCATGAATAAAACACCAGTTCTCAACCCGGCTTCAAACAATTGCGCCCCGACACCCTATTTGGACGTCGCCATCACCCAGGCGTTCCCGCAGCGGCCCCCTCATGTTCACCAGCGAGCCTTTGGCCTTCGATCCCGCTTCCCGACTAACCAACCCGAGAATATGCAGTTCCCGTCTTCCGAGTATGCAGGCCAAGGAGACGGGGACTTTTGCAAGTGTTGGTCTTGTCTCAATGTGCTTTGACAACGACGTAGCCCGTTGGCAGCATGGGACCCGAGATCCTCAATGCTGGGTGAATCGACGCGTGGTCTGAACGTTCTCTCAAACGGGACCTTGCCTACGGCAGCTCTCGCCCGAGAGCGTCTCTGCCTTGCTCGGGTCGAGGTGTTGTCTCAATACATGCATGCACGTACATCGAAATTGTCTCGGTGTCGGTTCTACACAGAGGCGCGAATATTGCTGCCGAAATAGCGATGCGTGGCCTACGCTACCTGAACGAGCTGCGGAACAATCGCCGTTCGGAATAACGGTGTGGCTTTCTAGAACGAGCCAGAAGCGATTCCATGCTCCCCGTGCAGCAAATTTGCGGGTGCTTATTGGCTTGCGGCACACAGCCGGCCCCTGCAGCGACCCCGAAGGAGCAGACGGAGTGCAACACCGTGCCAACACAGACTAACCGCTCAAGGCATCGAGCTTCTGCACCTGGCAGAGCGCTAGTTATCACGCATCTCGTTACCTAAATGGACCGACCCTTGCAGAGTGCAGGAAAACGGGTCATCTCCACCTCTTTGTCGCAATACGGTTCCTGCAGGAGCAGAACGATAGAAGCGTCCCGCTGCTGTCATCAAAGGTGGAAGGGATGAGATCATTTCTACGAAGGCTCGGGCCAAAAGAAAGAGGCCCATTAACCAGTGCGAAATATCCCTTCTTACCGTTAATACCTCCTATGGCTTTAGCTATGGTAGGGCATCTCCCATTCTGCAAAGCCTTGCTTACATTTTAAAAAGATCTTGCTGTATTTTGAAAAGGCCTTGCTTCATTCTGGGAAGGCCTCCTTGTGTGCTGGAAAGCCCTGTAATGTGGAAAGCCCAGGCCTTACAGTTCCAGCATGGGGCCGTATGAGAATTCCAAGAACACGTTTTCGCACAGAGATAAGAGACCATTTTTTTGGGCCTGATGCCTCCGTACCTGGTACGGATTCGTACACTGCTCATCCAACCCACAACAGTGCTGTGGGCTAAATTTCGGAGCCAATCTGTCTCTTTTGCAGTTTTTGCTTGGGTATGCCACAGTTCGCTTGTTATTTCTACCCAACTTCGCAGCATCACGTTGCATCAAAGATCTGCGAAGAAGAAAAAGGCAGAGACGGAGCTGCTTCGCCGTGGTCGCCCAGACCTCGGATCAAATCAACAAACTATGAGAAAGAGATAGTCGACCACAGCGGGAGCCGGAATGACTTTACTCTCCCCTCCCCCCTTTGCCAATAAGCACCTGTCACAACTTACCACGTTCATTTTCGGTACCAAAATATGCCAAACGCGGCCCGGAACAAAAGGGATGGGACCTCGTCCGGTCCAAATAGGCAACCGGTCAAGTACGAAAGAGAGCCACGAAGGCTCTGCAATGGCGATTTGCTTGTGTGCGGTTGCAGTGCGGCCGCAGGTTCACGCAGGATAATAAGTGCTCAGGTAATGCTTGAAGCAACTTGCTTCATGTTGCTGTCGCAAGCGTCTCTTGCTCCCAGTACCGAGACCACCTGTTTATTTTCTCCACAAAAGGCAAAGTCCTGGCCTCCGACCGCTCGGATTGGCATGGCTTCAGCAGGCTCCCGAGCGAGACCCTCGAGTACCCTCGAGTGGTTAGTCCTTCCCACGCCTTGACATCGCTGGGCCTGAGACCCCCGGCGGCCACCTCGGCCCACAAATCCGCTGTCCAGCGCCGGCGACCGGTCAACTAGCTCTGTGGATGCTCGGACGTTCACTGCCGTCCTCATAGGAGGAACCCTACCTATATTTACGCTGTACCGGTGCATCGCTCACTTGAACTGACGCGATGGAGCGGCGTCAGCGGTGCGTTGCAGCCCCCAGCGTACCTCCATACCTCGCGAGGGCAGGATATGCGCAGTAGTCGAGCTCCTGAGGCCAACGGGCTTGGTTCTCTCCCTGAGCACAGCATACGCCATTGCAGCACATGGTGGAGTGGCCCACTGCTGGAGAGCTTCCAATACGCTAACCAAAGTAAGAACACAGGCTGACAGGCCGTGGGCACATACACTATGAAGCACATACAGATATGACAACTCCCGATCCTTCTGTTTGACTGAAACGGCAACTGTATCTCCAAGTGGAAACAGATCTGCTAGCAACTGCCGCCCAAAGCCAAAATTTCAGTTGCTGACATCCCCTTACTCGGGCATTCAGTGCTGATCCCCCTGTCGTTGCCGAACCCCAGCCATTGATGGATTACTACCCCACAATCCCAAGCCTCTTACAGTTCTCCAACTAACAACAGGTTGGGGACTGCAAGTATACCCGAGGTTCTAATGTGGTTTAGATCTTCCAGGTTGTGATATCCGCTCAGTGTTGTAGCTGAGTAACAGCGCTGACTATGAGCCCACATACCGCGTGAGCTTCCTTTCCCTTCTAATTCCGGAGGCAAGACAAGCATATGGGGAACAGACAGCCCAGGCGACCGTGCTGCCAGCTGCCCGTTGCGCACGTCCGCTACGTGGGACGGATCACGGATACGTACCAAACAACTAGCGACCGAGGCGTCTTGTGTTGCGTTCGGACACCGGAAACTGACAAGCAGGGCATTCTGCACAGTATACAGCAACCGTACTTCTAACTGAATGGGCTTGATGTTTGACGGTATGCTCAAAGCATCGAGGGGAAAGGAAGTCGGCTCCCGTTACATGGGGGGCACTTGTAATTTTGGAGTACGTATAAGCAAGGAACCGCGAAAAGCACCTGCAAAGCAAGCGCTCACCATGCGGTAATGGGCATCAGATTGAAGAAACAGGAGGGACTGGCTGCACCACTCGGTCATCGACGACGTTGCGAAACGATCTTAGTTTGGTCACTCTCTGCCCTGTCTCGACAAATTCTGAGCGGACGCAAGAGAGAAAGTTGAGAAACGGTCCCGGCCCAGTGGCGCATGTCGTGGTCGGCGAATGGTTGCTGCATCTCTAGCGGAAGGCCGTGCTCACGGCAGAGAACAGCAAAATGCTGCACGTTCAGTCCCTGTGGTACCACCTCATCGCCCTATCACAAATGACGGGGCTGATCGTGCGAGATTTCCGCTTGCACCTAGTGTAAAGGAACTTCGTCAGGTCGACCGGCTGTTCTCGAACTTTGTTCGGCGAGTGTGTTGTCAACGGCCGAGAAGACGGAGAGAACCATGGCTTTTGGTTGCCTCACTTGCAGAAGCAGCACACTGCCCTTGTCCCTGCATGCTAACAGTGACAACAGCTTTGGGACCTGTTGTGTTGTCGACCTCTCCGCTTATTTTTCGTTTCGTTTCTTTTTCTTTCTGTGTTGCAGTTTTGCAGCAGCAGCAGATTCCTATCGCCGATCCTGGATCTACCCAGGGTTTCTATCTCATCTCGCAGAGCACCTTGCAGCCTTCTGTCGTGTTTCTGCCCTCCCAGATTGGGGAGTCTGCTGTTGTTTCCTTTGATTGCGTTTGTACGAATCCGTACTGTGGTTCGTGTCAAGACGCGCCAAGACTCCAGATTTGGCATCGACCCCCAGCGCATCGTCTGTGTAACAACGCAATCACGCCAGGGCTACGGAGTAGGTGCCGTTATGAAGATACGCCGTGTGGTGGCGCGGAATAAAACCCCCCCAACCATGGTTCGTGGGGACAAACTCTTTTCCTGTCGTCTCCTGTGCCGTCCCGTCCCTTTGCTCCGTTCCGGTGGTAAAGAAAAAGAAAAGAAATGAGGGAGGGATGCGGCATCTGCCGATCAGAGGGTCCTTGGCACCTGACAGGGCGGTGTTTGTACTCCAGCACCCGCAGCCTCCAAGGGAAAGGGTGAAACTCGCTGCCGGCGCCAGCGTTCTTGACCTCCTGACATTCCTCTCCGACTGACCAAACCTGCGAGTCAGCCATTAGGTACAGATGTACATACCAGCAAATATACTGGCGAGTACTGGGGCGTAAAGCTCACCGACACTTTTTACGCCTGCACTGAACCGTCCCGGGAGTCCGGTTATCGGGGAATGAGTCGTGATAATTGCTTTTTCGAAGGACGACGGCATGTCACCGTCTGGTTCCGACAGGCTGGGAGAAGGCTTTTTATTAGTGCAAGTCGGCTGCTCGCTGGCGCTGTGGCAAAGCAAACTTTGCTTGTTTGCTTTCTTCGGCTTTTCCCTTTTCTGCCTTTTCGCCGTTTTTTTTTCTTTTTCTTTTTGTTCTGCGCGGCAGGTGCCGCGTTTCTCTCCTTTCTGACCTGCTGGACCGGGACGTGATGATGGGCCTTGGGAAAAGTGAGCTGGCGCGTGCCTCTGGTAGTCGCTTGCAGTTGGGCTTGAACGAAGGATGCGATGCCCGTCCGGAGGGAGGCGACTGGCATTGGGATATCAGGGAGTCACCGGGTCAGACGGGGGGGTTATGCAGACTGTCACATCACGACTGGGGAGCTGCTGTTTGGGTCGGCCATGACAAGCGAAAAACCCCCCCCCTTGCGTGCTCGATACAGGTGACGCCATTTGCTTTTCTGGGTCTGATGTTGTTGATGGGTGCTGTGGTACCATTTCCGTCCAGGTCAAACGCTGTGCTCACCTATGGTGCGTGCTGTTAGTGTTTAAGCTTTGGATGAGGTTGGCGGCTAGAGCGGCAAGAAGAGGAGGTACTCCGTACAACAACAACAACAATCATTGGATGTTATTCAGATATCCTGGCAGCCTCTGTAAAACCCTCCGTCATGTTGGGGTTGGTAGTGTAGCAAGCTGTGGTATAGACTGATCTTGCCCACGGGCAAAATGTGTTTTCGAGAGCTATCTGGTTGGTACCTACCGACCTAGGTAGTTTGTGCGGCAATGCCGTAGGGCCTGTCGTGTCTCGGGAGAGAGTCATTTCTCTTCGGGGGAAGAGCAGTTAGTCATCCCCTCTCGGGAGTAGAGATGGTGCACAGCATCACACAAATGAGTGGGCAGCGGAAGTTTTTGGTTCTCGTGCCACGACCTCGGAATATATCCTCGCACGACGTCAAGTGTCTTCAAAGTCTCGCCGTCATTGGAAAACCTTGATAGGCTACCAGAACCAACTCATCGTCGAGGTTGGAAATGACACTCGACTTGACAAGCTAGGAAATATATAGAAACAAAACTCTTCCCTCTCGTCTCCCTACCTTTGTCACATTATATCATACAGTACAGCCTATATTTGGCATATCATGGCCACCGCTAGCAAAGACAGCCCAGCTTTTACCTAGGTAGGTAGGTATATCGCCTCACAGCTATGATTTACCAGTTCTGAGATACGGTGGTTCTATAGGTACTTGTCAACAACAGGCCCAAAACATACAGCGGATAGCCATCATCCCCTAAACCCAGACTGGTATTGACACTATATTGAGTTATCATGTCCGACCCTCTAGGATACACCAAAGAGAAGACGACACTGGACTCATCCCTCGTTTTTGTTTATGAAAGCCGTACCTCGCCGCTAACCTCCAGTCCCTTAGACTCCTGTCCTAAGACCGCAACAAACTGATAATGCTACGCTCGTTCAAGTTCGAGTGCCAGGGGAACCCCAAGTTGATGAGAAGCACATCAAACTACCACCGACAAGCTGATACATGTATCTACGGATCTCATCCGTCGACGAGCTGATAGCACCGACTCGTCCCTCCTCCGCTAATACCTTGTCAGCAAGATCTTAGAAGTCGCCGTGTTAAAGGGGACACTCTAGCTGGAGAGTCGACTTGAAGCATTCTTGAGCCCGTCGTTGAAGCAACCCGAGCGAAGCCCAACACAGGAAATGGAAGAGGTAATTTGGATGTTCAACCATCTTCTCTCACTTGTTCCGTTCCGTAACCGAACTATCCTGGGCGGCCCTTTAAGGTCCCGGGGAGCTAATATCGCGCAGGCAAGACGGAAAGATCACGGCAACCGACAGTGGCTGCCCCTTTCCGGCGAAAACCGGCCAAACAAGCGAGGGTGTCATCACAAGCATCATCCACGAGAGCTTCCATAACTTTAACTTGTATAATATTCATGAGGCTCGCGACGAACGTTGCTCTAGCCAGACAAGAGGTATCCCGGTTCAAACGATACATAAAACAACAAACAGCCCACCTTTCCTTCTCCCAAACTCCAAACACCCCCCAAATGCTCGATAGATACAAGCCGTGCCGACGCCCGTCGAAACGGGCAGTGGTAATGTATATACTGCATGACGGAGCCCTGCGAAGAAACGGGAGTACGCCTCCCGATGCCGACAATACATGGTTCGGACCGCCTACAGACCTTTGCGGTCCTTCCCGCTCTTCTGGGAATCATGATGCCTGTGGTCATGGTCGTGGTCATGGTCGTGATCCTCCTCGGGCTCTGGGCTGCTCTTAGGGCTGACATCCCCAGGGATGAACTCGTTGGAGATTTGTGCCGGCTCAACCTCTTTGGGCACGAACCGCACGCGCACTTTCCTAACACCGCGTACTTTGCTGCCGACACGGGCGCGGATAGCGTCCTCGACGCCACGGACATCCTCCACTGTCCACATGGCAGGCACGGCAATCTCCAAATCGATGAGATAGTTTTGGCCAGACTTAACGCCAGATAGGTCTCGCAGCTCGACCTCGTGTCCTTCGCTAACATCGACAAGACTCTTGCTGACTTGCTTGCGGACTGACTGGCGCACCTCGTCGTCAATGCTGCGGTCAGCCAACTCATAGAGCGCCGAAATCGTGTTGCCCCATCCAGCCTTGATAACAAGAAGCGAGATAAGTAAGCCGCCAACGGGGTCTAGCCATGCCGCATCCTGCAGGAAATTTGCGCCCAAGATAGCGAAGAGGGTCACGATGCCCGTCAGGCTATCCACGCGGTGGTGGACGGCGTTGGAAGCGAGAACAGAGGACTTGCGCTCCCGAGCTACTTTCATTGCTACAGAAATGGAAGGTCAGAAACGTTGTCACATGCCAGGGGCAGGGCAGAAGCATGAGGGGTTGCGACTTACTCGCATGGTACAGCCACTCCTTGATGGCGACAGTACCGGCGGCGAGCCAGGCAGCATGCAAACTGGGCCCTTGTACGCCATGGCCGTGGCCATGACCGTGGCTGTGACCGTGGCTGTGACCGTGGGCGTGCTCCATCATGGCGGCGGCGGCGGCGGGGTCGAGGAAGAGCTGGGCGTAGAGCGAAGTGCAGCTATTCATACACATGAACAACCCCCCGAAGAGCAGCATGCTAGACACTCCCAGTGATCCCAGGCTCTCGACCTTGCCGAACCCCATGGGGAAGGTTTCTGACGGTGGGCGCAAACTCCACGAGACGGTCGCGAGGGTGAGAATGTCCGAAGCCAAGTCGCTCAAGCTGTGCCAGGCATCGGCGATCATGGCCTGCGAGCTGAAGAGGTAGCCACCGGCGCCCTTCGCAATGGCCATGCCGAGGTTCGAGTACAGACCGATACGGGTGATGCGGACGCCAGCGTCATTCTTGTTCTGCGAGGTGAGGTAGACATTGTCGTGATGGTGGTGGTGGTGATGGCCGGCGTGGCCTCGGGATTGTGTGACAGACATTGCCCTCCTGCTCTGACTGTTGCAGCCGTTGGGAAGTGGTGTTCGTCTTGGGATGAATTGCGCGGCCGGATTAGAAGACGGGAGTGAAGGGAAGGCGCAATTGAGCGGGTGTTGTCGCAGGTGTTCGTGAAATGCTCGGTTAGACGAGTAAGTCTGGTACACGCGTGATGCGCATGCTTGTGGGTGATGTGTCCTCGGGGGGCTAAATATGCCTGATTGAAGGAGCGCACTCCGAGCCAGTCTGGGATGTCGGAGGGGCGGCGTTGCACCGATGCGCACCAGCGATGGGCCCGAACATCGCCGGCAAAGCGAAGACGACATTGAGGAGCGCCGGCAATGTGCGAGTAACGAGAGAAAGTTCTCGGCAACCCAGCAAAACAACCTCAATGCGGGAGCGGGATGCGATCAGTGCAGATGCGGATTCATCGGCGAAAAAAGTCTTGGGCTGCAGGATGGAAGCTTCGGCGACCCATCATCTCGTAACGACGTCACAGCATTTCGCGTCCACGAGCAGTGGCAGTTCAAACCCCCAAATTCTACCAGTAGCTAGAGCTATTGTAATTGATGAAGAATCGCACATCTATGGGATAGAATACTGATTATATTTCCTCTTTTTGTCCCAAACTACTCGGGTCGGTACTTTATCCCTCCAGAGCTACTCCGGGACTTCAAAGACCCCGCCATTCCATTCGCCCGCTGCCCGCTCTTGCTTCTAGAAGCTTGGGCAGAATAATGCGGGGCCCTCCTAGAACAGGGTGCCAAGTCGATGACCAAACTCTCACGCCCCAACCACAACAATGTAACAGGCCAGAGGAACTAGACCTACCGCTTCCTCCTATAGCTGCCCCAGGGATACCAAAACAATGCCCAAACCGCTGATGCGTATCCCGTACACGGATCCATTCGCCAATCCGACCATCATTCCCACTTCCGCCCGGACACTTCAGGGTGCTGTTGCCGCTCTCCACGTCTTCTTCAAGTCCGCTCCACCCCAAGGCTTGCCAAACTCAACAGTTGTTCTTTCAGGGGCTGGTCTCTCAGTAGCTAGTGGGCTAGCTGACTATCGGGGCACGCAAGGCACATATCGGGTGAATAAGACATATCGTCCTATCTTTTACAACGAGTTCCTCACGAGCCACGAGGCAAGAAAACGCTATTGGGCCCGGAGCTTTCTTGGCTGGTCGACCTTATCCAAGGCAAAGCCGAATGTTGGGCACTATGCAGTGAGGGATCTTGCACAGCTGGGGCTTGTCTCCAGCGTTATCACGCAAAATGTCGACTCGTTTCACTCAATGGCGCATCCCAAGACAAAAACAGTAGAGTTACATGGCTACCTAAGGTCGACAGTATGTACATCATGCCATGATGAGTTTCCCCGCGACAGCTTCCAGGACGAGCTGGCCCGGCTGAACCCCATCTGGGCGGCGTTCCTCCAAGACGCGATAGCCTCGGGCGCGCTGGATACAGAGGACCCCGAAGTAAAGCGAGCTCGCGGCATTCGAATGAACCCTGACGGCGACGTCGATGTACCAGACGCACCTTATACAACCTTTCGATACCCCGTAAGTGTCCAAAATATACAATTCCCCTCGGCCTGTGAGTTGAGAGCCGCTGCGAATCTTCCAATACTTCGCGCTATGCCCCAGAGTGAAATATCGTAGCTGACATTTTCTATAGGCCTGCCCAAGGTGTTTGGTAGATCCGCCAACTCTTGCCAGCGGGACGAAAAGCATCGTTGAGGTCGACCGTGACGGGGCATGGAATCACACGAGTACTGCAGGCATTCTCAAGCCAGCAGTCGTGATGTTCGGGGAGAGTATTAGGAGTGAGGTTAAGGATGCAGCTGAAGAAGCTATCACCAATGCCGGCCGACTTTTAATCCTTGCTACGTCCTTGGCAACCTATTCAGCGTGGCGCTTGGCGAAGAAGGCAAATGAATTGGGCGTGCCCATTGCGATCGTCAACATTGGAGGTGTTCGAGGCGAGGAAGCGTTTTTCGCAGATTTGGATCCGTGTCAGCTAGGGAACGAGGGATTGCGAGTAGAAATCTCTACCGAGAGTGTGCTGCCGGCCCTTGTCGAGGAATTGCGCCGGTCTGGGTTCCATGGCAAGAATATTCCGTCCTCCGGAACGCCGTTTGAGCGTGGTGACGCTGGCGTATTTAGAGATATGTTGTCATAGAATCGTGAGTCTTCAGGCTCTATAGTTTAGAAGAAGGCGTCTTTGGTAGAAGCTGTTTGCTCCTCCAGTTTCTGTGTCTCGGCTGGCTTTGTCGCAGTCTCTGGCGCCTGGGGATGTTCGTTCTGCTTCTGTTTCTGCTTGTGCTTCCTCTTCTTGGCCCGCACCGCCTCCTCCCGCTCTATTTCCTTGAGAACTAGACGGAATATGTCAGCCTTCGGTGATATAACTCGCATCAGGTCCACAAACCATGGTCCCATTCCGCCTCCCTCTCCGGAACGCCGGTGCCCAGAGCCTCCTCCACGTCGACTTTCTCCCCCCTCTGCAGCCTTTCTATAACATCGCGTAACAGACCAATCCGAACGTCAGAGCGCCGGATGAAAGTCGCAAAGTCCTTCTTCATGGAGATCATCTGTATGGACATAGACCCGATCAGCAGGAAGATGACGATGAAGAAAGTCGCTGGATTCCACTCCTTCGACCGCTTCGGCTTCCTTGATTCTGTGAAAAAGGGGTCTTCGTCGCGGCGTGACGGTCGCAGGAACTTGGGCACCATCGACTGCCAGAAAGAGGGTTGAGCAACCTTGGGAACCGCCGTGCTTACAGCGTGGAATCTAGCAAGTGCTAGTTGTCCCTGCCCTTGCCCTTGCAGAATGGAAGCCTGGAGACCTGCGGGCGCGAAAAGCGCACGCCTTAGTGGTGGGCTCATATCGATTGATTTGAAGCGTTGAGTCGGGTGGTGTCAAAGCAGAGTGACTTTTACGAATGGCCAACAGCTTTGAAGGCTCGGGTCAAAAAAAAACAACAAAAAGGGTCTCTTTTCTCCGTGCGAAAAGCGTTGTTGAAATCTTCACACAGTTCCGTTCCGAAACGGCAAAGCCTGGGCTTATCACATCACAGGCCTTTCGGAATGCCGGATTGCCTTTTTGGAATGCAAGAAGGCCTTTAGGATACAAGAAGGACTTTGCAGAATGCAGGAAGGTCTGTTCAGTATTCATGTAGGTGTTTGGAGATGGCCTGTAATAACGAGAGCTTGGGCGGTCACTACAGTAAGAAGGCATTCTTCGCACTGGCTAAGGGGTCCCTCTATCTTGGCCCAAGCGGTCGCTGATTGCCCGCCGGCGGTTTGATAAGATAGACTTATCGTGGGCCCATTTTGCTGAGGTAATCGCAGTAATCGGCTGCAGACCAGGATATCACCAACAATAAGCGGATTTATCAACAGTGGGGCCTTGGAAAACCCCTGAAATTGCAATTTCCACCCTCCTTGGCTACTTCAGACCCCTGTCTATCGATTTCAGGCGTTACGGCGTTGCCTGCGCTGCTTAAGGGTATCTACAAGCCGGTTAAGGCTTCCATCGCTACGTATTTACTCTACCTCCGCCACAGCCTCGGCCTCACTTCAACCCCTGGATATACGTGAAGAGATGGCATCCCAGATTACCTTACGGCAGCAAAACTGTACCCTGATAATGCTTCCAGGGCGCCAACGGCTTCCCCATTAGGCCTCGAGCTTCTATATTACAGGCTGGCCTCCGAAGCCTTCTTTCCACTCACGCCAGACGTCCTCAACCGTGAATACCTTCCTTAGGCTAAAAATTACAGGTGGTGCCGTAAGGTTACTCGTTACGGCCGGCTCTGGCAAAGGCGCTAGTGTAGGCGTAGGCGTAAGTGCAGGTGCAGGCGCAGGCGTAGGCACCCCTAACACCAGGTTAGGGTTAGCTTTTAAATAGCCAGTACTGGTAATCGTAATAGGGATCTTACCAGAGAGTAAGGCTTCTAGAAGCTTGTTTTCTTAATTAGCTAACTAGCTGGCGATCTGTTAGCTATTATGTAGAATAGTAAAGCGAGTACTCTTTATAAGGCTATACAGCTCTGGTAAGGCGCGTTATAATAAAAGGCTTAGTGGCTCTACTGTATTAGTAGTACCGGCCTGTACTGCACGTGTAAAAGCCTCCCACTTGTTACTGTGAAAAGGGGTGTAAGAGAAAAAGGGCAGTAATGGAAATTATAGTTGTAAAACAGCTAAGTCCTATAAAAGAACAATACAGAGGCGCCTTATAAGCTTAAAGAAACTATCACCAGTAAGGTCGTCGTTATTAAGGCCACCTTACACCCACTGGTAGCGCTACACACGCGCCTTAAAGCGGAGCTCCCACTCTTTAATCTAAGGCTAAAGCTGGCTTTATAAAGTAGCTGGAGGCTCCTGTACTACACGTGCCAGGAAGTAATCGCCTAGTAATTTAGAAAAGCCAGTAATAATACATATAAATTAGTATGGTAAGTGGATAAGGTACGCCTGGCAGAGAATATTTTAATTTTAACAGCTAGCCTGTAAGATTTACATAAGTAAAGTGCTATAAGTCTCCACATCTTAAGCTCCGGCTTGCCGTGGTAAATAGGTCTTTTTTACTATAAAGAGGCTAATAGCGCTGAAGACACGCCAGGTCTCCTGTAACTATATGTTGTAAGAGAGCTCTTCTTTACGATTTTTACTAATAAGAACCTTAATTCGATACTAATCCTGGTGGTAGTGAAAAGAAGGTGGTGGCTTGCCTGTAATATGCCATTGCCAGAAGAATAACTGTGCCAAGGCGCCCTGTGTATAAAGAAGGGGGTTCTTATAGCGTAAAGACCTTATAAACTCCTTTTTTACCATCTTATTCATTTTACCATCTTATAAAAGCGATATAAGGCAGCCATATAACATAAGGCCTTTAACAGAAGGGTAATTAAGTAAAGAGAGGTTGGTAAGCTTTATCTTTTAGTAGTTCTCTCTATGTAAAAGGTAATAATGGCTAAAAAGAAGATCTAGGTACGTTCGGAAGTTCTACGGTATGCTAACTGCTCTGTAAAGTAGGTGCTCCTGAATTGTAAGCCACTTAGCAGTAGAATACCTAGCTTAGATACCTTCGGCACCGTGATCCTTAAAGCTAGCATAGTTAAGCTGGTTTTTTTAACGGCCATATTATTCCAGAAAGCCACATATAACAGCACCACGTAGGTTATCTATATTCCTACCACTATAGGCCACTTACACACACCAAAGCTCAATCACGGTAGCGATATACGTATTTACCATACCCTTTGTGTAAAGGTCACCTTCCTCTCCATCACCAGTAGCCGTTACCGCTACCACTGCCGCTACTATGGTTAGTGGCGGTATATAACTCTCGCGGTCGTCGGCAAGGATTCAAGCCGCCTTAGCAACTGGCACTGCTAACGTTACAGCGAGAGCTTCAGCCTCACGGAGAGCGGCCTACTTATTGGCCTAGAGTGGTGGCTCCGTACAGTTATGGCCGCGGCGCTTCTTAGGCACCTTGACGCGCCGCAGGAGGATATCTTCCTTCAGCCAAGCAGCTAGCTTATCCGGCGTAACAAGCTCGCCGTCTGGCCAGGTAGAGAGGGTTCCATCCGGCCCTGCGCGCGGCTTATGGCACCACGCCCTCCACTCGCGCTGCTTCGAAGCGTAGCTCCTCGTCGTATTTGCCGGCTGCTCGTCCTTCTTCGCTTGCAGGCCGGCTCTCCGCGCCTCCTGAGCACGGCCCTCAGCGGCTGCGTACAAGCCGTCGGCCATGGTGGTGATGGTGGTGATGATGGTGGTGGTGGTTGGTGGTGGTGGTGGTGCCAGCGGCCCTAGCGCATACGGCGCGTTACGTTATAGAGGGGGTAGGGGGTTCGCGTTCGAAATACAGGGGTTGGAAGTGGTTGGAAATCAGGGGCTTCTGATAAGTGGAGAATTTCTTTATCGGCGATAGCTTATCCACGCGCGCGCAGCCGATTACGGCGATTACTAGGAGAGGGTTATTGGTGGTGGTGGTTGCCGGAAGCGGCCTAGCGCGTTACACCGAAATTGCGCTCCCCCTCGATAAGAAACATGTGCGCAGCGCATGGGCCACTAGGTACGAAGTACTTGCGCCCTTGTGCAAAGGTGTGCAAGGATCACGTGCGAATTTCGCTCGTGCAGAGAGGCCAATCAGAACGACTTGATTCGCTAACTAAAGCAAACTGAGAGGAACAAGTGTTGGCAGGCTTAAGCGTAAATAAATATATTCCATTGCAGACCTATCTCTGTAAGCATAACCCCTATTTCAAAGCTATGGCACGATGCGTCTTCTCAACACCAGCACACTTGACTTCAAGTGGGAGCATCTAAACGATGGCCACATTTACGCAATCCTCTCGCACAGATGGGGAGAGGGCGAAGTTACATTTAAGGACATAACCGAAAGTCGCTCTGAGGCTGAGAGGAAGCCGGGCTACAAGAAGCTAGAGATGGCTTGTCGAGTTGCCAAAGCTCACGGCTTCGACTACATCTGGATCGACACCTGTTGCATCGACAAGTCGGACTTCGTCAGAGCTCTCCGAGGTAATCAATTCCATGTTTCGTTGGTATCAAGACGCTTTGATATGCTTCGCTTACCTCGACGACGTCACGGACGTCACTGCGCCATATCTTGATGGCTCCGAGGATGAGAACAGCGAGTTCTAGCAGCTCTAGTAGAGCAAATGGTTCACCAGGGGCTAGACCCTCCAGGAACTGGTCGCCCCGACGGCCCTAGTCTTCCTGAACAGGAAATGGGAACCTATCGGCAACAAACACAGCCTAAACTCAGCAGTATCAATAATTACTCGCATCTCGGAAAATATCCTGGTGGGCGAGTCCTCCATCGATAGCGCTCGCATTGCGCAACGCATACAGTGGGCTTCCAAGAGAGAGACGATAAGGGGCGAAGATGGAGCCTATAGCTTATTGGGTATCTTTGGGATAAACATGCCGATGTTGTACGGCGAGGGAGGGTAATTAATTTCAGCCCATGCAGCACAGTACCTCTGTAGATGCTGGGGTTCACTTTTGTTAATCCTCGCCTCTTGAAACTTGCTATTACATCCTGTTTTCGCCCCGTATCTAATTCCTTGCCAATGCTCTACTATGAATCTTGCCCTCATGTCAATCTTTGCACACGCCAGTGTGTGTTGCAGTGTTGTTGCATCCTTTCTTTTGATCATTAGGAGGTCCGGGCTGCCTCCCGGACCCTGAATTACCCCAGTTTTATGTTGAAACGTCTGACCTCCAACCACCCCCATTTCCAGTCATCCAGTGCGCTTCTTGTAGACAACTAGCATCTGAACAAGAGCTCCATTAAAACCAATATTTCATCTTCCTTACCATCCACAACCCCAGAACAAGTGCACAATGTACATTCCCCGTGACGCCTACTGCCCGTGAGTAATCGACTACCGTCAATCAGAAGCCTACACCCAGGCCGCACGGCTGGACCAAACCGCCCTCCTGTCGCGCGTCAAGCGCGAAGTACCGGCGCAGTGTAAGATGTGCGATTTCCCTTTCCCGACGTTTAAGGATCGCGAATGGCACATGGCCGAGACAGGCCCTGCACGTGTCCCAAGTGTAAGGGCTACATCCCATCCGGGTGCGTGTACAAGCACTACGTGGCGCTATATAATGATATATAGTGGAATGATCACTATGTAAATGCCGGGGACAAGGACACGCTACTTGCGGCGTGCCTGTGGGCTAGAGAAAGGTTCCAGAAGATGTATCAGCAGCGGGATATTAAGGGATGGTTGGAGGTTGGTGACGGGAAGGCTTGATTCAAGTCTGAGGGTGGAAATGAAAGAAGAGGATGTGATGAGAAAGGAGGAGGGACAAGCCAAAGTTTACTCCCAAAAAAGCTCTCAATACCCGCAAGCCCAATTCCCCGCGCCCTAATTACCCTACACCCTCGGAGCCTCCAAAAACAACTCTCCATACCCATTCCCCGGCCCTCTCAACGTATCTGACGTATTCGCAACACCATACGGCAGCCCACCCTAGAACGAAGGCATCCAGGTCGCCGGTAGCACCGTACTAGCCGTATCCTTAATCAGCGCCGCCTAAATCCTCTTTACACTAGCCAAAAACCTCTCCACAATCTCCGGATAGTCCTCCACCGCCAGCTTAAAGTCCTTCTTTTTCCACTTCCCATTCACAATCACATACTCGATGTCCCCCACGATGGCGTGCAACAGTACCGCAGCGACTAGATCGTTCCATCCGAGCAGCGCCGGTGAGTTACCGTTCCACACGACGATATCGGCTTTGGCACCGACCGAGATGACACCGAGATCGTCCCGCCGGAGCGCCAATCCACGGTGACGCGTCGCAAGGAGAAAGGCCTGCGCGACGGACTGCGGGCTGTTTACGGCGACCCTGCGCGTTTCGAGCACGGCCGAGGTTAGAAGCCGGCGTACGGATTGTAGCCAGAGGCGCTCTTGGGTGAGGATATCGCTGGAGAAGGTGAAGTGGGTGTCGGTGCCGAGCGCGGCTTGGTCTTGGATTCGGTGGGTGACGGGGCGGGCGTAGCCGTTGGTGGATTCGGATTCCGGCGTTATCGAGATGTACTGGTTGTGCTCCCGGAGAAGGGCGGCACCCTCGTCGGTGAGTGAGGAGGCGTAGGAGAAGACGATGGGGATGGAGATGCCAACCCGCGTACTTGACGTTGGCGACTCAAGCACCCGCAAAGATGGCATCCGAGTTTTCGCAACACGCGGCGCCGCAGGAAAGTATATCGCGCTTTCCTACTGCTGGGGCGGGCCGCAACAATTAGCGCTTACAACCCAAACCATGACTCAAATGCTGAAAGAGATCAACCTCACTGCCCTGCCCCAAACCCTCCAGGACGCCGTGTACATCACCCGCAAGCTCGGCGTGCGCTATCTTTGGGTCTACGCACTATGCATCATCCAAGACAGCAAAGAAGACATGGGCCACGAGCTCAAGACTATGGCCCAGATCTACCACAACTCATCCATCACCATCTCCGCCGCCAGCGCCAGCGGCGTCCACGCCGGCTTTCTCCAGCCGCGGCAACCAAAACCGTCCAAACATCCGCGTTTCAAACTCCCCTACCGCAGCTTGCACGACACAGCAATCCAAGGCACCGTAATGTTGCAGGAGTATGCCTTTTCTAACCCATATAGCGAGCTTATTAACCACCGCGCTTGGGCGCTGGCTGCAGGAACGCCTCCTCAGCCCTCGGCTTCTAATCTACGGGACGCGCAAGTTGCAGTGGCAGTGCCAGACGACCAAATTCGCCGAGAATAACTCGATTGCCATCATTGATGTGGGCTCCGAACGCTTGGAAAAAGCGTTCTTCATTCCCGAGACACCTCTTCCTGCCAAAAGCTTTTGGTACTCGTGGATCGATACCGTCATCGATTACAGCCATCGCAAGGTCAGCTTCGAGGAGGACAGGCTCGTTGCCCTCGCCGGCGTAGCGTCCGAGTTTCAGAGACTTGGCGAAGGTAGTGTATATCTCGCTGGGCTTTGGAGTCGGGACCTGCTGGAAGGGTGAGCATTCATTCTTTTTTAACCATCTCCTGGGCTTCCTAAGCGGGGAGATTTCACGGTCGGACGGGCTGATATATTGATACAGTCTGATGTGGATGGTGGATCCGACTAAAAATCAGGAATTGCAACCACGACCGTCGGTTTACGTCGCCCCGTCGTCGTCGTGGGCGTCTGTTAATTGGATCGTCGCCTTTGGGGGCGACGGTAGGTACAGCAACAACGGCTGGCTTCTTACAGAGGTGCTCAGTTATGAGACCACGCTTGAAAATGAAGATATTCCGACGGGCAAAGTAGTTGGTAGTATCTTGTGTATTCCAGGACCAGTGCGGGAGACAAGATGGACGGGGACGACGCTTTGGGATGGAACTGACGAGAGGAGGGCGATGCCGATAGGAAAGGTGTGGATGGACGCCATGGAGGATGCACCGGAAGTTGCCAGCTTTTACAGATGGGTAAGTCATTAGGGCTCCTTCTTGCTCCCACTGGCGCCGGACCCACGACATTCCGGAGAATCGGCACGTTCAAAGTCGTGGGAATCCACGGAAGGGGAGACGCATCCCGCAGCGAGGCTTGTAAGGTGTGGTTTAGCGAAGCCGGCATCGAGACGATGGTGGTTGAATGACCAACCGCTCTTATCAACTCCTCCCCTGACGAGTGGAAAGGAGAAGACGGCCCCTCCTGATCAGCCAATACCCTGAGCATCTGAAGGCTGCCCCCTTTGCGACGCTGTCTCTCGCTATCTACAGTCGGGCGGAGTGGAAATAGTGACGACACCTGCTAAGTCAACATCTAGCTGCGAGAGACAAGACAGTTTGATGCGCAGTTCTGCTACAATCATGAGAGAAAATCGGGGCCTTCAATTTCCACTGGCTCCAGTAGATTCCCTACATTAGTGCACTACAGGATCTATAATGGCCAATCTTTTTGTCTCTGCCCAAATGAAATGAGTTATTTTCTCCCATGTCCCCTTGGCGCTGTGGGAACTCATCCGAGCTTACGACATATTCTCCCCAGATGCCGTCAACAGTGCACCATCACGGGCCGCCAAAGTACCGATGAAATCGTGTTTCAATCCCGCCTTGTGTTGCAGAGTTTGCGGGACGGGTGGGGCAAGAGAGCCCCACCTCATGTTGCAAATTCACTCTGCCGAGGTGTGTATTTCAGGCTCAGAGATCTTTTTCGTCTTTCTTC
>Ga0247760_1000428_pt1 | contig 46058 bp, 9 predicted proteins | sample UWRJL171409R4_FD_179936 | JGI IMG/M metagenome (GOLD analysis project Ga0247760, IMG submission 179936) | Plant litter microbial communities from Arlington Agricultural Research Station in Wisconsin, United States - UWRJ-L171-409R-4 | ecosystem: Environmental > Terrestrial > Plant litter >...
TAAATAAAATAAATAAAATAAATAAAATAAATAAAATAAATAAAATAAATAAAATAAATAAAATAAATAAAATAAATAAAATAAATAAAATAAATAAAATAAATAAAATAAATAAAATAAATAAAATAAATAAAATTACTTTATCCTCCTCTCCGTCTTTAATAATATTAATATTCTGATAATTTTCTTCTAATTCTTTAATCTCTTTAATACTCTAACTCTTTAATAATATTAATTTCCTCACAATTTCAGGAGCTAGCCTATTACAGCTTTTCATAATAGCATGTCCACAAATAGAAAAGACTTGCTCTATAAGAGCAGAGGTAGCTGGAATAGTTAAAACTCTTCTAATTATAAGGCTTAGAACTGGGAATGAATAGACTGCTGATTTTTAATAATCTCAAAAATTAATCTAATAAAAGGAAATATTATTATTTGTCTTACACTGTAAGAGCTGAAAGCTCCGCCTGTGAGGGCAAGCGGTCCCTCTACTACTAACTATCTACTGTCGGGGCGTGGTCAGGGCGTTTCTACCCCGCCCACTCTTCTGTTTATTCTACTGAAATACATGTAGTTTAGTCTCAACTACTAAACGCGGTGACAGGTTATAAGGTTAATACCTTATACTAACGTATATTATAAGTGGGATAGGGGTGTGAGCGGGTCGTTCTCAGTTTTATTACGCTTACACCCTTTAGCTATAATAGCTTAAAGGTCTTACGTTACCTTCTTTTTCGTCTAGGGTGGAAAGGGAGACCCCTTTAGCCTGGGGCAGCTTCCCAGGGTTTAACTAGGACTAAGGCGTTAACGGTTTAAGGGTAACTTTATAATGTCTCCTCCTTTTAATCCAGTCTTCTTTATACCACTCTAGTTATTACTAGTTTATAGTTCTTTATTTATTATAACTTTCAGTTTTATACTCTGCTAACTCGCTTCCTTCAGGCTGTTATCACTCTATTCTTTCCGTCTAGGGTTACTAACGTAGCCAGCTAACCTTTATATACCTCCTTTAATAGCCTTATAGCTTCTATCTAACCTTTTTATTAAAGCCAACTGGCTTTCACAGTTTTTACAGCTCCACTCTCTAACCTTTATAAATTCTTCCTTCCTCTCTAGCTTTCCTTAAAAACTTTTCTTCCTTTAACTATTAACTTCCTCCTCTTAAGCTTTAAGCTTTACACGCCGTATAATCGCCTCTTTATACCCTTATTTATTTACTTTTACTATTATTATATTTATTTTAAGCCTTTATAAACGTAACTTTAATAACTTTAATTACAACCCTCTTATTACCGTTACCTGTAACCAGGGTTGGTAAATTAGTCATTAGTCGTTAGTCATTAGTCTTAGTCAAGTCTAGTATTCTAGTTTTAGTTAAGACTTTGACTAAACTAGGCTAGTCTTAGTCAAGGCCTTGACTAGACTAAGGTTAGTCTTAGTATACTATAACTAGACTATTAGTCGACTAAGTTGACTAAAGTTTTAACTAATAAAATGAAAATTCAGTATGATATGATAAAATGCATTAAAAATGAATTGTATGTTATAACTATTATTAAACTTAATAAGCTTACAATTTCAGCTCAAGACCAGCCTAAATTAGGATGTATTTATTCTCTTTTCGTTATTATTATTATTATTATTATTTGCTAATTTATTAATAGGCTAAGTGGTACGAAACGTTTATTAACGCTATAAAAGCTGGAATTGCTAAGCTGAAAAAATACTTTCTACGAAAACTTATATAAGAACGGCTTAAACGACTTCAACCGCATATCATTGCTGTATTTCTGGATCCACGATATAAAACTACACAATTTCAAAGTGGTGGTATTCTACACTTTACTGAAAGAACAGAATAAGAGGCTTGTAGGCTTGTAAAAGAAGAATACTAACTGTAAGTTTGTTACTTTATTACTTTATTACTTTATTACTTTATTACTTTATTACTTTATTACTTTATTACTTTATTACTTTATTACTTTATTATTATACTAATTATTCTTCAGTGTTCAAGAAGAAATGAATATCAATAATGCTAATTCTCCGGCTGAGAATATCTACGACGAGTCTAACGATGAAGATGAATTCTATGTTCAGCCAAACGAAGAAGAGGAGTATAAAGCCTATTTACGTGAGCCTGTGGCTAATAAAAAAGTATTTATTTCATTTAATAATATTATTATCGTTTTTATTATTATACTAATTACGTTTATTAGGTTAATCCTTTAGAATACTAGAAATCAGCTGCTTATAAATTTCCAGTAATTAAATTTCCACTATTTATTATCAACTGATTTTTATTTTTATTTAGCAATTAAAATCTTTATTATAAGTAAAACTTTTAATGGACCCACTTTTTTCTTTGACTAATTAGTCTGACTAGATTATACTAAGAATAATTTAGTCTAGTCTTAGTTAAGGCACTGACTAGACTAGACTAGTCTTAGTCAACGCTTTGACTAGACTAGATTAGTCTTAGTCAACGTCTTGACTAGACTATTAGTTGACTAATACCAACCCTGCCTGTAACTGCTTTATTAACACCCTGTTAATTATCTGCGTTATCTCCTCTTTATTATATCACTAACGTGTCATTAATAATAACGTTAATAAGTTACCTTACTTAGTTTATATTAACTTATTAAATAACTGTACTTATTTAAACTCCCTTTTAAACTATCATAAATATTATCTTATTTAAAGTAAGTAACTACTCTTACTGTTTATAAGGTATTTACTAACTAATTATAGATTTAACTTATTACTAAAAGTGTAGTAATAATTATAGTAATTATCTTTATATGGTAAGTTCTTATATTACTTACGCTCTGTTTACTGTTTACTAAACTATTTAGGGTTTAGACTTTACTTACACCTTAAAGTGTTATATCGCTATTATAGTAATCTATACGTCTTATAAGCTAACTGTTACTTTAACTTACTAAGATATAAACAATTTCTTCTATTAAGTCACATACAGGTTACTAACAGTATAATAACTAATTAATTAATTTAATACGGTTTAGTAAGTCTAACTGTCTCTCTACTTTAATATTAAAATAACTAAATAATAGGCTACTAAGCGTTTAGGCCTCAGTTAAAGTGTCCCTCCCACTCCTTCTAATTTAAGTTTATCCGTTATAATTTGTAGCAGTCTTAGTAACAGTCCTGTAACGCTAGCTTAGGCTGCCTAAGTGCCTTTACCTACCACTTTTACAGGTGGCTTACAGGTTAATATTACTCCGCTTACTTAAGCTTAGCGTCTTAAGACGCGTTTAAACCTTATCTAACGTTATCTGACTATACTTAGCGGTCTTACTAGTCTAGAAGGCTAGATTACTTAATAGTGGGCCAGTCAGGATGTAAGTACACGTTAATTACAGTCTATCTGCAGTTTGTTCGCTGCTAACTATTATTATAAGTTACTATTAATAACGCTTAGGACCGGAACCGTCCTCCTCCTAACAGTCTTTAAGTTAGTAGTAGTAGCTGCGTTTAATCAGTGTATGATAGTGTGGGGGTTATTTACGGTGTGTTTGTGGTGCGTTTGCGGTGTGTTTGCGGTTTGGGTCTTTGATTATATAGTTATCCTTTAATATTATTCGCTGTATTGTCTTTCGGGAATAAAGAATAATAAAGAATAATAAACAGTATGAAAATTTACTTACTGTAAGAATTCAGCCTTTATAAGTTCACAAATGGCTGGCTCGGTCTGATCATCATTATAACAAACATCACCTCTTTAGAATGATGTTGTTTTATAATCTTATTTTCTAATTTAATTACGCTTTTTTTTAAATTCTTTTACTGATTTCACTGTATTTAATAACTTATACTCTCTATTTAATAATTATAACTTTAAAGCTAAGCATAAAATAGTACGCTTTATTATTCTTTTTATTCTTCTATTTAATTGTTTCTATTTCTTTTATTACTTTATGAATTAATGTTTATACTGGTATTAATTATTTACCAGGATTACCCAAGATAACGTAACAAATAATAATATATTTTTATTAATGTTTTAATAAAATCATTCAGAATTCAAGTTTGATATTCGGTGTTTGACACACGTTTTACACCTTGTTGCTAGTGATATATTAAAAGAATATATTTCAATACCTAAAATTGACAATCAAATCTTTTTACTAGTTAATTTACAGCTTCTAAATTTAATCGAAAATGAAGTAATTAACAAAGTGCAATATAATAATACCCTTAAGCTAAATAGTATATATTAGTATTTTAGTGTTATTATGTTATTGTTATCATTTTCCAATTTTAATTATTATAATAGCTTTAACCTTTAGGGTTCGAAGAATAGCTGTAATGGTTAAATATACTACCGATATTAAAAAGCTATTTTACAAAGGCATTACAAAAGCTAACCTAAAGGTAATGGAATTCTCCCAAAACGTTTAAAAAACGTATTGTTCCACTCATTCAGTTAATTACATTATTTATTATTTATTTATTTGATTTTTAACAAATTAGATGTCTTAGCCGAGAAATTTAAGGCTTTATCTGTGGAAGAGCCTGATTTAGTAAGTTTAGTATTATTATTCTTTATTATTATTTACACAGTTATTATTTGTTATTTACTAATATTTTAATAAGTAAAGTGGTGTAAAGAATTTATTAACACTATCCACGCTGGAATTAATACGCTACGGAAATACTAACCACAAAAGCTTTCGGCTCAAAGGCTAGAAGAATTAAAACACTGGATATTGGCTACATATCTAGATCCACAATATAAAATAAAGGTGGTGTTTATTACAGTGATAGTCAAACCAAGCTAGCCATTTGTGAGCTTGTAAAAGCTGAATTCTTAATGTGGGTAAATTTTCATACTGGTTATTATTCTTTATTATTCCCTATTATTCCTTATTATTCCTTATTATTCCTTATTATTCCTTATTATTCCTTATTATTCCTTATTATTCCTTATTATTCCTTATTATTCCTTATAATTCTTTATTGTCCCTTATTGTTTCTTATTATTCTTAATTATTTCTTATTATTCTTTATTATTCTTATTTTCGTTTATTCATTTTACCACTCTTTTTACTACTACTTTCTTTTTCTATACTTTATAGTATATTACAGTTATACTAATTATTATAGATTTATACTGTTAAAGAAGAATTAAACCTTACTAACGCAAATGCCTAAGCTGAAAATATCTACGACGAATCAAACGACGAAGATAAATTCTACGTTCAACTAGAGGCTAGAAGGTATTTAGCAATTCCAGCTACCCCTGCTCTTATAAAGCGAGTTCTTTTTATTAGTAAAAATATTATTACTAGAAGCTGTAATAGGCTAGCCATCTTCTGAAACTGTAAAGAAATCGGTATTATTAAAGAGTTAGAGTATTAAAGAGATAAAGGAATTAGAAGAAAATTATCGGAATTCTAATATTATTAAAGATAGAGAAGAGGATTAAGTAGTTTTATTTTTTTTTTTATTTTTTTTATTATTTTTATTTATTTATTTTATTACTTTACTTTTTATTATAAGATAATCATCATTCTTATTATCAAACAGTATTATTATTTTAAATAATAACAGGTTAATAATCATAATTACCATTCTGTTATTATAATTATATTATTATATTTATTTATATTTCAGTTTAATATTATTTATTATTATTTATCTTACACTGTAGGAGCTCAAAGCTCCGCCTATAAGGGCAAGCGGTCCCTTTACTGATAACTATCTACTGTCAGGGTGTAGTCAAGGCGTTTCCACCCTGCCTACTCTTCTATTTATCCTACTAAAATACATATAATTTAATCTCGATTACTAAACGTGGTGACAGGTTATAGGGTTAGTGCCTTATACTTATAGTTAGTAATATAATCTATAATTTATAGTTACGAACTGTAATTACTGTAGTTTAGTCAGTTATAGTCAGTGTTTTTACTAACTACATATAGTTTTAGTCAACCTACTGACTGACTACAAGTAACTACATTAACTATACACTTTAATTAATTAATAATTAATTAACTAAATTGGATAATAATAAATGGAAATTAGTAACAGTATCTTTAAATTATGCCAGAATTTAGAAAAAACTACCTCAAAATCAAAATGTTAAGTTAACATAATACATAATTATATTAATTTATTATTTTTAAACTTACATTTTTGTTTTACTTTCATCTGTAGATAAAGGTTTATAAGGTTATTAAAGCTGAATTTTAACTATAAGTTTACCTAATCTATTATTCTGTTTATTATTCTATTTATTTATTTTTTATGATTATTTATAAGGTACATAAAGAATTAAATATAAATAACGGAAATTCTCCAGCTAAGAATATTTACGATAAATCGAACAACGAAGATAAGTTCTATTTCTAACTAAATCCAGAAATAAAGTACAGAGCTTATTTACAAAAGCCTGTTATTAAGAAAAAAGTATTATTTTCTTATTACTTTGTTTATTATCTTATTATTATATTCTGTTTAATTTAAATTATAAGATTATACTAATTTTATTATAGATTTATCCTTTAAATTACTAAAAGTCAGTTTCTACTAAATTCTCTGTTTTAAGCCTTATAGCCAGGAGGTTTTTAACTATTCCAGCCACCTTAGCTCCAGTGGAAAGGGTATTTTTCTATTAGTGGAAATATTATTAGTAAGAGCCGTAACTAAATGGCTCCTGAAACTGTTAAAAGAACGGTATTATTAAAGAGTTAGAATATTAAGGAATTGCGAGAACTGGAGGAAAATTTTAAAAATACTATAATAATAAAAGAAGGGTAAGAGAATTAACCTACTTTATTTCTTTTTTACTTTATTTTATTTATATCAGTTTTGTTAAGTTTAATTTAGGTTTATTTAGGTTTTTTTAATTTATATTATATTAAGTTTATTTTGTTTTTATTTTATACAGTTTATTTTAATACTTTATACTATTATTATTTAAAAGAAAGAAACTAATAATAAATATTTTAACTTCTTATAAAGTATAACATTATTAATAGATTTTATAGTTAATTAATAAGTTAACTTAATATTAATTTATACAAATATAATTTAGCCCCACTTATATTTACTAACTTATAATATTATAGTGTAATCTTAGTTAAGGCACTAACTAAACTACAAAAAGTATAGTTATAATCACTGTAATTATAGTCAGTTTTAATCAAGGCACTAACTAAACTACAGTAACTAATTTACCAACCCTGCTAATAAGTAAGGAAAGCCTTTAAAGGTAAAAGCAGTAATTGATAATAGAAGTGCTTATAATCTTATAAACCCTTAATTAATTAACTAAAGGAACCTCCCTAACTGAAGACTTAAGAAAGCACTTATTATACAAAACGGTAAAGGAAATAAATACGCTTATAACAGTAAGAAGATCACAGATAACTCCCCCCTCCTAATTAAAGTAGACGGAGATAACTAAGATATCATTTTCTATATAGTGTTAGTTATAAGGTATAATATAATTTTAAGACGACCGTAATTAAAGAAGTATAACTTAATAATCAATTAAAAAGTAGCTACTTCGCTTTTAACAAGCTTCCTTATTACGATTATTATTTAGAAGAAGCTTAAGGAGTACTAAACTGTTTAAAAGAAGCAGGAAGCTCTCTAAAGAATACTAAACCTTTAAAATTAAAACAGTTTAAGTTAGATTCACTAAGGCAGATAAAGGGCCAGAAAGCCTTCCACACCATCCGAATAATAATTTAGGATACAAGTCAGCAGAGCTTAATAACTCGATTAAGAATCGTTATGTTTTACCTTTAATTAGCAAGATAAAAGAGAAAATAGTGAAAGTAAAGGTGTATTCTGCGTTTAATATATTAAATGCCTTTAATTACTAGTTTGTCAAGAAAAGCAACGACTATAAAATAGTATTTAAAATACGTAATAGACATCCCCAGTATAAGGTTATACTTTTCAAACTCACTAATACGCCAGCATCCTTTTAAAACATAATTAACCACATGTTACAACCGTTTCTTAATAAGTTTATCTTTATCTACTTAAACGATATCCTTACATACTTAGAAAACGAGAAACTCTACAGATGGTATGTCTAACAGGATTTTACTACACTTAAAAAGGCGAATCTTATAGTAAACCCTAAAAAAAGTTATTTCCATATTAAAAAGTTAAGGGTTTAGGAGCAATTTAAAATGGCTAAAAACGTAGTTAAAGAAGACAGAGGTAATTTAGAACTAGCCTACTTCAAAAACACAGACTGAGTTATAAGCTTTTATTAGTTTTATAAATTTTTATTAATGTTTTATCTAACACTTCGCACAAATTACAAAACTATTATACAAACTTACTAGTAAAGAAGTGCTATTCAAATAGACTAATTAACAGTAAAAAGCATTCAATAGCCTTAAGCGTACCTTTGTTATAACACCAGTCCTAGCCTTCCTTAATATCTTAAAACCCTTCTAAATCGAGATAAACTCCTTAGAGTTTACTAGGGTTGGTATTAGTCAACTAATAGTCTAATTAAGATGTTAAATAAGACTAATCTAGTCTATTCAAGGCGTTGACTAAGACTAGTCTAGTCTAGTCAGTGCCTTAATGAAGACTCAACTAAATTATTCTTAATATAGTCTAGTCAGACTAATTAGTTAAAGAAAAAAGTAAGGCCATTGTAAGTTTTACTTATAATAAAGACTTTAATTGCTTAATGAAAATAAAAATCAGTTGATAATAAATAGTAAAAATTTAATCTATGTCATAAAAAACTAATTTAGTAGAAAGAGTAATTAATGAATTATAAACCTAATCCATCTATTCATTTTCTTCTTCTTCTACTATTGCAGAGCTCTGAAAATTATCTTCCATCTCCTTTAATTCTTATATTTTCCAACTCTTTAATAATACTGTTTTTTAACAGTTTTAGGATCCAACCGATTCTGGCTTTCAGTAACAATATTTCCTCCAGTAGAAAACACGCGCTCTACTGGAGCTGAAGTAGCTGGAATGGCCAAGTATCGCCTAGCCATAAGACTTAATACCAGAAATATATAAGCAGCTGATTTCCAGGATTCTAAAGGATTAACCTGATAAACGTAATTAGTATAATAATATAAACGATAATAATATTAATAAATGAAATAAATACCGTTTTATTAGCCACAGGCTTACGTAAATAGGCTTTATACCCTTTTTCTTCGTTTGGCTGAACATAGAATTCATCTTTATCGTTAGACTCGTCGTAGATATTCTCAGCCGAGAATTAGTGTTATTAATGTTCATTTCATCTTGAACACTGAAAAATAATTAGTATAATAATAAAATAATAAACTAATAAAGTAACAAACTTACAGTTGGTATTCTTCTTTTATAAGCCTACACACCTCTTGTTCTGTTCTTTTAGTAAAGTGTAGAATACTACCACTTTGAAATTGTGTAGTTTTATATCGTGGATCTAGAAATACAGTAAACGCATATAGTTAAAGTCGTTTAAGCCGTTCTTATGTAAGTTTTCGTGGAAAGTATTTCTTCAGCTTAGCAATTCCGGCTTTTATAGCGTTAATAAACGCTTCGTACCACTTAGCCTATTAATAAAATAACAAATAATAATAATAATAATAATAATAATAATAATAATAATAATAATAATAATAATAATAATAATAATAATAATAATAATAATAATAATAATAATAAAAAGATAATAAATACATCCTAATTCAGGCTGGTCTTAAGCTGAAATACTGAGCTTATTAAGTTTAATAATAGTTATAATATATAATTCATTTTTAATACATTTTATTATATCCTACTAAATTTTCATTTTATTAGTTAAAACTTTAGTCAAATTAGTCAACTAAAAGTCTAGTCTTCATATACTAAAACTAACCTTAGTCTAGTCAAGGCCTTGATTAAGACTAGCCTAGTTTAGTTAAAGCCTTGACTAAAATTAGAATATTAGACTTGATTAAGATTAATAATTAAAGACTAATAACTAATTTACCAACCTTAGAGTTTACAGTTAGTAAAGAATTTAATTAAGTCTAAGATGACAGGAAATGCCACCTTATTACCTGTTTATTAAAAGGGATTTATAACTTAGCCTTATAATACCTAATTTACGATAAGAAACTAATAGTAATTATCTAGTGCTTTATAAAGTAGGCACTGCATTCAAGCAGGATGGAAGAACTAATTTAAGTCTTTTTAGACTATAATAACCTTTAATACTTTCTCATACAGGAACTTAGTCTCTAATAAGTATTATAAAGACGTAGAAAAAGTTTTAAATCCCATTATAATATTTTTAGAAATTAAAAACAGTACCTTAAAACATACATTATAAGTGTTAGACGACTGGACCCTTAAGTAAACGGGTTTAATCTGTATAAATTCATAGACCGAGTATAACGTCTACTAATAATAATTAGAATTTTAAGTAAGAAGGAAGGAAAAAGGGAATTATAAGTATAAGTGCCCTTTAGGAGACTTTTTAAAACACGTGTAAAAGTATAGTAAGAAGTGCTAAAAGCACCTAAACTATAAAGATATTAGTTATTAGCAAGAATTGCTGTTAAAAGGTGTAGACGGCATGTTTAAACTAAAATTAAAGCTTTAGTATTAAGAGAAACCGTATATTTATAACTTAAATAAACGAAAGGAGTACATCTAATAAGTCTATAAGTCTAGACTTGGAAGAAATATAGGCAGAGTTAAAACTCTCACATAAGTTTAATAAACGTACACCTTTCCCAGAATAAAGAGCCTAGTCGAGGACGTGATTAATAACTTTTAATATCTGCTACTAAATGTAAAATTAACGTTATCAGCCTTACAGGCTATTTAAACTACTCCCTATACTATAGGCATTATAAAGTTCTATCTCACTTAAATTTATTACTAGGATACCTAAATCTAAAGACCCTGGTGCAGGAGTCACTTGTAATTAAATCTTATTAATAGTTAATAAACTAATAACTCACTTATATTTTTAAAAAAGAGATAACTTTATAGTATCTTTAACTACATAACATTATTATACATTAAGATAAACTAATTATGTTAAAATTCTAATAAAGATTAATATAAAGGATAGGTGTAAAAAGTAAGCTTTTAACAGCTTTTTACTTACAGATAAATAGGTAAACGGAACAAGTTAACTAAATACTTATAACGCACCTCTAAGCTTACGTTAACTTTAAATAAAATAACTAATTTAAATTATTATTAACTATATAAATAGTTTATAACATAACAGTAATTAAGTTAATAAATGTATTACTGTTTTTTACAAATTATAGTAAAAAGCTTAACCTCTGCTAAAGCCTGCCAACCAGTACCCCCTAGGCTGTAATCTGTGTAAACTGGATGTAGGAACTATATAACTATTTATAAGCGGAACTTAAGTCCATACGCGAACGAATGAAGAAATTCGTTAATAAATACCAAACTAAGTAACCAGTGCTTAAAGAAAGACTTCACTCTAATAGTAAATAAGTTAAGGAACCGACTCTTTAAAAGGGGGATTACGTTTATCTTTTTTTTACAAAACTTACATATAAAACGACCTAGTAAGAAGCTTAATTTTAAAAGGTACGGACTGTTTAAAATTAAGGAAAAGATCACTACTTCTAATTACAAACTTAACCTACCTACCAGCATAAAGGTGTAGATTAAGGTCTTCCATATCTTACTTTTAAAACCCGCTTTAAAGGGAGTTCCTTTAAAAAAGAAGATTAAGATTAATACTAATAAGGATAAATTCAATATTAAAATGGTTTTAAATTCACATAAGTAAGGTAAGAATTTTAAGTATTTTATTAAGTAGTTAGACTACAGCCTTTAAAGTAATTTATAAGAACCTGTTAAAAACCTCTTATACCTGGACTTAATTGTGGAATTCTACTAAAAGAATACAAACTAAAACTAATAATAAGAATTAGAAATAAGATAAGATCTAATATTTAAATTATTAACCTAAAGAGTATAACTACTGTAGTACTTAAAACCTAAAAAGCGGCAGGACACTCCTTAATAGGCATAGAAGGACGGTTATTAGAACCTTTAACTAGGGTTGTAAGGGCCTAAAACCTAATAAGGAGGCTGGGCTTCTGGAGCTGGTAAGCTGTATATAAATCATGTATATGGCAGTACAGAGAACCGGAATTGTAGATCAATGGCCTACAGGGACGACTTACCTCCTGTAGTTAAAAGCTTATAGTTTTCACGGGCTTAAGGAAGGAGTTAAAGGGTAAAACTTAAGTTAATACACCTTAAGGTCTCCCAAACCAGTTATATAACAGTACGCGGTAGAAAAGTGTGTTTATGTAATAAGTATCTGTTAAGAATAGAGATTAGGATAAGAAAAATAAACTAGTGTTAATAAAAAGAAGCGAAACATAAATACGTTACTACTGCGCTAAAGAACTATTCCATTTATTAAAAGAAAGAAGTGATAGATTAAGTTAAGAAGTTGTTATAAGCTGTGATGACCCCCTGGAGAAGGAACTGGCAGGTGTCCCCGCTAGGAAGTACTATTTGCAATATAATTAAATTAAATAAGCTAGATTTTATATTACATTTTCAAAAAGGCTAGTCATTTAAGTCACTTGTAAGTCAGTTAAGTCAAGTCACTAGTCAGGGCTAGTCAAGTCACGGCAGTGACTTAAGTCAGGCTAGTCAAGTCAGGCCAGTGACTTAAGTCACATAAGTCAAGTCAGACTTAACTAGTGACTAATGACTAGTGACTTATTTTCCAACCCTGAGCCTTACTAGCTGCTATATAGTAACTATAAGACTTACTTTTACTAGCCACTTTACAGTCGGCTAGTTCTAAGTGTTAATAATAACTACATTTCACAAGTATTATAATGTTAAAGATTAGGATAAATTCAGTGATAGCAGAATAGCGGACAGCAGATAAGGGATCGGTGTTTTTTTTATTCTTCCTTACTCTGTTAGTAAGTATTGTCGCTTTGTAAAGAAGAGGAACTTACGAGAATTTTTTATAGAAAAAGAATATTAAAGAGGGGGAATCGTGTAATGACCTTACAGGCTATCACTTAAGCCAGCGTGGCCTAACGGATTCCCCATAGAAAGAACAGTGCAGGAAAGCAGCACGCACGGTGCTGCGCACTGGGCTAGGGATATAAAGACCTAAAGCCTTTATAACTTATTGTTAGTTAATTACCCTAATCTCGCTAAGACACAGTGATTAGAGTAAGCAAACGGAAAAGTAATTGCTTTAATCACTTCCCGAGAGATTAAACACAGTAATCAAGGTATAAAGTATTTTTTAGATAGTTAGTATAGATTGCCATTATCTTCACTACGATGGCCGTAAGGGACTCCTAGTTCCTCACGTTAGTATTACATTATTTATTTATGTCCTACTGTTTAGACTTCCGTCTATGCATTATAGTGACAGCGACTTATAGTGACAGTGTACTCTCGTCTAGGAGTGTTAGCTTAGTAAACCGTCTTTGAATTACCCTTTAAGTTTAGCGTCCTGCTATACGCTCTGTCTTATCTTATCCAGACCCCCTTCGGGCCCTCGTCAAGAGCAGGTCGCAATATATATTTAACACTTACCTGTTCGTTAAGCTTAAATGCAGTGAGTTAGAATTTAGCTTGGTACCCAGTAGTCACTAAGCTTCTAGATTAACTACTGCACTTAGGGAAATGTTATAGCTTTCTCCTCCGAGTTAAGTAATAAACAAAGCGGTAATTAACTACTCTCAGCCCCGTAATACTCTTTATGGTATAATATCAGCACAACACAATACCCTTGTAAACCTAACCTTATCTGCAACTTAGTAGGGCTGTCCGCTTTTTAAATTAGCATAGGAGTATGAAGCTATCGTTAGAAGGTATCACTAGAAGATATCATATACAGCGATTATATAAGGCTATTGTATGAAGCTATTATATGAAGGTATCATATACCTGTTCTTTAAGTTTTCTTTTACATACTACTTTAATGCTTCTACCTATTTAGAGTTTATGTGGTAAGGTTAAAAGCTCTACAGCTCTACTCCTGGCTTAAGCATAATCTTTTGGTTTTATAATTAATAATTTAGTAATCAGAGTATCTTTTTCTAGGACAGGGTAAACTTTCTATACTTTAAAGATAGTTTAGATACGTTAACCTATTCACTTATTTATAGAAAAGCTCCTAACTTATTTTTATCTTCTAGATTATTATTTAGGCTATACAGTAGACTTTTTAATCCTTTTATTAAGTTAATAAACTTAACTTAAACTATATTTAGTTTTATAGGTTTAACGTTCTTCCAGCTAGTTATAAGAGTTATTAAACTTTATTAATAGTTATTATTAATCTTATTAAAGCTCTTACAGGCTACTGTTTAAGTAGAGTTAGTGTAATCTCTAGGGCGTTACTGGGGTTTATTAGCTTTATGTATTATATCATACTATTACTGTTAAGTATTTCTTCTTTCTTTAAAAGACTAAGTCTCCTTATCTTAACTTATAAGATTTATCTTCTCTTATTAGCTACCTAGTTTCTATATCCTTACGTAACTTAATCGGCTATAATACGCTTACGCTTAGTAATAAGGGTGAAGTTTAGGTTCTGCTCGTTCCTTTCCGTATATAGTTTTTTATACGTTATAGCTTTATTAAGAAAGATTACTTTAATACGCTTACAGTGCTTTTTCACCACGTAATAGTCCTTATAAAAAGTTAGGTAATTACCGTTACAGTTAACATATATTAGCTTATGTTATTTTAACTTCAGTTTTATTAAGTAAGTTACTTCTTATTCGCTAATCTTTATACTATCTATGTATAATGCTCTTATGTATAATAAGCAGTGTAATATCTCTTTACAGAACTTAATTTTATATTCTTATTTATTACAGTTAAAGTATTAAGTTGCTTTTACTTTGCTTTTATATCACTTATAAGGGAAGTGCTTATATTTTATAATTATACCCTTTTTAATTAAGCTGATAGTGTCTTTTAAGTTATGTACTTTAATAATAAGCTGTATAGTAAGGTTTAGTTTACTGTTAGGTTATTTACAGCTTTACCTGTAGTTAATTTTACTAATCTGCATAATATTATAAACGTTAAGGTCTTTTATTATCTAGCCTTTATTTATTATAAGGTTATAACTGTTGACAAATTTAGTATATAGTCCCTTCATTAACATTATGTAAGTACGTCACTTAAGGACCGCTTCCTCTCTTAAAGTTTAATATCCTTAGCCTTCATTATTTAAGTATTACGACCTGCACCTGACACAGGCCTTGAGAGGACTGGTGTGGATTAAGACAGAACGTATGGCAGGACGCTAACAGGTAAGGGGCGTTCCGAAGACGGCTTGTTAAGCTAGCACTCCTAGACGGGGGTTTAATGTCACTGTAGGTCGTTGTCACTATAATGCACAAAGGTGAGTTTGAACAGTAGGATATAAATGAATAATTAAATATTAGTGTGAGGAATTAGAGTCCCTCACGGTAGTTATGGGTATAACCATAACTATTTATATTAACTGTTTAAAGGTATTTTATACTATGTTTAATCTGTTATGCTTAGTGGTGCACTACGCAGTTACAGCTAAGTAGTTAACTAAGCAGTGCTTAGTGTTATCAGTCTTTATAGACCACTAAGCGCTTTCTTACTAGTTATAGGGGCTTCGGGTCTTTACACCCCTAGCCTAATGTGTTAGGGTAGTGTGTACTGTCCTTCCGCACTGTTCCTTTTACGGGGGATTTATCAGGCCGCCCTGGCCCAGGTGACGGCCTATAAGGTCGTTATACGATTCCCCCTTTTTAACATTCTTTTTCTATAAAGAATTACTAAATTAGTTTCCTTCCTTCCCTACCTTCGTTATATCTTTTAACTGTATTAAAAAGTATAAGAGATAAAGAAAACAGGAAAAGGCTCTTTGTAACTGTTATATCCGTCTTACGGAGTCTTTTAACGCCTTTAGTTTACAGATATCTCCCTGCATTTATTATTAAACTAAGTCCTTACTGTGCTAAGTTATAGTGTAATCTGATAATTATAGCGAATATTAATCCGCTAGTATACCTTTTTTATATAACGCGTTTAGTTACTCTAACGAGTTTATTAAGGGTTTAGTAGATAAGAAAAAGGAGTTAGACACCTTATACGATTAAGTGGTTACTAAGTACTGTAACTCTTTTATGAAGTTATAGCATGTTGAAATTTAACGGTGTGTTATTAAAGTGAAGGTGATGAAAGTGTTTTCTTATAAGGCTGAGGTTTTATCCTTTTAAAAGCGGGTAAAGGTAGCGGACCTGGTTTGGGCCGAGCCGGCTTCCTGGGACTGGGACTCTTTCCTTACTGGTTTTCCCTCTAAGGGGTCGCTTTAGCCTGCGGTGTCTTCTTAACTTAGTTTGTGACTTCCTTTCTTTTAATAAATGAAAACGGCTCTTTAGCGTAATGGTGGCGCACTTGCTTTCTTCAGCGAGAGGTTGTGGGTTTAAGTCTTATAAAAGTCTTCTATTGCTTTAGATCCTTACCCCTTAGGGTTAGAGGGTTTAAGGCGACTTTTTCTTTTTTTTTACTAACTTCCTTTCTTAACAGTGTTTATTTTTACAGACGCGCTCTTTTACTATATATGTAATTTTATGTGGAGTTTACTAGGAGCTTTAAAGGCCCAGCCTCCTTATTAGGTTTAAGGTCCTTATAACTCTAGTTAAGGGTTTTAATAAATGTCCTCCCATACTTATTAAGGAGTTTCCTACCGCTTCTTAGGCTTTAAGTCCTACAGTGGTCTTACTCTTTAGTATGGTAGTTTAAATGTCAGACCTTATCTTGTTTTTAGTTTTTATTATTAGCTTTAATCAGTCTGGATTCTTTTAGTAAAACTTTATAATTAGGTTTAGGTATTTAAGATTCTTAACTGGCTTTTATAAGTTACTTTTAAGGCCGTAATCTAGCTACTTAACAAGATACTTAAACGTGTTCTTTTCCTTTTGTAAATTTATAACTTTTTTAATGTTATACTTATCTTTATCGGTATTGATTTTAATCTTCTTTTTTAATGGAACTCCTTTTAGGGCGGGTTTTAGAAGTGAGATGTGAAAAACCTTAGTCTGCACCTTTATACTAGTGGGTAGGTCTAGTTTGTAATTAAAGGTAGCGACCTTTTTCTTAATTTAAAACGGTCTGTACCTTTTAAAGTCAAGCTTCTTATTAAGTCGTTTTAAATGCAGGTTTTGTGAAACAAGGTAGACGTAATCCCCCTTTTAAAAAGTCAGTCCCTTAACTTATTTACCATTATAGTAAAGTCCATTCTTAAGCACTAGTTACTTAGTTTAATATTTATTAGTAAACTTTTTTATTTATTCGCGTGTAAACTTAAGTTTAGTTTACAGGTGGTTGTGTAGCTTTTATATTTAATCTGTACGGACTGCGGCTTAAAGGGCGTTAGTAGGTAGGCCTTAATAGAGCTTAGGCTTTTTACTATAATTAGTGAAAAATAGTAACATACCTGTTAACTTAATTAACGTTATATTATAGGTTATCTGTACTGTTAATAATAGTTTAAACTAATTATCTTATTTAAAGTTAATATAAGTTTAAAGATACGTTATAAGTATCTGGTTAACTTACTCTGTTTAGCTATCTGTCTATAGGTGGAAGGTTGTTAAAAGTTTACTTTTCACACTTATTCTTTATATTAGCCCTTATTAGAACTTTAACACGATTAGCTTATCTTAATCTGTAACGATATTATTTAGTTCAAGGTGTTGTAAAACTACCTTTTTCTTAAAGATATAAGTGAGTTACTTTACGGTTATGTCTTTTAAGGTTGGTAGGAAGTAGGCCTATTTTATTAATCTGTCGATTATTACGAGGATTTAGTTATAGGTGACTCTTATAGTAAGGTCCTTAGACTCTGGAATCCCAGTGATAAAGTTAAGTAAGATGGAGCTTTACAGAGCCTGTAGTATAGGGAGTGGTTTAAGAAGTCTATAAGGTTTATAGTGTCAGTTCTACTTTTAGTGGTAAACGTTACAGTTATTAATTATTTCCTTAACCAGCTTCTTTATTCCTAGGAAGGTATATGTTTATTAGGCCTATGTAAGAGTTTTGGCCCGGCCTATGTGTCCTCTAAGTTGAGACTTATAGACCTATTAAACGTACTCTTTTCACTTATCTAGGTTATGAATGTATAGTTTCTTTTAGTACTAGAGCCTTACTTTTAGTTTAGGTATGCCGTCTACGCCTTTTAATAGCTGTTTTAGCTAATAACCGGTTTTATTATAGTTTAAATGCCTTAGGTACTCCTTTCTACAGTCTTACATGTGCCCTAAGAAGTCTCCTAAGGGGCATTTATACTTACAGGTTCCTTCTACTAACCTTTTTACTTAGAAGTCCTGTTATTATTAATAGACGTTATACTCTATTTATAAATTTATATAGATATTAATAGTTTATTTTAGTGTTTAATCGTCTAACACTTATAGCGTATATTTTAGTATACTGTTTTTAACTTTATTGAATATGGTAACGGGGATTAAGACTAGATTAATATCTTTACAGTCTTATCTTTAGTTAAGGGTATTAGCTTATTTATTATTCTTTCCTTTAACGTAGTAGATTTGGAAGTGGAATAAGGTTATTAACTCTACTTACTGTGTTTACTGTAGGCTGAGTTCTTTTATTAGGAAGTACTGGAGGTTATTATAGTTTAAAAAGATTTAAACTGGTTCCTTTATACCACTTAGATACGGTACCTACTTGGTGAAACACTGAATAATCGCCATTAGTTCTTTATTATAGATTAGGTATTATAAGGCTAGACTGTAGATCCCTTTTAATAAGAAGGTAACTAGGTGGCGTTTTCTGTCGTCCTGGACTTAGTTAAATTCCCTACTGATTGTGAACTTTAAGAAGTCTGTTTCGACTTAAAAGGGTTTTAAGAAATTAGGAAAAGCCAGGACTAATGTTGTAATAAAGGCGTGTTTAAGGTTTTTAAACGCCTTTTATTATTTATTAGTTTACTTAAACGGTTTACTTATCCCTATAAGCTTATATAGTGGTTTTGTGATCTTTATAAAATACCTAATAAAGTATTAATAGAAGTTTGTAAAGCTGATAAAGGCTTGTAACTCTGTTTGGTTTTTCAGAGTAGGCCAGTCCCTGACTGCCTTTGTCTTCTCCTTTTACATTTCGAGCTTTTTAGGGGTTACTTTAAACCCCAGATAGTTTAATTCCTGAACGTGGAAGTGGCTTTTCTTTAGGTTTACTGTTAGCTTTGCCTTTTTAAGAGCTGTTAGGACCTGTTATATATGCTTTCGGTATTCTTTTAAAGTTTCGGAATAAACTAGAACGTTATTTAAATATATAAAGATAAATTTATTAAGGAAGGGGTGGAGAATACTGTTAATAAGGCTTTAGAAAGTTGCAGGGGCGTTTATTAGTCTTATTAATATGATATAGTATTAGTAATGCCTGTTACGGGTCTGGAAGGCTGTCTTATATTTATTCTCTTCTTTTACTCTGATGTAGTTAAATCTTATAGGGAAGTTAAGACTGGAAAACTAATTTACTTTAGTAATCTGTTTTTATATTTTAGTAATAAGTGGTAGTGGATAGCGATTTTTAATCGTATCTTTATTTAACGTTTAGTAGTTAACGATTATGTGTAGCTTACTGTCTCCCTTCCTTAGGACGAATAGTACTGGGTATTTTACTAGGGACTGGGACTTTACGATAAACCCGTTCTTTAGGTTCTTATCGACATACTCCCTTAAGGCTTTGGCCTGTTAGGGGTTTAGGTAGTAGGGCTGGAAGCTGTGGAGTTTCACTCCCGGCTTTAATTTGATTTTATGGTCCTAAGGTCTATAGTCTAATAGTTATGGTATTTTTTTTCAAAACAGAGTAAACTTCCTGTATTTTACAAGTACCTTAAATAAGTTAACTTCTTTACTTATCTGTAGATTAGCTTTTTACTTCCTTTTACCTTTTAAATTATTATTTAGGTAACGTGGTAAACTTTTTAGTCCTTTAACCGTTTTAATAAACCTAACTTAAACTGTACTTAATTTTAAAGGTTTAACGTGTTTTTAAACGCTTTATATATCTCTGGAGTAGTTTAGTACCTTTTTAACTTCCTTTAAACGGTAATTATTACTGGGGGATTTATTAAAGGTGAGGTGGCCACTTTTTTAGTTAATTATAGGGTTGTACTTTTCCAGCCAGGGTAGACTTAGGATTATGTTATACCCTGTTACTAGTGTAACGTTAAAGTCTACTTATTATTCATCCCTGTCCACTTTAATTAGGAGTGGTAAGTGGTGGGTGACTTTATTATTATTATACTAGTATAGGCCTCCTTTTTTATTTTAAATGGGGATAGCCTTTTTATACTCTTAGCTAAGGAGTTTCCTTTAGTTAATTAGTGTGGGGTATATTAGGTTAGAAGTACTCCTATTATTAATTACTGCTTTTACTTTAAACAGCCTCTCTTTTCCATCTGTTAAGTTAACACTGATAAAATAATGCTTATACTCCTTTAACATTTAAGTTATAGTAACTATTTATCCTTAAGGTCTTATTTAGCCTAACCTTTAAGTGCCTTTTCTTCTTCTTAGGGTTTTTACTAATTAGTAAACTACTGGTTTCCAGCCCTTTTAAAGGGCCTGTAACCTTTTCCTAACTCCTTTTGAAAAAAACAGGTAACTTTAGTAAACCTGGCGATTAATCTTTCTTAAGTTTTTACACTTTAACGTCCAGTTAATTTTAAATGGTTTAATATTTTTAAAGTCCTTAATAAGTTAACAGTACACTTTACAGGATTAGATTACGGTAAGGTCTTTTTATTTTTAGATCTGTTAATAGTCCTCTTACTTTTATTATTCCCTGGCCTTTCCTTTAAGGTGTAGTAAGTATGTTACAACTAGGTAGTTATTAAATACCCCTCTTTACTAGCACATGGCAGGAGCCTAGTTGATTACGGTGACCTTTTATTTACTGCTGGACTCTTTTAATAGGGAGTAAGAGACTTAATAGTGGGCTGGTTTTAACTTTACTTTTATAATAATATAATCCCGTTTTTAAGCGTTAGGGAAGTGGTTATAAAGGGCCTTAGGCCTGCTATGCTGGTTAAGAGTATAGTTATTATACATACAGTTAATCTATAGTATATTTTTATAATTAGGGTGGTTAATGTTAACTGTAGGTGCTGTGGTTGTAGAGTACAGGACGGGGGAAGTGGCACCTTATTTCTTCTCTTCTTCCACTTACCTTTAAGTTTATTATTTCTCTTAAACCTCTTTTTAAAACTTGGGTAGCAGTAAACTAGCTTATTCTTTTATAAAGTGGCCCATGTTTTCTAATTAAAGTGCCCTTATATAAGCGTAGGTTTTATTAAGTCCGGTCTTTTAATTAACCACTTTTTCGATTTTCGTTACTTTTTCAAGGATCTTTTACATATTCGTGTTAATAATACTGCTAGTAGTAGTAATTAGACTAACAGGTGTCTTTAAGGCGTCTATAACGTGTTTACGTATCTACTCCGTCTTAAAGACAGCTTTAAAGTAAGCCTTTATAGCTTTAAGGATTACTCCAAACGTATGCTCTTTAGCTTCCCTACCTGTTATAGCATCTTAGAAGTTTTTATAAAGATTTTCCTCCTAGTTATTCTTCTGCTTTCCTTTCGCGATTGGTCTGTAAGTGTGCTGTAAGCGTTATAACCCGCTTGACCTACTTTTCTGTTGAAAATTTCCTTATTGGTTTGGATAGACGTTTTCGCCCTTAAAAGAGGGTTTATCGCTATTGCTAGCCGCGCCTTTAGTGCGCGATCGGTGCGTTATCACTGCGCGAGGTAGTTTAGGTCGCTGATTCCAAATCCGTTGTCCAAACGATTTTTAGGGTTTTATAGCTTCTTAATCAATGCCTTTTTTTGATAAACTAATTGCAGGGTATTGCTAGATAGCATTTACGAACTTGTCGTAGATATAAAGCTTAGTATAATTTTCGTTTAATTCTTTAAAGGCTAGAAATTACAGTTAGTTAGTTATTAAATATAAAAATAATAAATAATGAATGTACTAGGTAATTTGTAAACTAATTTGAAGTTTTTATCAATGTAGTTAATAATCAGGCCTAAATAGCTTATCTAGGCTGTTAAAGTCCAAATATCAAATGTTAAGCAAAATAAACCTAACGATTCAATATTTGCCTTTAATTAAGTGTTGAAAAAAATTGAGAAAAAACAATTAAAAGTGGAATTAAGAATAGATTTCATCTTATGTTAAATAATAGTAGGTGTTGCACTAGAAAGTATTATTAGTAAATTTTTTAAATAAATTATTTTAATAATACTTAATTAAGTCTTAAAAAGAATCGGAATTCAAGGCGTTAAATGAGATATTATTCTTAATAATAAAGGTCAAAACCTTCAATAAGCCTTCATCTTCGTTGAAATCCGTAATTATATTACTACGAGAGCGTTTTGCTAGGTTTAGCTGAAAGAAATCAGAGCCAGAATGCGTAGTAACTTCAGTTCCTAAATTAATGTTAGAATAATAATAGCAATAATAATGTAACTTACTTCTTTGCTTTGAACTCTTTGAATCTTTATTAAATGCAATTATAGGGTATTTTAACTTATAATGTCGTGCGTAATTTGATCTTTAAAAGCCTTTCACAGTATCTTTCGCTTTCCACAAGCAATTGTAAATTCGTTTTAATGATTTATCATAATAATAATAGAAAAGTTAAAAGAAAGAGATGATAATAAGAAATTATAATAACACTTACGTTGTACACTATGGCTGTATTCACCTTTCTTTCGTTAAATCAATTGGTAATGAAGTTCTGGTGAACAAGCCGTGCTTTATAACGTAAATCCTCGAAGTTAAACTGGCTCCTAATTTGAAATCTGGCTTATTAAACGGAGAAGCCAAAAAATCAGGTTGGGGAGCTGAAGTAGTAATATTACTACTAGTTGAAACAATAGATGACTGGACGGAAAGAGGTTGGATTTGAGAAGCTGAAGGCTCATCACTAGATTCAAAGAAAGAAGACATTGTAATAATGGCTTATAGTGATAGTGGAGAGTGGGGAGATAGAATGGTTATTGTGGCTGAATTAGTTATATTACTGTATATGTTAAACGTTTTGTTTTGAAATTAAAATCTGTTCCATAACGTTGATTATATAACGGTTTAAGTAGCAATAGTGCTTATAGTAACAATTAATACGGTTACGTGGCTGTGGCAAGCTCTATTAGTAATAGAACCTCATAGAATTGAATTATTCACTAGGCTTAGTAATTATAATCTAAATGATTCTACAAGTTGCCACTTTAGTAACTATAGTCTAGAAGGTTCTACGATTTGTCACTTTATTCATTTTTTCTAGAAATTTCTAGAATTTGCTACCTTAATAATTCTATCTTGAAGATTTTATCATATTATAATATCAAACTTAACTAGTTAGCTTATATAGATAAGTAACATTATTAATATAATGTTAACCATTATTTATAATATACTATTATAACTAAATATTAAAATAATTTTTATTATATATTTTATAGTAGTAATTAAATAAATAGATATTTATTAAAAATTTTAGTCACTTTCGTCAGTCATCTCGTTGACTAAGACTAAATTAGTCACCAGATTTCGTGACTATGACTGACTGACTAATGATTGACTAAGACTAAGACTAATGACTAATAGTCAGTTTACCAACCTTGCTGAATAGTAAGACATAAATAAATAATGTAATACTAACGTAAGGAACTAGGAGTCCCTTACCGCCATTCTGGGTATAATAATAACTATTTATACTTACAAGCCAGGAGGTACCTTATACCTTACTTATTGGTGTTTACTTAATGGTGTACTACGTAATTCCTGCTAAGTAGTGAATTGAGTAATGCTTAGTGTTAAGATTTAAGGTGGGTTAGTAAGCATTTTCTAACTAGTTATAAGGGCTTTACTAGCCTAATGTGTAACTCCGTCCATATAGTCCCATACACTATTCCTTTTACAGGGGATACGTCAGGCCGTGCCAGCTTAAGTGGCGGCCTGTAGGGTCGTTACACGGTTCCCCTCTTTGAACATTCTTTTCTTATAAAGAACTGTAGGGTTAATTTCCCTTCTTCTTTCACCTTCCGTTATATCTTTTAATTGCATTAAAAAACGTAAGAAGTAAAGAAAATAAGAAAAGGCTCTCCATAACTACCATTTTTATCTTATTAAATTCCTTAACACTTTTAAGTTGTAAATGTCCCCTTAGTCCCGTTATCAGACTAAATTTTTAATATCCTGAGTCTTAATATAATTAGACGGTTATACGGATGTCCCTTTCAAAAGTTTTGCGTAGTGCCAAGCCAGCCACATCCGTTTATTACATTCAACCCTATCCCTGTTTTGACTGTCAATACGTTCCTACCCTCCTTCGCACTTTATTACTAGCTATAAATGCTCTAATATCTCTCAGTTTGAGTTCTGATAAGCTTGGCTATATAATGATCTTGCTTTAACATAGCTCCCATTCTCGTATTAGCTCTACACTAACTCAGCGATTGGGGTTAGGGTTGTGGTATATGTGATTAACCGGGTTGGCTGGCTTGGCACTGCGCAAAACTTTTGAAAGGGACATCCGTACTAGGTGTTCATCTGCAAGTATACCTTTATCGTATAAAACATTTAGTCACTTTAATAAGTTTATTAATAGATTAGTAAATAAGAAAAAAAGCTAGACAATTTTTATAATCAAGTAGTTATAAAGCACCGTAACTCCCATATAAATTTATAAAGTATAGAGACTTAACGACGTGTTATTAATGTGAAGATGATAAAGGTATTTTCTTAAGAGGCTGAGGTATTATCAGGATTGGAATTAAGTCAAGTCAAGTCAAGTCAGGGCAGTGACTTAAGTCATTTAAGAAAAAATAAATCCAAATATCGAAATAATTCCTAATAATAGTAAAATAAATAAATAATATTAATTGTGTATTATCTACGCTATAACAATAATATAATATGCCAGAAATAAATGATTACTATTTTAAAATATTAATTAATTAATTAATATAAAGAATAAAACAATATTAAACTGAAATATAAATAAATATAATAATAGGATTGTAATAGTAGAATGACAATTATGATACTTAAACCGTTATTACTTAAAATAATTATTATAATATAACATTAAAATAATAATACTGTTTTCATAATAAGAATGATGATTATCTTAGAAAAAAAATAGTAAAACTACTTAATCCTCTTCCCTGTCTTTATTACACTAGAATTCTCATAATTTTCTTCTAATTCCTTCATCTCTTTAATACTCCAACTCTTTAATAATACTGATTTCTTTACAGTTTCAGGAGATAGTCTATTACGGCTTTTAGTAATAATACTTCCACCAATAGAAAAGTCTCGCTCTATAGGAGCGGAGGTAGGTGGAATAACTAAAAACCTTTTAGCCAGCAGGCTTAGAACTAGGAATCGATAGACTACTGATTTCCAATAATCTAAAGGATTAACCTAAGAAACGTAAATATATTAGTATTATTAACAAGCATAAGAATTATAATAATGATAGTTAATTATTATAAGATAAAATAGATACCTTTCTACTAGCTACTGGCTCTTGTAAATGAGCTGTATATTCAGTTTCTTCATCTGGATGAACGTAGAATTGATCTTCATCGTTTGATTCGTTATAGATATTTTCAGCTGGGGCATTAGGTTATCAAGGTTTAATTCTTCCTCGACATTATAAGTTAATAATAATTAGTATAACTGTATTATATTATAAGAAATAGATAAATAAAGTTGTAAGACCTTTAATAAGAATTCTTCTTCATTAGACTTGGTAGTGGTATTACTATGTGGCTATTTTGGTAAACTGGATTGAAAGAAGTCTGAATCGGAGCTTATAGAAGCAGTATATAAAGATTCTATTACAAATATTAGTTTCAATAGTATTATTAATAATAATAATAATTAATAACTTATTATTTGCCGTCTAGCCTTTGATTTTTTATTATACGCTATTGTAAAGTGTTTTAACGTGTAGTGCCTTGTTTAATTTGACATTAAAAAGCCTTGTACTTTACCTTTTGCTTTAAAGTTACAATAATTAATAGAAAGTATTAGTTATTAAAGAAAAAAAAATTGCTGGAAGAATTGGAAAAATTGTAACTAAATTAGAAAGGAAGATAATAAATATAATGAATTAGAATAAAGTACATAAAGTAATAAATGTAAAAGAAAATAAGAAAATAAAGCGTAATAAAATAAAATAAAATAAAATAAACTCACTTAGTTTATTATATTAAAGACTCTGGTTCCTTTAATAAATCGATTTGTAGTAGGGTCTTTGCAAATGAAACCAGCTGAAAAGTTATAAGCTGCAGAAGTTTAGAATTAAGTTAGTGATCCTTCGACTTAGAAAACGCCATGGATTATGAAGTAGTAGAGGCCTGGCTGGAAGGATAGTCAATATTCTGGCTTCCAGAACCAGAAATATTATTACTGTCATGTAGTGGAATATCATTCTCTAAAATAATTATAAGGTGTTTTAAAGAGTATAAGATAGTAAATATAATAAAAAGTTAAAGAATAGATTTTCTTCATTTATAATTATTTGACTAGCTAATAATAATTGAACAAAATAAAGTAAATGGACAAATCTGTGAATTTTATCTTAAAAGAAAGAGAGGAAATGTTTAGAACGTTGGAGCAGTGGTTCTTTATACATGAGGGCGCCGTTTATAACATTTTAATATTTTTGATTCTAAAACAGTACAATAAAAGGCTTTAAATAAGTAATTAAAGTCTTAATTCTATTATTAAAGCATAAAGACTTTAAAACAACGATTGAAGGTTTAATTCGATTATTAAAGCGTAAAGGCTATAAAAGAGCAATTAAAGCCTTAAGAAACCTTACTTAGTCGGTTTGAAACTCTAACTTCCATCCACTTAGCCGCATATAGAAAATCTAGCTAGACAGGCCATTTTCTACTGGAATTATCATAAGAATAAATGTTATATGGCAGGGCTGAAGTGGATTGAAAATAATCTAGAAAACTAAGCCGTCGAAATTTGGCAAATATTGCAGCGAGGAAGAAACAGGAGTAAATAACGAGCCAGCTCTTTGCTTCAGGGGCAGAAGGGAGGAATACAGTGGTTTGGTTGCAAGTTTCCTTTATATTGATCATTTTTTTCAATCTTTATAGCTTTATAATCAGCCATAATAACTAATTATAAACCTTAAGGCTTAGAAAGATTCGTGTGAAAGTGTTGTGGTTAAAAGGAAAAAATGTGAAGAAGTGGTAGGCTTTTTATAATCTTATAAATATTCGGATTGTAACCCTTTAAAGAGTTAAAATACGGAATTAAAGAGATCTGGTAAGTTTAATTTTTAATATTGCAAATCTGTTATCTTAACCTTGTTTTAAACCACTTGGGCGTTTTATACTGTAAATATATGGTTTTAAAACTGTTCAAATATTTTCATCTCCCTAGTTTGTTATCCTGTAAATTCAGCATTTAAACTACTATTTAAACTTTTTTTGATAAATATTGTCCATTTTTATACCAGTTAAATATATAGAAATATAGATTAATTAAATAATTTACTTAATAATAATAATCATATTTATTCTTTATAGGAGTTAGCTTTACTTTGTAGTTAGGCTGCTTTTTAAATATTATTATTAAATTGATATTTTATGTCTATATTATTATTTATAAAATCCAGTTATTATAATATTTCTTTTAGTATTATTTCCATTATTATTGAATTACTGATAGTAATAATAACTGTAGTATTAGTAGTAGTAGTAGTAGCTGTAGTAGTAATTCTATTTATTACTACTATTATTATAATTTATTTTAATGTTACTTAAAAAAAGATTTTCTTATCATAATTATAAGTTTACTATTTATAATGATATGACTAGTTATTAAATATATTAAAAATAGTTTAAAGCAATATTATTTCTGATATAATTAAATTATATAAGCTAGAGTTTATATTTAATTTTTTAAAACAAGCTAGTCATTAAGTCACTTGCAAGTCAGTCAAGTCAAGTTACTGGTCATAGCTAGTCAAGTCACATAAGTCAAGTCAGACTTGACTGGTGACTATTGACTAGTTACTTACTTTCAAACCCTGGGTATTATCCTTTTAGGAGTAGGTGGAAGCTATAGACCCAGTCTGCGCTCCTTTACTTTATTTAAGACTAGGACTCCTTCTTTATTAACTTGAATCCTAGGGGCCCTGCTCCTCCTATAACATGTATATAACTTAGTTTATAACTTCTCTCTTTTAATAAATAAAACGGGCTGGTGGTGTAACTAAAGTGTACTTATGTCTTATTATTATTAACTGTGACGGCCGCTTAAAGTAGTTTTAATTACTAATATAAGTAAAAAGTTATAAGTTTAACTTCTACTTAGTCCTTTAATGTTTCATTGTGGTCTCCGCTTAAGTTCTTGATTATAATCGGAGCCCCACTAAATGTTATTGTTTTTTTTTACAAGTACTGACTGGTTTGTATTATATACTAATATCCATTCATAACAGACGCTTATTATATAAATACGCTTTTCTATCACATAACATTATATAACTGGTTTAGGAGACCTTAAGGTATACTAACTTGTTTTTTACCTTTTACCTTCTTCACTAAACATTTATGACCACAGGCCTATTAAAAGGGATAAGTTATCCCATAGGTTATTAATTTATAATTCTGGTCTCTGTACTGCTACGTGTGCGATTTTTATGGAGCACCAGCTTTAAAGGCCCAGCCTCTTTGAGCCTAAGGTCTTTATAACTCTAGTTACATTTCTGACAAATATCCTTCCATTAAAGTTTCTTACCGCTTCTCAAGCTTTATATCCCACAGTAATCTTACTCTTGAATTTAGTAATTTAAATATTCGATCTTGTCATATTTCTAGTTTTTGTTATTAATTTTAATCAGTCTGGATTCTTTTAATAGAAATCAGTAATTAAATATAAGTATAAGAGGTTTTTAACTGGTTTATATAAGTTACTTTTAAGGTTCTAATCTAGCCACTTAATAAAACACTTAAATATACTTTCTTATTTACGTAAATCTAAAACTTTCTTGATGTCGTACTTATACTTATTAATATCGATTTTAAGCTTCGTGTTAATAGAACTCTTTTTAATACGGGCTCTAAGAGTGAGACATAAAAGACCTTAATTTACACTTTTATGGTAATAGGTAAGTTAAGTTTATAATTAAATGTAGTTACCTTTTTCTTAATTTAAAACGGTCTATATCTTTTAATGTTAAGTTTTTTACTAGGTTATCTTTTGTGTAGGTTTTTAAAAAAAAAACATGGTCCCCCTTTTAAAGAGTTAATCCCTTAACGTTTTCACCATTATAATTAAGTCCTTCCTTAAGTGTTAGTTACTTCATGTAATATTTATCGTCAAATTTCTTTATTTATTATTATTATTATTATTTGTCTTATACCGTAGGAGCTGAAAGCTCCGCCCGTAAGGGCAAGCGGTCCCTCTACTGCTAACTATCTACTGTCGGGGCGTGGTTAGGGCGTTTCTACCCCGCCTACTCTTCTGTTTATCCTACTGAAATATATATAGTTTAGTCTCGACTACTAAACGTGGTGACAGGTCATAGGGTTAATGTCTTATACATGTGTCACAAGTGAGATAGGGGTGTAAGCAGGTTATTCTCAGTTCTACTACGCTTACACCCCTTAGCTGTGATGGCTTAAAGGTTTTACGTCACCTCCTTTTTCGTCCGGGGTAGAAAGGGAGACCCTTTTGGCCTATATATTTACTTTATAAGTAAGGACACTTTTAATAACTTTAATATAAATTTCTTAAGCGTGGACGGCCTATACTCCCCACGTTTTCATTGTAAGTTAGGTTAATTGATATAAGGGTTTAGGTTTCTATTTTTCCAATAATCCTCTTTTAATAAGCTTTCCAGTTAAGCGTTCTATTAAACCAGACTCTTAAAAACCTAACTAACTCCATTAACGTTAATCCTAAGTGGTCTTTTCCTAGAATCTTTACTTTTTTAGTTTATAAGCGCCTTATTTATAAGAAGTAAATAAGCTCGCTTTTCTTTAAGTTAAACGTTATCCCCTTTTCCTTTACCTATTCCTTATATATCTTATATATAGCTTTAAGGATCTTACAGCACGTTAATGTATGGTGTGCAAAGGCCTAAAGGTTTATATTATCTGTAAATCCTAATATAATTAAGCCTTTAATATGTTTCAGCTTTTCATATAGTATTAATAAAGAGAATGAAGAGGATTACTAATAGGGGGGATCTCTAAGGGATCCCTTAAGTAATGTCTTACAGTGTTAATAACCTACTATTAAACAGTAATCGGGTTAATCTCTTATATACATAGTTAATTAGTTAAAGGATAAGCTTTCTTTCAAACCCTAGGTCTCTTAATGTAGTAAATAGCCAGTTTTAATCCACTTTATTAAACGTTTTAATAATATCTAGCTGTAATAATAAGGTGTAGGCTTTACACGATTATAATGTGTGAATGCTATTAATAATAACTTAGATAGTTATATCTGTCGCTCTTTTCTTTCTAAATCCAAACTAAAGAGTACATCAGCCGTTTCTACTATAGTGGAGATCCTCTTTATTAAGATAGCTTTAACGATCTTCCTTATTACGTCTAATAAGGTTACAGGGCAGTATACTTCAGCATATTTCTTATTATTAATTAATTTCCCTAGTTTTAATAATATTATAACGTGTACGGTATATTAACGCTCTAGGTAATAACTGAGGTTAAAGCTTACTTATATAATCTTTGCTGGGATGGCTGACAGTTTTCCATCCTTATTACAGGCCTTTAAAAGGCTGTTAAAGATTCTATTTAATCTTAACGCTTTTAAGGCGCTTACGCTCTAAATAACCTCTTTCACGTCTAAGTCCTTCACCTTCCAGTCCATTAATATAGTCTTTAAAAAGGAGCCTGCTCTTTAGTTAAGGTCTTTAAGTTTTAAAAGGTCTGCTTCTAATGTGGGGAAGAAGCGTTCACTAAGTTCTTTATCTTCTTAGTGTAGGTAATAACTATTTAGGGTCCGTTAGGTGTAGTGTCTTTTATAACTTATAGTGTTAAAATAGCTAATAATTTACGGGGTTAATAATTACGTAATCTTGCTTAACGTTCAATATTCCACATTACTTTTAAGTCCTTATTAATTACTGTCATATTAAAGAAGCCTTACTAACACCTTATTTACACCTTACTAATTACCTTATCTTTATACCTCTTAGCTTTCCTTGGCTCCTTCTTTATGGTGTGAGAGCACTGTGTTCTCTATATCCTTTCCGCTCTCCTTATACCTTTTACGGCTCTTTTTATTTCGTCGTCCCATTATATATAACGCTGTAGTCCCTGTGATCGGTTTCCTTCTAAGTACTATAACGTCTGTAATACGTAGGAGCTCCTCTAATAGTGCTTTAGAAGCTTCTTCTAATTTATAAATATTATTTATATTAGCTAGTATTATAAGGTGTTTTACCATTACTGTAACCATTACAGTGTTTATTATTTTATAGCTGTAGCCTTCCTCTCCTTCTTTTTATTTTACTAGTATATTATTAATCTTAACTACTTATAATACATAGTCCGACCCGATTATACTCTCCACACCCAGGTAGTTAACGCCTAGTGTACAGGACACCTATATGTAGTTTATTATACTGTCTCTTTCTCTATTTTTACATTTAAGTTATATTAATTCCCCAAAAAGGGTCTTTAACGTTAAGTCTTAATCTTCCAGTAGCCTTATTAGCGGCTTAGCCTTAGGGCTCCTATATCCCTCCTTATCCTATACTAGGTTATATACGTTAAAGTCACTTATTATAACTACTTTCCCTTAAGGCACTTTCACCCTAATTTTAATTAAGGGGATAACCCAGTTATCTAATTTGTTACTTAATATATAGATTAAGTAAACTGTAATGGTTTCCTCTCCGTGGCTAAACGTTACTAACGCCTAGTCTAAGCCAGAGGGTATAATTTACGCTATATTAGCAAGCCGTTGATTAATATATAATACTACACCTTTACTATAATAGATTATATTAAATTTCCCTCCTCTTTTACATCTTAAAGTGCTAGTAAATTAGCTTTAAGGTGGTTCTTATATTATTATTAAGTTGTAATCGCTTTATATTTCTAACGCCTTATTAAGTCTTACGTCCTTATTATTAATATTCCAGTATAATACTTTTAACTTTATTAACTGTTTTATAAAAGGCTACCTGTAAGTAGTAATATAACTAGTTATAAGAGTTATTAACCTTTATTAATAGTTACTATTAATCTTACTAAGGCTTTTATAGGCCGTTATCTAAGTAGGGTTAGTGTAGTCTTTAAGGCGTTACTAGGGCTTAATAACTTTATATATTATGTAATACTGTTACTGTTAAGTATTCTTATTTTCTTTAAGAGATTAAGTCTCCTTACTTTAACTTATAGAATTTATCTTCTCTTATTAACTACTTAGTTTCCATATCCCTATATAACTGTGAATTAGTCAGCTGCAGTACGCTTACACTTAGTGATAAGGATAAAGTTCGGGTTTACTTATTCCTTTCCTTATACGGTTTTTTGTACGTTATAGCTCTATTAAGGAAAATTACTCTAGCGCGCTTACAGTGCTCCTTCGTTACGTGGTAATCCTTATAAAAAGCTAAATAGTTACCGTTATAATTAATATATACTAACTTATATTATTCTAGGTTTAGTTTTATCAGGCAGGTTACTTCTCGTTCATTAACCTTTATACTATTTGCGTACAGTACTCCTACATATAGTAAGTAATGTAATATCTCCTTATAAAACTTCACTTTATATCCCTATTTACCACAGTTAAAACACTAAGTTACTTTCACTTTGTTTTTATAGCGTTTGTAGGGGAAGTGCTCGTATTTTATAATTATACCTTTCTTGATTAGGCTGATAGCGTTTTCCAGGCTATATATTTCGATAATAAGCTGTATGGTAAGGTTTAATTCGCCGTTAGGTCGTTTATAGCTTCACCTGTGGTTAATTTTACTAATCTACACGTTATTATAAGTGTTATGGTTTTCCATTATTTAGCCTTCGTCTATTGTAAAGTTATAATTATTAATAAGTTTAATATACAGTCCCTTTACTAATACTACGTAAGTGTGTCACTTAAAGACCGCTCCCTCTCTTAAAGCTTAATATACCTAACTTTTATTATTAAAGTTATTATACTATTTCTATTTATCTTCTTTAACATAATCACTGTATTACCAGACTGTTAAAAGAGCTTTACCACTACTATACCTATCTTCTTAGTATTTTAGTTAACCTTTTATATAATCTTTATAAAGGTGTTATTTTCTAAGTTCGTGTTTGTAATTATAAGCTCCCTAAAGGCCTTTTTAAGTACGTGGTATATGTAGGTTACATTTAGGGTTAGGGTAGTTATATTTCCTAATCAGAGCGCCCTTATATAAATACGGGTTTTATTAAGTCTGGTCTTTTAATTAACTACTTCTTTAATTTTCGTTACTTTTTCGAGGATCTTCTAAATACCTATGTTAGTAATGCTGCTAATAGCAGTAGTTGGATTAACAGGCGTTTTGAGGGCGCTTATAACATGTTTACGTATTTACTCTATCCTAAAGACGGCTTTAAAGTAAGCCTTTACGGCTTTAAGGATCACTTTAAACGTACGCTCTTTAGCTCCCTTACTTGTTATAACATCTTAAAAGTTTTTATAAAGATTTTTCTTCTAGTTATTCTTCTACTTCCCCTTTACAATCGGTCTGTAGGCGTGCTATAAGCGCTACAGCTTGCTTAACCCACTTTTCTGCTGAAAATTTCCTTATCGGTTCGGATAGACGTTTTCGCCCTTAAAAGAGGGTTCAGCGCCATCGCTAGCTGCACCTTCGGTGCGCGATTGGTGCGCCATCACTGCGTAAGGCAGTTTAGGTCGCTGATTCCAAATCCGTTATCTAAACGGTTTTTAGGATTTTATAACGTAAGAATTCAGCTTTTTTATTTATTTATATATATACTTCAGTTTGGTTTTTAAGTAGTTATATAATTTTTACATCTAGTTTACGTAAACTATAGCCTAGGGTGCTGCTAAGCAGGCCCTAGTGGAGCTTAAGCTCCTTACAGTACTTTATAAAAAATGATAACATATTTATAAACTTAACTAATATTATATTATAAGCTATTATAACTATTAAGAACAGCTTAAGCTAGCTAGCTATCTTACTTCAAGTTAACATAAGTTTAAAGATACGTTATAAGTATTTAGTTAACTTATTCTATCTGGTTATCTGTTGAGGTGGAAAGCTGTTAAAAGCCTACTTTTTACACCTATTTATTATATTAACTCTTATTCGAACTTTAATATAATTAGCTTATCTTAATCTGTAATAATATTATCTAATTAGAGATATTATAAGATTATCTCTTTCTTAAAGATATAAGTAAGTCATCTAATTATTATATTCTTTAAGATTAGTAGGAAGTGTACTAAGTTATTTCGTTAATCTGTTAACTATTATTAAGATCTGGTTATGAGTGACTCTTATTATAAGGTCATTAAACTAAGGTATCCTAGTAATAAAGTTAAGTAAGATAAAACTCTATAATGCTTATAATACAAGAGGAAGTAGCTTAAAATGCCTATAGAGCTTGTAATGTCAGTTCTGTTTTTAATAACAGATGTTACAGTTATTCATCACTTCCTTAACTAGGTTTTTTATTTTAAAAGAGGCGTATACTTACTAGGCCTGTATTAAGGTTTTAACTTTACCTATATATCTACTAAGTCAAAATTTATAAACTTATTAAATGTAATCTTTTCATTTATTTACTTATAAATATACAGTTTCTTTTAATATTAAAACTTCACTTTTTATTTAGGCGCTCTGTTTACATCTTTAATAGTTATCTGTTTAGGTAACCTGTTTCTTTATATTAGGGGTATATCTATCACTTCTTTCCGCATTTTTAAGTATAGGTTGTAAATTCTGTAAGGGATGTTCTAAAATGCTGTTCTTAACTTTTATATATGTTATAATAAGGGTTAAACTCTCTTAACATCCTTATAATCTTATCTTTAACTTAAGATGTCTGTAAACATATTATTCTTTTTCTTTAACGTAATAGATCTAGAAGTGGAATAGTATTATTAGTTCTGCTTATTTATTACAACCTGTACCTGACACAGGCCTCGAGAGGACTAGCGCGGGTTAAGACACAACGTATAGCAGGACGCTAACAAGTAGGGGGCGTTCCGAAGACAGCTTATTAAGCTAGCACTCCTAGACGGGGGTTTAATGTCACTGTATGTCGTTATCATTATAATGCACAGAGGTAAGTCTAAATAGTAAGATATATATAAATCATTAAATACTAACATAAGGAACTAAAGTCCCTTACGGTAATTGTAGGCACAACTATAACTATCCATACTAATTAACCAAAAGGTACCTTATACCTTACTTAATCCACTGTGCTTAGTGTTATCAGTCCCTATAGGTTACTAAGCTCTTTCTTATTAATCGTAAGGGCTTCAGGTCTTTACACCCCTAGCCCAGTACGTAAGACAGTGTGCACTGTCTTCCTACACTGTTCCTCCTACGGGGGATTTGTCAAGCCGCCCCGGCCTAAGTGACAGCTTATAAAGTCGTTACATAACTTCCCCTCTTTAACATTCTTTTCCTATAAAGAATTATTAAGTCGGTTCACTCCTTTCTTATCCTCCATCATGTCTACTAACCGTGTTGAGAAGTGTAAGAAACAGAGAAAATAGGAAAAGGCTCCTTATAACCGTCGTATTCACCTTACGGAATCTCTCAACACCTTTAACTCGCTGATATCTCCCTACACCTACTACTAAACTAAGTCCCTATTATACTAAATCGCAGTGTAATCTAACAGTTACAGTAAGTGTTAGTCCGCAGGTATACCTTCCTCATACGACGCGTTCAGTTACTCTAACAAGTTTATTAAAGGGTTGGTAAATAAGAAAAAAAAGCTGGACACCTTATATAACTAAGCGGTCGCTAAGTACCGTAACTCCCTTACAAAGTTACAGCGTGTCAAAACCTAGCAGCACGCTATTAAAACGAAGGCAATAAAGGTATTTTCCTTTCAGGATTAAGTTTTATCCTTTTAAAAGTAAGTAGAGGTATCGGACTTAATTTATACTAAGCCAGCCTCTTAGGACTAAGACTCCTTCCTTACTAGTCTTTCCTCCAGTAAATCACCACAGCTTACAATATCTTCTTAACTTAATTCGTAACTTCTTTCTTTTAATAAACGAAACGGCTCTTTAACGTAATAACAGCACACTCGCTTTCCTTAATAAGAGGTCGTAAGTTCGACCCCTATAAGGGTCTTCCGCTACAGTTCCAGAACCTAGCCTAACTGCTCTAATCGGTCCAGTCCTAAACTTTTAACGGCTTTTTTTTTACTTTTTTTTTTTTACTAACTTCCTTTCTTAACAGTGCTCGTTCTTATAGACACGCTTTTCTACTACATACCGCTATATAACTAGTTCAGAAGACCTTAAGACGTACCGGATCGCTTTTTACCCTCTAACTCCTTCCTTAAACCTACAGTGAAACGTAAGTCCTTTAACTACAGGGGATAAATTGTCCCGTAAACTACCAGTCTGCAACGTTTTAATTCTCCGTACTACCACACGTGCAATTCGTATAAAGCTTATTAACTCTAGAAGCCTAGCCTCTTTATTAAGTTTAAGGTCCTTATAACCTTAGCTGAGGGTTCTAATAAATGTCCTTCCATACCTACTAAAGAGTTTCTTACAACTTTTTAAGCTTTAAATCCCACAGTAATCTTACTCTTTAATATAACAGTTTAAATATCAGATCTTATCTTACTTTTCCTTCTTATCGTTAATTTAATTAATCTAAATTCTTTCAGTAAAACTCCATAGTTAAGGTAAACGTAATCCCGTATTTATTAGTAAACTTCTTCATTTATTTACGTGTAAACTTAAGTTCAGCTCGCAGGTAATTATACAGTTTACAGAGATTGCAGCTTAAGAGGTGCCAGTTAGCAGGCCTTAACAAAGCTTAAACTCCTTTCTGTAATTTACAAAAACAGTAACACACCTATCAACTCGACTAACGTTATATTATAAGCTATCTGTACTGTTAGTAACAGTTTAAGCTAATTATCTTATTTAAAATTAACGTAAGCTTAAAGATACGTTATAAGTATCTAATTAACTTACTTTATCTAATTATCTATCTATAAGTGGAAAGCTGTTAAGAGTTTACTTTTCACACTCATTCTTTACATCAAACCCTACTAGAACTTCAATATAATCAGTGTATCTTAATCTGTAATAATATTATTTAACTAAAGGTGTTATATAACTACCTCTTTCTTAAAGACATAAGTAAGTTATTTTACTGTTATATCCTTTAAAGTTAATAGAAAGTAAGCCTATTTTATTAACCTATTAACCTACTATAAGGATTTAATTATAAGTAACTCTTATAACAGGGTCCCTAAACTCTAAAATCCCAGTAATAAAGTTAAGTAAGATAAAGCTTTATCATACCTGTAATACAGGAGGCGTACACCTACTAAACTTACGTAAGAGTCTTAGTCTAGCCTATATATCCTTTAAGTTAAGACTTATAAACCTGTTAAATATACTCTTTCCGTTTATCTAAGTTGTAAATATACAGTTTCTCTTAATAGTAATGTTTTACTTCTAGTTTAAACGTGCTATTTATACTTTTTAATAACTATTCTACCTAATAACCAGTTTTATTATAGTTTAAATGCATATAATACTCCTTACCACAGTCTTATAAATACCTTACAAAGTCTCTTAAGGGGCACTTATACTTACAGGTTCCTTCCACTAACTTTCTTACTTAAAAGTCTTATTATTACTAATAAATATTATACTTTATCTATAAGTTTATATAAACGTTAATAATTTATTCTAACGTTCAGTTATCTAACACTTATAACGTATACTTTAGTACGTTATTTTTAACTTTACTAAACATAATAATAGGAACTAAAATTAAATTAGCATCCTTATAATCTTATCTCTAACTAAAGTATCAACTTACCTATTATCCTTTCCTTTAACATAATAGATCTAAAAGTAGAACAGGGCTATTAACTTTACTTATTATACCTGTTAAAGGTTAAGTTTCTTTATTAAGAAGTACTAAAAGTTATTATAATTTAAAAAGACTTAAACCAGTTTCTTTGTACTACTTAAGTACAGTACCTACTGAACAAAGTACTAAATAATCACTATCAGTTCCTTATTGTAAATTAGGTATTATAAAGCTAGACTGTAAATCCCTTTTATTAAAATGGTAATTAAGTAGCGTTTTCCGTCGTCTTAGATTTAAATAAGTTCTTTACTAATTACAAATTCTAAAGAGTCTGTTTTGACTCAGAAGGGCTTTAAGAAATCAGGGAGGGCCAGGACTAATACTGTAATAAAGGCGTATTTAACGTCTTTAAATACCTTCTACTGTCTATCAGTCCACTTAAACGGCTTTCCTTTACCTATAAGTTTATAAAGTAGCCTTACGATCTTCGTAAAGTACCTAATAAAACACTAATAAAAGTTTATAAAGCCGATAAAGGCTTATAACTCTTTTTAGTTCTTTAAAGTAAGCTAATCCCTAATTACCACTATTTTCTCCAGTTACATTTTAAGATTTCCAAAAGTTACTCTAAACCTTAAATAATTCAATTCCTAAGCGTAAAAGTAACTCTTCTCTAAATTTACTATTAACTTCACCTTCTTAAGAGCTATTAAACCTTACTATATATATTTTTACTATTCTTTTAAAGTTTCAGAATAAACTAAGACGTTATTTAAGTACATAAAGATAAACTTATTAAAGAAAGGATAAAGAACATTATTAATAAGACCATAAAAAGTTATAAGGGCGTTTATCAATCCTATAAGCATAACACAGTACTAATAATACTTATTACAAATTTAAAAAGCTGTTTTATACTTATCCTCTTCCTTTACTTTAATATAGTTAAATCCTATAGGGAAATTGAAACTAAAAACCCAGTTTACTTTAATAATCTATTCTCATATTTCCATAATAAGTAATAATAAGTAACGACTCTTAATCGTATCCTTATTTAACGTTTAGTAATTAATAACTATATATAATTTACTATCTCCCTTCTTTAAGATAAACAGTATTAGGTACCTTATTAAGGATTAAGACTTTATAATAAATCCGTTCTTTAGGTTTTCATTAACGTACTCCCTTAAGGCTTCAGCTTATTAAGGGTTTAAATAGTAAAGCTAGAAACTGCAAAGCTTTACTCCTAACTTTAAGTTAATTTCGTAATCTTATAATCCGTAATCTAGTAATTATAATATCTTTTTTTTTAAACAGGGTAAACTTCCTATACTCCGCAGGTACCTTAGATAAGTTAACTTCTTCACTTATCTGTAAATTAACTTCTTACTTCTCTCCACCTTTTAAATCGTTATTTAAGCAATACAGTAAACTCTCTAATCCTTTAACTGTCTTAACAAACTTAACTTAGACTATACTTAATTCTAAAGGTTTAGTGCGTTTCTAAATGCTCTATACATCTTTAATATAGTTTAATACTTTCTTAACTTTACCTAAATAATAATTACAGTTAAGGAACTCGCTAAAAGTAAGGTAACCACTCCTTTAATTAATTATAAGGTTATACTTTTTCAACTACAGTAAACTTAGAATTATATTATACTTTACTATTAATGTAACATTAAAGTCCACTTATTATTCGTCCGTATCTACTTTAATCAGGAGTATTAAGTAATAAGTAACTTTACTGATATTATACTAATATAAGCCTCTTTCTCCATTTCGAATAAGAATAACCTTTTTATACTTCTCGTTAAGGAGTTTCCTTTAATTCACTAATAAAGAGTGCACTAAGTTAAAAGCACTCCCATTATTAATCACTACTCTTACTTTAAACAGCTTCCCTTTTCCATATATTAAGTTAACACTAACAGAGTAATACTCATACTCTTTTTACATCTAAGTTATAACAACTACCTATCTTTAAAGTCTTATCTAACCTAACCTTTAAATACCTCTCCTTCTTTTTAAGGTTTTTACTAGTTAGTAAATTATTAGTTTCCAGCCCTTTTAGAAGGCATGTAACCTTTTCCTAACTTTTTTTAGAAAAACAGATAACTTTAGAAGACTTAACAGTTAACCTTTCCTAGGTTTTCGCACTTTAAAGTCTAATCGACTTTAAACAGTTCGACGTTCTGGAAATCTTTAACAAATTAATAATACGCTCTACAGGACTAGATCCTAACAATATCTTCTTACTCTTAAATTCTTCTGTAATCTACTTATTTTTACCATTCTCTAACCTTTCCTTTAAGGTAAACAGAATACGTTACAACTAGGTAGCTATTAAGTAAGTCTTCTCACTAACAGGTAATAAGGGTTTAATTAATTACAGTAACTTTTCACTTATTATTATTATTAAATCCTCTAATTAGGGTGTAGGAACCTAATAATATACTATTTATATTTCTATCCTAATAATAATATAATCCCATCTCCATACGCTAAGGAAATAGTTATAAAAGGCCTTAAGCTTACTATATTAGTTAAGAGTACAGTTATCGTACGCACAGTTAATCTATAGTACGTCTCTATAACTAAGGTAGTTAACGTAGATTATAAGTATTATAGTTAGAAAGTATAAAACAGGGAAGGTAATACATTATTTCTTTTCCTTATCCACCTGTTTCCACATACGCTACTTCTCCTAAACCTCTTCCCAGAACTTAAATAACAGTAACCTAATTTATTCTTCCATAAAGTAATCCTCCTTAATAAGTCGGTATTTAAGTTAATTAGTAAAGTGAACTTTATTATAAAGTTATAACTTAATCTTAACTACTTTATCCTTAAACGTTATAATAAGGCTTTTAACTCGTAAGTCCTCCACTTCGTTTATCAGTTCTTAATGTTTATCTTTTAACTCCTATACCTTCTATTAATAAACCTGTTTCTTATCTTCCTAAAGGATCTTTAGGGTACTGGTCTTAAGCACCCTAGCCTTAATGTAAAGCAGTTACCTAAACTGTCCTTCTTTTAAGGAAATAAAGGTATTAATCTACTTAATGTACTTAAAACGTTTAAGAGTTTTAAAGGGCACAGTAGAAAAGAACTTTCGTTTTTCTAACTTAATTCTCTCAGTCTGCTCCCTTTCACTTTCCAGGGCTTATTTCACCACTTAAGTAACCTGAAAAGCCAGTTCCTCAACTCCTTTTACCATTTTAATAAGATTTAAGTTAAAGTCCTTTCTTAACTTTCTTAATTCCTAAACTTATAACATAAGATTTTTAAAGCTTATAATAGCGAATTAGAACATTTCCTCTTAAAGTCGGTCTTCTGTAACTTACACCTTAAGTTATCCTAAGTTTCCACCTTAAAGTCAGTTTATAATAACCTACACCTCTATAACTGACTTATCTAAAGTACCTTTAAGGACTGGATACACTACGTCCTAAAGTTCCTCTTCTTCTTCTCCTTTATCTCCCATATTACACTTATCTATCTAAATGTAGTCTTCTTCGTTACTTACTATTTTAACGTAAACGTCTTTAAAGTTAAACTTAATATACTTCCTTTCGTTTAAAACTAGCTTCTAACTAACTTACTTTAATAAAGGGCACTGCTGTGCTATATAGCCTTTTTTATCGCATTTAAAGCATTAAACTTAAAATAAGTCTTTAGGTAGCTTTTACTACTATTATCGTTATAACTTATCGCAGTTAAGTTAATTCTAATAATTTACTATTTTAATATTTATTAAACTAAGGTAATAACTTATCGTAATCGATTAGTTCCCCTTTTTTATTTATTTAACTAATAAGGTGTTTATTTTTTCTAAAAGTTCTTTTAATAATAATAATCATAATATTAGTTATCAGCCTTAATAACTATCTTAACTAACTCCTAAAGACAATCCAGTCAGTCCTCTCAGTAAAGGTCTCTAATAACATGTTCCTTCAGTCCGCTCTAAAATAACATTATTAAAGCTTTTTAACTAAGTTTAGTTTTTACAGCTTCTAGCTTAAAGCGCGTAAAGAACTTGAAAACTAAAGATATTTATCTTAAAGCTATAAGGCATTATTCAGCCTGCTTTAAGGCATTTAATTCTCCAAACTCTATTTAAAGTTATTTAATAAAATCGTTAAAATCGTTAAAGATAACTTAAGTTTTTAAAATTTCCTTACATACTTTATCCACAGAAAGGTTATTAATTATTTTCACGTGAATTTTATACTAATGGGTTATTACTCTATTTAATAAAGCTCTAGTAAACTTAACCTTTCCTTCTTCTTTGAAAAACTACTTATCGTAATAAATAATATAGCTTTAAAGCTAAGCTATTTAAGACTCTAACTATATAAAGTCTTCTTTAAAGTGTAAAGGTAAAGGGAGCTTTACCTACTTCTTTTACAAGCTCTTAAAATCGTTATTCTTTAACTTAACAGCGTTAAATTAGGCTTAAAGTTTCTTAATAAGATTAATACAGCTCTTAATATCTTTAGGAAAAGCTTTATTAAGCTCCTTAACTAGTCCTTACTAATTAAAGTTCAACTCTTTAAAGCATGCGGTTAGCTCGTTAACAATAAAGAGTTAAGGTTAAGCTTACACTTCCTCAAGCTCCTTACCTTTTCTAAAGGTTAATATATTAGTAATAAGAGAGGGGTGGTGTTTAAGAGTTTAACAAACAGTGTTTAAAACTGTAACGCTAATATCGTATTATAATCTATACTTAATACAGGCCTTAAAAGGACTGGTATAGGTTAAGACAGAACGTATAGCAGGACACTAACAGGTAAGAGGCGTTCCGAAGACAGCTTATTAAACTAGCACTCCTAAACAGGGGTTTAATTTTACTATAAGTCGTCATCACTATAATATATAAAGGTAAGTCTAAACAGTAAGACACAAATGAATCATTAAATACTAACGTGAGGAACTAAAGTCCCTTACGATAATTATAAGTATAACTATAGCTATCTATACTAACTAACTAAAAGGTACCTTATACCTTACTTAATCCACTATACTTAGTGGTGCACCACACAGTTATAGCTAAGCAGTTAACTAAACAGTGCTTAGTATTGTCAGTCCCTGTAGGCTACTAAGCTCTTTCTTACTGGTCGTAAGGGCTTTAGGTCTTTACACCCCTGGCCCAGTGCGCAAGACAGTGTGCACTATCTTCCTGCACTGTTCCTCCTACGGGGGATTCGTCGGGCCGCCCCGGCCCAAGTGACGGCCTGCAGGGTCGTCACATATAAACAACGTAATATCCGTGTACTTTTTTTTATTTAAGTTATAGGAACAGTTACCTATCCTTAAGGTCTTATTTAACTTAATCTCTAAGTGCTTCTTTTATATCTTAAGGCTTTTACTAACTAGTAAACTACTGGTTTCTAAACCTTTTAAAGGCCCTAGAGCCGTTTCCTAACCGATCGTATAAGTAAGAACAGCTCCAGTACACTTATTAATCAACCTTTCCTGGGTTTTCTCATTTTAAGGTCCAGTTAACTTTAAATAAGATAATTTTTCATAAGTCTCCCATTAGCCGCTAATAAACCTTACAGACTTAAAGCTCAGCTAATTCTTTAGCTTCCGCTCTTTATTTGTAATCTGTTTTTTCTTATTAGGCTTTAACCTTTTTCTTAAAGTAAATGGAATATAAAGCGATTTAATATTTCTAAAGCAGTTTTCTTTACCAGTAGGGAGACAGTGCTTAATTAATTATAACGATTTCCTCGTCCAACCTGTCTTTACAAGCGTTCTGTTTCCTATTGTAAGAGACGTTATAGTGTTGTTAACCTAGTTCTACAAACGTAATTACGTAGTCCCTGCTCTTTACAGTAGGGAGATAGTTATAAAGAATCTTAAGTCTAATATATTAATTATATATGTAAACATTATACACATAATCGATCTATAACAGGTTTATATAGTTAAAGTAGGTAAGATATACAGCAGGAGTTAAGACCTAAGTGTTTAAGATAGAGGTTACAATGCCTTTATCTGTCGAACTGCAGCGGCAGTTCTTGACGCTCAGGCGCGCAGGCGCCTTACCGCTCCAGGCTTGGCTGGAGCGCAGGGGCCTTGGATTATGTGCTCTCCCCACACACAGGGAGCTTCCATTTGTATATAACTAGCAGGGTTGGTAAATAAGTCACTAGTCATTAGTCACTAGTCAAGTCTGACTTGACTTATGTGACTTAAGTCACTGGCCTGACTTGACTAGCCTGACTTAAGTCACCGCTGTGACTTGACTAGCCCTGACTAGTGACTTGACTTGACTGACTTGCAAGTGACTTAAATGACTAGCCTTTTTTAAAATTTAAATATAAAATCTAGCATATTTGACTTAATTATATCAAAAATAGTGCTACTTAAAAGTATTTTTCATATATTTAATAACTAGTTATATTTATCATAAATAGTGAAATTACAATTATGATAAGAAAAAAATATTATTTAAATAAAATTAAAATAAATCATAATAATAGTAATAATAAATGAAACTACTACTATAACTACTACTACTACGAGTAGTACTACAATTATTTTTACCATTATTATTATAATTTTTATAGTTATTATTACTATTATTATCACTACTAGTAATTAAAAAATTAAACAATAAAACTAAAAGAAATAGTATAATATTAGATTTTATTAATGATAATATAGATACATATATATATATATATATATTTAACTGGTGTAAATATACAAAGTATTCATATTAAAAAGTTTAAATAGTGGTTTTAATGCTAAATTTACAGCATAAAAACTCAAGGGATGAAAAAGTCTTAAACAGTTTTAAAACAATATATTTACAGTGTAAAACGTCCAAGTGGTTTAAAACAGGGTTAAAATAACAGATTCGCAATATTAAAAATCAGATTTACAAAATAACATCACTAAATAGTTTAAAACAATGTGAAAACAACGGATTTAAAAGGTGAAACAACTGAGTTGTTTTAAACAGAGTTAAAACAACGGATTTACAATATAAAACAATCAAGTAGTTTAAAACAGTATTAAAACAGCGGATTTGCATCATAAAACAACCAAACGGTTTAAAACAGTGTTAAAACAACGGATCCGCAATATAAAACAACCAAGTGATTTAAAACAGTGTTCAAACAACAGATTTGCAATATAAAACAATAGATTTGCATCATGAAACAACCAAGCGGTTTAAAACAGTTGTAAAACAAAGGATTTACAATTTAATACACCAACTTGATTTTAAGCCTGTTAAAAATTAATAATTAACCGTTCAATCTGCAATAATAATGTTTCAGATTGTGAAAGCGGTCAATTAGCCTAATAAATTGGTTTGATTTACCAGATCTCTTAAATTCCGTGTTTTAACTGTTTAGAGAGTTAGAATCTGAATAATTATAAAGTTATAGAAAGCCCACCACTTCTTCACATCATTCTCTTCAACCACATTACTTTCAGATGAATCTTTCTAAGCCTCAAGGCTTATAATTGGCTATTATGGCTGATTATATGGCTATGAAGGTTGAAAAAAGGATTAATGTGAAGGAAATTCGCTACCAAACAACTATATTCCTCCCTTCTACCCCTAAAGCAAAGAGCTGGCTCGTTGTTTACCCCTGTTTCTTTCACACTGCAGTATTAGCCAAATTTCGGAGGCTTGGTTTTCTGGACTATTTTAAATCCACTTCAGCCCTGCCAAACAACATTTGTGCTTATGATAATTCCAGTGGAAAGTGGCCTGTTTGGTTGGATTTTCCACGTGCGGCTGAGTGGATGGAGGTTGGAGAGTTTGAAACAGACCAAGTAAGGTTATATATTCTTATCGTTATTGTTTATTATTATTCTATTATATTAATTACTATTAATAGATCCATTTTACAACCTTACCTGAACGGCCTTACGACTGCCAACCCACCTATTTTCTACTAGTTGTGCAAATACACAACCCCGAG
>Ga0247760_1000430_pt1 | contig 46008 bp, 38 predicted proteins | sample UWRJL171409R4_FD_179936 | JGI IMG/M metagenome (GOLD analysis project Ga0247760, IMG submission 179936) | Plant litter microbial communities from Arlington Agricultural Research Station in Wisconsin, United States - UWRJ-L171-409R-4 | ecosystem: Environmental > Terrestrial > Plant litter >...
GCAGTGGGCCTTCTGAATCGCTGGCTGGAGTGGTGATATCACCACTCTTCTGGTGGCTGGCGCTAGCAATTGTGGTGAGATCACCACAATTGGAGGCTATCGCGAGGCCTGGATTCTGTGACACAAACACCCTGGGTGATACCTAGCCAGGACTACCAGACGACATATCTACCTACATCTCTTGAGCGGTTTAGGGCAGTATGGGAGATGAATAATGGCTTTGGAGTATGTGGAAGTGGCTGGAAAGTTGAAAATCTGAAGGGATTTCAGTTTATTATTTTTGCAAAGGCAGCGGCGTAGAACGGCGTGTGATTCACTAGGTGCCTTACATAATATTATAACAACTCTTTAGGTGGGAATATAGGTATGTAGGTAATTAGGGCGGATCCTTGCTGAGGATCCCTAGAAAGCAGATTGAACAGACAGACTGGCAGCAAATAAATCAGAGAATGAATCAATGGGGAATAAAAGTGATTTCTGTTCCAACGACCCGGGATACAAGAGTTTTGCAGTTGAAGTAAAAGTCTGCCTTTTTACTGAGCCTTGGCATTCATCAGGTTATAATACGCAATTGGTCAGATTCCAGGTTGCCTTACACGATGGTTGCGACATGCCACATCCCACCACCACTCTCTCTGCAAGTACCAGTAGAATATCATTTTTGTCATACTAGTAATAACTAAGGAATGAAACCGCCGTTCATGCAAGTCCACTGCTAACTGGTGGTCAGCTTACAAGTAATAAATCTGTGACAAGCCTCCCCTTAGGGCCTCTGCGATGATGTCGTTGGGTTTGGCCGAGGGCCCGGGGGGGTCTCTTGGGGGGTGCCGAAGGCAACGTTGCCCGGGGGGGGCCTGGGGAGGTGGCGGGGGCTGGAGGAGGGGTAGGAGTGGGCGAGGGGTTCGGTTCCCACTGGCTGACAGGCAAGGGCTCTTGGGCAGGGAGCCGAGGACGGACTCGAGGTTCTCGTCGAGGAGGAGGATGCGAGTTTCGACGACCTCGAGTTTGGCCTCGATTTTTTGCGCGTCGCGCACGAGGCTAGAAAACTTTGTCGTCATATTGCCGGGTGGGGCGCGGTGTGAGGAGGGGTTCGGTGGGGGACAGAGGAGGGTCAGGATAACCAGTTCTGATTGGTCGGGGAGTCCTTGAAAAGTTTTGAAGAGGAGGGACTCCGCTCTTTTTTGTTTGCCAGAGAAAATGCGCCGTTATCTAATCTCGAACAAAAAGTCAGTTTCCCTTTCGCGTTAGCGCTGTTCTCAATTTTCACAATCTTCCCCTTTGCGTTAGCACTGTTCCAAATTTTCACAACTTTCCTCTATATGCGAGCGCGTAATCGATCAAGATGGCAACCCCAAATAACGTAAGTAGTGCGCGTCTTTCCCCTCCACATAACACACGTTCATCATGGCGGATCACGACGCCCTCAGCGGCACCCACGGCGATGCCTTCAATGATCTTCTTCCCCCCGGCGGTCCCCGCGATGATATCCTCGCCGATCCTTTTACTCCTGGTAGTTTCCAAGATCTGATGGAGCTGCTCGAGGAGTTGGATCATGATTCCCCGCGCGAGCCTCTTGCAGGCATGGCTTTTTTCGTCTCACCAGAGGAGTATCTCACTCTTCTCCAGACAGAGCTCCCTTGCGATGTCGGCCCGAGCGATTACGGTTGCGACATTGTCTACTTCAAATCGAAGACAACTTTCATCTACCGCCACGCGGTCTCGTTCTTTAGTCGGATTCTCTATCGCTAGATCACGAAGGCATGGACAGAGAACGCTACCATTGGGCAGCTTAACGGATCCCCCTTCCCCATCTCGACCGAGGTTAGAGATAATGACGACCTACCGACTATCGACCTTACCGCCGACGTCGCTATCTGCTTCGACGAGGATGACCCCGCCTCTTGTGGTCGAGGTCATGTACGCCCACCAGTTCAGCTACAAGCAGGCCGAGGACCGCTATCAACAATACTTTCGCGCAAAGGACAGCGGAGTCAAAGTTGTCATTTGTGTCCGTCTTTACTACGCATCTGGTATTGATCGTTGCCAAAAAGACAGCAGAAAACCTGGAACGCTCTACCATCAGCGTCTGGATGATGGATCGGCATGGTACTATTCAAACGATGATGCGTTAGGTACCATTATCGCAGGAGACGGAAAGCATCGGCATTTACATTTTCGATCTGTTCCCGAATCAGCATCTGCCTTCGCTCACTCGTCAACCGTATATATTTTTCCTCATTCCCCCTTAGAGTCACTGCTAATAGGCCACATAGGAACGCTAGCAGCGATGCACAGATCGTATTCCTTTTACCAGTATCGTAGAGATGCTTCAAAAGGCATGCCGGCGGCAGTCGGAGGCGGATATCAAGAACGCTGGTTTGCAGAAGAAGCCGCAGGCTAAGAAGCGCCAGACTTCTTCGGACAACCAAGCTGTGCATCTACAGAAGGAATCGCGAGAGACGCGCGAGACACTTCGCAACAAAGACCAAGAGCTGCGCGAGCTGACCCGAGAGATATGCAACAAAGATCGTGCGTTACGGCTGGCGGAGCGTAAGTTGCGTGCCTCGTCTTGATGGGGATTGGTGGTTATGAGAGGATGTCCAGGCGGCGGGTTGGAGAAGGGGAGGATGACCGTGGGCTTGGTATGAGCAGAGGTATCTTCGTGATGGGATCTTCACCACCGAGTTGACCGTTTTCGTCGTCGCTCAGAGGTTCGGCATCGGCCAGGACAACGGAGGCCCAGCCAGTCCGTCCACTGGATCCATCTCCAGGAGTAGGTAGCTACAGCTACGTTAGCGGATACGTGATTAATACAATCGCTTCCTCTCGTGCTCCCAAGCCCCTTATTTGGGTGGCATTTGTTTATGAACGACGGGTGATTTGTTGACGCCATGGTCGACTACACCTTTAGCCGGCAACCCCCTCCGTGGACACTCGCATCGTAGCGTAGGCAGATCGAGTGCTGGCGACTCCTATTGCTTGCTCCCTGCCTCGGCTCCCACCTGTGGGTCAACTTCACGTCAACTGAACTGAGCGTAGAGCTTCTATAAGCTGTTAAACATCAAGGTCGAAGGACAGTCAAAAGGAGCATCCCTAATTGGATGAGACGCAATAGTTGGATGGGAGGCAAGCCGCTGGCCCTGCGCTAATTCTGGACACAGGGTTCGACGCCCCCACAACAGCAAGGTACCAGTTACCTAGCAGTGACCGCCGCCTAGACCGCTGAAAATGGCGACAGGCAGGGCTCCTAGTGTCCGGACAGGCTTTTACGAGGCGATGCGTGAGGATTGGCTCGAAACGAAGCGGCCCGCCGATGTTGACGAGCTTCCCGGCGGCAGCAGAGGCAGAGGCAGCTGGATCTGGTGGTTTAGCTTGTCTTTTTCGCCAGACGCTAGCCTCTCGGTGAACTCGTGGAAGGATGGAAGTGGGCGCGCCAACGGCATCAAACAGGGCCGCAGGCGGCTCGCTCGACGAGGAGACGGTGCAAACGCCGTACACGGTAAGTTAACCGTGGAGAGGGTAAGCGAGCAAGCCGGCGAGATGGCAACGAACCGCAGCTGCTCATGGAACAGCTTGGGGAGGTAGCGCGGGGCGGCGCCTAGGGAGAGGGTCAGGTGGTGCAGCTGGATGATCTGATGAAAGACTTCGCCGTGGCGGGTTATTGAACAGTCAAGCAATTTGGGTGGGAAGGGACAGCTGGCAACCTTGGACGGGCTTACAGACAGCCTTCCGCACATGCTCGAAAAGCTGCAATCGGAGCGAGACAAACCAACTCAGCGTTGCCGGTAGTGGAAAGCCAGCTGGAGGGATCGAGCACGACGGTTGAGTAGTTAGCAGGTCAACTTTCCGAACGCCAAGAACTTTTGCCGGCACGGCCAACGCGCTGCTGGGGTGAGGAGGACTCGGGGGGGATGACTCCGAAATCACTGCACCCGTCCGAGTATTTTTGGCACCCGGGTGCTTTTCGCAGGAGAAGCTCGCTTGTCACTCTTGAGTCGTTGCTCAGGCTCCCTGAACTCCCACCCCAAGCTACCCAGCTCCTTCATTGCGAATCACCACTACCCCAGACCTCGACACGCCGGGCTCAGGAGGATTATTAACGAGCAATTACAGATACAGCAATGACAAACTCACTACTTCCACATTATGAAACACAAGGCAACTTCCCCATATTTCCAGTCCTTAGCGCAGCATCTTCACCGCCTGGCTTATAACCGTAAATAGCAACCCTACATTGGAATCAGCAGGTTTCAGGAGAGCTGGGCAAGACATCACGCCTTGGGGGGGACTACTTACACCTCGAAGTACACATGCATCTCTGGATCCGAGAGTTCCTTCTGCACCTCCGCGCAATACATTCGGACCTGTTCCTCAGTCCAGCCAAGAACTCTTGTGAAGAGCGCCATGCAGAGCCCTTCCAGCCACTGGGAGAAATTACGCTCGTTTAGTAATCCAATGTGCTTGTGAGGTGGCCTTGCCCACCCGTTCAGTGGCCAAGGGAACACCTCCTTCTTGAGTTGCATGAACCCAGCGCCCTTCATCTAGCCTTCATAGTTCTGGGCACAACTTAGTGGCCTTTCGTTCAATTCCGCCGCCTGTGCAATCAGTTGCATACAACCTTGCAGGTGAGTGCCGTCCAACGTCCCCCCCATCGACCTAGGGACAACGTCGATGTCGTGTACTTCGATAAAGCCTCCCGGCTCAAGGTGACTGGAAGAGGTCAGCTTAGGCTATTAACAATACACTACAGGGACAGTACTTGTATGCCTCAGTGAAGATGCCTAGCGGTGTTTTGAAACAACCAGAGAGAAATCAAGCCACGATGAAGTCAAACGGTTTTGCCCAGTTCCACTCATCTTCGAGGTCGTCAACCACGAATTGAACGTTTGGTGGTACCCTAGGGTCTAGTCAGCCGATTGCATCAGTCTCTGGATGAGGACAGGACAAACAATTGGGGGAAAATGGAACTGAGATCGGCGCCAATGACCTCCGCCTCAGGATGTGCGTCCGCTGTGGCGGTTGTTACTTTGGGGTTTTGCTAGAAAGTAAGGATAGCCAGCGGAGACCTACCATACTGAATGGCCCAGGCTCCGGTGCCAGCCCCCATGTCAAGGACCCGTTTCGCGTGTTAGCCCCCAAGGCTCAGAAAGAGCTTGCCTTTCATGGTAAGGCCGTAGAGCATGCGATGTTGAAATTCTACTCCTGAGATTAATAACGTGTCTTTTCGACAAATGTTAACTACCTGGGGAGGAAAACGTACCAAGTCTTGCTTGCTCTTGCTAATAGATGACACAGGTTAGCAAATGGGAGACCGAACTCTTTTGTCAAATGCGTCACCTCATCATTCGGAAAGCAGTATTCTGTGAATAGCATCAGCATCGGTGAAGTGAGTAGATATGGTGGACGTACTGCCGTGATGATAACCATGATATCTCCTGCCACACTCAAACTCGTACCTAGCAGCCTCCGAACTCAGCGGCACAGTTGGCGACGTGTCGTCATCCGAAGGGTTTCTGTCCGTGGTCATCGATGGGGAGAAACCAGGCGAAAGCGCGACATCAAGATCAGATTCGCCAAAATCTTGCTGACAAGCCGGGTCCGCCAGTGGTATGTCCAGCGTAACCATCTCCCAGCCATCCTGAAGCACATGGGCTGAATTAGTGAAATGCTGTAACGGACAAGAGCGGCTGACGTACGATGGGTTCCTCGGTGACGGTGTGCTGCACGTCCTCCGGCCCGCCCGTGAGCCTGGACATTGTGGTCAGAGGGGAGGAAACTGAAGATGGTCAGCTGGCGCTCGGGAAATAGCGGCGGACGTTGGAGAGGACAGGCGTACAGTACCAGGTATCCTTTTGAGACAGCAAGCAAGTACTCATTCAATCATTCGGGATCGGGAAGACAATTGGTCCTCCGTTTCCCATTGCAAAGCGCTGTGAGAGGGATGGGAGGTGTCACCCCTAAATAATGGAGCGGCTCATCGTGTGGCTGTTGATGAACAGGGAGCCCACTATTACTGGGTTGGTGCTCTCTCTGCTAGGGGGTAACAGTCATTCCTATGATCCGCGACATCGTCTTGGAAGCTGGAGTGAAACAAAGGCCTCTCCACATATGCGTCGGGTATGGTAAAGCTTAGGAATCTCAGGTACTGCTGCGTAGTTAGGATAATCAAGATGATGCTATTATGAATCAAGTCAAAGTTATTCAAGTGTTTGTTATTAGTAGCCAGCGGAGGGAGGGAGAAAGAGAAATAGAGAGGGGGGAAGACAGAGGAAAGGAGAAGAATAGGTAAACGGGGGGAAAGACGAACTCTCTGCCCTGGGATGGATCGACCGCGGAGAGGGAGAGCCGCAGCGCAATCGCCTCGCCGACCATCTGGCCAAGGACCTGATCTGTCATCACCGGCCTCCCCTCGCGGATGACCGTGAGGCGCTTCTTGGCCTCAAGCAGTCCAAGCACCTCCCCGCGGCTGATAAAGCGGCCTACGCCGTCGTCCCTGCGCAGGAGCGCAACTTCGCCGTCGGCGGTAGCCTCGAAAGCGAGCGTCCCGCCCCTCAGGATGGCAACCATGCGCCGCCGGATGCCTAAGAATTCGAGCAGCACATCCTCCGGATAAGCGGTTGTAACATGTTGCTACAGCGGGCATTGGAACAAAGTGTGCCTCAGGAAAGCCGAGGCGAGTTCTACGGTGGCGTCCTCGGCGAGAGCCCTGCGCCCCTGTTCTTCACGCGAGATGTAGTCGCTGGACATGGAGCTGCTAAGCTACGAGCTAGCGATCGGGCTACTACTAGCGATCTTGATACGACTACCATCAACGTAGTCTAGGTATTGTTACTAGGCCCGGCGACGACGGGCGCGTTGCGTCTGAGGTAGGACGGGGGAAGACGGGGGATGGTCGCCCCCCACGTCATCCGCACCGTCAAGGTTGCGCATCTCAGCGTCGTGGATAGGAGAAAGAGCCTGAGGGTTGATGAAGCGACGCAGCGCCGCCCAGAACATACCCGCCGTACCGCCCAGCTGGTGCACCAGCTCCGTCTCGGTCAGGGCTTCGCTTCCGGGCGGCAGCGGAGTGATGATCTTGGACAGCTCGGCGCCGCTGGGCAGGCGGGGAGGGGGCTTGAGGAATGCCTCGGATGAGAGAGCTCGGTAGGGGAGGACGCGATGGTGGCGGGGGCTGACGACAACGCGGCTGGTGAAGAGTTCCTCTGTCCCCCAGTCGCTTGCTGCTGGTAACATGGGGTTCCGATAGAGCGGTGGATGCTTATGCTTGTGCTTTTCCAGAGCGCTCCTGGACGTAATCGATTCGAAATAGCTTCTCGTGGCCATCCTATCTTGAAAAAAAGGAAAAATGAAAATAAAGGTTGCTGGTTGTGCTTGTCAAGTTCGTGCCGCGTTTGCAGGTGTCCAAATTCGTTAGGGGATTTTGGGCGGGGTAGGGTGAAGGGAGCAAAGCGGGGTTACAATCACATGCGCGCCGAAGCACGAACCAAGTTCTGCACGGCCAAAAGAATTTCCCTGGCCTTGGACACGAGGTCGTTATATAGGTAGGATGCCTCGACGTAATTCTGCACGGCTAACGGCAGGCTCTCTGTGCATAGGTGTCTTCATAAAGCTGGTCGGAATTATCCCTGGCCACCGTAGAAATCGTTATTATTTGGAGCAACCGTGGATGTAAAGGTCTCAATGCCGGGAAGGCCCAGAGCTAGGTCTTCGGCAACCTCCTCCTCATGCTCATTAGCATCGCTGTCCGTGCTGTATGATTTCGCTTTATATGGGCTGGGTGCCAAGACCTACAATGCCAAGACACATTGGTGGGGCTGGATGCATCGCGGTGCGGCCAGTCAGAGGTGTGGGAGCCGTTCAGCGTGTGACAATGGGGTGGTGGAAAAGGGGCTGGCGTCGACAACCATCAGGCACCAAATCAAGCAATGCGGTTCGGGTTGTTTTTTTATCACAGCAGGCAGGCTGTAACTTTTATTCACCAATCATGTTTCAGTTTGGGCCTGCGTACCACTGGTACATGTACCACTGCTGCACTGACTCTTGTTCCTTCTTCCTTCTGGGTGGGGAATTTGGTGGCTGCAGCAGCCCCAGCTCTGCGAATCAGGTGCACCCTGTTTTATTCACCGCAGGTGGGCCATGACTCATGTGGCCCTGACATTTCGTCCTTTGCCTCCGCGCCTGACACCACACGAGCAGCAACTTTGTTTTCCCATTCCTCAAACACCAACGGATCATGTATTCAAGTGCGAAGAGGCCGAAACCCCCAAAACGAGAGGCTTGTTTGCTTGAGGAGGCCCTCGATCCCGGCATATCCAGCGGTAGCAAGAGAAGAAGACAACACGAATGTATCAACACCCATGACTGACATGGTCCGATCTTGCCAACCGGGCCTCTGTTCCTTCTGTGGGAGACTGGATTGGGACCGCATCTTCAACTCCAATATCGGGGACTTGGAGGGCTCCTGGCCGGGCGCTCCAATTCTAACCCTCCCTCAAATTACACGCTCATGTCCAGTCTTCCGCTTCTTCGTCGACCTATCCAACTTTTCATATTCTTTGGAGCAGGTCTTGCCTCGCTCAAGGAACCCTGAAGCCGCGTATCGAGAGGTATATGGCCTGAGTGTTGCACGCTGTGGATCGAAGGCTCTGTCATGAAAAAACGAGTGTGTTGATTGCTTCAATGGTTGGAAGCCGAGGGCTTCCAACCGCTAAATACTGCGTACAATGGGGTAGTTCCATTCCTCCATTGTTGTGGCCTGGAATGGACCACGCAGTAATTCGATAGAATACCAGCGATCGGACCGATCGCTAGTATGGAGGCTATTCAGGGATTGGATTCGTGTGACAGTGAGCGATACCACACTTGCCGGCTCTATCAAGCTCCACGCCTTCGCCGCGTCGGCCCTTCTGCGTGAAAATACAGGTCAGGGGATCATTCTACAGCTGAGAGGTCCTAAAGGCCTTGTAGGCTATCACGGGGAATTGTCCTTTTCGTCTATCAAAAACACTCACCTCCGGTCGGTATCTCAGCAGGCCAATCTCCCCCTTGTTCGAACCTGGCTCGAATTCTGTGCGGGAAATCACTCTACCACCTGCTGCCCAATCACAAAGAAGCGTATTCTTGGCTTACGTCTTATAGACTGCCTTCGGCGTATGTTCTCAGAGCCGCCCGAAGCTGAACAAGGCAGCGGGTTTGAGTACGCCGCGCTTAGCTATTGCTGGGGAAAGGCGGCTACATCAGTGCAAGCTACGTTGCCGGTAGCCGGAAAGGAGCTTCCGATCAACCTACCGCCGCTCATTGAAGACGCCATGGCTGTTACGTGAGGGCTGGGATATCGTTACCAGTGGGTGGACAAGCATTGCATCCCCTAGCATGATGAAAATTTGAGACGGATGCAGCTTCAAAATATGGGCGACATTTATTCATTTTCTAGGCTCACTATTATCGCGGTGGCGTGTATCGATCCAGACCACAGCTTGCCCGGGGTTGATTGTTAGGGTGCGGTCGCACACGCTCGTCCCATTGACGGCGGATACTTATCGAGAGATTCGCTCGTCTCACTGGAACTCGCGCGGCTAGACATACCAAGAGGGCCTGCTCTCTACACGCCGGCTTGTCTTTTTGAAAACGCAGCTTTACTTTCAGTGTCAGGAAATGCACTGTATGGAAAGCATCAGTATGCCTCGTGGTGCTATGGACTCTCACCATGTCGACCCGGAAGGCTATCACTCCCTGTACCGGTTGGGTTTTCCAATAGAGAGGATTGAAACCTCGGTGGCGGACTTTGAGAACTGCGTAGGAAACTTTGCGGATTGGGACTTCACTTTCGAGAGGGATGCTCTGGACGCTTTTCAGGGTGTCCTCGACGTTTTTGAAAGTCCACCAATCGAAAACTTCTTTGGCCTACCTCTCTACCCGGCCGATTCCAGGTTTACCTCTACCGATACCTTTGTCTACGGGTTATCTTGGTCATTCCGCAAGAGCATCCAGACTCGTCTTGTCCGCCGGCCCGAGTTTCCAACCTGGGCATGGCTAGGCTGGAAACCGGACAAGTCAACCCTCAAGCTGAGCGCTGTTGATCATGATGATGGCGACGTAGGATACAAGGACCATGCCTATGAAGGGTGATATCAAACTTGTCAGGTTTGTAGCATAAAGAGGGCATCTACTTCAGCTCGCCCGCTCAAACACCTTGTAGCCCTAAAGTTCATCCCTCTCCGTCTCGCAAAAGTCTTATTCCTCCCAGCCGACCAACAGCTACGTACGGTTAGCCAGCTGCTGCTGCAACCCAGCTACTTGCTGCTGGGTCGCAGCAAGAAGCTGTTCAGCTTCCTGACGTCCCCGCTCAGCTTCTTGACGTCCCCGCTCAGCTTCCTGACGTCCCCGCTCAGCTTCCTGACGTCCCCGCTCAGCTTCCTGATGTTTCCAATTAGCTTCCTGACGTCCCCGCTCAGCTTCATCGAGGTTACCTACCTGGAGGTGGTGACGCAGTTCCTCAGAATCCTGCGGCAATAGCGACGATAAGATATCGTGATCCTCTTGCTCTAGCTGATATTTCGTAGGATACTGGGCATGCCGGGCCGCACGGAAAATCGCCCCCAGTACTCGGTAAGAGATGGCCATGACGGGATTCCTGTGGAGATACTTCGGGTTAAAATGGCTGGAAGAAAAAGATAAAAAGATGAATGAAAAACGAACCGGGATACTCCAGCTGGAGGACGGCAATATGCTGCCGGCAGGCCAGAAGGGCCGCAAAAGTCCGAGAGGTACAGCCCCACTACCCCATCGGGCTGCTCGAGATGATCGCTGTGGATGACTTGTCTGCGCTGCTCCCAGCGGAAGCCATCGTCGTGAGCAGCTACCAAGAGGCTTACCACTGCCTCTTCGAGATCTGGATACAGGGCATCTAGGATAACAACAGCCTGGATCTTCCCATTGCTACCATTAATGTAGTTCTCGGCCTTGTCCTCGACGTCTTGTTGGGACTGGCTCCACGCCACCTCAAAGACAACAGTCGCTTCAGTCGTATCGCCTAACGACGCAAAAGAGACATCGGGTTGGTTCCATAACTTCCCCTTGACCTTAATAGCGGCCGTGCCGATGGTGATGATCTTGTTTGCCGCCTCACGGACTGCCTCGTCGCTTGTGGTGAGGGCGATGGTCCGGATCTTCTGAAGGATTACCAAGCAGAGGTACAGGGCCCACAAGGCATGGCCCTTCGATTCACCCATGGTGAGAGATAAGATGCCAGATCGGTAGTCGTATTCGAATCGTGAGATGGCGTCGCGTTGGGGGAGTTGCGACAATTGAGAATGGAAATTTTCGACGTCGTCGGCCGCCCAGCGAAAAAGAAGACGGAATCCGCTTGGCGATTCACGAGCGATCGCGTCGGCGATGGATTGGATAACCTCATCGAACGAGGGACTGTCTAAAAAGATCTGAGATGTCAGGTCAGCGTTATGCTTGCCCGCCTGCCCAGAGAGGGCCGAGGGATTCAGCATCGCCATTTCGAAGTTCTGAAAGTAGCGTAACCAAGTGAAGGAGGGAAAATTCAATAAACGATGAGAAAGAGCTTTCTACTTACTCAAAGCCCAAGCCGTCTTCTTGGGTGACGTCACTATCAAAGAAAACGTCCGAGCGCCTGTTGTTGAAGTCCCGAGGTTGTCCCGAGGTTGTGCAGCACCAAGCTGTTCGGGTGAGTCGCTAGCCACAGGGTGGGTCACAACCAACAGTCCCTGCAGGAAACCACTTGGCGGGTAATCCGTGCTGCAGGGCTTTGCACACTTCACGCACGGGCCTGTCAACTGCCCCACTTTATAACTTCTCTCTGCTTTTCATATCATCGACGACATCATCGACAACATCATCGACCTGACGACTCAGCAGACCCGCATATTTGGACGACTCAGCGGGCCCATATATTTCATGTCTAAAATGGCGTCTATTCCCTCTTCCTCTTGCAACCATTGCAACTCAATCACTGCCAATTGCGACACCATCTCTCACGAGCAGGACAAGATGATGGCCGAGACTATTCAAGCTATCTTGAAGTATACGTGACTGAATCGCCTCTGCCCCTCAATTACTAACGCAATCGCATCAGACTCGGCTGCCGCCGAGAATGGCGATGAGCACTTCAATTTCGTCTCCCATGCCGGCGGCCTTGGCTGGCGCACCAGCGTCAAGCTCAAGGGCAATTTCGACAAGGCCGCTATGGAGCGGCTCCAGAAAAGCACGGCAGTCACCACAAATGACGCCTTCATGTCGGGCAGCGTCGCTGTCGCCATCGCGGCAACTCCATTCGTCCTTGGCGGCCTGGGCGGCCTGGCCATTTAGAAGATGACAGGTCGCCGCGCTCCTGTGGTGCCGTCGGCGGTATGTTGTCCGTTTTTCCGTATGAGCTAGGCTGACAAGAATAGATGATGGACGTTAAGCAACGCCGAATCCCATTTGCCATTCGAACCAAGAACGTCTAGGCCGGAGGACACTGCCCAGGACAGTTGCTACGACAACAGTGTGGACGATGGGACACGGCGATAGGCACGGCGATGGGACACGGCAATTGGATGAATCTTGTGGAGGGCCATGCGATGCGTCATGTTGTCAATTGAGTGCGTTCCATTGAGCCATATCTTCGGGTCAAGGCCTAGTGTAGTGCATTTACAGATTTGTGGGTCTGGCGCATGATTACCCTGGCCTTCACCTTTGCATCCCTGCGAAAACGCCAAACTGGAACCAATTTGACATCCAGAACGTCATCTGTCGAGTAAATCTGCCGCTTCTACCCTTGTTCGCCCGTGCGTCGTCGCTCTTCCAAATCTACAAAGAAACAGTCGCTTCTGTCGTGGCAACTGCTTTCAACCTTTCACCTCCCTCAGTTTTTACAGTGGAAGGCGAAATGGGTGTCGTTGATTTTCCACCCTCTTGGGGGCTAAAATTGCAGTGCGGGTTCTCCCACTGAGTGAGGTAACTTAACCCACCTTAGACTCTCACCCAGTGAGGCGGAGTGCGGGTTCTCTCATTGGAGGTCACCTACCTCTGTCCACGTAGACTTGGCCTACCTTAGACTCTCACCCAGTGAGCAGGTTCTGAGGTTATAGCTTCAATTTTAATAAACATAATGAATACGCTTATATTATTTATAATAGAATTAATATAGTAATTCTTTAATAAGTTTATAGTTATCAATCCTGTCCAGAGGACAATTTGTTACTAGGAGTCTCCTAAAAAATTAGTATAGGAAATTATTAGAAATTACTATTGGAAATTGATAAGAAAAATCAACTCGTCTGCGAACTGGTCGGTTCCTTATCAAAAGTGGGTCCGCTCGGGCTAAATATTATCATGTGATGAAAATTAAAATAATATGGTTTCAGATAGTTCACGTAACCGGGAATCCAAATCTGGAGTTGGATTCAGGGTTAGGGTTACGGTTTAGGAGTTATCAGCGTTTGAAAAAAAAATCAAACAAATAGATATTTAAAATATAAAACATAGCCAAACCTAACTAAATAAAGCGGCATTATATATAGTTTTTTACGTGAAATTTGTAACTGAAATTACCTTTACTATATAGCTTATAATAAGAAAGCTATTATTGTTTAAAGTTAAATAATAATAATTATTATAATAATAATCTATTAATAAATAGAATAATATTAAGTAGTAATTGCGTTATACTGCTAATAGAGTTCAAATGCGCACGATTGCTAATTGAAACTTAGTTTAGCATACCAGGGGCCAGCAATAGTTACAGCTAACTAGGGCTTTATTAAAGCCTTAGTAATAGATAAGACTAATTACAGGACTCTTCATTAGGGAGATGGAGGTTTTCCACTTCCTCTTCATTCTATGCCCTTAGGGCTTAGCTAGTTAATTAAGTAGATAAATGTTAATTTCTAGCTACTAAGTACCCTGTACCGAGTACCCTATATCGTGTACCCTATAGTGTAGTTACGTACCCTGAAACTACCAGCCGAATCTTCCAGAACACCAAAGGGTTCCAGAGGATTCCAACCCACTCCAGGGCCCCTTAGGGCCCCTGGAGCACTCCGAACCTTCTGGAATTCAGGGGAGTGGAACCCCCTAAATCAAGTAGGGCTACTGCCCCATAGAACCAACTAGAACATCACAGTGACTACGTCAGCCACTACGTTAACAGAACCACGTAGAATGGTTCAGAACAGTACTATTCCATTATTGTATTAGTTAGTTCTACTTTACAGAAGGCTCTGGAATTCTTCCAGAGCCTCCCACAGCCTATAACAGGCTCTCTCCTCTCCTATATCTAATTCTATTATTATTTATCTTACACCATAAGAGCTAAAAGCTCCGCCCGTGAGGGCAAGCAGTCCCTCTACTGCTAACTATCTACTGTCGGGGCGTGGTCGGGGCGTTTCCACCCTACCCACTCTTCTGTTTATTCTACTGAAATACATGTGGTTTGGTCTCGACTATCAAACGCGGTGACAGGTCATGGGGTTAGTGCCTTGTGCTAGTGTGTGTCACAAGTGAGACGGGGGCGTGAGCGGGTCGTTCTCGGCCTTGCTGCGCTCACTCCCCTTGGCTGTAGTGGCTTGGAGGTATTACGTCACCTCCTTTTTCGTCCGGGGTAGAAGGAAGACCCCTTCGGCCCGGGGCAGCTCCCCGGGGTTCGACCGGGACCGGGGCGCTAACGGCTCCGGGATAACTCCGTGATGTCTCCCCCTTTTGGTCCGGTCTTCTTCACACCGCTCCGGTTATCACCGGTTCGTTGTTCTTTGTTCGTTATAACTTTCAGTTCTGCGCTCTGTTAGCCCGCTTCCTTCAGGCCGTTATCGCTTCGTTCCTTCCGTCCGGAGTCGCAGGCGTGGCTGGCTGGCTTCCGTGTGCCTCCTCTAGTGGCCTCGTGGCTTCCATCCATTCTGTATCTAATTCTAGTTAAGCAAGCAACTTTATTCTACTCCAGTCATTGTACAAGGCACTGCCTTCTGGATCTATTACGACCTGCACCCGACACAGGCCTTGAGAGGACTGGCGCGGGTTAAGACAGAACGTATGGCAGGACGCTAATAAGTAAGGGGCGTTCCGAAGACGGTTTGTTAAGCTAGCACTCCTAGACGGGGGTTTAATGTCACTGTAAGTCGTTATTATTATAATACACAGAGGTGAGTCTGAACAGTAGGACATAAATGAATAATTAAATACTAGTGTGAGGAACCAGAGTCCCTCACGGTGGTTATAAGTATAATTATGACTATTTATACTAATTAGCTAAAGGTACTTTATACCTTACTTAGTGGTTTATTACTTAGTAACAAACTAAGTAACTTATAACTAAACACCTCCTACTTAAAGGTTTTACAGATACTTAATAGGTAAGCACTCTTATTAAGACTAAGCAGTTACTAGTTAATTATAAGGGTTTTAAGTCTTTATACCCTTAGCCTAATATACAGTACTGTACGTATTATCTTCCTATACTGTTCCTTTTATAGGGGATCTGTTAGGCCACTCCAGTTTAAGTGACGGCTTACAGGGTTATTATATAATTCCCCCTCTTTAATATTCTTTTTTTATAAAAAATCCTAGTAAAAACGTTCCTTCTTTCCTAATATAATTATACCTATTAACTATATATAAAAGCGCATTTTAAAAAATAACACCTTTTATCACCATAACCTTACAGACTTTACTTTAATTTTTAAATCGTAAATGTCACCTTATAGTTATTATTCTTTAAAATCGCTTTCCTGTTTTATTATTACATAATTAGATAATTACTTTAAATATTTATTAATAGGGGCTTTATCTTTATATAACATGTTTAGTTATAGTGACGTTTTCTTTTAACGGCTCCTTTTTAAGAAGCGCCGTTTTAACGTAAAGCACGACGTTATTACGTGGAACTTAAAGCTGAAAACCTAAAAGCTTTATAAAGCCATTACCTAACTTAAACGGATTAAAGTCCAGCGTTATAAGACGGAGGAGCAGGCTTTTTTTACGTTTAGTTAGGAGGTAGAGATCCTTCATTTCTAGGAGTAGGAGGAGGCTTATCTGGCCGCTCTTTTTAAAGCTAATAAATCCTTTAACTGGGGAGGCTTTTTAACAGGAACACCTATTAGTTCTTTTTCCAGGGGGACGTTATAATTAGTGACTTCTTCTTAATTTAATCTATAACTTCTTTTTCCAGTATGTGAAGGGTGGCCTTTTTTTTTTACTAACTTATTTTTATGTAAAACCCGCTAGGAGCTTTAGAGGTCTGGCCTCCTTATTAGGTTTAAGGTTTTTATAACTTATAGTTAAGGGTTTTAATAAATATCTTTCTTTACCTATTAAGGAGTTTCCTACCACTTTTTAAGTTTTAAGTTCTATAATAATCTTACTTTTTAGTATAGTAATTTAAATGTCAGATCTTATCTTATTTTTAGTTCTTATTATTAATTTTAATTAATCTAGATTCTTTTAGTGGAACTCTATAATTAGGTTTAGGCACTTAAGGTTTTTAACTAGCTTTTATAAGTTACTTTTAAGGCTGTAATCTAGCTATTTAATAAGATATTTAAACATGTTCTTTTCTTTTTATAAATTTATAACTTCCTTAACGTTATACTTATCTTTATTAACGTTAATCTTAATCTTCTTTTCCAGAGGAACTCCCTTTAAGGTAGGTTTTAAAAGTGAGATATAGAAAACCTTAATTTACATTTTTATACTAATAGGTAAGTTTAGTTTGTAATTAGAGGTAGTGATCTTTTTCTTAACTTAAAACGGTCTGTACCTTTTAAAGTCAAGCTTTTTACTAAGCCGTTTTAAACGTAAGTTTTGTGAAAAAAGGTAAATATAGTCCCCCTTTTAAAAAGTTAATCCCTTAACTTATTCACCCTTATAGTAAAGTCCTTTTTTAAATATTAATTACTTAATTTAATGTTTATTAGTAAACTTTTTCATTTATTCGCGTGTAAACTTAAGTTTAGCTTATAAGTGGTTATGTAGCTTTTATATTTAGTTTATATAGACTGTAGCTTAGGGGGTGCTAGTAGGTGGGCCTTAATAGAGCTTAGGCTCCTTATTATAATTAGTGAAGAATAGTAACACACTTATTAACTTAATTAACGTTATGTTATAAGTTATCTGTACTGTTAATAATAACTTAAGCTAATTATCTTATTTAAAGTTAATATAGGCTTAAAAATACGTTATAAGTATCTAGTTAACTTACTCCGTTTAACTATCCGTCTGTAAGTAGAATACTGTTAAAAGCTTACTTTTCATACCTATTCTTTATATCAGTCCTTACTAGAACTTTAATATAATTAACTTATCTTAATCCGTAACGATATTATTTAACTAAAGGTATTATAAAATTACCTCTTTTTTAAAGATATAAGTAAATTACTTTACTGTTATATCCTTTAAGGTTAGTAAAAAGTAAGCTTATTTTATTAATCTGTTAACTATTATAAGGATTTAATTATAAGTGACTCTTATAATAGGGTCCTTAGATTTTAGAATCCCAGTAACGAAATTAAGTAAGATAGAACTTTATAACACCTGTAATATAGGGAGTGGTTTAAGAAGTCTATACGGCTTATAATGTTAATTCTGCTTTTAATAACAGATATTATAATTATTAACCACTTTTTTAACCAGCTTCTTCATTCCTGGGAAGGCATACACTTATTAGGCCTGTGTAAGAGTCTTAACTTAGCCTATATGTCCTTTAAGTTAAGACTTATAAACCTGTTAAATGTACTCTTTTCGTTTATCTAAGTTATAAATGTATAGTTTCTCTTAATATTAAAACCTTACTCTTAATTCAGGTGTATTATCTACACCTTTTAATAATTATCCTAATTAATAACCAGTTTTATTATAGTTTAAATGCTTTAAACACTCTTTATTACAGTCTTATAAATACCCTAAGAAGTCTCCTAACGGGTATTTATATTTATAAGTTCCTTCTACTAACCTTCTTATTTAAAAGTCCTGTTATTACTAATAGATATTATACTTTATTTATAAGTTTATACAGATATTAATAGTTTATTTTAACGTTTAGTTATCTAACACTTATAGCGTGTGTTCTAATATGCTGTTCTCTGCTTTATTAAATATAGTAACAGGGATTAGGACTAAATTAACATCCTTATAGTCCTATCTTTAATTAAGAGTATTAATTTACCTATTATCTTTCCCTTTAATATAATAAATCTGGAAGTGGAATAAGGCTATTAATTCTACCTATTATACTTACTGTAAATTAAGTTCTTTTATTAAAAAGTATTAAAGGTTATTATAATCTGAAAAGACCTAGACCAGTTCTTTTATACTGCTTAAATACAGTGCCTATTTAATAAAACATTAAATAATTACTATTAGTTCCTTATTATAAATTAGGTATTATAAGGCTGGGCTGTAAATCCCTTTTAATAAAAAGGTAACTAGGTGGCGTTTCCTATTATCCTAAACTTAATTAAGTTCTCTATTAATTACGAATTTTAAAGAGTTTATTTCGACTTAAAAAGGCTTTAAGAAATCGGGGAGGGTTAATACTAGTGTTATAATAAAGGCGTGTTTAAGGTTTTTAAACACCTTCTATTATCTATCAGTCCACTTAAATGGCTTTCCCTTACTTGTAAGTTTATAGAGTAGTTTTACAATTTTCGTAAAATACCTAATAAAACAGCGATAAAAGTTTATAAAGCTAATAAAGGCTTATAACTCTTTTTAGTTCTTTAAAGTAGGCTAATCCTTAATTACCTTTATCTTCTCCGGTTATATCTTAAGCCTTCCAGGGGTTACCCTAAACCCTAAATAGTTTAATTCCTAAACGTGGAAATGGCTCTTCTCCAGGTTTATTATCAGCTTTGCTTTTTTAAAAGCTATTAAAACTTATTACATATACTTTTAATATTTTTCTAAAGTTTTAGAATAAATTAGAACGTTATTTAAATATATAAAGATAAACTTATTAAAAAAGGGGTAGAGAATATTATTAATAAGGCCTTAAAAGGTCACAGGGGCGTTTATTAATCCCATTAACATAACACAGTATTAGTAATACCTGTTATAAGTCTGAAAGGCCGTTTTATATTTATCCTCTTCCTTCACTTTAATGTAATTAAACCTTATAGGGAAATTAAGATTAGAGAACCAGTTTACCCTAATAATCCGTTTTTACATTTTTATAATAAGTAATAATAGGTAACAGTTCTTAATTATATCTTTATTTAACGTTTAGTAATTAATAATTATATATAACTTATTATCTCCCTTTTTTAGGATAAATAGCATTAGGTACCTTACCAGGGACTGGGACTCTATAATAAACCCGTTTTTTAAGTTCTTATTAATATACTCCTATAAGGCCTTAGCCTGCTAGGGGTTTAAATAGTAAGGCTGGAAGCTGCGGAGCTTCACTCCTAGTTTCAGCTTAATCTTATAATCTTATAATCTGTGGTTTAATAATTACAGTATCTTTTTTTAAAATAGGGTAAACTTCCTATATTCCACAGGTACCTTAAATAAGTTAACTTCTTCACTTACTTATAAATCAGCTTTTTACTTCTTTCCACCTTTTAAATCGTCATTTAGGTAATACAGTAAACCTTTTAGTCCTTTAACCGTTTTTATAAATCTAACCTAAATTATACTTAGTTTTAAGGGTTTAGCGTGCTTTTAAGTATTTTATGTAACTTTAAAGTGGTTTAATACCTTTTTAACTTTCTTTAAACAGTAATTACAGTTAAGGGACTATTATAACCTGTACCCGACACAGGCCTCGAGAGGGCTGGCGTAGGTTAAGACAGAACGTATAACAGGACGCTAACAGGTAAGGGGTGTTCCGAAGACGGCTTATTAAGCTAACACTCCTAGACGGGGGGTTTAATGTTACTGTAAGTCGTTGTCACTATAATGTATAAAGGTGAGTCTGAATAGTAGGACATAAATGAACAATTAAATACTAGTATAAGGAATTAAAGTTCCTTACGGTAGTTATAAGCATAACTATAACTATCTATATTAACTAGTCAAAAGTACCTTATACCTTACTTAATGGCCTATTACTCAGTAAGGAACTGAGTAACCTGCTACTAAGCACTCTTTACTTAAAGGTTTCTTAAATGCTTAGTAAGTAAGCATTCCTACTAAAACTAAGTAACTGCTAATTAGTTATAGGGGCTTTAAGTCTTTACACCCCTAGCTTAGTGTGCAGTACCATACGTACTGTCTTCTTACACTGTTCCTAATGCGGGGGATTTATTAGGCCGCTTTAACTTAAGTAACGGCTTATAAGGTCGTTACATAATTCCCCCTCTTTAACGTTCTTTTTCCACAAAAAACCTTAATAAGAGCGTTCCTTCTTTCTTAACGTAACTATACCTGCTAACCGTGTGTAAAAGTGCACTTTAAAAAACAGTACCTCTTATTACTGTAACCTTACGGATTTTACTTTAACTTTTAGATTGCAAATGTTACCTTATAGTCGTTATTCTTTAAAATCACTTTCCTATCTCGTTACTACACAATTAGATAACTACTTTAAATATTTACTAATAGGAGCTTTATCTTTATATAACGTGTTTAGTTATAACAACGTTTTCCTTTAATAACTCCTTTCTAAGAAGCGCCGTCTTAACGTTAAGTATAACGTTACTACGCGGAACTTGGAGTTAAAAACTTAAGAGCTCTACGAAGCTACTGCCTGACTTAAACAGATTGAAACTTAACACCGTAAGACAGAGGAGCGAGCTTTTTTTACGTTTAATCGGGAGGTAAAGATCCTTCGTTTCTAAGAGTAAAAAGAGGCCTATCTAGCTACTCCTCCTAAGGCTAGCGAGTCCTTTAACTAGGGAGGCTTTCTAACAGGAACACCTACCAGTTCTTTTTCCAAAGAGTCGCCTTAACTAACGACTTCTTCTTAACTTAGTTCGTAACTTCTTTTTTAACAAACGGAAACAGTTTCTTTACTAACTTATTTATATATAGAGCTTGCCGGGAGCTTTAAAGGTCCAGCCTTCTTATTAGGTCTAAGGTCCTTACAATCCTAGCTAAGGGTTCTGATAAATGTCCTTCTGTACTTACTAAGGAGTTTCCTGCCACTCTTAGGCTTTAAGTCCCATAATAGTCTTGCTCTTTAGTATAGTAATTTAGATATTAAACCTTATCTTATTTCTAATTCTTATTATTAGTTTTAGTCAGTTTAGATTCTTTCAGTAGAACTCCGTAATTAGGTCTAAGCACTTAAGGTTTTTAACTGGTTCCCACAAGTTACTTTCAAAGCTGTAATCTAGCTACTTAATAAGATATTTAAACATATTTTTTCCCTTCTATAAGTTTATAACTTCTTCAACGTCGTATTCATCCTTATTGGTATTAACCTTAATCTTCTTTTCCAGAAGAACTCCCTTTAAGGCAAATTCTAGAAGTGAGATGTAAAAAACCTTAATCCTTACCTTTATACTAACAGGTAAGTCTAATTCGTAATTAAAGGTAGCGACCTTTTTCTTAATTTAAAATAGTCTGTACCTTTTAAAGTTAAGCTTCTTATTAGGCCGTTTTAAATATAGGTTTTGTGAAAAAAGGTAAACGTAATCCCCTTCTTAAAAAGTCAGTCCTTTAACTTATTTACTATTATAATAAAGTCTTTTCTTAAGTATTAGTTACTTAATTTAATATTTATTAGTAAACTTTTTTATTCGTTCACGTGTAAACTTAAGTTCAGCTTATAAGTAATTATATAATTCTTACATCCAGTTTATATAAATTACAGTTTAAGGGGTGTTAGTAGGCGGGCCTTAACAGAGCTTAGGCTCTTTACCGTAATTAGTAAAGAACGGTAATACACCTATTAACTTAACTAACGTTATATTATAAGCTATCTATACTGTTAGTAATAACTTAAACTAATTATCTTATTTAAAGTTAACGTAAGCTTAAAAATACGTTATAAGTATTTAATTAACTTACTTTATTTAACTATCTGTCTGTAAGTAAAATATTATTAAAAGCTTACTCTTTATACCTATTCTTTACATTAATCCTTATTAAAACTTTAACATAATTAGCTTATCTTAATCTGTAACGATATTATCTAACTAAAGGTATTATAAAATTACCTTTTTCTTAAAGATATAAATAAGTTACTCTGCTATTATATTCTTTAAGGTTAGTAAAAAGTAAGCCCATTTCGTTAATCTGTTAACCATTATAAGGATCTGGTTATAAGTAACTCCTATAACAGGGTCCTTAAACTTTAAGATCTTAATAACGAAATTAAGTAAGATCGAACTTTATAACGCCTATAATACAGGGAGTGGTTTAAGAAGCCTATAAGGCTTATAATATCGATTCTGCTTTTAATAGCAGATATTACAGTTATTAACCACTTCCTTAACTAACTTTTTTATTCCTAAGAAGGTATACGTTTATTAAGCTTATATAAAAGTCTTAACTTAGCTTATATATCCTTTAAGTCAAGACTTATAAACTTACTAAACATATTCCTTCCACTTTCCCAGGTTATAAATATACAGTTTCTCTTAATACCAAAGCCTTACTTTTAGTTTAAACACACCGTTTACACCTTTTAATAACTATTCTAGCTAATAACTAATTTTATCGTAATTTAGATACATTAGGCACTCCTTCTTATAATCTTACACGTGCCTTAAGAAGTCTCCTAAAAGGTACTTATACTTATAGGTGCCTTTTATTAACCTTTTTACTTAAAAGTCCTGTTATTACTAATAGATGTTATACTCTGTTTATAAGTTTATACAGACGTTAATAGTTTATTCTAACGTTTAGTTATCTAACACTTACAGTATATACTCCAGTATACTGTTCTTAGCTTTATTAAACATAATAACGGGGATTAAGATTAGGTTAGTATCCTTATAATCCTGTCTCTAACTAAAAGTATTAACTTACCTATTATCTTTTCCTTTAACGTAGTAAATCTAGAAATGGAACGGGGCTATTAACTTAACTTACCATACTTACTATAAATTAAGTTCTTTCGTTAAAAAGTACTAAAAGTTATTATAGTTTAAAAAGACCTAGATTAGTTCTTCTATACCGCTTAAATACAGTACTTATTTAGTAAAGTACTAAATAATCACTATCAGTTCCTTATTATAAATTAAATATCGTAAAGCTAGGCTATAGATTCCTTTTAATAAAAAGGTAACTAGGTAGCGTTTCTTATTATTTTAGATTTAGTTAAGTTCTTTATTAATTACAAACTCTAAAGAGTCTATCTTAACTTAGAAAGGCTTTAAGAAATCAGGGAAAGTTAAGACTAGTACTGTAATAAAAGCGTGTTTAAAGTCCTTAAACACCTTCTATTATCTATTAGTTTACTTAAACAGCTTTCCTTTACCTATAAGTTCGTAAAGTAATCTTACGATTTTCGTAAAGTACTTAATAAAGTACTAATAAAAGTTCACAAAGCTAATAAAAGCTTATAACTCTTTTTAATTCTTCAAAATAGGTTAGTCCTTAACTGCCTTTATCTTCTCCAGTTACATTTCAAACTTTCCAGGAGTTACTCTAAACCTTAAATAATTCAGTTCCTAAACGTAAAAATAGCTCTTCTCTAGGTTTACTATCAGCTTTACCTTTTTAAAAGCTATTAAAACCTATCGTATATATTTTCAGTATTCTTTTAAAGTTTCAGAATAGATTAAAACGTTATCTAAATATATAAAGATAAACTTATTAAGGAAGGGGCAGAGAACACTATCAATAAGGCCTTAGAAAGTCGCAAGGGTATTTATTAATCCCATTAGCATAACACAGTACTAATAATACCTATTACAAGTTTAAAAAGCCATCTTATACTTATCCTCTTCCTTCACTTTAATATAGTTAAATCTTATAAGGAAGTTAAGACTAGAGAACCAGTTTACCTTAATAATCCGTTTTTACATTTCTGCAATAAGTGGTAATAAGTAGCGATTCTTAATCATATCCTTATTTAACGTTCGGTAATTAATAACTATATATAACTTACCATCTTCCTTCTTTAAGATAAACAGCACTAGGTATCCTACTAATAACTAGGACTCTACAATAAACCCGTTCTTTAAGTTCTTATTAATATACTCCCTTAAGGCCTCAGCTTATTAGGGGTTTAAATAGTAAGGCTAGAAGCTATAAAGCTTCGTTCCTGGCTTTAACTTAATTTCGTAATCCTATAGTCCGTAGTCCAGTAATCGCAATATCTTTTTTCAAAACAGGATAAACTTCCTATACTCCGCTAATACCTTAAACAAGTCGACTTCTTCACTTATCTGTAAATCATCTTCTTACTTCTTTCCACCTTCTAAATCGTCATTCAGGTAATACAGTAGACCTTCTAATCCTTTAACTATCTTAATAAACCTAACCTAAACTATACTTAGTTTTAAAGGTTTAGCATGCTTTTAAGTACTTCGTACATCTTTAAAACAGTTTAGTACTTTCTTTAAACAGTAATTATAATTAAGGGACTTACTAAAGGTAAGGTAGCTACTCCTTTAATTAATTACAAGGTTATACTTTTCTAGCTAAGGTAGATTTAAGATTATATTATAACCTGTAATTAATGTAACGTTAAAGTTTACTTATTATTCATCCCTATCCACTTTAATTAAAAGTAGCGAGTGGTAAGTAACTTTACCATTATTATACTAATACAGGCCTCCTTCTCTATTTCGTATAGGAATAGCCTTTTTATACTCTTAGTTAAGAAGTTTCCTTCAGTTAACTAACAAGGGGTATATTAGGTTAAAAGCACTCCCGTTATTAATCACTGCTCTTACCTTAAATAACCTCCCTTTTCTGTCTGTTATATCGATACTAACGGAATAATACTTATACTCCTTTAACATCTAAATTATAGTAATTATCTGTCCTTAAGGTCTTATCCAGCCTAACTTTTAAATACCTCTCCTTCTTCTTAAGGTTCTTACTAACTAGCGAACTACTAGTTTCTAGCCTTTTTAAAAGGCCCGCAGCCTTTTCCTAATTCTTTCTGGAAAAACAGGCAGCTCTAATAAACTTAACAGTCAACCTTTCTTAAGTTTTCACACCTTAATATCCAGTTAACTTTAAACAGTATAATATTTCAGAAGTCCTTAATAAGATAATAATATACTTTATAAGCTTAGATTACAGTAATGTCTTTTCACTCTTAGATCTATTAATAGTCTTCCTACTTCTACCATTCTCTAGCTTTTCTATTAAGATGTAATAAGCATGTTACAATTAAGCAGTTATTAAGTACCCCTCCTTACTAACACATAGCGGGAGCTTAGTTAACTACAGTAACCTTCCACTTATTACCAGATTCTTTTATTAGGGAGTAGGAGACTTAATAGTGAGCCAGTTCTAACTTTACCTTTATAACAGCATAATCCCGTCTTTATATACCTGGGAAGTGGTTATAAAAGGCCTTAAGTCTATAATACTGGTTAAAAGTGTAGTTATTATATATACAGTTAATTTATAATATATCCCTGTAATTAAGGTAATTAATGTTAATTACAGGTGTTATAGTTATAAAGTACAGAACAGGGGAAGTAGTGCCTTATTTCTTCTCTTCTTCTATTTACTTCTAAATACGTTATTTTTCCTAAACCTTTTCCTAAAATTCGGGTAGTAACAATCCAGCTTATTCTTCTACGAAACGGTCCTCCTTAACAAGGCGATATTTAAGCTAATTAACGAAGCGAACTCTGTTATAGAGTTATAACTTAATTTCCACCGCTTTATTCCTTAATATCACAGTAAGCCTTTCAACTTATAAATCCTCTATTTCGTCTACTAATTTTTAATGTTTCTCTTCTAACTCCTAAATCCTCTGCTAATATGTTTACTTTATACTTTCCCAGGGAACCTTTAAGGTACTAATCTAAAGTATACTAGCTTTAATATAAGGTAGCTACTTAAGTTATCCTTCTTTTAAGGAGGTAAAGGTGTTAATCCACTTAGCGTATTTAAAGTGTTTAAGAGTCTTAGGAGGCATTATTAAGAAGAACTTCTATTTCTCTAATTCGATTCTCTCAGCTTACTCTCTTTCACCTTTTAAAGCTTACTTTACCGTTTAAGTAGCTTAAAAGGCTAATTCTTTAACTTCTTCTACTATCCTAATGATTTCTAAGTTAAGGTCCTTCCTAGACTTCCTTAGTTCCTAGGCTTACAGGGTAAGGTTTTTAAAGCCTGTAACTACTAACCGGAATATCTTTTCCTAAAGTCAGTCTTCTATAACCTACACTTCTAACAGTTTTAAGTTTCCACTTTAAAGTTAATCTGTAATAACCTACACCTCTGTAACTAACTCTTTTAAAACACCCTTAAAGATTAGATACATTACATCCTAGGGTTCTTCTTCTTCTTCCTTATCTCCTATATTATACTTATTTATTTAAATGCAGTCTTCTTCGTTACTTATTATCCTAACGTGGATATCTCTTAAGTTAAACCTAACGTACTTTCCTCCTTTTAAGACAGGTTTCTAACTAACTTACTTTAATGACAGGCATTACTGTATTATATGTCCTTTCTTATTATAGTTAAAGCACTAAACTTAAGATAAGTCTTTAGATTACTTCTATTACTGTTATCATTAAGGCTTATTACAGTTAAGTCGGTTCTAACGGTTTACTATATTAATATCTATTAGCTTAGGGTAGTAACCTATCACGGTCAACTGGTTCCCCTTCTTTAATTTACTTAACTAATAAGGGATCCGCTCTTTTTAGAAGTTCTTTTAATAATAGTAATTATAATACTAGTTATCGGCCTTAATAGCTATCTCAACTAACTCCTAAAGGCGGTCCGGTCGGTCCTCCCAGTAAAGGTCTCCAGTAACGTGCTCCTTTAGACCACTCTAGAATAGTATTATTAAAACCTTTTAGCCGAGCTTAGTTTTTACTACTTTTAGTTTAAAGTGTGTAAAGAACTTAAAGATTAAGGATATTTACCTTAGGGTTATAAAGTGTTATTTAGCCTGCCTAAAGGCGTTTAGTTCTCTAAACTCAGTCCAGAGTTAGTTAATAAAAACGTTAAAGTTATTAAAGAGGGCTTAAGTTTTAAGGGCCTCTTTACACGCTCTATTTATAAAGAGGTTATTAATTATCTTCATATAGGGTTTATATTAGCGAGTAGCTACTTTATTTAATAAGGCTTTAGTAAACCTAACCTTTCCTTCTTCTTCGAAGAACTGCTCGTTATAATAAGTAATATAACTCTAGAGCTGGGTTATCCAGGACTCCAGTTATGTAAAGTCTCCTTTAAAACGTAAGGGCAGGGGGAGCTTTACTTATTTTTTCTACAATCTTTTAAAGTTATTATTTTCCAGCTTAATAACGTTAAGTTAAGCTTAAAGTTTTTTAATAAAACTAATACAGCTTTTAATATCTCCAGAGAAGGCTTCGTTAAGTTCTTTAACCAGTCCTTACTAGTTAAGGTTTAAGTCTTTAAAACATGCAGTTAACTTATTAATAATAGGGAGTTAAGGTTAGGTTTACACCTCCTTAATCTCCTTACCTTTTCCAGAGGTTAATATGTTAGTAAGAGAGGGGTAGTGTCTAAGAATTTAATAAACAGTGTTTAGAATTAAGACGTTAGTATTATATTATAACCTATACCTGATATAGGCCTTAAGAGGGCTAGCGTAGGCTAAGACAGAACGTATAGCAAGACGCTAACAGGTAAGGGGCGTTCCGAAGATGGCTTATTAAGCTAACACTCCTAGACAGGGGGTTTAATGTCACTATAAGTCGTTATCACTATAATGCACAGAGGTAAGTTTAAATAGTAGGACATAAATGAACAATTAAATATTAGTGTAAGGAACTAAAGTTCCTTACGGTGGTTATAGGCATAACTATAACTATTTATACTAACTAGTTAAAGGTACCTTATACCTTGCTTAATGGCCTGTTACTTAGTGAGGAACTGAGCAACCTGCTACTAAGCACTCCTTACTCAGAGGTTTCTCAGATGCTCAGTAAGTGAGCACTCCTGCCAAGACTAAGCAACTGCTAGTTAGTCGTAAGGGCTTCGGGTCTTTGCACCCCTGGCCCAGTGCGCAGTACCGTGCGTACTGTCTTCCTGCACTGTTCCTAGTGCGGGGGATTCGTCAGGCCGCTCCGGCCCAAGTGACAGCCTGCAGGGTCGTCACAGGGACTTACTAAAGGTAAGGTGGCCACTCCTTTAATTAATTATAGGGTTATACTTTTCCAGTTAAGGTAGACTTAAGATTATATTATACCTTATTACTAATATAACGTTAAAATCCACTTATTATTCGTCCCCGTCCACTTTAATTAGGAGTGGTAAGTGGTAGGTAACTTTACTATTATTATATTAATATAGGCCTCCTTCTCCATTTTAAATGGGAATAGCTTTTTTATACTCTTCGTTAGGGAGTTTCCTTTAGTTAACTAGTAAGGGGTATATTAGGTTAGAAGCACTCCCGTTATTAATTATTACTTTTACCCTAAATGGCCTCCCTTTTCCGTTTATTATATTAATATTAACGGAATAATACTTATACTCCTTTAATATCTAAGTTATAATAATTATTTATCCTTAAGGTCTTATCTGGCTTAACCTTTAAATACCTCTCCTTCTTTTTAAGGTCTTTACTAATTAGTAAATTATTAGTTTCCAGCCCTTTTAAAGGGCCTATAATCTTTTCCTAATTCCTTTTAAAAAAACAGGCAGCTTTAATAAACCTAGTAATTAACCTTTTTTAGGTTTTCACACTTTAATATCCAGTTAACTTTAAACAGTACGATGTTTTTAAAGTCCTTAATAAGTTAATAATACATTTTACAGGCTTAGATCGTAGTAATATCTTTTTATTTTTAAATCTGTTAATAATCTTCCCACTTTTACTATTTTTTAACTTTTCTGTAAAGATATAATAAGTACGTTATAACTAGGTAGTTATTAAATACCCCTCCTTATTAACACGTGTTAAGAGCTTAGTTAACCATAGTAACCTTTTACTTATTACCAGATTCTCTTACTAGGGAGTAGGAAACTTAGTAATAAGCTAGTTTTAACTTTACTTTTATAACAGCGTAGTCCCGTTTCCATACGCTAGGGAAATAATTATAAAGGGCCTTAAGTCCGTAATACTAATTAAAAGTACAGTTATTATATATGTAATTAATCCACAGTATATCTCTGTAATTAGGGTGGTTAATGTTAACTATAGGTGTTACAGTTATAGAGTATGGAATAAGGGAAGTGGCGCTTTATTCTTTCTTTTCTTCCACTTACCTCTATATGTGTTATTTCTCCTAAACCTCTTCCTAAAACTTAGGTAACAGTAACCTAGCTTATTCCTTTATAAAATATCCTTCCTTAATAAGTTAATATTTAAACTAATTAGTAAAGTAAACTCTGTTACAGAGTTATAATCTAATTACTATTACTTTATCCTTAAACGTTACTGTAAGGCCTTTAACCTACAGGTCCTCCACTTCGTTTACTAACTCTTAGTGTTTTTCCTTTAGCTTTTAAACTCTTCGTTAGTGTACTTACTTTATACCTTCTCAGGAGACCTTTAAGGTACCGGTTTAAGGCACACCGGCTTTAATACAGGGCAGCTATTTAAACTGTCCTTCTTCCAGGGAGGTAAGGGTGCTAATCCACTTAACATACTTAAAATATTTAAGAGTCTTAAAGGGTACTGTTAAGAAGAACTTCCATTTCTCCAGTTTGATTCTCTTAACTTGTTCTCTTTCACCTTTTAAGGCTTATTTTACCGTTTAAGTGGCCTAAAGGGCTAATTCTTCAACTCCTTCCACCATCCTGGTAATTTCTAAGTTAGGGTCCTTTCTAGACTTCTTTAATTCCTAAGCTTACAGAGTAAGGTTTTTAAAGCCTATTATAACTAACTGGAACATTTCTTCTTAAAGTTAGTCTTTTATAACCTACACCTCTAATAGTTTTAAGTTTCCACCTTAAAGTCAGTCTTTTACAACCTACACCTTTATAGCTAACTCTTCTAGGGCACCTTTAAAGACTAGGTATATTATATCCTGGAGTTCTTCCTCTTTTTCCTCGTCTCTTAAGTTACACTTATTTATCTAAGTGTAATCTTCTTTATTACTAGCTATCCTAATATAAACGTCTCCTAAATTAAACTTAATATACTTTCCTCCTTTTAAAACGGGTTTCCATCTAACTTATTTTAATAACAGGCACTGTTATGCTATATAGCCTTTCTTATCGTAATTAAAACATTAGATTTAAGACAGATCCTTAGACTGCTTTTATTACTGCTATTATTAAGGCTTATTACAGTTAGGTCGATTTTAACAGTTTACTATACTAATATTTATTAACTTAAGGTGGTGACCTGTTGTAATTAACTAATTCCCTTTCTTTAATTTACTTAACTAGGGGGTTTGTTCTTTCTAAAAGTTCTTTTAATAATGGTAATTATAATACCAGTTATCAGCCTTAATGGCCATCTTAACTAGCTCCTAAAAACAGTCTAGTTAATCCTCTTAATAAAGGTCTCTAGTGACATGCTCCTTCAGATTACTCTAGAATAACATTACTAGGGCCTTTTAGCTAAGTTTAGTCTTTACTACTTTTAATTTAAAGTATGTAAAGAAGTTAAGGATTAAAGACGTCTGCCTTAAGGCTATAAGGCGTTATTTAGCCCACCTAGGGGCGTCTAGTTCTTTAAACTCAGTTTAGAGTTAATTGATAAAAACGTTAAAGTTATTAAAAAAGGCCTAAATCTCAAGGGCCTCTTTACGTGCTCTATTTATAAAAAGGTTATTAATTATCTTTATATAAGATTTATACTAGTAAGCGGCTACTCTATCTAATAAGGCTCTGGTAAACCTAACTTTTCCTTCTTCTTTAAAGAACTACTTATTATAATAAGTGATATAACTTTAAAGCTGGGCTATCTAAGACTCCAGCTACGTAAAGTCTCCCTTAAAACGTAAGGGTGGAGGGAGCTTTACTTATTTCTTTTATAAGCCCTTAAAGTCGTTATTCTCCAGCTTAACAGTGTTAAGTCGTACCTAAAGTTTCTTAATAAGACTAATACAGCTTTTAATATCTCTAGGGAAGGTTTTATTAAGTTCCTTAACCAGTCCCTATTAGTTAAAGTTCAAGTCTTTAAGGTGTACAGCTAGCTTATTAATAATAGGGAGTTAAGGTTAAGCTTACACTTCCTTAATCTCCTTACCTTTTTTAAAAGTTAATATATTAGTGGGAGAGAGGTGGTGTTTAGGAATTTAATAAATAACGTTTAAAACTTAACGTTAATATTATATTATAACTTACACCTAACATAGGCTTTAAGAGGACTGGTATGGGTTAAGACAAAACGTATAACAGGACGTTAATAAGTAAGGGGCATTCTGAAGACGGCTTATTAAGCTAGCACTTTTAGATAGGGGTTTAATATCATTATAGGTCGTTATCACTATAATGCACAGAGGTGAGTCTGAATAGTAGGATATAAATGAATAATTAAATACTAGCGTGAGGAATTAGAGTCCCTCACGGTGGTTATGGGCATAACTATAACTATTTATACTAATTAGCTAGAGGTACCTTATACCTTGCTTAATGGTTTGTTACTTAGTGATAAACTGAGTAACCTGTAACTGAGCACCTCCTGCTTAGAGGTCTTATAGATACTTAGTAGGTGAGCACTCCTGTTAAGATTAAGCAGTTGCTGGTTGGTCGTAAGGGCTTCGGGTCTTTGCACCCCTAGCCTAGTGCGTAGTACTGTGTGTACTGTCTTCCTGCACTGTTCCTTCTGTAGGGGATCCGTCGGGCCGCTCCGGTCCAAGTGACGGCCTGCGGGGTCGTTACAGGATCCTCTTGTTTCCAGCGTTAATATTCGCTGTGATACTTTTATTTACAGTGGCACTGCCTTGTAATTCAGGCCTTTATTTGCTTCCTATAGTGCCTACGGCACTGTAATACGGCTTGGACCAGTACGCACTTCTTTCTCTGAGCCATAGCTGCTGTACTACAGCCCTGTGGGTTCCTGAAGTTTAACAATAAATAATATAACAGGGCTACCTTTAAGTACAGCAGATTACATGAAATGAAAAGGTTAATATTATTCTTAAGGTAAAAATCAAAAAGAAAGGTTATATAATAATTACTTTTAAAAATAAATTTAAGTGTAATAAACTTTTATAATATTAATTAAAATCTTAAGGAAATAGACTTATTATTATGTAAAGGGAGGAAAAAGGATTATAAAACTATTGTTTTAAAGAGTTATCTTATAATAAGTTAGAGGCCTATATAATATATCTGTTCTGTAAATATTTAATAGCTATGTTCAGCTTAGTACTATAATATATATATATATATATATATAATGTGCTTATTATATCCTATATTATAACTATGGTGTAAGGTTTCTCTTAAGCTATACTAGCCTAACTAGCACCTTGTATATTCGTCACATTACTATATGCTTGTTAGCTAGAATAATATAGGTTATAGAAAGCAATAGAATTTTCAAATGAAGGATAAGAAGCTTAGAACAGAACTCTTAGAATTTAGAAAGCTTAAAGACTTTTATAACCATAGAAGATTATACTATTAATTAAACTCGTCTATACCTATAGGGCTATAATAATGTTCTAAGCCGTACTCTCCCTGTTATCCTTTCTTCTAAGCTCTGGCAGTTGGGTTACTCCTTGTAACAGGTTGTGATAATGGTCCAACGGTCCTGACCTTTAACTAAATGTTGGCGACAGTAATGAAGACGCGCTTAGAGATCCTGACATGGATGACTCAGTTCTCGAACTGGCCGTCTGCGTCGTGAAGGCAGTACCTAACAAGCGGATTAGTGTTTGATTAGGAGAAAGGAGGTGCATATTGCATACCAACACTGCCCCAAGCTTCAGTTGTCTCATTCGGCCACATCAAGGAAGACCGAGATGAGAATAAGGTCCTGAACGTAGTTTCGTTGCAAGATGACGTGGGAGTGAATCTGGGAGTGAAACTAGAAGATGGTCGAGATTCCGTTGTGAAGCTTGGTGACGGCACATTGGTACTGTTTGAAGTTGATGTGGGCTCTGGATCTGGAATCCACACCGGTGTGCAGGTCGAATCCCAAGAAAGGGAACCCGTACCATTGACCCATGGGTAAGGTGGTGATGAAGCTGAGATGCTCGGTGCAGTTGTAATTCCGGAGGACCAAACGCTAGAAGGTGCACTCGGGGATATTGTTACTGATGAATTCACCGTGCTTGCAACTATATGCGAGCTAGCTGCCGTTGAAAAGACGGTGGCGGTGAGGGGGAGGGTTGTTGTGTTTGATTTAGTCGGAGTTGGCGTTGGGGGTATGGGGGCACCCCCTGAAAACCCGGTACCCGTTGCGTTTCCGCTTATCAGGTTTTGCGACCAAGTGGGATCGGTTCGGGGGTATGGCGCAGTGGTTGATGCTGCCGATGGGGTTGGGGTGGAGCCACCCGTGCCAAGGGGACGTGAGGAAAGAGTCAACCCAGTGCTGAAGACGCCAGATATTCCACTGCTAGCCCCGTTGCTCGAAGTTGAAGCGCTGGGAGACTGGACGGGGGACGAGGAGTTAGAGTAAGGAGAGGGGACAAATGTGGGTATCACAGATGGCCTAGAGAGCGGCGCTGTTGGACCGGCACCCGAAGCTGAGCTTAGAAGTGAACCAGTTCCAGAAATGAGGGTACTGGCAGAGATACCAGCGGTCCCGGTGTTCAAAATGTAGCTCGTCGGCCAGCCCAACAACGTTGAGTTAGACATTGGAAACGGTGTTTTCGCTGACAAAGTAGTTACCGTGGATGCTACCGGCACTGAACTTCCCGTCAAGGTACCCGTTCCAAAGCTCGAGATCCCAGTAGGACCAGTTTGTCCGACCGTGGAGCTGGATTTTGATAGCGGGTACGGTACCGACGTCGATGAAGGTCCCTTTGAGGGCGGCACCTGGCTCGCTCCGGTACCGACCACTGTGCCCGAGGTGGCCAGGGTCCCGGAGGGGAATCCCGTCCCCGTTCCTGTACCAGCCGTCGAGTTTGAGATCGGGAAGGGTGGCAGCGTTGACGTCAGTCGAGGCTGTGCACTGCTGAAACCGGATGGACTCGAAGGGCCGCCAGTACTTCCGCCGGTCGTTGGGCCAAAGGTTGTGGTATTTGGGACGGGATAAGGCGCAGCGTTTGACTGTGACGTTAGCACAGCGGTACCAACGCTCCCTGTAGGGCCTACATGAGAACTTGAGTTGGTTCGCGGGTAAGGAATAGATGTAGCTGCTGAAGAGAATATCTCCGAACTGCTGGCCTCGGCGCTGGACCCCGTTACCATGCTTGTAGTTCCGGTTGGTCCGACGAATGATGTCGAGTTGGGGTAAGGGAATGGCGCGGTGCTGCTCGGGGGAGGAGGACGGCCTTGCACACCCCCAGTCACAGAGACAACAGATGTCGAGTTGGAGCCCGGAAAGGGGGAAACACCACTTGATGGTAAAACGCCACTATTCGATATTCCGGTTGCGGTTGGTCCAGCAACCGAAGTCGAATTAGATATTGGGAAGGGCGCAGTAGAACTTGGTGTGAAGCTGCCCCCAGGCCCAGTTGGTACGACCGTCGAAAGGCCTGTCCCAAAGCTCGGGGTAGAGGGTCTCCTTGAAGAGCCTGAAGTTATGGTTCCATTGGACAACGGGAAAGAAGTAAACGTAGAAGAGATAAGCGGAACCGTAGGACCTGCCATTCCGGAGCCTATCGTGGTGGAACCAATTCCACTCCCAGTCGGGCCAGCCTGTGACGTCGTATTAGGGAACGGGAATGGCGCAGTACCCATAGAAGATGGGTGGTCCAGGGATCCTGTGCCTGTAGGGCCTGCAATTGAGGTTTTGTTGGAAAGTGGGAATGTTACTGTGCCTCTCGAGGCGGAATGTGATGAAGAGACCCCAGTTGTAAGTGGATGAGTAGACGAGACGGTCCCATTTCCTGGAGATCCCGAGGTTGAAGTTGCATTAGGGAATGGGAAGGGAACCGTGCTCCCTGATAGAGGTAGGGCTGTAGAGAACCTGCTCGATGGGGTGGGAGGTGCGGGAGACGTTCCGAATCCAGACCCGGTCCCTGTTGGTCCCGTTGCAATCGTTCCATTAGGGAGAGGGAATGGCGCGGTGGTTCTTGAAACTTGGGTAGCAGTTGCAAAGCTAGAAGGAGCAGTCACTCCTCCGGCCCCAGTTCCGGTCCGTCCGGGCCCCGTCGTCGCGTTTGACAGCGGGAAGGGAGCTGTCGAAAAGCCAGGCGAAGAGACGGATATACCGGGGGCTGTTCCAACCCCGGTTCCAGATCCTATTGTCCCCGAAAATGAGGTTGAATTAGAGATCGGGAAAGGAGCGGAGGTTCCAGGGGCGGTTCCACTGAGTGAGGCGGGTACCGTAGCCGAGGGTGCAGTACCCACGATCGTACTCAATGGTACCGTACCCGTGGCTGCAGCGCTTAATGTGGAGTTGGAAAGAGGAAATGGAGCGGTGCTACTAGTAGCAATGGGTACAGTGGTCACTCCCGTTTCCGAAAGAGACCTTGTCTGGCTGGGTGCAGTCCCTGTCGGCCCCAAAACTGATGTTGAATTTGACAACGGATAAGGAGCCGTGGTCGCTGAGATAGTTCCGGCAGTCCCGGTCACGGACGAGGAATTTGAAACTGGGAATGGCGCGCTCGGGAGCGGATTGGACTCAATTGTTGTTCCAACAGTCGTTGTCGTGAACCTGAACCCACTTCCAGTTGGCCCCGTCGTCCTAGTGGAGTTAGAAATAGGGAAAGGGGCAGAGGTTTCAGATGTAGGAGATGCAAAAGGTCCAGTTCCGAAGCTAGGACTTGTAGGGGCAAATCCACTGCTTGGGAGAGGCGTTGTGAAGCCGGTTCCTCCGAATATTGTGGAGGCTGCGGTCCCTGTGCCGATCGAAAACAAAGTAGTGGAGTTCAGCAGTGGAAAAGGTGCGAAGCTTTCTGAGGCGGATTGAGTTGTTGGGCGGCCGGTTCCCAAAACCGCAGAAGTATTGCTACTACCTGTGCCAGTCGGCCTAGGTATCTGCGTGGAGTTGAGAGTTGGGAAGGGGGCAAGACCAGTAGATTCAGCTGGGGTGGTCCCAGCGCTCACAGAACTGAACCCCGTCGATCCCGTGGGGGTGACTACACTGGTTACGTTGGTAAGCGGGAAACGAGCAGAAGTGCTCGTCCCTATGGGCTCGACACCGCTCAGTTCTGTCGCAGAGCCTGAGGGGGATGGTGAGACCCTAGTTGCCGGGCCGCTCAAGCTGGTGGAGCTGGCTGTAGGGAGGTTGACAGAGGCGGATTCGCTCTTTGAGGTTGTGGGTGCAGCACCGGTTCCAAAGCTGGAAACTGTTCCGGGAGATGTTCCAGTAGGCCCAGACAATGATGTTGCGTTGGTCAAAGAGAAGGGGGTTTGGGAGCCTGGTGGACGCGGTGTTGCCGTGTATCTCTCAGTAGTGTTACTTGGCAACTGGAGACTTGACTGAGTCGAGGTTCCGGTAGATATTGTACCAGTTGAGCCTCCAGTTGGGCTGAAAGTGAGAGAGGAGTTCCCGGTTGGGAATTGTGGTGATGCGGAGGATACTGAGGAGCTTGCTGTGGTTTGTAGTCCGCTCGCAGTGGCAGAGAAGCTTCCAGTTGGACCAGACCCCGTTGTTGTATAGTTAGACGACGAGAAGGGCACGGAGACGCTAATAGCTGGGGTCAGGGGATGACCGCTGGAACTTCCTACCGAAATTGGAGTTGTGCCGGTCCCAAGAATGGATTGTGTGCTGTTTGAAAGCGGATACGGAACGCTTGATCTGACCGTACCGGTGAAGGAAGTTCTCTCACCCGAAATAGTAGGAATGTTCGTTGTGAGGGATGTCAGCCCTGTCGACAGAATAGGCGTGGGGCTACTCTTTAGGGATGAACCTGTGCTACCAAGGGCTGAGAAAGTCGAGTTAGGCAAGGAAGATGACAAAGAAGTCAAGTTTCCAGGCAATATCGACGACGGAGGGATGGTTGAGATGCTGGTTCCAGACCCTGTAGACGTTCCAGTGAGACCCGCCCATGAGCTAGAATTTGAGACCGGGAATGATGTTGTGAAAGGTGAGGTAGGCTTCGAAGCCGACCCAATAGGCGAAGTTACCATCGGTTCGCCCGAAATACCCGTTGACAACCCACCACTAGCCAGGGACGACGGTGATACTGTTGAGTTGAGTGTGGGATATGGCGGCGATGAAGCTTTTGCTGTCCCACTATCTGATAACGACGACAAAGCTCCAGTGCCGGACGAAGGAATAACCGTTGTAGTTCCGGGAGCGGAAATGTTTCTTGACTGCGAGGTTATCGCCGATTGAGGAGAAGAAGAGTGAAGCTCTGTGACAGTATTACCGCTGGTAACGGGGCTCCCGCCTGCAACGCTGCTGTTTGATATAGGGTACGGGGCACTTGATGTCAGCGGTTGTGAATGCGAACCGGAGGTCGGCAACCCGCTGGACGTCCCTAATGTACCCGAGATTGCGACTGCCGTTGAGCTGGCACTGTGGAGAACTGTGTTAGCAGGAATCTTACGCCAGAGTTGGCATTCTTAACTTACCGCCCTGTTTGGAATGAAGAAGTATTTGACGAGCTGGTAGGTACCAGACCGGATGAGAACGATGCAATGGGTGAAATTGCGGTTCCCTGTTCTGATCCCACAGTGCCGGTAATCGAGACACTCCCATTTGTGGTCGGGAATGGGACGGATGAAATAGCCCCTGATGTGGAAATCGGTGAGCCTGAAATGCCTGTGTTGGGTTTGTTCGAAACCGCCGTCCCTGGGCTTGTGTGGCTGGGAGATGTCGGTCTGAGTGATGAAATGGTTCCTGCCGTCGCAATCGTTGAGGGCCCGGCTGTGGCTGTTCTAACACTCCCTGTACCAATGGCGCTACCTAGAGATGCGGACGAGTTGGTGAAAACGAATGAAGGGGAGAATAGCCCTGGTGTCACGGTAAGACTACGCCCACTCGAAGGAGGACTGGTGACCAAGTTGCTCTGGTTTACGCTCGGCTGTTGGGTGGTCGACAGCATGGGCTGTCCCGTCGTGAGCGAAGGCTTCAGGCTCTGCTCTGAGCCTGTTAATGTGCTACCATTAGTTGGAATAGCGCTGCCAAATCCCAAGGTATTCTCTGATGCAGTGGTAAGGGATGTTTCAGACAGAGTTACAGAAGCAGCCGCTGAAGTTCCAATACTTGAAGTTGAAGATGGGGCCCCAGCCCCAGCCGAGCTCAACAATCTGGAACTCGAGTTTGTCACTGGGAACGGTGGTGTTGAAGGTGCTGTAGGCAGGACACTACCAGAAGATGGCTTCCCAGATTCAGGTGGGGCCGTAACTGACAATGTTCCGTTGACAGTGGCTAGCGCGATTGTAGAGGAGCCAGGCGGTCTTCCCGGACGAGATGCACCCGGCGTGGAGACTGAAGCAGTTGTTTCGACTGAAGAAGGCTTGTACGAGCCACTCGAACCAAAAGGCACGCTCCCTGGTGGAACACTGGTCAGGGTAGATGAATTTCCCAGGGGGTAGCTGATGGAACTGATGTTGCCTCCAGTTGTAGTTGTGGACGGCTGATTCGTACTGGGAAAGGCAGTAGAATTTGATCCTGGAACACCACGCGAACCGGCAGGCAATGATGTTGGCTGAGGCGCAGTCAAGGATGTGCCTCCTGGGAAAGATGAAGCCTCGGTAAGGTTCTGTGACGCTGACTGGTTTGGGCTGATTTGACTTGTTGTGCTACTGTTAAAACCGCCTGTTGGGAATGGAGGCTGGGTCGTCGTAAGTGTTGCTGAAGCGGTACCTCCAGAAAGACCACTGGTACTGAACTCGTCCGTGGTGATGGGCGACGGCGTGGACGTTTGGTTGATCGACAGAGATCTTGACGAAGCTGGGCTCGAGCTTGTCGCTGAGATTTCTAGCATTTTGGTCAGATACATTGGAGCTAAAAGACACAACCGTTGTCTCACCTGTCGTCAGAGACTCACTTCCGCTCAATCGTGTGCTAGGCACCGTAAAGCTCGTATTACTCGCCACCGTTGTCACCGGAGTAGAACTTGGGATACTCGTAGGGAGGGTAGACCTTAAACTCGTCTGGTTGGATGATGTCAAACTGGGCGTGGCCCCGAGTGGGATGCTACTACCAGAGGCTCCAGAGATTGTGCTGTTAGCGAAAGTCACAGACGATGTGACGGATGCAGACTGTGTTGATGTGTTGAGACTAGCAGAGTTGCTGGCGGTGCGGTACTCTGTTGGCGATGTTTCTCCTGGAGAGAGGGGGACAGAACCGCTGCTTGAACTAGTTATTGAGATGGAAGCTGAGGTGTTCCGGCCACTATTTGCAGAAGATACCACAGAACCAGATGATGGAGAATATGTAGGGCTCGACGAAATGCTCGAATATGATGTCGACAGACCTGGTGTCTGCAATCCAGCCGATGATGGACTTGACACTTCAGACGATGCGTTCGAGAAGACGGTGCTGGTAGAACCGGAAGCCAAAATTGAAGTGCTCGATAGACCTGCCGCACTAGATACCGTTGAAATAACTCCTGAATAAGCAGATGTTGTGCTTGTAACAGAGATGACTGTGCTACTGTTTCCAGGGACAGGAAAAGGGGTAGAAGAGATGACCGAAGATGATGATAGCGGTACGGTAGAGTTGCTGACGCCAGTACTGCTGCCATTCGCTTCTGTAGCTGAAGCCCCTGAGACTGAAGATGAAGACGTAGAAGTCTCAGTGGTAACAGTAGTTGATGAGACGGGCTCGTAGCCTGCCCATTATCAGTGATCATATAAAGCGGAATCCTGATTTGCAGTGAGAAGCTTACCACTTCTGGTTGATGTTGTACTCGATTCAGACGTCGTCGGGGGTGGTGGCGGCGGCTGCGGTGGATATCCATACGGATATGAGTAGTACCTTGCTTCCGGTACGGGGCCACCGTACAGACTATACGGGGGCTCGGCAACATCCTCGCCGTTGCCTTTGCCAACAGCCCGACGCAAACGTTCCCATAGGCCGCTGTTATGCTGCTCCTGTGCCAGTGCGCCAGGAAAAGAGCCCAAGACGGCAATGGCCAACGCCAGGCTGATGACTCCCCTCGGCGCCTTCATCTCGAATGTCGCCGCCCGTAATCGATGCCGTACTCAGTACTGGACTGGATGAAGCACGACCGGAAAGGTAGTTGCTGACTATTGAGTCTGCTTGTCTCTGTAGGGCATCAGAGCTCAAATACAATGGAAGCAACCTCACAACGGTGACGAGAAAAGTGAGTGAGGGCGGAAAAAGGAATGAAAACGAATGACTCTATCCGACAGCTCGCCAGATGGGTGGACAAACCCCCTTGAATCTAAGAGACAAACTCAGCTCGGTGATGAGACAAAAGGATCTGGATGAGGAAGGAAAGCACCTCTGCATGAGCTCGTCCGCGCGGGACGAGAAGAGTTTGGCAGATATAACAGGAGCAACTGGAGTCACCATCCGACCCAGGGGCGGCAGCGACGAACGAACGGCCTGCCCCTGGGCAAGAAGAATTTCCCCGTACCATATCGCCCCGACAGGGTTCCAGACCTGGCTGCCAGATTGGACTAAACACTCCTGTTAGCCTAGGTTGACTAGTGCGCTGAGGCAGCGTCGAACTCGTGGATCCATGGATGTCGCCTGAGAATGTCGTGAATTTGCCTGTCACCACTTCCCAGAACGGAAAGAACAGCCCGCGCAGGGGACAAGCACCCATAGGACTCGGGTTAATCTTGTTAAAGGCCAAGTACTGAGCACACGAAACAAACGGGCTCGACTCCTAACACAATCGACGTTTTTTGAGCAACCTCTGCACCCCCCGTTTCCCCATCTGCGAGAGCAAGGACAGGCAGCATGGGTCTCGGCTTTGGGAAACCATGGGTCGATTGAAGGGGTTCGTGGGCAGGCTCGCGAGGGTGGCGTTTCTTCTGTCTTGCGGTGCGTCCGGAGAAGCGCCTTGGAGGCCCCGCTCGTGAGTGACGCGGAGGTAGGCTTGCTCAAGCCGGGCGGGCACACGAGAGAGGACTGGGCCCACCGCGCCCCCTTCCTTTCAGTGACGACCGTATATTGCAGGAGACCGGGGCTAGGCATCCAGTGTTTGCTTGCCCTCTCTCCTCTCGGCCTCCCGCCCCTGCCCTCCGCAAACGCATCCCAGCCCCGGCCCCATCTGCAGAGGTTGCTGCCCTCGAGCCGCTGCACGTGCCCTGGGCCGTTTGCCATGCTCGCTCCCGGAGGCAGCTCTCCATCCACGCCTCGGCAGATATCCCGTTCGGACCCCTACTGCCCCCACGAAATGCTCTGGCACGTAGCCGACCCTCCTCCTTCGTACAGCTAACTTCCTAGTCGTATCTCCTGTCGTTTCCGCCAGACGTAACCTCAAACAGGAGACTCGCCTTGTGCAATAACCTCAACCAAGCTTCTGACCGAGGACTGGATAGGCCTTTCGGGAATGCAGGTGTCATTAGCGGACTTGTGTATCCTTGCTCTTGCCACCCAGCTTAAGTTCCGTGGCAGCCGGCGTGCAGTGTGTGCCGACTGGCTCGGTGGAGGCACAAGATATATGCGACATGCAGGTGCCCGCTGGCTCGATAAGCTGTTCCTGGACGGCTGTGACACACATGTCTTGCCGTCCCTGGATTCGATATTATACCTGGGATGGCGAGATTCTCTAATGGTGCGCCCCGGTCGTATCTGGTGCGTGTCCCTCCGAGCGACGTTGCTATGCATTCATTCACACTTGATCTCCGAGTGGCTCCTATCTGACAGCCAAACGGTATTGGGACTTACCTGTCAAGTATTTCGACCGCGATCGCTAGAAATGTGGCATGTGTACTCCTCTTATGGAATCGGCGTGAAGTTTCGCTGAGCTCAAAGAGATTGCCAAAGCTGCAAGGAAAGCTACAGCGGTTCAGGAACCCTGGAGTTGTTTCGTCTTAATTATACAGTCCGGAGTGAGCCCGTAGACCGGGACTCGGCTCCTGCCACAGACGGGACCTAAGACACACTCATAACCTTCAAGACAAACACGTGCAATGTTCTGGTGCTCAGAACGAGACATCTCGCTCCGCATGTGAGCTCAATCTTGGTTCCCAGATTTCTCGAATACCGGATGTTAGAAAATAGCATGTTCTACTTGGATTGCCATTCCGAGAACCGAGGATCATGGGGCTCTCTGTCTCTGTCTGGTTCAGACCTCGTATTGTGAACCAACAGCTTGCGGAGCCCCTCAGTAACCTGGGTCTAGAAGGCTGAATACATGAGAGGAGCCGCTCCAGCGGAAACAAATTTTGACCGTCCAACGCAGTGCGCTGTCAAAATGTTGTGCTCATCGTTTATCAGCTTTGCCTCAAAGGGTAGCCTTGCATCATCCGCTGTGTCATCTTGAGGTGGATGTTGTACTCCCATCTGCAGGATCGATCAAGCAATCTCGGTCCTCTGCATTGTGTCGTCTTACTCGGCTTTTTTCGCCGTCTCGCGGAGACTAGGCGCGGTGCCCTGGGACATCTGATTCTCCTTTGCCTCGATATCCGCCGCCCACAAAGCAGCTCCAACTATTTTGGTGTCAGTGTTCAACGGCATGATGTCAGCAACCAAGGACAGAGACTAACCGGCGTTGGTAAAGGAGAAGAAGATCGAGGCCACAGGCACCATCTCGAGAACTGTAGCAATTGTGCCGAAACTGGATGAACCCCGCGTTAGAGAACTTGTTCAAAGTGACACACGCTGCGCGGTCCCTAGCATGTTGAACGGATGGGTAGCCGAGATGCATTCAACATCTGGTTCACCACCCGTTGGCGCACTCCTGCAAGCGGGGATCGCATATACTCACGCTGTATAAGGGCCAGTATGAGACGCAAGCCAGTCTGATTGCTGCGCTGCAGACCATCGCTTCAGTTGGAAGTACTAACAGTGTGTTAGTGTCTGACGGTTTGGGGGCGACGCAACAAGGGGTACTAACGCGGTCGTGTACCGACTGGCCTCTGGAGCGCCCGTTTACCAAAATGAATGCAACGGTACCCACAACTATCGCTTCTGTGTTAGGACCACAGCGGTCGAGGACAGCGAGAGGGGAGTTACGGACCCGGAATGAAGTTCAGAGGCAGATACATGACATAGCGGACGAGAGCCTTGGGGCTGAAACGACTGAAAGGACTCTTCAGGATCTTGCCGAGACGATCGATAGGATCAGCCCCTGACTTCAGCTGTCTGCCTTCCGTCACGAGAGCCGTGGCGTTTTTCGACACAAGGGTGCCGTCAAAGGTGTCCAGAAGCGCATCCTGCAATAAAAAGTTGCGCGACACAACGGAGATAATGGTGGCGCTTTCGCTGAGAATAAGCAGCACCGTCGTGAATACGGCCAGCGGCCCGTTCACGAATACCAAGAGAGCGAGCTGAGGGAGATACGTGAAGGCAAACATCGAGCCCACGACACCCACAGAGAGCGCAATGGTAGGACCCAACTTCGAGAGCAGAGGCTTCCACAGGGATTTGTGTGTCGCGAAGTACACGATGCCCTGCCGAAATGCTCAGTCAGTCGTGTCGCGGGTAAAGGGCAGAGGGGAGGCTGGACTACCTTGATCGGATAGAGGTAAGACCCACTCTTCGCGGCATCATTGATAAGAACTTTCGCGCGGTCGTAGTCCTCCTTCCTGTGAAGCATCCATTAGATACAACATGAACGCAGCCGAGTGGCCTTTGATTGATAGCTTACGCGACCTCAGAGGCCTTGGCTTGGACCGATCCGACGAAGTTGCTCGACATCTTTGCGAGGGTGAGTGGAATGTTACGGGGGAAGGTTTCTGGCAATGGAGAGATCCAAAAGTGATGAACTTCTGAGGATTGAGGCGGGCATTGTCGGCGAACCCTTTATGAGGGCAGTTTGTCCTGGCACACGGCAGCGACGACCATTGGATTGACGCTTCGAGGCATGTCGTCATTGGTTTTGCTCCGTCCAATGACGCAACTTGACGGCCATGCCACCATGCACGCCAAGACTTCATGTGAAAGCTGGCAAGCTAAACACGACTCACTGCCTTTCCACGCAGCATCAATCTGGTTTCATGGGGGGTTGCCTACGCCTGGGGTCCCAGACACACAAAGCAGCCGAGTAAGTCATGTTACACAATACACGCTCCGTCTAATTTGCCTTAACCAGCTTTTACAAACACAAGAGCATCGCTCGCCCGTCATTAACCACCCAATATTTCTTTCCTACAGAGAACGCCGGTCAACATGCAGCTCCAAGAAAACCAAGAAAAGAAACAACAGACAGTTGGGGGACAACAACTCCCCCCAGTATATATCCCGCGACATTCCCCATTCATCAGCCCTCCTTTTTCTATGATACATGACGTGATGCCGCAGCAATCCAGATGTTAATCAACCAATACTGGCCTGGACATTTGCCACGGAAGGCCACCCCGACAGGGGTTAGAATCGATACGCTGCGACATCTCATCGTGCGTATTGTGTGAAGTGGAATCGCTTCTGAATAATCTTATGTGTGGTTTTCGTGTGAATTACAACAAAAATAAGGTGTAGGTAAAGGTGACAGCGCCCGGCCGCCACCAAAGGCGACGAAGCGGTAAAGTTTCGGTCGGGCGGCGTTCAGATGGCACAGCCAAACTGAAGGAGGAATTAAGGATGTAGACGGAGTCTAGGAGTAGAAAGCTTGAATAAGGTAGATGACGCCAAATACAAGGAAGGCTCCGGCTCCACCAACCGTAACTATCGCGAGTCATCGTTAGCCGTTGTCATTATGGGTCGTTTGCATGGGAAGAGCTGCCGACTTACCAACTTTGAGGCTGACCTTGCCAGCTATGGCTCGGCCGCCGATGACAGCCACACCGGTGCAGCAGGCATGGCCCAAAATGGCACCTAGTGTCACCCACCAGTAGTCCTGACCCGCTGCCATGGCGATGGTGGCAATCTGGCTGCGGTCACCCCACTCTCCCAGAAATGTCATCACGAACGTCTGAACCCACGCCGGGCTCAGGAGCAGGGATAGTAGGTTGTTAAGTCCCTGAAAAAAGCTAACAAGAGATCCCCGACGCGGAGATGGGCTTCGGCCCTCGGGCGAGCTCGATGGGCTGCGGGGCGGTGCCTGGAAGCGGGACTTGGACCGCGACTTGCGGCTGCCGAGTCCCATTTCCAAGGCATAGGGCGAGATGCTGGATCTGCGGCGGGCTTGTTTCCTAGCCTGGTTCTCCTTCTCTTCCAGCTCCTGCTCAACTTCTTGCATCTCGCCGTCAACACCCTCATTCGCGCTCATTGCCATACCCTCTCGGAGTAGCTTCGCCCCAAATACTAGAAACAAGCCAGCAGCAAGAAAGTTCGTCATGCGCTTAGGAATCAGAGTCGGCACGACTTGTCCAAGAACGGCTGAGAGGATTGTCATGGTGATGAGCGCGCTGAAAGCAGCAGAGAAGACAACCATGCGATCGTGTTTCATTGCCATGAGCGCCGCAACGAGGAAGGTCTTATCGCCAATTTCGGAGAAGAGAATCATGGTGAGAGACAGGACGAAAGAGTGGAACGGCTGGATAAGGCCTTCGGCTTCGGTCGCGGCCTTGGAGGCCTTGCCCGAATTCCCCGTCGTAACATCGAGATGATCAATGCTGGCGGCCGAATCCGGAAGGGGGGGAGGCTTAGCATGCGTCTTGCTAGGAAGATCAGATGGTTTCTGCTCGACTGTTAGCACCGAAAGTGGGAAGTTTGCTGTGTAGCAGGTCTACTGACCCCAAGTCCCGCGGCGTCTTCGGGCGCCTTCGTGTTGGGCTTGGTCTCCTTCTCCCGCATAATCTTTTCCTCATCCTCGTGGGGTAGCGGGGGGGCTTCCTTGGGAGTCTGAGGCTTATTCCCAACCTTCTCGCCTGTTTGGCTCTCCTTCTTCTTGCGCTCCTTGTCCTTCTCGGAAACGCCGCCGCCCGTCCCTGTTGTGCCTTTCTTGGGTGCCGGCCGATTCTTGT
>Ga0247760_1000431_pt1 | contig 45992 bp, 22 predicted proteins | sample UWRJL171409R4_FD_179936 | JGI IMG/M metagenome (GOLD analysis project Ga0247760, IMG submission 179936) | Plant litter microbial communities from Arlington Agricultural Research Station in Wisconsin, United States - UWRJ-L171-409R-4 | ecosystem: Environmental > Terrestrial > Plant litter >...
CCGCAGGGGGGGGAGGGGCTGGAGCCGTCGTCGAGGAGGGAGGGCGTGGTGAGGTAGTAGATTGATTCAGCGCCGAGGGCGATGGAGGGGAAGACTGCGGTGGTGAGGTTCGAGGGGGAGAGGATGGACACGGCGCGGGCGGTGGTGTTGAGGGTGAAGGTGTAGGGGGGCGTGGTGCAGGTGCCGGAGGAGCGGACGGATTCGTTGGAGTAGACGGAGAGGTAGTTGAAGTCTTGGGAGTGGAGGTGCGGAGCTGAGTTCAGGAAGATGTATTCCCAGTGGCTGCCGGCGTCCCAGATGGAGGCGGGATAGCGTGCGACGGGCTCGTTGGTTAGAGGGTGGGGAGGGAGGATCGAGATGTTGTAGCTGCTGCCGATGTCGCCGAGGATGTGGGCTGCGAGGAGCTGCGGGGCCGCGCCACCGTTGAAACGCCCTACTTGGACGAACTCCCTCATGTCGGGGATGGAGATCGTCCCGGGGGAGGGATCGAGGTAGATGTCTTCAATGCCGGGGTCGGCTTGGAAGGTGAGACTTAGAGCGGAGATTCCGGTTTGGATGGCCTGTGGTATGAGTCTTGAGTTGAGGAAAGGGGGTCAAGGGTACTCACGATGTTCAGCAGGATCCACAACAGGCAAACGACTTTCAGTGATGGTGCTGGTGATCGCCATAGTAGTCCAACCAGTGCCATCAGACTGTGTACCTCGATCTGTTTTTGCGTTAGTCTCCCTTTGTCTCAGGACTTTGTCACGAGGTTGCTCACCTCTCGAATGTGTATCTGCTTCTTTCCGAGAAACCACCATCGCATGTAGATCGCGATTTCTCTCAGCGATGCAGCGATGTTGAGACCCAATGCTATGCTGATGCCCACAATGATCGCATCAAACGCCGATTTTTGCCCCTGACTCAATGTTCTATTTTGATGCAGCCGAATCGCGAGATAGTACAGACCGCTCAAGGCCGCTGTCCCAGCCCATCGCAGGAGCCCAAACATCAGGAACCTTCCGGAGGACTCCCTTTTGGATCGCAAATGGCCGAAATGCACATCGTCGTATGGGGCGGATGTGGGGTTTCTGTTCCCAATACCGTCGTAAGACCCTTTCTTCTCAGAAATCAAGCTCTTGTCGATCCCCCACGTTTCTTCGCGTGCAAGTGGTTGGGTCTCGAATCCGTCCGGTCGTCGTCGATGCGGCAAATGAGTGTCCGTCGGGGCCTGCCACGGCGGAGAATTGCCCCGGAAAATCGGCTCAGCGGCCTCATAGCGGGCGCTAAAGCTGAGATCGAATCGGTTCGCCGCCCTATCGTCCATTTCCTCGCAGTAGGAGGTTTACATGGAGCGGGTTTGAAGTCGACCCACTTCAAATGGAGAGTCGGCAGTTGAAAGTGAGTAAGATGTTTGTCGTAGGTAAGCATAGGTTTTAGTTTGGGGCAAGAGCTCTTTTATTAATGGAAGCTTGAGATCGACATCTGGGGGCTGTGTGGCACAGCCCAGTTGTGGTTCCGGGTGGTCGGATGCTGGGATTGCAGTCGCCACGCGCCGGTTGATCGATTGGTATCCAACCCCTGGTCATGAAACCGCTGCAGACACGAGCGGCTCGCCTCCGCATTTCTCCGAAGCCAATGGTTAATACAGAATATGGGGGTTCTGGGGCCTTAGCAGTCGCGTTTATTGTACACATTCATGCTGACTTTCCTTGCTTTCAAAGCTCCTGGGTTTCGATGTCTTGGTCATCATTTTCTCAGCAACGATAATCATTCAGTAAGACTTAAGCGCGGTCATGATATTCCTGCGGTCTCTCTGAGTAGTTCCACAAACCCTTTGCATCCAGGACATCTTCAAGTCATTGAGGCCGGACTTTTGGACTCTTGGACTGGCGATTTAGGATAGATGGATTTGTGCCTTGCTAAAATATGTCGTTGAGAAGGAGTCTCAATCCGCAAGCGATTGACTCTGAGCCAGTTCCGCCAGTCGAGCGGTTGAGGCAGCCAAGGTGATCAAATCTCGCTGTTTGTCATCTCCTCATTGGCCCTGCAACCGCCCCGCGACACGTGGTTGATAACGCATCTCTGCACCAGTCAGGCGCTGATGGAAAACCTAACCTTCATTCTTGCTCTTGCAGCACTGCGCACCTGCTCAGCAACGTCTCTCGAGTGCGTGGGTATCCCAACATCGCGACAAGATGGAGGCTATTGTGGGCTTGAGCCTGGCTTGCAATATTCTGGACAATGTCGATCGGGCGATCAAGTATGGCAAAACCATCCGGGAAATCTACGCCTCTACATCTGGCCTGCCCAACCAACTTCAGCTGCTCGATGATGCAGCCCAATCAATGAGCGAGTACGAAGAGTTTTGTTCTCAACCCCCATTTCCAAAATTAGAGGAGAAATCCTCTGATAAATAACAAAAACAAAGAGATGGATCATGACAAAGGAAACAATAGCTGGACAGTGCTGTCTCGTTTGTGTTGGAGCCTAGAGGCTGTTGTAACGCTGTGAAAGAAGTTGTCGTCGATTGGGTGTTTGGTGTGGAGGGCTGGTCTTGCGGAGCCAGGCCGCCTGTTTGATTCGCTAAACCAGCTTGAAAAGTGACATTGGAAGTTTGGGGTGGTGCAATCGATGAGGTCCCTTCGTTGGAGCGAGGTGTGGGGGCAAGCAGACGGGTAGAGGGGCCTTGAGGCTGTGCATCTTCGACAGATGTCAGCCCATCGCCACGGTTTGAGTTGTGGCTTTTCCTTTTTCGCCACAATGGCGTCGTGCGATATGTTCTGCGAGTCGGCTCACCCCGCAAGGACTTTCCTCGACGTCCCTTGCAAGCGGACAGCCGGGTATTTACATGGTCTCTAAAAATGTTGATCAAGTCGCTCCTGATGAGCTGTAAGATGTCGGAGCTGTCTGTTGACATCGCCGTACTCAGCCTGTGATTAAGTTGTTGCTCCAGGTCGCGCTCGTGGTGATGGAAGCTTTGACGGATATCCTCAAGCGTGTTCGGTGGAACGAATTCTGCATAGAACTGATGGTGAGTTCCCAGAAGCCGCAAGCAATATGAAAACGTATACCAAAAGAAATCACACTTACCCGGGGAGGAAATATTCTCATCCTGGGGAAACAACAGCCTCCAAAGAGACTGCCAGGTCATGACCTGGCAACTCTTATTCCGGGCTGACAGCAAGCGGTCCATTTCAGGCGTGATGCCGTCCTCCGGCTCCATAGGCTCTTGCGGTTTGAGATCGACAAAGTGACAAATTTGTCCCTTTAGATGCTCCGTCAGAAATATCTCGATTGGGAAGCCCTCCTTGCACCGTTGGCAAATGTGATGAAAGTACGGATTTTGGGGCGGTTGCTTGTGACTCATGCGAACATGTCGTCTATACACCGGTTAGACCCAACCCAGTAGCATATCACCATGAAACAGGCATACTTCAAAAGAGAAAAGTTTTCCCATGCGGTTGTTGCGCAGCAGTGGAAGTCGATGGGGTTGAACCGGTCGGGGTTGCGTTTCCGGAAGGGACAAATTCGGTAGTCGATTTCACACTCTGTGTTATGGCGTCGAAGCCAACCTCTTGCGTGCCTCCACAGTGACTCATAACTATATCGCACACTTTGCTCACGACATCTTCCGTATCGTCGTCGCTATCCTCATCACTTCCGTACTCTTCGTCTTCTGTCGGTTCATTGCTGGAATCATGCATGCCACAAGCTGATGATTTAGCATCGTGGGAGGTACTGCTCTGTTCCGTTGTTTCCTCCTCGCTAGCCCTAGAAGAAGCGAATTAGTGTTGCGATAGACTCAGCGGCGTGCGGTTATGGTAACCCACGGAGTGAATGCTTCCACTGAAGAAGCCTTGGGCTCATCCTGTTGGTTTAGGTCCAGCTCCATTTGGCAGGACTTGGATTTGCCATCGTCTCCACATAGCGGGATTTCCATGGAGTCCGTAGAAGGTAAAGTCAAGGCTTGATCGACATCGACCATGCCATAAGGCAGAGAAAACCACTGACGAGGCAAACCAACCGGCGAGTGATTGCCCAAGATCCTAGGTTGCAGCGGTGCCATTGCTGAAATCTGTTCCCACTGCCTGCTCGGGTCTGGAGACTTGCTTTGAGTGCTCTGCAGGGCGATCGCATTATCCCGGTCAAGGCATCTCTGGAGGTATTCAGGTCCGGCTAAGATTTTACCGCTTGAGCGCATCTCGCAAACTTGAAATACCTCGGATATAAAGTCTCGGAAAAGGAGTTCCATGTCTTGAGAGATAACTGTTGCAATCTTGTCGTCAATTCGATCCGGAATCTTATCGAGTGCCAGCCGGATCCTTCCCTTCAGGACGTTAAGACTGTCCTGAAACTGGGCGCGGACCTCGTCAAGCTCGACGGGGGCGACAAAGCCTATGGCGACTGAAGTTGAGTCAGCTCGCAGAACCACGCGAAGCATACCTAAGAGACTGAGATGCGCACCTTTGGTTGGTACAACAACATCCGGAAAGAGCTTATCCCACAGCCTGTGCTACTTCTCTTCAGCGTCTTCTTGGCGTTGGTCGTTCACAATACGATCCATGCTGTTGTCAATGACCCCTTCGGGCAAGAATGAAAAGTTCATTCCCTCAGGCCTATCGCCGTTAGCCGCGGCCGGGTTTGGTGCGCATCCAAGATCAGGGTCAGTATCGTTCCACAGCTGGCATTCGTCAGACTCGCATGGCGACGTGTGGTCGCTCTTCAGATGCCTCCTTCACTCGGAGTTAGCATTCACGCGGATGGCTGGCGGGGGACTTGGGCACGCACATCAGGTGTGGAAAATCGCGATACCCACGCAAGGAACAGCTTCCGTGATCTCTGATGTTGAACTTCAGCGGGTTCCGCTTCCTATCTGGGCAGCTGAGGTTTATGTTCTTTCCCCAAAGTTTTTGCTTCTTTCTGATGTTGGCCTGTCGTGAAGAACGCTTGTCGTCGCCATCCTCCCTGCCATCTCCACCGTCTCCGTCTCCGCCGCCGCCGCCGTCATTATCGCCACAGCCGTTGTGGCTACCGCCTTGGTCATCTGAGGAGCCTTCGTCTTGTGATTGTTTCCGTAACCGTAGCCTGCGACTGCCCTTGGGACTCGCGTATCCTCCTGCCATTGTGTTGTTCTCCGTCGTCTCGATGGTTGCCTCGGGGTCTGGGCGATCACCCAGACCTTGGCTTTTTAAGCGCAGCCTGCCTTTCCTCGTCGGAGTTGACGATGGGACATCCGCTTGGACGAAAGGGATGCCTTCATGTACCTCGTCCTCTTCGGATTCGGTGGCGCTGCTCACGGAATCCGCCAGGCTGGGACATTCACTCGGAGTTGGCGAAGCGCTCTGGAAGTGCTTCCCGAAATTGTCAACGCGCTGCGTGTGGGGGCCTCCGGGGTTGGAAGCATGCTCGGTAGATTGTGGGATTCGGCGCATGCGGAGTTTGAGCCGCCGGCCTTTTTGGAGCGGTGCATCCGGAGAATGACTATGATGTAATTTAAGTTAGAATTCCAGACCGATGGCTTCGGGATGCGCTTGGCGCACCTGATTTGGTACTCAGTGTTGTGGCGAATGCTCTCGTCGAGGCAGATTTCAGGTCCTTCACGTCGTCCATGTCCCAAAGAAGGTCGCCGTCGTTGTTGCGAGATTTGTTAGCCAGACCAGCCAATGGAGCTCTGGCTTGGCCCGGCCCCGATAGGAGATTGATGATGGACAAGCTGACGAGAGACATGATGAAAATAGTTGGCGGACGAAGCCGATCGGAGAATCCGTTGACGGACGAAGTCACGACGGTTTCGAGAGCAGCTGGTCTCTGATTACCTGAGATGCTTTATTTGACGTCCCTCTTGTTTGGATACAATTCGCGTGGAGCGAACCGCATGCACCCCCTAAAAAACGCGTTCGCGCGTAAGCTGCCTCCCTCTGCGAGATGGTGGTGGGAGTGATGCTCGGATTGGTCCAAACAGTCATGTGCGAAACAGCTGCTCTCGGCGAGATGGTGGTGGTGGGAGTGGTGCTCTGATTGGTCCAGACAGTTATGTTCGACACAGCCTCTCTGGACGCACCCTCTGGCGAACTTGGCCTAGCTTGATCGTTGTGGCCAACCTAACTGGTAACATGTTGCACGCCACGTTATGCGAGCGGATACGTCATCACAGGAAGTCCCATCATACGTGCTGAAGGTCCACGGTTCCTATTGGTCAGCCTTTTCACTCAACCACGACTGGTTAAAGATCATTGTCTCTTACCACCTCCTTGTTCGCTGTAAGGGCCACCGCTGGGGTTTCAATCCTCAGGCACATCTGGCTGAAACCATTCTGCTTCTTTCGGGCTGCTGTTCAACTCTGCATGTAGATGCCCTGGGTCTCGGTCTGCTATGTGTGAGATCTTCTGGCTGAAAATAAATGCCGAGTCAACTGCAACATGATGGCCCCATTTATCGTGTATAAATATACATGTTTACATATGGATGTAGACGATGTCGGATGATGCATACTTTAGCTTTAGAGCACTCGTCTGTCTTCGGCCCAACCCGCCAACATCACTTTCATAACGTTCGACTAGCGATTTCGCATGAAGCCTCCCACCTCTGAGGTCCCGGAGGGGCATGGGTGCCCCGGCAAGTAAAGATTAGCGCCGAATCACTTGCAGCCGCTGGCGTCTCTTCGGGTGAATAGCTGACGGATCATATCAGACACAGTGATATCATGTCAGGCACAATGTTATCGGCGATCATATACGACACGAGCTCATTAGTGGATCGACTGCTCGTCGGCCGCCTGAGGATAGAGGAATAAAGTGCGCTGGAGATGCAGCAACAGATTGCTAGTATCTGTGAATCACTTATCACGAAGGCGTCGGTGACGATCAAGCAGTGAGGGGGGTGATACGAATGTATTGTTAGTCGTTGGTATCCATGACATGTTGACCCCTATACCAAATACACTGTTCACTTCCGAAACGTTTGGTTTCTCTCCACATTGATAATACGCCAGGTACTCGGACGCCGGCACGTACAAAAGTCCGAAGACGTGCCAGATGGCGAAAACAAGGTCTAGGTAGCTGGCGTTTCGTGTTCGCTGGTGAAAGCACATAGGATAATCCAGAAGATGACAAAGAGGAGAGGTACGATAATCTAAGGACGGCCCAGGCGTAATCCAGGAACCAGCCTGAGCCAGCCCTGCCAGGGTCCTCTTAGAGTTGGAAATTGGTTAGTTTCGCGCGAAATCGAACTTTACAACCAGAGCGTACTCACACCCAGTTAATCTTAGGGAGCAGTGGCTCAGACCTCGCTGCAACGCCTATGGTAGCCGAAGCTTCGTTGTTGGATGTCTGTGGGTTACTGTTCGGAGTTGTCGTTGCCTAGAGTGGAGGTTGATATGCGTGCAGGAGAGAAGGAGGCGAGGGAGGAGCAGGGTTTCATCTGGCGGTAAGCGGGTGTCCGTACCGTTCCATACTGCCGTATGAACGCACGCGTCTAACCCTAGCAACCGGCTATTGCTCCTCTACCTAACTGAAAGGGGCCCGGTTTCGGGAGTCCGTTCACTGGCCCTAGCTCGCCCTCGTTCGTTCTGATTGGTGGGCCTGGGAGAGCTGAAGTCACCCTGAATCATGAAGACCATTGGATGGGCAACCTCCCCGACCGTCTTGGCAAAACCATCAATTATGTCCTTTTGACAGTGGCTTTACTTCCTCCATGCCTCCTTCGGCGGCCGCTTGGCTGGCAAGTCCCTCCTGTGTTGGGTTGAAACAGCTTGCTTTGGTGTGTGAGGGGCCAAGTAAGGTGGGAACCGTTACTTGGTGACTGAATCGATTATGGTTTCTATGAAGAAGAAGATCAAGAGTAGATACAGGAGCTGTGCGGAGCGCAGTTATGTAGGCGGAGGCCCGCCTCCATGGGAGTGGTGGTCTGGGCTCTCAGCCCAGACCCACTTTGGGGTCTTAGCCCCGTAACATGGTCTTACAATCAAAACCCCTGCAGCGATCTTACTTATTAATGACATACTACCATCATGACCTCTTTGGTGTTGGCTTATACTGGGTATTTGGCTGCAACCTAACGCTAGATCTTAAAGGTTACATCGCTGCTGGCAACGCACTCTCAGCCTTATGTCAGGCCACTAAGACTAACATCTAGGCTGCCGGCAACACGCATGTGACGACCCTGCAGGCCGTCACTTGGGCCGGCACGGCCCGACGTGTCCCCCGCGAAAGGAACAGTGCGGTGGACCGTGTAAACGGTGCTACGCACTAGGCCAGGGGTGTGAAGACCCAAAGTCCCTATGACCAATTGTTAGTTGATCACTCTGATCTCGTTAAGACATAGTGATTAAGGTGAGCAACCAGGAAGCGTTAATCACTCTGCTCCTCTTATGGAAGAGTGGGCATAGTAAGTAAGGTACAAAGTATATCTTAAATAGTTAGTATAGATAATTATTATTGTAACTACAATAGCCGTAAGGGACTCTTAGTTCCTCGCGCTAATATTATATTATTTATTTATATCCTACTGTTCAGGCTTCCCCTTATATATTATAGTGATAGCGACCTACAGTAATAATGTACTCTTATCTAAGAGTGCTAGTTTAATAAACTGTCTTTAGATTACCCTTTAAGTTTGCCATCCTGCTATACACTCTGTCTTATCTTGTCTGGACCTCTCTTAGGCCCTTGTTAAGAGCAGGTCGTAACAACGTAGCGGTTCCCTCCTTTAACATCTACCAGCCGCTCTTTATTGAGTAGCAGGAGGCTACTTCCTAACTTAAACCCATTTCCCTTTTAAATTATAAAGATAATTCACCTCTAGCACAGCGTTTAATAACTTCTTATAGTACTTGACAGCCCTTAGATATTCCTTCCTCATGTCCTTATCTACATATATGGATAACCTACTAAGTTCGTGCACCTTAAAGCGAAACACCACCTAAAGCGGAACAAGCCGAACTATAAGCCCCACAACTACCACCCTTTACAGAATAACAAAAAAAACGGTTAATTTAAAGCACTTAAATACAACTCTCTAATTATTAGAATCCTCTTCTTCTTCTAAATCTGAATCTTTTACTAGATTACGCCCTACGGCTCTCTGTGTAGTGCGAATCGACTTAATGTTTGCGAACTGTAAATTTAAATCCAGTTTAACCTTCCTCCTCTTCGTATGCTGTAACCAATTAAGCTCAGCCTCTAGCGATTTAATTCTTCGCTTATAAAGGGCTAATTTGAAGTCCTTTTCATCTAAAGCCTTACTAACTTTCTGGAGAAACAGCTTATCTGTTAACATTACCTTAACTAACTGTTTAAATTACCTAGCTTACTCCTTATACTCTGTAGACTTCCTTAAGGTTGATTAAACTACCTACTTATTGTTAAAATCTTCTAAGATTCGTTTCTAAAACGTAAAAACGTTAAAGTTATGGTTAGTAAGCTTTAAAGTAATAGTTTAGTTACAATTTCTTAAAAGGAGCTTACTCTTTAAAGGCTTACTATAAGTTAAAGGGGGGGGGAACTGGCTACCCCCCGCACTGGCCACTTCTGTAAGCACAGATCCGAATCTTCTCGAACACTTAACACACCACCATTTCTCCTTTAAAATGGCATTAAATTCTTCTAAACTTTGGAATTTACTTCATTAATCGCTTCTAATAGCCTACACTGAAGATAACGTACGTAACGCCTGCTTTACGGCCAGGAGGTACGGTAACGTCAGCCGCATTACTAGACTTAACGGAATTCCACACTCTACCTTACAATGGCGACTTTAAAGCCTCCTCCCTAGGCTAGCGGCTTACATACACGAAATGAGGCTATTACTAACTCTTAAGACTAAGTTAGCTAAGTTTATTTAGCTACAGGCAGCTATCAGAGCCCCCCTTACGCACGGAATAATTAGGGAGTTAACATAACGTATTTACATTAAATCTGGTGACGATAGGCATATTGGTAAGGGTTAGTGTACAGCCTTTCTTTAAAGAAACCCAGTTTTAAAGACTTAAAGAGTATAACGAATTGATTTGGTAAGAGTTAATTACGTTACAGAGGAAGTTATTTACCTTTAGTTTAACTATCTTCAGCTACTCTAGATTCTAGCTATTCCTTTATAAAACTAGTATAATATTAATAAGATAGGCATTATAAAAGGCATTACTAATAACGGCTTAATAGTTAAAGCTGTTAATAAGCATTTAACTTAAAAAAAGGACTTTAGATCTTATACTTAAACTAATATCGTAAAGTGCATCTTAGCTATAAGGGTAGCTCTCCCTCCCTTTATTATTTTTTAGGGGAAAAACGTTAACGTTCAGTAGTTTGAGGAAGATTTAAAGAAGTATAAGAACTGGAAATTTACTATAATAAAGAAAGGTTAGATTAATAACGTTATTAATCTAGAATAGTTAGAAAAAGTCTTCTTACCTTTAACTAAGTTAAGTAACTCTTCTAAGCACCGTTTTCTTATTCTTAATAATTATAATAGCTATATTACAGCTAATTTTATGTGGAAATGTTATTAAAATAAGGTCTATTTGTTATATTTACTAATATATACTTCTTATATCCTTTAACTATTAGATTTAGCTATATTTAGCCTTTTAAAGCGTGCTTACTAACGATACCTCTCTCGGTATATTTAGGCTAGCCTTTATAAATCTACAGTTGTTAGAAAACGCTTTATACTTAAGTGTTATTATAAGGCTAAACTTAAAGCTTTTATAAAGTCTAATTATAAGGTAGGGTAGAAGGTAAGTGGGTTATAGCCAGTTAATATAAGGAAGCTGCTAATAAGCCAGAATATTATAAGAGAAAAGACCCTTATTACTCCTTAAAAGCCATTTACAGAGCTTTAACTCCCTTTAATACCGGTAAAAGTAACCTATAGCGATTATAAGGTAGTGGATATTAAGATTTTTACCCCTAAGGGGGTTAAAGATCTTAGCTGGCAATTACAATCTAATATTAAAGTCGACAGGACTACTAGGCTTCTTTTCAGTAAGGTAAAAAAATGTGACGACCCTGCAGGCCGTCACTTGGGCCGGGGCGGCCCGACGGATCCCCCGCAGAAGGAACAGTGCGGGAAGACAGTACGTACGGTACTGCACACTGAGCCAGGGGTGTAAAGACCTGAAGCCCTTACGACTAATGAGGTGCTGCTCACGGCATGCTAAGTGCTTGCACCATGAGCAGAAGAAGTCTCGTAAGCAGAGCGCTCGCGTAATGCAGAGTGCTCGCTCTGTAAGCACTTGTAACATTATAAGTAAGGTATAAAGGTACCTCTTAGTTAGTTAGTATAGATAGCTATAGTTATGCCCATAACCACCATAAGGGACTCTAGTTCCTCACGCTAGTATTTAATAATTCATTTATGTCTTACTATTCAGACTTACCTCTGTGCATTATAGTGATAACGGCCTACAGTGATATTAAACCCCCGTTTAGGAGTGCTAGCTTAATAAGCTGTCTTCGGAACGCCCCCCACCTGTTAGCGTCCTGCTATACGTTCTGTCTTAACCCGCGCTAGTCCTCTCGAGGCCTGTGTCGGGTGCAGGTTGTAATAAAAAAGCCTTTAAAAGTAAAGATACCCTTATCGCTGCTTAGAAACGCATAATTAAGGCCCTGTAAGTTTAATTGGATGCCGTTAAACCCCTTAAAAGAAAGAAGGTGGTACTGGATCTAAACACTACCTTTTCTAACATTCAGAACATTATGGAAGTTAAAAAACAAGCTGGGCATCCACTGCAAGAGTTATCATCAGATAGCTATTCTTCTGAAGAATCTAGTTCTTCAGAAGAGGAGTGTATTATAGTTAGAACTAGCCGTAGATCATAAAATTAAGAGGGGGGTAAGGGTCTCGCTTATTCGCTTACAGAAGTGGCCAGTGTGGGGGGTAGCCAGTTCCCCCCCCTTTGACTTATTAATAAGTTACAAGCTAGTTACTATTTACCTAGCTTTAATATTAGATTTTATATGTGCTTTAAACTTAACTAGATAATAATATTTAAAATATATATATTTACTAATAATTACTAAACTATAATAAGTGTTAGTAAGTAACCTTTTAAGGTGTACGTAGTAAGCCCTTTTTAATGTATTAAAGCATAAAAGATTACAAGGCTAAAGGATGTAAAAGATATAGGTAAGTAAGTAAATAATGGAAATATTATTAAAATAAGCTTGCTATATATAATTAACAGTTATATAGCTACTGTAACTGTTAATAATAAGTAGGCGTTTTTAAAAGAGTTTAACTAGCTTAGTTAAAGGAATAAATACCTTCCTTAGCTATTTTAAGGCAGTATTATTACTAATCCAGCCTTTTAAGGTTATTATAAACTATTACTTTTTATATAATGAACTGATGCAGTGATGTAATAAGGAAGAAACTATAAAGAGAATTACACTTACAGAACATCACAGTTAGCTTAGAAGGCCGACACCTAGACTGTTAGTCCTCCGATTGGAAAGATATAAATGTAATTAACGTAGAAAAACAGATATGTACTTAATATAGAATAAAACCTAGTAAGTAATAATGTTTAGTATAAAACGGAGCCTAATATAGAACAATAAAGGAAACGCAACTGTAGGCTAAGTCATCTTCCTTTAATTAGAGGGCTAGAGTGTCATTAGGCTTTTAATATAAGGTTTTTGTAGTGAAATCGTCGGATGATGAATTGAAGAAAGCACGGTTTAAAGAACTGTGCAGCGCGGCCCCTTTTTAACGGTGGCACGCGCTGGAGAACGTATCGCTATGTATAAAAACGGCTACAGTAATATTACAGAGTTTAAAAAGAACGACAGGTTAGCCTGAACAGGTGCCCTGAGTTAATATACAATTCTCTATCTAGAGCTTCTTTTACAGATAGCTAATAAAATTACTAAAGTAAGATTTTTAATATAACTAAAGGTTAAATCGGCTATTAAAAGCTACTAATAGACACTGGAGTAGCTGCCTTATATAACTAAGAGTATAGGGATTTAGTTACATTTATCTTTTATCTTAACGTTAGCACTTTAACTAAAGAGCAGGTTGCACATCACTTACTAGCAGCTCTTTACAACCCGTAACAGTACTATCTTACTAACTACATTAAGTAACTTCATATTACCATTTATATTTAAGACAGCTTTTATAATATACTATTATCTTATAATAGCTATATAAATTAAACAAATTCTAGCTTATACTATCCCGTAACTTAATGTCATTACAATTATTAAGTAGAATCATTATAGTCTCTTCGCTGCCTACTTCGGCTACGTAGCTTATATTAATCTAACAGCACAGTAAGCTGTTATACAAGTAACGTCCTAAAGCAGTAAGTGGATAATATCATTATATTCTTATATCCTTTACTTATAGCCTAGTGTAATAATATATATCCAGTTCTATTATCATATCACTTATAAATCCAGGCACCGGTGTTATAAACGTTTAGATCAGCTGTAATATTACAACTTGCACCCGATACAGGTCTTGAGAGGACTAGCGCGGGTTAAGACAGAACGTATAGCAGGACGCTAACTGGTAAGGGGCGTTCTGAAGACGGCTTATTAAGCTAACACTCCTAGACAGGGGGTTTAATGTCACTGTAGGTCGTTATCATTATAATATATAAAGGTGAGTCTAAATAGTAAGATATAAATAAATAATTAAATATTAATGTGAGGAACTAAAGTCCCTTACAGAAGTTATAAGCATAATGTTGGGTTTTTACAACCCTAACCCGGCCAGTGTGGTTAGAACAGTGTGGCTAGATCCACGCAGCTGCTCCGCAGCTGCATCTGTGGATCTGCACAGCTAAGAACGCCAGACTCCACTGCCAACCTTGTATTCAGTCAGCTAACCTCGCTTCGCAGAAGCGAGTGTGGCTAATGCACTCCGTGCACTGGCCACCCTCACGGCTATAATAACACGGCTTCCACTCTCGAAGATAGAAATAATTAATCACCTTTAACACACACTGCTTTCTAATGCCTTGACCCCTTTTGCATTTTAACACTTTTTAACCTAGTTTATAGCTTTTCTCCTTTAATGAACGAAACAGCTCTTTAGCGTAGGAGTAACGCACTTACTTTCTTAAAACGGGAGGTTATAAGTTCAAGTCCCATAAGGGCCTTCCACTACAGGTTTAGAGCCCAGCCTTACTTCTCTTTTTTTTTATTTTTACTAACTTCCTTTCTTAACAGTGCTTATTCTTATAGACATGCTTTTCTACCACACACCACTATATAACTAATTCAGGAGACTTTAAGGTATACTAGATTACTTTTTACCCTTTAACTCCTTCCCTAAACCTATAACGAGGTGTAAGTCCTCTAACTATAGGGGGTAAGTTATCCCGTAAGCTACCAGTCTGTAACGTCTTAGTTCTTTATATTACCACACGTGCAATTTATATAAAGCTTACCAGGAGCTCCGGAAGCCTAGCCTCCTTATTAGGTCTAAGGTCTTTATAACCTTAGTTAAGAGTTTTAATAAATATCCTTCTGTACTTACTAAGGAGTTTCCTGCTGCTTTTAAGCTTTAAGTCCCATAATGGTCTTACTCTTTAATATAGCAGTTTAGATGTTAGATCTTATCTTATTTCTAATTCTTATTATTAGTTTTAATTAGTCTGGATTCTTTTAGTAAAACTCTGTGATTAGGTCTAAGTACTTAAGATTTTTAACAGGCTTTTACAAGTTACTTTTAAGGCTGTAGTCTAGCCACTTAATAAGATACTTAAACGTATTCTTTCCCTTTTAAAAATTTATAACTTCTTTAACGTTATATTTATCCTTATTAACATTAATATTAATCTTCTTTTTTAAAGGAACTCCCTTTAAGGCAGGTTTTAGAAGTGAAGTGTAGAAAACCTTAATCTACACCCTTATATTAGTAAGTAAGTCTAATTTATAATTAAAGGTAATAACTTTCTTCTTAACTTAAAACAGTCTGTACCTTTTAAAATTAAGCTTTTTACTAAGTTATTTTAAATACAGGTTTTATAAAAAAAGGTAAACGTAATCCCCCTTTTAAAAAGTTAGTCCTTTAACTTATTCACTATTATAATAAAGTCCTTTTTTAAATATTAATTACTTAGTTTAATATTTATTAATAAACTTCTTTATTTATTTACATATAAATTTAAGTTCTGTTTATAGATAGTTATATAATTCCTACATCTAATCCGTATAGATTACAGCTTAGGAGGTGCCAGTTAACAGGCCTTAATAAAGCTTAAGTTCCTTATTATAATTAGTAAAGAATAGTAATATATTTATTAACTTAATTAGTGTTATATTATAAGTTATCTATACTATTAGTAACAGCTTAAGCTAATTATCTTATTTAAAGTTAACGTAAGTTTAAAGATATATTATAAGTATTTAGTTAACTTATTCCGTTTAACTATCTGTTTATAAGTGGAAAGCTGTTAAAAGCTTACTTTTTATACTTATTCTTTACATTAGCCCTTATTAGAATTTTAACACGATTAGCTTATCTTAATCTGTAATGATGTTATCTAGCTAAAGATATTATAAAACTACCTCTTTTTTAAAAATATAAATAAGTTACTTTACTATTATATCTTTTAAGGTTAATAAAAAGTAAGCTTATTTTATTAATCTGTTAGCTATTATAAGGATCTAGTTATAAGTAACTCCTGTAACAGGGTTCTTAAACTTTAGGATTTTAGTAATAAAGTTAAGTAAGATTAAGCTTTATAGCGCCTATAATATAGGGAGTGGTTTAAGAAGTCTATAAGGCTTATAACGTTAGTTTTACTTTTAATAACAGATGTTATAATTATTAACCACTTCTTTAACTAGTTTTTTTATTCCTAAGAAGGTATACGTTTACTAAGCTTATATAAAAGTCTTAACTTAGCCTATATGTCCTTTAAGTTAAGATTTATAAACCTGTTAAATGTATTCCTTTTATCTGTTTAAGTTATAAATATACGGTTTTTCTTAATATTAAAGCCTTACTTTTAGTTTAAACACACTATTTACGCCTTTTAATAGCTATCCTTATTAATAACCAGTTTTGTTATAATTTAAATATATTAGGCATTCCTTACTACAGTCTTACACGTGCCTTAAAAAGTCTCTTAAAGGGCACTTATACTTACAGGTACCTTCCGCTAACTTTCTTACTTAAAAGTCCTATTATTACTAATAGATATTATACTCTGTTTATAAGTTTATATAAATATTAATAGTTTATTTTAAAGTCTAGTTATCTAATACTTATAATATATACTTTAATATGCCGTTCTTAACTTTATTAAATATAATAATAAAAGTTAGGACTAGGTTAACATTTTTATAATCTTATCTTTAATTAAGAGTATTAACTTACTTATTATCTTTTCCTTTAATATAATGGATTTAGAAGTAGAATAAGGCTATTAATTCTACCTATTATACTTACTGTAAATTAAATTCCTTTATTAAGAAGTACTGGAAGTTATTATAATCTAAAACGACCTAGACTAATTCTTCTATACCACTTAGATATAATGCTTACTTAATAAAGCACTAGATAATTACTATCAGTTCCTTATTATGGATTAGGTATTACAGGGTTAGGCTGTAGATCCCTTTTAATAAAAAGGTAATTAGGTAGCGTTTTCTATTACTTTAGACTTAACTAAGTTCTTTACTAATTACGAACTTTAAGAAGTCCGTTTCGACTTAGAAAGGCTTTAAGAAATTAAGGAGGGTTAAGATTAACATTGTAATAAAGGTGTGCTTAAGGTCTTTAAACGCCTTCTGTTATCTATTAGTCTATTTAAACGGTTTACTTATCCCTATAAGCTTATACAGTAGTTTTACAATTTTCGTAAAGTACCTAATAAAGTATTAATAAAAGTTTATAAAGCCAATAAAAGCTTATAACTCTGTTTAATTCTTTAAAGTAAGCTAATCTTTAATTACTTCTGTCTTTTCTAACTGTATTTTAAGCTTTCTAGGGGTTACTTTAAACCTTAAATAATTTAACTCTTAAATATAAAAGTAGCTTTTTTCTAAGTTTACTATTAGCTTCACCTTCTTAAAAGCTGTTAAAACCTGCCGCACGTGCTTTTAATATTCTTTAAAAGTTTCGGAATAAACTAGAACGTCGTCTAAATATATAAAGATAAACTTATTAAGGAAGGGGTGAAAAACATTATAAATAAAGCTTTAGAAAGTCACAGGGGTATTTATTAATCTTATAAGCATAATATAGTATTAATAATACCTGTTATAAGTCTAGAAGGCCATTTTATACTTATCCTCTTCCTTTACCCTAACGTAGTTAAACCCTATTAGAAAATTAAGGCTAAAGAACTAATTTACTTTAGTAATCTGTTCTTACATTTTTATAATCTCAGTGTCGCGGCCTTCCCCGCCGGGTTAGGCGGCATTAAAGAGGTAATTGGCCCCTATCAGCTCCACATTACTCTTTATGTTATGGTATCCGGCTAGTTTTACACCCTTTTTCTTATTCTCACCTGCATCTCCACTAAAATATACCCACTATTAACATTACTACTTCATACCTCTACCAGGGTGTGGGAGAATGCTAGTTCTGTGACTCATTTAATGACTCATTTACAAGACACCTTATACTGTTTAAAAATTGTAATGCAGCCCTGGGGCAGGAACTGCTGCACTAACTGGACCAAAATTTCTATTAATGCAAGCACACCACTACTTGCATGCCCGCCCGATTGAACCTATACAGCGCACACATTACAAGAATCCAGTTTAGTGGCAGCTTATGATGCGCTTGCGTCTGAGCCAGGGATTGAAATCCTACCATAAATAGATGTTTATACTACACAGCAAGCGCCCTCCTGTCACAGTACGCTGCGCGGCTTAGGCTAGATGTGAGGCAATCACGGTGCAGCTGCTCGACTGCACAACGTTTCCCTTTTGGTGGTGTACTAGCATGGGTGATTGTCTTCGTGCCGTGACACCTCCACTAAGAATTCGAGTAGGTTGAAGCTAAATGAGAGATAGGATGTCATTCCCATTCTAAAATAGATTATGCTTCTATGCAAAGGCTTGGCTGGATAACCATGGGTACGCTGCTCGGTCCTGGCTCACCGCCTTTAGGCAGCAGCATCTGCCTGTCATGCTAGCAGGGAAAGGAATTGGCGGCTGGTGCATAGGAAGCAACGCACATGATAAGCAAGTGAGCAGTTTTGACAGTGTTTGCTGACCTATATAAAATTAGCTGGCGTCGCTTCGTTTGGCGATCGCGCCTCTCTCCCGCTCTTAGCGAATTTTGGCGCTAGGGCCCGCTAATCTGCCACCGCATTCCGAAGAGCTGTGGTTAATTCCGTAGATTTCTACCGTTTAAGTAGAGGAGGTGTCAGAGGCACTGCACTCTGGATTGCGTGGAAATAATGGGGTTGTGATCAGGTTGATTGTATTGCGTGGTTGCTGTTCTTGTTGAGATTCTGGCTTTCAGCCAGAACCTCCTTCTTTATAGACTACTCCGTAGGATTCAGCTTCCTCAGCTCCGTGACTGAGGCTGACTGGCGTTCAGGCAGTGCGAGGCATTCAGTCAGCTTTGCTGACCGAAAGCCAGGGCCCCTGAACCCCCTTTCTTTCTGACACATGCTCTATTTGATAGCAAACTCCATTTGATGATATTTTCCTCTGGATGATATTCTCCACTTAATAATCAGCGCTGGTGTGATAGCGCACCCGCACAAGTACCCAGCTGGCTGATATATGAGTGATGCGGCAAATGCAGTGTAACGATAACTGTAAGCTAAAACTAGATGTGTTAGACGAAAGCAGCCGTAGAACGGTGCGCTTGAACCGGATGCACTTCTCGAAGCACAGGTAAGCTTTGAGTCTTACTGATGTACGATTATTGTCAGAAACACTGCACACTGGAATCTCTGTGGAATTGATGGGGGTTGCAACTGCTTGATTGAATTGCTTGAATTGCTTCTTTTATAGACTTTCTGTAGGATTCAGTCTTCGTCACTGTGGTGGCTCAGGCTCACTGGCGTTCAGGCAGTGCCAGGCATCCAGTCAGCTCCGCTGACTAGATAGCTGGGACCCCTGAACCTCCTTCTTTCTGACAATTATCTCTTATTGCATGAAGGTTTTCCTAGGCGGAACGAAGGGAACATTTACATTTCACCAATTTAGCGGTACCTTCCTCCGCCCCGATAACTAGCTTTAATCAAACGCATCTACATCCTACCCTGACCCTAAGGGGCCGTATGCCGTATCCTCGGCGTGAACACGTTGCCTTAGCGGGCATGTCCAAACGTGCAGAGCCCTGGGCTAGAACCCTGCTATATATCGCATTTATGCTCTGTAGCTGAAGACGTACCGAAGGGGGGTAAGAGAAGAAGGAAGATCCTGTATCGCTCCGAAGTTCGTGTTATAGTATTTAAACTCGGTGATCACGCTATTATATAACGGATGCAGCCTACTAAGCGCCAAACAGCCAAGCGTTCGCCGTGACGGTCTCTGGCGTTCGTGGCCCAGCTTATCACGACCCTATAAACGGCCAGCTAGGTGAACGTTAACGTAAATGCTCGCCTAGTCCTCGATCTTCTTTCTGTAACGATTCAATTGCGCTTACTTCAATCTGACTAGCCGTAGCCTTCAAAACCACCAGGTTCAGCTCGCTATTTAAACCCGCGTGAGTACGATGTAGTCTAACCTCTCTAGCTCACCTACTGTGTGAAAAATTAGGCGACTGCTAACATTGCGCTTATTGTAGACAACGGCGTTCGATATATAAGGCACACTTTGTCTACAACGCGTTGCTGAAGAGCAAATAACGTCAAGGTAGCCTCGACGAACCCCGCACTAAGTCAACATTTACGTAATTAGTTCGAGGCAGTTAGTTGCCTTAAGTAGTAATTAGGTAGCTCGATGCCCTTGAAAGTCCTTAATGGACGTTAAATAAATTACAGCTAGTCTTTCATAAGGTTAAGACCTAACGTAAAGATAATGCAATAGATTTTGATCCAGCTAAGGCTAAGCAAATCTATTTAACAACCTCTGCGATCTAAGCTTTGGCTATGTTTAAGGGTTATAAGACCAAGCCTGGAAAATAGATGGTAGTAATTAGTTGGAACCTTCCTGTAACGACCTGGACCCAGACGGGGTCGAGACAGAGCCGCAGAGGGCGAGTAACGTCCAAGGGACGAGAGGCGGCCTCTAGGGTTAGGGTTGGATGGGAGACTGGTTCTTAAAGCAAGTCCTCTCAGACGGGAAGTTCGCAATGTTAACGGTCGTATGTCACTATAGTGCACTGGTACGTAGATACAGTAGGACACAGTTGAGAATAATCAATTGACAAGTGAGTGAGTGAGCGAATAATTGCGTGAGAAACCCCCTTCCAGGATCCCTCACAGCAGTATAGGCTAGCTAGCTATCTATACTGAGGCTCCCGAGGTTGCGGGCGTCGCAGGCCGGGACGCTGGGACCACAATGATCGCATCGCAGCACGGCTCAAAGACAAAGATGGGTCTATCCGACTGACAGCTATCAAGGCGCTTCTAGGCCGAGTCGATCTTACTAAGGAGATGTTGCAGAACACTGCAGCACAACTTAATAATGAAGACTGGTCTGTTCGACTGGGAGTAATCAAGGCGCTTCAAGGACGGGCCGACCTTACCGAGGAGATGTTACAGGGTATCATAGCACAGCTTGACGATGGGTTTGTCCATAGGGCAGCAGCCAAAGCACTTCGAAGTTGGGCCCACTTTAGTGAAGAAATGCTACAAAATATCGCAGCAAGGCTAGAGAATAAAGACTGGTCTGTCCGACGGGCAGCGATTGAAGCACTTCAAGGTCATGTCGATCTTCCCGAGGAGTTGCAACAGAGAATCGCAGCACGGCTTGAGGACAAAGTCGTTTATGTCCGAATGGCAGCAATGGAAGGGCTTATGAATCGAGCAAGGCTGCCCTTGGATGCCCTTAGCCCATATATCAAACCCTTTTACGAGGCTTTACGACGGAAAAGCTTTACGGAACATTTATTCTGGCACCCTTCAGATAGTGGTTTCATAAGGGCCGGTCTTAGACATATTTCTTTAAGTAGCAGGCAATGAGTCCGGGCTTAGCGGCGACCCTCCTTTGCCTATTTCCGCCTTTTAAACATTGTTCGAAGGTGAACCTGAGGATTATCTAGGAATAAGAATATCAGCACCAACACAACTCATACCCTACTGGGTGCTGGGAGTTTTAACATAACTCCTGAGGGTAATCTTGAACTGTTCTTCTCTCTGTTAACTGTGTAAAGGTAACTGACGTGTGAGCCTTCCACGAGAAGTAGTACAGTTACCCACCCACCGCAGAGGATCCAAACTCCCTCCGATCGTAGGTCGCGTTAGGAAGTGAAGACGGTGGGATGATGAAGCAATGTCACCATGGAAGATGTTGGCGAAGGATGCCTTCGTAGGAAGAGAGTATAGACAATGTTATCTATCATATTACTTACAATATCAATACCAGGCATTCTTAACACTACCTCACTTGTTTTTCACGTGGAAGAAAAACCCATCAGCCCTCGGAGCTACTAGCTCCACCGGCGACTCCCAGCCCTCCAAAGCCGTCGAACCATAGCAAATATCCTCGCTACAATCCAAAGTCATCGAAGATATGTAACCCCTAACACGTGTTCTCGTTTCCACCCCCAACAACCGCTTCATGTTCTCGTCGCAGAGGCGGTGTACGTAGTAGAACTACCCAGGGTTGGGGCCTCTTGGATATGCCTATATCTTGATTACCCGCCTTCTTGATGGTTTATATCCAAAGGTCGAAGATAAATTAGGTTATACCGGCCAAACGAGGCACACGGAACTTTGCAAACCTGCAGCCACCGAGGACAACAAAGAGCTCAGCGATTATCTTTTCCTACGACCTAGAGTCGTCGAGGCCCTCTTTACATATGCGAGTGCCGCTCAACTTGCCTCACTGCCGTTGCAGCGCGATTTTGGCAGCCAGTTGCGATTTCTAGTTTTTCTCACTGGCTATCGAGTTAGACATCCGTACCGAAGTCGACCACAACCTTGTGGACGCTATACTCCTTAGCGTTAAACGAATCGACCACAGTTTTTCGCTTCCTCGGCACCTATACCTCGTAGAGCTCGTGAAGAAGATTCAGATTTGCCTTGAGATTAACCCCATCCTAAATGAGGATACCTGACTAGTGTGAAGGATTCGAAGGACACTAAGCCCTAAAATGAATAAAATTGACAGGGCAGTGGGCCAATTGCCGCTATCAGTTGCTCGGTTCCAATGCAGGAGAACTTCCTGCACACTGTCCTTGCCAACCCTTGGTTAAGCAGTTCGTTTACGCCGATACAACTATATGATAACCATTTTATATCGTCCCGCTCCTCGGATTGAATTTCCAATACTGCATCACCTAACATGAAGCCATTTATAAAGCAGCCCCCTATAACCTGCAGCGCATCTTCCTTAGGGCGTAAGACCAAAGGCTAGTCACACCCTGTCACAACGTAAACACTATCTCCGGGTTGTACAAGAGCCGCCCCAAGCCCAAAACGACCTTAGCTAGTCATTATAACGATACGAGACCCGCAGACACTACCAGTATAGCTTACCAACCCGGCAAATGCATCTGGATCTAATCGGGGGGAGGAATTGTTTAGGGCAGAGGTGAGTTCGACTTTTTCTTTTGTGGAAATTTTTTTTTTTGCAGGGACGGTGGCTGATGGTGAACTCACAGCTTGGCGTAGCATGGGATGCGGCTTATATTGGCCAAGATTCTTTACAACTTTGACATGGAGCTGGCAGAGGGGAATAGGGGTTGGGATGAGCAAAAGTGTTTTGTGTTGTGAGCTAAGCGGCCCCTTTTGGTAAAGATGGTGCCTGTTGCGGTTGGAAGTCGGAATGTGCTAGCGGGGTCTGTGGTGTACTAAGGTGTATTTGCCCTCTTTCCCTCTTTGCTCTTTCCTTAGGAACTGTAAGGGGGGCTTGAGGATGGGGGACCTGTTAGTTAAGTTGTGCATGGTAGAGTTTGCACAGGAGTGTCCTTGGATGAGTTCTAAAGTAACAGTCCCACGCTCTAACAGCGGGTATATCAGTGTCGAGACTATTAGCCGAGGGGGTTTACCGCTTAATCTGGCCTGTGTTACACACTTTCAAGCCATGTGAGTCACCTGCGAGCCACGGCTGCATATTTCCGTCCTCGTTTCGGCCACTGTGCCTTAAAAACGGTCTGACGCACCATTTTTAAGGCACAACAGTGCTTGGCAAGGCGATCTGGACTCTGGGTTCAGTCCACAGCCAAGAGCAACTCCCGATTTTAAACAGCAGGACGCCGTGGTCCCACCAAAATCTCCAACAAAATCGTTATCCACACGAAAGCCAGGAAAATGACCAAGAGCAACAAAAAACGTGAACAATTGCGCCAGCAACAAGCGCAAAAGGCCGCGCAAAAACCCACCATCCCCTTCCCCCCAACCATCATCCCACCGCGCAGCAAAGTCTTCGACACATTCGAACTCGTCGAGCTCATCCTCCTCCATTTCTCCTCCGACATCCCCTTCCTCCTCACCACCCTCCAACGCGTCTGCAAAACCTTCCACTCCATCATCGCCTCCTCCCCGCTCCTCCAGCAAGCCCTCTTCTTCCAACCTATCCCCTCCACCCCCTCCCCTTCCGATCCCCCGCTCTCCAACCCACGACGCCAATTCAACCCCATCCTCTACAAATCATTCCCCCACCTCTTCCCCTACGACCCCGCCAACCCTCCGACCTCCCACACCTACGACCCCGATGGCTACCCGCCCACCCCTGCCCGCGAAGGGATCGTCTCCTCCAAATTTAGAGTCCTCTGCGTGACCTGGACCTCGCGCGCTTCTCTAGGGGTCCATCTCCCTCCCATCGCAGACTTCAGCGACAGCTGCAAACGCCACTACGCCTTCACGCGCAAGGGCGCAACCTGGCGACGCATGCTGGTCTCGCAGCCGCCGCCCGTTCGCGTCGCGCGGATAGGAGACTTCCCCAATCGTCAGGTCCGCAAGAGCCAGTCTATTGGCAGTCAGGATATCGTTACAGTCAATTGTCGGATACGGCCCAGCATATTGGAGGATGTGCCGAGGCGGATGGTGGAGGTCAAGGGGGGACTGAGGATGGGCGACTTGCTGGATGGGTTGTGGACGGTGGAGTGGGGGCGGGAGTATCCCTGGATGGAGCCGGAGACGTGGTGCGCGTGGCGGATGCCGGAGGAGATGAGGAGGGAGTTGTGGAAGTATCAGGATAAGGAGCATTGGGACAGATATTATCATAGCCTCTTTGACCCGGAGCGGTATCGGATGCCGGAGACAGAGCTTTCTAGGTGGGCGGATGGAGCGGATTTTGCCATTGGGGGCTTTGTGCCGAAGGCGACCCGATATCCAAATGAGGTCTGCAAGCAGTGTATGGGGGCGGAGGGGAAGGTTACCAAGAGATGTATGGGCCACTCGCAACATCAGCGGATGTATAAGTGTCGGGACTATCAGCCGAGGGGGCCGTTGTCGCTTAACCCAAGGTGGTGAAAGTTTCAACTCCTACCTATTTTCTAGTTGAGTACATAGCACCTAATACTGCCGTCCGTTCTAACGCCTGCGCTAGATGAAGTTACCATGATGAGATTTGAACAGAGACAGTTTCGCCAGACGCACCTTGGCAGGACCCGTCAAAGTACGACATGGTGTAATTGCCCTGCTCCGTTGGCACATCTGATACCAACCCAATCGGGCCGGGGCGAGAGTTCAGGCTAACATAAACAAGCCCCAGGCAAAGAATGGCGTCTTCACCAGAGCCCACCAAGGCTGTAGTATACCTGTTACGGCCTGCTCCGAAGTCACAGGGTGAACGTCGGTGAAGACAAGTCGTAGGCCAAAGGCCAAGGGGGTTGGATGCGAATGACTGAATGAAGGCTAGCAACTCTCCAAAGGATACAGTGTCAAACAGGCTGAAGATCAAGGGTGTTGTGCGAACAGTAGATCTCGTGAACAATGTATCATTACTAGCGTGAGGAACCAAGAGAAGTTCCTCACAACTACGGAGAAGAGGGTCCTATCTATACTTGCGGCGGAACGTGTAACTTATACCTTGATCACTGTGATCACCGTGATCACTGAGTGACTCGAGTGATCAGAGTGATCAACTCCTTTCCTGTGATCACTGTGTTTAGTGCCAAACAGAGTGATCACACCGTGTGTGCAGACAGTGCGACCTTCCCCGCACTGTCCCCGCCTGCGGGTTATCCTTCGGGCCGTCCTGGCCCTGCACACGACCTTGCGACCAGGGTCGTGACAATACCGCCCACAGGGCGTCTCCCTGGTTTCGATACTTCGCGTTGGATCGCTCTTCCTGCACTGGCGCTGCGCCAGATGATCTCGGCAGAGTGTTAATAAAGTGACCTTGGTTTTGTAGCTAACAAGGGTCTATTCTCCATCAATTTCTTCCCTTAAAGCGGTTAAGTTAGCAGCGTTAGACTGGATCAGGACTTCCTTCACAGTAGGACCTAGAGTCTTTGTAAATTCGGCGATAGGCGCGTTCGGAATAGTATTTTTAACCTTAGACTTCTCCTTTGGTTCTTTTAAAGGTGTATCAGTACCACTGAAACTGGTACTTTTTACTAAATGTTATAGCCATTACAGTTATCTTATTCTATGTAAGTGTACTAGTCTTACTAAAGCACACTGTAGTTGTATTAACTATGTTTTATAAACCTCAAAAACGTAAACTAAATTATTATCCTTTATTATACAAGTAGTAGTAAACGCCAGCGCCAGAGTTGCGGCAGCCTTCTAGAATAGTAATAATAAAGATAATGATTAAGGTGATAAAAAGTTATAAAAAAGTCTAGTCCTTCTTGTTTTTAGGGTATTGGTATTGTTTGAAAAGGCCTTTACAGAATTAATAAGTAGAATAATGAAGATTATCAGCGTGGTATTACTATTAAGCTTAGTGATTTAGTCTATAAGGTTGTTAAGCTTCTTTTAAAGGGGAGTGTTCTCTTCCTCTGTCATATAGTTATAGCAAATTATTCTCGCCATCTCTTTTTGTTTTTCTAGAATATAAATATATAACTTAAAAACATGTAAGCGTCCTGATATATTTAGCTTAGCGGCTGCTACATATAGGTATTATTGCTTTCTTTAAACGACCTAAAGAATTGTCTGCTAAAACCAGAAAGGGCTATAACACTAAGACACGTTAGCATTTATACAGTGCTACTGTTACCCTAGCATAGTCTACTTACTTAACTTTATAGTTGTCTAAGGGTGGAGCAAAGAGGATTATAATACCGTATAAGTTACTATCTACTATTAGGTACTCTAAATACATAAGTAAACTAATAGACCTGGGCAGTAAGATGTAATATCTTAAATCAGCCTAAAGGTTTAAAGGAGTAAGGCAGTATCTCTAAACATAACTATACCCGTACTGAATCTACTATAAATCTTAGTATTACGGCTTGCTCCTATGGAGAAGGTGAAGACAGGTCAAAGGGTGTAGGATGACTGTAGGTTAGCTAGCACAACTCTCCAAGGGTGAATACACTGTCAAACAGGTCGTGGATCCAGAGGTTCCGAACAATAGATCCCGGGAACAATGTATATTACTAGCGTGAGGAACCGAGATTCCTCACTCGGCCGTCGGCGAGACGACAGTATCTATATTATTTGGTGTTTCTGTCCCGTGGCGCCGTCGCCTCGGGACCACCCTAATTGGTCCAGTTGGGGCTTCGTGGGTCGTTACACCCCGGGCCCATTGATTGGTTGGATACAGTTGGTCCGTGCTTTCTCAGGTGCTCATGACCTGGGCCGTGACACTTAGCTATAAATGTCAGAAAGAAGGGGGTTCAGAGGCCCTGGGTATCTAGTCAGCAGAGTTGACTGGATACCTGGCACTGCCAGTACGCCAGTGAGCCTCAGCCACCAGAGTGACGAAGCCTGAATCCTGCAGAATAGTCTATAAAGAAGCCTCTGGCTTCCAGCCAGAAGCCAGAACAAGAGTGAACACAAGCAATACAATCACACAGTTGTAATCCAGAGTGCAGTGCTTCCAACAATAAATGTCACGAGGCTTGACAGAAAGGTCCACGGTTATTTTGGTCAATTGTACCATACTATCCTAGTATAAAGAAGAAGAAGAGGAATTCCAAGCCCTGGCCTGGGAATCCGACCTCTTGAGCATCGTTGCCCCGCCTTCCCAATCGGGCCTAATCTGTTTATAGTAGGGTAGTGAATGGCTGCTTCTTTAGAAGGGTGATCTGGTCACTATAAGGGCCGGTCCCTGTAACTATAAAGGACATAACGACTAGGTCTGCTAAGCTATCTTGCTCTGCCAGGAAGGATTCAAGACGCTCGGCGTCTGTCACGGCATGAGAACAACAAGCTATACCGGTACACTACTAAAAGTAGAACGTTGTGCAGTCGAGCAGCTGTACCGTTGTTGCTCTGCATCTAGCCTAAGCCGCGCAGCGTACTGTGACAGCGTCCTATTGTAACAGAACCCTGCAGAATCGAAACATCTTACCAACATCTGGTAAACGCTAGTTATCTTTAAAGGGTGCTGATCTTAACAGGCTAACCTCGATGCTAAGGGCAGGAGTTACGTAGGCGTCCATCAAATATCGTAAGGGCGCGCAACCATGTAACTGCCGGGATCTAACGCCGACTGGCCCGCCCGTAGTTACCAGAGTCTAGGGCTATAAGGGGATCGCTTACCAAAACTTTTAGTAGATCGGGTTTTTACCGAGCGGAGCGATGGTGCCTAAGCCGGTTTACGACGTTGGGCTTCGCCCCCACGTTGCCATTCCAAGGATTTCCCAAGGCTGTGTACGGGCCGACTCCGATCCGCGGATCCGAGGCTGCCGCTCTTGTTCAACGGCCGTTTAACGACTGGTCGGCCGAGGTGCTGGTGAAGAAGGTGGGCAAGTCTTTCGCAAACACTGGGTTCTCTGTTTAGAGCTGGCCTAGAAATGGGCCTGGAGTTGTTCCAGGCTGTGGAGCATAAATAGCCGGAAGGAAAATGGCATCGAGATCCCACATTTGGTCCCAGCCCAGCCATGCGACGAACCGCCACTACTGCAATTTTAGCGTGCACTTACTGGCCGCGTTTCGCTATATTTGTTTCAGCGCAAACTCCAAACATTCTTCAAAGCGAGGAGTTGACGCTGATCTGTAAACCCCTCACGTCTGCACTGCATTTTTACCCTCCCCATGGCCGTTCTCACTTCACCCAGTGAGCTGGAGAACCCTGTCGATAGGTGAGCGCGGAACTGGAGGCATCATGTGATTTTCCTCGTGTTCAAACGTGAAGTAAGTCACATCCCCGATCTGACTGTAATCGGGTTTACCGCTTCCTATCGCCCGCGATCAATCCCCCAAGGCTCTCGCGCCTGGCGCGTACTGGGAGAAGTTCCTCAAGCAGGCCTTGGCTGCTGGAGCTTTCATATCCTGTCCACCTTGTCATTGAGAAGTTGACAGACTGTGAAGACTTGGCGCAAGCCTTGAATCCCGATATGCCTGTTAAGAGGTGAGTGGTGAGTCCGCCGCCAAAGAAGTCAAGTTACAGCAGAGAGGCACGGAAATCAACCGGAACGCCTAACTAGGTCAACTCGAGAATACTGCCGGATATGCAATTATCTTTCAGGTCAGGCGCCACTCATCAGTCGACAACAGGCTCGTTACACGATAGCTGCGTAAGGATGCCTTGCAATATGTTGCGTAACCGTAGGCCCACTTCAGGGTTAAACTCGTCTCCGACTGGGCCAAGCCTTTACTTTATTCTTGCACCTGCTACTATCAACAAACGTTACCGACCGTGGGGGGAGCTCAATTGGGCCTCTAAGTGGCCTTTTATCTGTATAGGCCTTTGGCTACCTCTGCGTGCACTTTCTTCCCCTGAGTGCCCTGTAAGACCTCTGTAGCACTATAGTATAGTGCTCAGAAGCCTCCAGCTTAACAGGACGCCTTCAGTCTCACCGGACTCGCCCGATACGGCTTGTCTTAACCTGCCCGGATGCAGGCCGTGAAATATAGCTCAGTTCCTGAATTAGTAAAGGAAAACTGCTCTTTGTGACGACCTGCAAGCTACCCTGGTCACCGGCCCGGACCGACGTGTCCCCGCAGGAGGGACAGTACAAAAACTGTTCAGGCACCGTACAAAACACCGACTAGCTAACGACCAGAGGCCCTGTAGCACTTAGTAATACAGATACTATCATCGTGTCCACAATAGAGTGAGGGACCTTCTGGTTCCTTACGCTAAGAATACATTGTTCAGTCAAACCACATCGTTCAATTAGGACTTATTGTTCGGAACCTCTAAGTCCATAACCTGTTTGACAGTATAGTGCCCCCTTGAGAGTTATGCTAGCCTTAGTTTAGTCATCTTACTCACCCCACCTCGTAACAATTAGACTCCCGTCCACTACTACGAGATCTATCTTTACCGATTTTATACTATAACGCTCGGAGCAGGCAGTAACACTCTTACACCATATAAATTTAAGCTAATTTTTAGTTACTATATCTTATAGTTAATGTAAAATGGTTTATAAGTGTTAAAAGCTACGCGTAAAACCGCTTCGCGTCTTCAAGATCCTGTTGTAAAGATTTCTGCTTAAAGATTAAATCTGTATATTTTCCTATTTTCTGTATTAAAACCTCTCGATTATCATTCAGGGAGGGCTTTTTAGGCATTTTGCGTCTTGCAAGGTTTACAGATAATTTCGATTTGCTCTTCAATAAGGCAAATACACCCGCCAAACTTTTCGATTACCTCTTCGAGGAATGAATTTTCTCAGACCATTATAGTAAACATTTAATTAGAGAGGATACATTTTTAAACTTCAAGGGAAGCTGTTTATAAGGCAGCCCTAGCTTACAGCACTTTAAAACGCAGGCTTCTTTTAATGACTAAAGGGTTATAAATTAAGCCTTATTGTAAAACCTACATATGTCATGTATATAGAACTTACAAAAGCATTATAATATTTGCATAAACAGAGAAGTCTGATATTACTTCTGCAAAGTGGAAGAATAGAGCGAGAGAGTGTAAGGTAGCAGATGTAGTGATATTTTAGGCGCTTAGAGAAGAATTCTTATAGAAAAGACAGTTAAGTAGTATTACGGCCTGCTCCTGGTACACTGGGGTGTCTGAGGTGAAGACGGATCGTAGTAGCGGACAGAGTCCGTAACAGAGTCCAATTGCTACCAGGTGTTTGGGGCAAGATAACTAAGTGAAGGCTAGCATAACTCTCGGACAGTACACTGTTAAGCAGATCGTAGATCCAGAGGTTTAAGATAATAGATCTTACTAAGTGATACTCAAGAACAATATATTGCTAGCGTGAGGAACTAAGAGGTCACTCACTCCGTCACGGGTGTGATGGTGATATCTATACTACTGGAAATCTTGTGTACTTTCGTACCTTGCTCACTGTGCTTATCGTGCTCATTCTTAAGCGGAGTGAGCAGAGTGAGCAACGTTCCCAAGTTGCTCATTGTGCTCATTTCTTAGCGCGATGAGCACGTTGAGCACTCTGTGTTAAGTATAGTCTTCACATGTTTCTTCGCACCGTGACGCCTGCGGGGACACGTCGGTCCGGGCCGGCCACAAGGGTAGCCTGCAGGTCGTCACAAGTAGAAGGTAAAGAGGTGGGAAAGTGAGTGGCAAAGCCTAGAGGAAAACATCCGGTGCCTATATTATAAGAGTAATGACGTTACATGCTAAGACTTAACTAGGGTCTCGCGTACAAGTTATTTAGTGACTTACAGGAGCAGAAAACAGTACGGCGATTAGTGGAGAACTACATAAGTTACGTTTACACCACTACCGTAAGCAAAAGAAGGGCGGTGGGGCATGTAAGCGGCCGTCGCCGCTTAATTCAGCAGCAGATACCGCCGAATCGGGAGGTAGAAACCACGACACTAAGACTAATTGTATAATCTCAATGTCGCGGCCTTCCCCACTAGGTTAGGCGGCATCTAATACAGTAATTAATCCCTGCAGGCTCCGCATTACTCTTTACGTTATGATAGCCGGCTAGTTTCACACCCCTCTCTTATTACCCACTTATAGTATTTAAATGTATCTACTATTAACGTAATGTCGAACTGCAGCGGCAGTTCTTAGCGCTCAGGCGCGCAGGCACCTTACCGCTCCAGGCTTAGCTGGAGTGTAAGGGCCTTAGATTATGTGCTCTCCCCACACACAGGGAGCTTCCATTTATATATAACTAGGGAGTGCTTCGCACTCCCCTTTTCTACCAAATTAAGTCACTTTATAACTGCACTTCCACTACTCTTAAGCCCCTTGTTCCTCAGCTAAAACGTTCCACAGTTATAAGCCCAGCTTTATCTAATTAAGTAAAGTGTAGAACTAATTAATTAAGACACTTACAAATAGCACCTTTTATAAAAGCCTTTTACTAATCCTTTAAGTCGCCTATTATAATAGAAGAAAACGCCTTTTACTAAAGTATTTCAGCTAACAGTTAGAAACTTAAAAGCGTGTAAGAGTAGCCCTTTTAGTTTAAGACTCTTAAATACTACACGATAAATTAAAAGATCTAACACCTTATTAATCTTACTACTCCTAACGTAACTAATCTATATATTAAACTGATTATTCTAATAATCTATAAGCTTATTAGTAAGCGTTAAGAGAAGGTAATTAAATTATACATCTTTACTTATAAATACTAAGAGTTAACAGCCTTATCTTTAAGGACAGTTAAGGATAAGCTAAAGCTTATTATAATTATATAATAAGATATTAAAGAGGAATATAAGTACTTAGTGAACGAAACTATTACTTTTATTACAGCTATTACTGAAACCACTAGCTTATACTAACATATCTAGAATTAAGTTAATTATATAGTTAATAAGAGCCTTAAGGAACTAATTATATAAAAGATAATCTAAAATAGTAAATATACAGTTTAAGTGTTTATACGCTTCCTTTAGCAGCGACTTAAGCTTAATAAGATAAGCCTTACCTCTTAGATCCGTTAAGAATATCACATAGTAATAAAACAGGCTAAGAATACTAATATATTAAAAGAGTAATAGATTAAGGATTAGGAAACAGCTTATTGTAAGGCAGAAGCGTTTAAAATCACAGAGATCTAAGGGCCCCTAACCATTAAAGACTAGTTAAGAACTATTACAGTACGTATAACGCCCTAGTAGGTGAACTAAAAGCTCTTTAAACTAATAAAGTAGAAAACTATAAAACACTTAACGCTTAGAATTATAAATTACGCTTACATCCTCTTTACGTAGATCTACGAAACGAAATACATTATTAGTAATAGTAAGTAAAGTAAAGTCTTCTTCACCAGTAATTACTCTAAAGCACCTAACAGGACTAATTAAGGCTTTAAGAAGGACTGTCCTTATAGAGGAAAACACTTGTAAAAGCTTATAAACTGTTAAATCTTACACTTAATAATCACTAAATCACTCTTAAACGCTCTTACTTACACTAAACACACTAAAATACCAGGATTTAAAATAAGGGAGAAGATTAAAGCGTAATTCGTAAGCTTTAAATAGTTGAAAGTTCACTAATCCTATTAGGAGAAGTGGGGAGCCGCTCCAGCTACTTAAAGCCAAGACCACTTAAGTGCTTTAAAGTTCCTAGGATTTATTAATATTATAGTAATTAACACTTATATAATGGAAATAATTATTAAGGTAACAGGGTAGTTCTCCACTACAGGTTTCACTAAGTACCTACTCTTTAACAGCACCTTAATTAACAATTACAGAGTAATATACTTTATTAATTGCAAATCGCTCCTAATTAAGGAAAGCTTCCAGCGTACCGAAGCTAAAGATCTGTTGGGTTTTTACAACCCTAACCCGGCCAGTGTGGTTAGAACAGTGTGGCTAGATCCACGCAGCCGCTCCGCAGCTGCATCCGTAGATCTGCACAGCCAAGAACGCCAGACTCCACTGCTAACCTCGTATTTAGTCAGCCAACCTCGCTTCGCAGAAGCGAGGTTGGCTAATGCACTCCGTGCACTGGCCACCCTCACGGTTATAATAACACGGCTTCTACTCTCGAAGATAGAAAGAATTAATCACCTTTAACACACACTGCTTTCCAATGCCTTGACCCCTTTTGCATTTCAACAAGATCACATCTAAACAGGGACTAACTTGTTCCTAATCTCCAGATACGGTAAGCAAGTAATCTTAAAGGTACTTACAAACTTTAAGGGAACCGATAGTGAAGATCTAATACTTAATAATGTAGCTGTTATAAAGGGTTTCCACATTAATATCGTTTTAAGGTTAATATTATAGGTTTAACTGTATACTTCATTACAGTAATATAGAAAAGAACGTAATATTAAAGAAGCTTAAGTGACAGTATAATTTAATATTCTTATAATACACTCCTATTTTCACTTATCTAAGCTTCCCAATACCTCTTACTGTAAGCGCCGTAGGTACCGTGTTAGTAACTATAATAAACGAGAAGTAAGGCACTCACAGTAATAACTACACCCTTAAGAGGACACAGAGCACCTCTAGCATACCTAAGCAGGGCACTTAAGGCTAGAAGCTCTTAAGAAACTCGTCGAATAAGTATATAACGTTATAATCACAAATATAAAGATTATTAACTGTGAACACTATACGCTTACACACTTATAATAAATTGTTTTAAAACGCTGTTTTAAAGGATTCTCTTATAAACCATTCTTACAAATCAGCTAGGACCTTTTCTACTTTAAAAGAGTATAAGATAGATTAATTTACTTACTTATAGTTAAGGATAAATATAGTAGGAAGCTTTTCTATTATCTATTAAAGGATAAGAAAGGGCTAGAAGTGTTTAGAACTATTAAAAGCTTTGTGAACTGGGTGAAATGGCAGTTTAGGCTTATTATATGTATTATACGCTAAGATTGAGAGACTTTAACGATTATAATTAGGGGATACACACTGTATCAGCTTTAGGTGATTGAAGAAGGGATCGAAATCGAAGCTACTTTATTATATATATATAAATTAAACGGTAGGAGTAAGCACGCAGGCTAAGAGCTGATTGTGAAATCTATTAAAATAAGGGAGGGAGTAAACTTTCTTAAATCGATCTAGCTTAAATGCGTGTAAGCAGTTACTTACGAAACGACTAGACGTCACCTAATAAGAAGTTTTATAAATAGTTTAAATAATATTTCTAATAATACACACTATTAAGTAAGTTTAATAGAAGCCTAATTAATAATCACTACCTAGATTAAAGCGGGATTTACACTTATAGGTGTTAAGCTTACATTCTTAATAAAAGGTGAGAGGTGGAGTAGGATAAGCTTGGTTTTAAGACTAAACCTTAAGGGTATATTAAATACTTAATTAGATACGTAGCTTTTAACATTTACCGTATTTAATGCCTGTAACTGAAAATGGTGCTTATAACATATAATGTAATATTTAATAAGAAGCTCTTCTATAAGAAGGAGAGTAAAGAAATAAAGGAATTATTAATATAAGTTACTTAACAGCTACTTAGCTTTATTAAAATTAAGCTGTAAATACAGGATACTCTATCTATACCTAAGCTTCTTATTAATATTCTAAACCTAGACGCCACACCTATACCTACTAATAATAAAGCTCTAACCTTTAAGTTTAATAATAAAGATACTCCTAAGGGTTAGAACTTAGGGGTAAGTACGCTTAGAGATAAAGCAGCGCTCCTTCAAATTAAAGATAAGCTTATAGAGCTTAAGGAAAGTTTTATAAGCATTAAACCAGGACTTCTAACCTTAAAGTTAACATTAGAGGTTAAAACTTAGCCTTAGATTTTGTTGAAATGCAAAAGGGGCCAAGGCATTGGAAAACAGTGTGTGTTGAAGGTGATTCATTCTTTCTATCTTCGAGAGTGGAAGCCGTGTTATTATAGCCGTGAGGGTGGCCAGTGCACGGAGTGCATTGGCCACACTCGCTTCTGCGAAGCGAGGTTGGCTGACTGAATACGAGGTTGGCAGTGGAGTCTGGCGTTCTTGGCTGTGCAGATCCACGGATGCAGCCGCGGAGCGGCTGCGTGGATCCAGCCACACTGTTCTAACCACACTGGCCGGGTTAGGGTTGTAAAAACCCAACAGATTTAGAGCTTATACCCTTACTTAACTAATAAGTGTGTTAGATTACCTTTTACAGATCGTAATAAGCTTAAAAAGACTAAGGAGCTTCTTAAGTAAAGGTTTAAATAATAAAAAACTTTAAAATAGTCAGATAAGGTTTTTATTAATAGTATAAAGCTACGTATAAATCCTAAGGAAAGTGGCCACTTATAGGAAGATATATTACAACCTGCACCCGACACAGGCCTTAAGAGGACTGGTGTGGGTTAAGACAGAACGTATAGCAGGACGTTAACAAGTAAGGGGCGTTCTGAAGACGGCTTATTAAGCTAGCACTCCTAGACGGGGGTTTAATGTCACTATAGGTCGCTATCACTATAATACACAGAGGTGAGTCTGAATAGTAAGATATAAATGAATAATTAAATATTAGTGTAAGGAACTAAAGTCCCTTATAATGGTTATAGGTATAACTATAATTATTTATACTAACTGACTAGGAGGTACTTTATACTGTGCTTATAACGTTATAAGTGCTTGTTGTGCAAGCACTTTGCACTGTATAAGCGCTCTGCTTATAAGGTTTCTCCTGTTTGCGATGCGAGCACTTAGTATACTGTAAGCAGCACCTTATTAGTCGTAGGGGCTTTGGGTCTTTACACCCCTAGCCTAGTGTGGCCGGATGGTGTACACTGTCTTCTTATACTGTTCTTTTAACAGGGGATTTATCAGGCTGCCCCAGCTTAAATAACAGCCTGTAGGGTCGTTATATAATTCCCCCTTTTTAACGTTCTTTTTCTATAAAGAATTTAAAAGGTAAGCTTCTCCTTTTACTACTTTACTATATAACGAGTGTCCGGTTCCTAGGTTTTAAAATGGGAACAGGGTAAAAGTATTAACTGCCGTTTAAACCTTATAGCTTACACACACGTATTTAGTGGCGAAATGTCCCTTTATTCTTTTTATAAATCTGTCGTCCCCCTGTTTGTTTGCTAGGTTTTAAATAGGTCTGACAGTTATAACCACTGCCTAAAGAGACACTGTCCTTCTTAGTGTGACGCTTTTAATATGGGTGAGGTGAAGCTGAAAGCCCTTTTGGTTAAGAAGTAAGACCTTGACTTATAAGTTAAATCCACTACCTAGTAGTTATATAAGGCTACTATTAAGCTTTAAAAGGTATTAGCACGCTTAATACGTCTTTATAAGTAACGGTCTTAACTTAAAGATTGTGCTGTAAAGGCATTTAGTTATAAAGCGGAACTGCTGGAGTTTTAAGAAGGTGAAGAGGTTAGACTAGACACCCCTCTTAAAGACGTGGAGTCCTTTAATTAAGGGAACTTCCTGGCTGGGTCTCTACTACGTGCAGTTACCTTATAACCTGGTTTGTTACTTTTTCCTTAACAGGTGAAACAGCTTTTTAGCGTAGTGGTAGCGCGTTTATGTTTCACTTTTTAGTATAATATGTTAAGGTGTGTTATATTAAGATTTTATTAGTAAGAGGTTATGGGTTTAACTCTTATAAGAGTTTTCTATCGCTTTAAATCCTCGCCCTAGGGGCTGGAGGGTCTAGAGTGGCACTTTTTATTTTTTATTTTTTATTAACACTGATTAGTTTTCACTATGTGCTAATCTCTGTTTTTAATAGATATTTATCGTGTAGACACACTTTTCTGCCGTATACTGTTATACTACCACGTGTGCAATTTATGGAGCTTGCTGGCTCTAGAGGCCCTGCCTCCTTAGGTTTAAGGTCCTTACAGCCTAAGGCTAAGGGTTTTAATAAATATCCTTCTGTTTTTATTAAGGAGTTTCCTGCCGCTTTTTAAGCTTTAAGTCTTACAGTAGTCTTACTTTTCAGTACGGTAGTTTAAATGTCAGATTTTATCTTACTTTTAACTTTCTTTATTAGTTTTAATCAGTCTGGATTCTTTTAATGGAACTCTGTAATTAGGTCTGGGTATTTAAGATTTTTAACTGGCTCTTATAAGTTGCTTTTAAGGCTGTAGTTTAACTATTTAATAAGATATTCAAATGTGTTCTTTCCCTTTTAAAAGTTTATAACTTTTTTAATGTTATACTTATCCTTATTAGCGTTAATCTTAATCTTCTTTTTTAAAAGAACTCCCTTTAAGGCAGGTTCTAAAAGTGAGACGTGAAAAACCTTAATTTACACCTTTATACTGGCAGGTAGGTCTAGTTTATAATTAGAGGTGGCAACCTTCTTTCTGATTTAAAATAGTTTATACCTTTTAAAGTTAAGCTTTTTACTAGGTTGTTTTAAATGTAGGTTTTATAAAAAGAGGTAGATGTAATCCCCCTTTTAAAGAGTCGGTCCCTTAACTTATTTACTATTATAATAGAGTCCTTTTTTAAGCATTAGTTACTTAATTTAGTGTTTATTAGTAAACTTTTTTATTCGTTTATGTGTAAACTTAAGTTTAGCTTACAGGTAGTTATGTAATTCTTACATCCGGTTTACATAAATTGTGGCTTAAGGGGCGCTGGTAGGTGGGTTTTAACGGAGTTTGGGCTTTTTACTATAATTAGTGAAGAATGGTAATATATCTATTAACTTAATTAGTGTTATGTTATAAACTATCTGTACTATTAATAACAGTTTGAGCTAATTATTTTATTTAAAGTTAACGTAAGCCTGGAGATACGTTATAAATATCTGATTAACTTACTTTATTTAGTTATCTGTCTGTGGGTAAAAGGCTGTTAAAAGCTTACTTTTCACACCTATTCTTTACATTAATCCTTATTAAAACTTTAACATAATTAGCTTATTTTAATCCGTAACGATGTTATCTGGCTAAAGGTGTTATGTAATTATCTCTTTTTTAAAGATATAAGTAAGTTATTTTATTATTATGTCCTTTAAGGTTAATAAGAAGTAGGTTTATTTTATTAATCTGTTAACTATTATAAAGACTTAGTTATAAGTGACCCTTATAATAGGGTCCTTAAACTTTAGGATCTTAGTGACGAAGTTAAGTGAGATAAAGCTTTATAGAGCCTATGGTATAGGGAGTGGTTTAAAAAGCCTGTAAGGCTTATGTTACTAATTCTGCTTTTAATAACAGACGTTATAGTTATTAACCACTTCCTTAACTAGCTTTTTCATTCCTGGGAAAGCATACGTTTATTAGGCCTGTATAAGAGTTTTAACCTAGCTTATATATCCTTTAAGTTAAGACTTATAAACCTGTTAGATATACTCCTTTTGTTTACTTAGGTTATAAATGTACAGTTTCTTTTAGTACTAAAGCCTTACTCCTGGTTTAGGTGTATTATTTACACCTTCTAGTAACTGTTCCAGCTAATAACTGGTTTTATTATAGTTTAAATACTTTGGGCATTCCTTATTATAATCTTACAGGTGCCTTAAGAAGTCTCTTAAGGGGCATTTATACTTACAGGTACCCTTTACTAGCCTTTTTACTTAGAAGTCCTGTTATTATTAATAGATATTATACTTTATTTATAAGTTTATATAAACGTTAATAGTTTATTCTAGTATTTAGTTATCTAATACTTATAGTGTATACTTTAATATGCTATTCTTTACTTTATTAAACACAGTGACGGGGATTAAGATTAGATTAACATCCTTATAATCCTATCTCTAATTAAATATATTAGCTTATTTATTATCTTTTCCCTTAATATAATAGATCTGGAAATAAAACAGGGTTATTAATTCTGCCTATTATGTTTACCGTGGACTAAGTTCCTTTATTAGGAAGTATTAAAGGTTATTATAGTTTAAAAAGACTTAAACTGGTTCTTCCGTGCTGTTTAGGTATAATACTTACTTAGTAAAGTATTAAATAATCGTTATTAGTTCCTTATTATAAATTAGGTATTATAAGGCTGGGTTATAGATTCCCTTTAATAAAAAGATAACTGGGTGGTGTTTTCTGTCGTCTTAAACTTAATTAAGTTCTTTACTAATAGCGAATTTTAAGGAGTCTATTTTAATTTAGAAAGGTTTTGAGAAATTGGGGAGAGTTAGGACTGGTGCTGTAATGAAGGCGTGCTTAAGGTTTTTAAATACATTTTACTGTTTATAGTTTACTTAAATGGTTTACCTATCTTAATAAGCTTATATAGTGGTTTTATAACTTTTATAAAGTATTTAATAAAGTATTAATAGAAGTTTATAAAACTAATAAAGGTTTATAACTCTGTTTAGTTTTTTAAAATAGGTTAATTTTTAATTACCTTTATCTTCTCTAATTACATTTTAAGTTTTTTAAGGGTTATTTTAAACCTTAAATAGTTTAGTTCCTAAATGTAAAAGTGGCTCTTTTTTAAGTTTACTGTTAGCTTTACCTTTTTAAAAGCTGTTAGAATTTATTATATGTGTTTTTAGTGTTTTTTTAAAGTTTTAAAGTAAATTAGAATGTTGTTTAAATATATAAAGATAAACTTATTAAGGAAGGGGTGGAGAACACTGTTAATAAGGCCTTAGAAAGTCACGGGGGTATTTATTAATCTTATTAATAAAATATAGTACTGGTAATACCTATTATGAGTTTAAAAAGCTGTTTTATATTTATCCTCTTCCTTTACTTTAACGTGGTTAAATCCCATAGGGAAATTAAGGCTGGAGAACCAGTTTACCTTAATAATCTACTTTTATATTTCCGTAATAAGTGGTAATAAGTAGCGATTTTTAATTATATCTTTATTTAACATTTAGTAATTAATAACTATATATAGCTTATTATCTCCCTTTTTTAGGATAAATAGCATTAGGTACTTTACTGGGGACTGGGACTTTATAATAAACTTGTTTTTTAGGTTTTTATTAATATACTCTTTTAAGGCTTTGGCTTATTAAGGGTTTAGGTAATAGGGCTGGAAGTTACGGAGCTTTACTCCTGGTTTTAATTTGATTTTATGGTCTTACGGTCTGTAGTCTGGTAATTATGGTATCTTTTTCGAAACAGGGTAAACTTCTTATATTTTATGGGTACTTTAGATAAGTTAACTTTTTCACTTATTTATAGATTAACTTCTTGCTTTTTTCCACCTTTTAAATTATTACTTAAGTAATGTGGTAAACTCTCTGGTCCTTTAACCGTTTTTATAAATTTAACTTAAACTGTATTTAGTTTTAAGGGTTTAATGTGTTTTTAAATGCTTTATGTATCTTTAAAGTGGTTTAATGCCTTCTTAACGTCCTTTAAATAGTGATTATAGCTAGGGGATTTGTTAAAGGTAAGGTGGCCGCTCCTTTAGTTAATTACAGGGTTATACTTTTCCAGCTAGGGTAGATTTAAGATTATGTTATACCTTATAACTGGTGTAATATTAAAGTTTACTTATTATTCGTCCTTATCCACTTTAATTAAGAGTAGCAAGTAATAGGTAACTTTACTATTATTATATTAATACAGGCCTCCTTCTCCATTTTAAATGGGAATAGCCTTTTTATAGTCTTTATTAGGGAGTTTCCTTTAGTTAATTAATAAAGGGTGTATTAAGTTAAAAACACTCCTGTTATTAATTACTACTTTTACCCTAAATGGCCTTCCTTTTCCATCTGTTAAGTTAATACTAACGGAATAATACTTATACTCTTTTAACATTTAAGTTATAGTAATTATCTGTCTTTAAGGTCTTATCCAGCCTAACCTTTAAATACCTCTCCTCCTTTTTAAGGTTTTTACTAACTAGTAAATTATTAATCTTTAGCCCTTTTAAAAGGCTTATAGCCTTTTCCTAACTCCTTTTAGAAAAATAGGTAACTTTAGTAAACTTATTAGTTAACTTTCCTTAGGTTTTTACGTTTTAACATCTAATTAACTTTAAATGGTTTAATATTTTTAAAGTCTTTAATAAGTTAATAGTACGCTTTGTGGGATTAGATTACAGTAATGTTTTTTTACTCTTAGATCCGTTAATAGTCCTTTTACTTCTGTTATTCCCTAGCCTTTCTGTTAAGGTGTAGCGAGCATGTTATAATTAGGTAATTATTAAACACCCCTCCTTACCAGCACGTAATGGGGGCCTAGTTAATTACGGTGACCTTTCTCTTATTACCAGCCTTTTTTATCGGGGAGTAGGAGATTTAGTAATGGGTTAGTTTTAACTTTACCCTTATAACAGTGTAATCCTGTCTTTATATGTTAGGGAAGTGGTTATAAAGGGCCTTAAGTTTATTATACTGGTTAAAAGTGTAATTATTATATATATAATTAATCTATAATATATCTTTATAACTGGGATAGTTAACGTTAATTATAAGTGTTACAGTTATAGAGTATGGGATAAGGGAAGTGGTACCTTATTTCTTTTCTTCTTTTACTTACCTTTAAGTACATTACTTTTCCTAAACCTTTTCCTAAAACTTAAGTAACAGGAACTTAGCTTATTCTTTTATAAAGTAGCCTTCCATAATAAGTTAGTGTTTAAGCTAGTTAGTAAAGTGAACTTTATTATAGAGTTATAACCTAACCTCCATTACTTTATCCTTAGACGTTATAGTAAGGCCTTTAACTTACAGGTCCTTTATTTTATTTATTAACTTTTAATGTTTTTCCTTTAATTCCTAGACTCTTTATTAATGTATTTAGCTTATACCTTCTTAGGGGACTTTTAAGGTACTAGTTTAAGGCACACTGGCTTTAATGTAAGGTAGTTATTTAAGCTGCCTTTCTTTTAAAGAGGTGAGGGTGCTAATTTACTTAACGTGCTTAAAGTGTTTAAGAGTCTTAGGGGGCACTGTTAAGAAGAACTTTCGTTTTCCTAGCTTAATTCTTTTAGTTTACTCCCTTTCACCTTCTAAGGCTTATTTTACCACTTAGGTGGCCTGGAGGGCTAGTTCTTTAACTCCCTTAACTATTTTAGTAAGGTTTAAGTTAAGGTCCTTTCTAGACTTTTTTAATTCCTGGGCTTATAAGGTGAGGTTTTTAAAACCTGTAATAGCTAACTAGAACATCTTTTCCTAAAGTTAGTCTTTTATAACTTACACCTTTAATGGTTTTAAGTTTCCACCTTAAAGTTAATCTGTAATAACCTATACCTTTATAATTAACTTTTTTAAGACACCTTTAAGGACTAGGTATATTACGTTTTAAAGTTCTTCTTCTTCTTCCTCCTCTTTTATATTACACTTATCTATTTAAGTATAGTTTTTTTTATTCCCTATTATCTTAATATAGACGTCTTTTAAGTTAAACTTAATATGTTTCCCTCCTTTTTGAACAGGTTTTTAACTGACTTATTTTAGTGACGGGCATTGCTGTGCCATATATCCTTTTTTATTACAGTTAAAGTATTAGACTTGTGACAGGTCTTTAAGCTACTTTTATTACTGTTATTATTAAGGTTTATTACAGTTAGGTTAATTCTAATAGTTTACTATACTAATGTTTATTAGTTTAGGATAGTGACCTGTTGGGTTTTTACAACCCTAACCCGGCCAGTGTGGTTAAAACAGTGTGGCTGGATCCACGCAGCCGCTCCGCGGCTGCATCCATGGATCTGCACAGCCAAGAACGCCAGACTCCACTGCCAACCTCGTATTCAGTCAGCCAACCTCGCTTCGCAGAAGCGAGTGTGGCCAATGCACTCCGTGCACTGGCCACCCTCACAGCTATAATAACACGGCTTCCACTCTCGAAGATAGAAACAATCAATCACCTTCAACACACACTGCTTTCCAATGCCTTAACCCCTTTTTGCATTTCAACAGGTTATGAGCCCGGAGTCTCCTCCTACTGCACTACTCTGGCTTCCAGCTACTGCACTACTCTGGCTTCCAGCCACTGCACTACTCTGGCTTCCAGCCACTGCACTACTCTGGCTTCCAGCCACTGCACTATTCTGGCTTCCAGCCACCCATATCACTTGGCTTCTAGCCACTTGTTGCACTCTGTGCAAATAATTATACACTGCAATACGCAGGTATAAGTTGTGTTCACAGTTGTGAATAACAATAACCCACGTAGCTTAAACACTCTGTTTAGCCTAGTGGTATAACCCTCTACACTCTACCTTTGGATTTATAAAGGCTGCAAGTTTAACTTGCACATAAGTAAGGTTTTTTCTACTTTGTAGAATTAACTGATGCTGCACTGCGATTACTTCGATTAAACTGTGTTTGGAAAATTCAGCCTACTAGGCAGTTTCTTCTAAGCAGTCTGGACTCCTAGTATTGCAAAACCACTGTATTCTACAGAGGTATAAAGCCCACTATGGCTGGAAAACTGGGCTAAATAACTAAGCTGAAAGGCTCTGAGAATTATCAGAGCTGGGCTATAATGGCAAAGGCATATCTCTTGTGAGAAGGCCTCTCTGAGGCTATTGCCAGTGCTGAGAATACACACGATCGGATGTAGGAAAAATCACTAGCTGATATAATCCTGATATGTGAATATGATACAGCTAATTATATCCAGGCTTGTAAGACTGGTTTCGAGGCCTGGAAGACTCTGAAAGATCTTTATAATTCAGATGGATTTATAAGTAAATACCTTTTATTACAGAAGTTCTATCAGACCTTACAGGCTGATTTTGAGACTGTTAAAGCCTACGTAAGTAAGCTGAAGTCTATATTTAATAACCTAGCTACTTAAGACTTAAAAATGCCAGAAATGGTTAATATAGCTTAGTTATTATAAAATCTTAAGCTTGAATTTAGACCATTTGTAGCCTAAGTAACCTAGAGCCTACAGGTTGACCCCTAAGCTTATAACTGGGAGAGCCTGATAGCTAATTTGCTTGATGAAGTAAAACGGCTTAAAGTCTCTAAACCTTCTATTTAGTATGTGAAAAACTGGAAGAAGAATAAGCCTACTGTTATATTCTGCAAATATTGTAAATTACGTGGCTATACGGATAATAACTGTGCTTTTCTCCACCTTAAAAAGGCTCTGAAAGGTTAGAAAACTTCTAATTTAAAGGCTGCTTTTAAGGTGTAAAAGACTAGCTAGAAACACCGTTAGAGACAACAGAAACTCCCTTATGAAAAGAGAGAGGAAAGAATAGCGGCTATTATAACCGCATCTACCCCTGAATCTTCCTCTATATTAGAAACAGCCTTACAAACTGAATCTGAAGTTGAAGATATTGTGTTTGAAGACGTTCCACTTAGAAACTCTCTTGACGCAGCATTTAAGGTAAATAATAATAATAATCATACCCTTTTAAATACTATAACTAATAACCCTTTAGTTCTAAAGTATAGCTTGAAGGATCTATTAGATTGGGTAAAAGAATCATATCTAGAAAGGGATATAAATCTTATATATAAATTTATATTTGATACTGGCGTATCAGTTTATGTAATATGTAATAAATTATGGTTCACTTCTTATAAAGAAATAAATACTACTGTGAAGTGGGGTGAAGTAAAAACCCTACTAGTATGTAGAGAAGGAACATGTAAAATAACCTTTACTGATATTGGGAAAGAAGCCACTTTAAGGAAATGTTTCTATATACTAGAATTAGGTATAAATATAATAAGTATTACTACACTGCCTCCAGATATCCTTTAGATTAGTGGAAACAATACCCTTATTATAATAAAAAATAACCAAGTAATAACAAAAGGGCAAGTGAAAGAAGGCTTATACTTTCTGCCTGTATAACCTTCCATATACTCTATAAATATAATAATAGATTTACTCCATCAAAGATTCACTTATATAAATAAACAGAATCTGTAGAATCTAGTGAAAAATACTATAATAAATAACCACTATAAATAAAATAATAATAACTGCTCAGAATGTAAAGTGTGTGCGTAAGCAGAACTTCTAAATAAACGAAATAAAGAAAGCAATAATAAAATACAGTATAACTATATAGAAAAAATATCTAGTAACCTTTGTGGGCCATTTAGAATAAAAACATATGATAAAAAATCATACTTTATAACATTCCTTGATAAAAAATCTAGATATCTAGAAATACAGCTCCTAGCTAATAAAACAGAAGTACTTTCAGTATTTCTAGAATATAAAGCAAAGACTGAGAATAATATAAAAGGATATAAAATACGCGTTTCTTAATGCGATAATGGGACTAAATATAAACACCTTTTGAAGTATTTAACTAAAGAAGGTATAATAACACAATTAAGTCCTCTATATACACATGAATGTAATAGCTTACCAGAAAGAATAAATAGAATAATAATGGTTAAAGTACGTGCAGTATTAATATAATCAAACGCACCGAAATACCTATAGGGTGAAGCACTTCAAGCTATAGTATATATATATAACAGAACACCTCACAGTGCCCTTGGATTTAAAACTCCGTACGAAGTGGCCAATAATATAAAACCAAATATTAATAATATAAAGATCTGGGGTTCAATAACATACTATAAAATAAAAGGACCTAAACGATCAAAACTAGAACCATAAGCCGAAAAAGGAATTTTAGTAGGCTATGGTGAAGATAATAATAATTATAAAGTCTTTGACTTAAAATCAAGAAGAATAATATGGTCAAGGGATGTGAAAATCCTTGAAGGCCAGTTTTTGAAAGAAAAACAGATAAAACATGTCTCTTTTCAAGAAGAAGTAGAAGAAATCGAAGCCGAAGGCTTTGATATAACTGATACACCATATAATAATAATTCAAACAATTCAAATAACAATAATTCAAATAATCAAAATAATAATAATTCAAATAATAATAATTCAAATAATTCAAATAATAATAATAATTCAAATACTAGAATAATAACTAGGTCACAAACACGCCGTATAAATTCTAGCCAAGATATAGCTCTCTCTCCACCTCAAGTGGTGGTAGAAATCCCCAGGAAGAATGATGAATACTATAATCAATATCAAAGGATCCTTATAAACCTCATCACAAATAACGTTGATATATTCTATATAAAAGATACACAGAAAGAGCCTTCCACTTATAAACAAGCAATAAATGGGCCAGAA